>Ga0209254_10003948_pt1 | contig 13563 bp, 10 predicted proteins | sample FrelakmetDIP11DI_FD_187148 | JGI IMG/M metagenome (GOLD analysis project Ga0209254, IMG submission 187148) | Freshwater lake sediment microbial communities from the University of Notre Dame, USA, for methane emissions studies - DIP11 DI (SPAdes)... | ecosystem: Environmental > Aquatic >...
TATTCACGGCTCACTTCTACCACGACCTGCCGCCACAGGCGTGAGGTTTCCAGCACGTTGGCTTTATCCACCGAGGTGACCTTTTTGCGCCGCCCACGAGCCAGCCGGAAGGCGATATGCGCCACGCGGCGAATCTCGCTTTCGGTATAGCTCATCGTATCGATAGCCTGGGTTTCGCCATCCACCACCCGGCGCAGGCGCGGCTCGCCAAAATAGACATCGCCGGTCAGCTCACGGATCACCAATAGATCCACTCCTTGCAGCCGCTCAGGGCGAACCGGCGAAGCTTCTACCAGCGCCGGATGGGGCTGGACAGGGCGGAGATTGGCGAATACAGCCAGCTCTTTGCGCAGCCCCAACAGACCTTGCTCGGGGCGAATTTTAGCGTTGGGATTATCCCACTTCGGACCGCCCACTGCCCCCAGCAAAACGGCATCGGCAGCCTGGCAGGCTGCCAGCGTCGTCTCGGGCAGCGGGGAACCACACTGGTCGATGGCATAACCGCCGACCGGATAGGATTCCATCTCGAAAGTATGCTCGAAGCTCCCAGCGATGACCTCCAATACGGTGCGGGCTGCGCTGATGACTTCGGGACCAATACCATCTCCGGGTAACAGCGCGATGCGAGCGTGGATGGAATTCATGCTAATGTCCATTCTTGCCGGCACCGCTCAACAGGGCGTATTCGAAGCTATCCGCCATGGCCCGCCAACTGGCTTCGATGATATTGGTACTGGCGCCGACCGTGCTCCAGCGCCGGGTGCCGTTCTTGGTGTCGATCAGCACCCGCACCGCAGCGCCGGTGCCGTTGTCGCTATCCAGGATGCGCACTTTGTAGTCGTCCAGGCGGACGCGTGCCAGGGAGGGGTATGCATCCGAAAGGGCTTTGCGCAGCGCGGCATCCAGCGCGGAAACCGGCCCGTTGCCCTCGGCGGCGGTGTGGATGACCTGGTCGCCAACGCGTACCTTGACGGTGGCCTCGGCAAACATGCCGCGCCCCTGGCGGTGCTCAACGGTGGCAGAAAAATCGATCAACTCAAAGGGCGGCTGGTAGCCGGGCAGCATGCGCTGTAACATCACGCTGACCGAGGCTTCGGCGCTCTCGAAGGTGAAGCCCTGGGCTTCCAAGGTTTTGATCTGCGCCAAGGCATCGCGGGCGTGCTCGGAGCTGATCTCCAGGCCGAACTCGCGTGATTTGTCCAGCAAGTTGCCACGCCCGGAGAGCTCCGACACAACCGTGCGGCGTTGGTTGCCGACTAAGGCCGGGTCGATATGTTGATAGGAAGACTCGTTTTTCAGCATGGCCGCGACGTGGATACCGCCCTTATGGGCGAAGGCGCTGGCGCCAACGTAGGGCAGGAGTTTTTCCTGTGGCAGGTTGGCGATATCGGCGACGAACTGAGAGAGTTTGGTTAAACCAACCAGCTTTTCCGGCGGCAGGATCTTTTTTCCCATCTTGAGCTGCAGGTCAGGGATCAGACTGCACAGGTTAGCATTGCCAACACGCTCACCATAACCGTTGATGGTGCCCTGCACGTGTACCGCGCCTGCCCGCACGGCTGCCAGGGTGTTGGCGACCCCGCACCCACAATCGTCATGGGTATGGATGCCCAGAGGCTGGGATATCCTTGATGCGACTGCTTCTACGATCTCTTGCACTTCCCAGGGTAGCGCGCCGCCGTTCGTTTCACACAGTACCAGCACATCTGCTCCGGCGTCTGCGGCTGCCTGGAGAGTCGCCAGGGCATAGTCTGGGTTGGCTTTATAGCCATCGAAGAAGTGTTCGGCGTCGTAGATCACTTCGCGCCCGTGGGCTTTGAAATATGCCACACTCTTCCCGATCATGGACAGGTTTTCATCCAATGTGGTTTCCAGCACGGCGGTGACGTGTAAATCCCAGCTTTTGCCGACCAGCGTGACCACCGGCGTCCCAGCAGCCATTAGAGCCTGGATATTCGCATCGTTCTCTGGTTGGGCGCCCTTTTTCAATGTAGCGCCAAAAGCGGCGATTTTTGCCTGTTTGAACTTCAACTGGCGGGCGCGCTGGAAGAAAGCCTCGTCTTTAGGGTTCGACCCGGGCCAGCCGCCCTCAATATAATGCACGCCGAACTCGTCCAGCCGTTGGGCGATCTTCAACTTGTCATCGACGGAATAGGAAATGCCCTCGCTTTGGGCGCCGTCTCGCAGGGTTGTGTCGTATAGAAGGATATCGCTCATCTGGCGCTCCTGGTGTTCAAGCAAGGCCGTGCTGTTGCTCAAAAGCAGCGATCCGATCGGCGTGCTTGAGCAGGTAGCCCAACTGGTCGACTCCTTCCAGCAGACACAGCTTGCTGAAGGGGTCAATCGGGAAGCTGGCTGTGCTGCCATCCGGCAGGTGGAGCTGCTGGGCTGCCAGGTCGACAGTCACTTGCGCCGGTGAATCTCCAGAGGCCAGCTGGAACAGCTTGCGATGCGTCTCCGCCTCGACGACCAGTGGGAGCAGGCTGTTCTTGAGGGCGTTATTGCGGAAAATATCTGCGAAGGAAGTGCTGATCACCACCCGGATGCCCCATCCGGTGAGCGCCCAGGAGGCATGCTCGCGGGATGAGCCGCTACCGAAGTTGTCACCCGCCAGAAGGACATGACAGCCATGGTAACGGGCCTGGTTGAGCGGAAAATCCGGGTCGAGGGCGCCATCCGGTAGATAGCGCCATTTGAAGAACAATCCATCCGCCAGACCGGTCTTATCGATCCCTTTGAGATAACTGGCGGGGATTATCTGGTCGGTGTCCACGTTGTTTCGTGGCAGCGGAATAATGCAGGAGGTCAGTGTTCTGAAAGGTTGCATAGTTATCGCCAATAATTCTTCTATAAGAGCAGTCTTGGATCACTCAGGCAGCCAGCTAAGGCCGAAGCTGCTGCAGTAAGCGGGCTGGCCAGGAATGTGCGCCCGCCCGGCCCTTGACGGCCTTCGAAATTGCGGTTACTGGTGCTGACAGCGTATTGCCCGGGTTGTAGGGCGTCGCCGTTCATCGCCAGGCACATGCTGCATCCGGAGTAACGCCACTCGCCGCCGGCTGCTTTGAATACCTGGTCCAGACCTTCCGCTTCAGCCAGCCGCCGGACACTCTCCGAACCAGGCACCACCACCAGCCGGACGCGCTCAGATACCTTACGGCCTTGCAGAAGCGAGGCTGCCTGTTGCAGGTCGGACAAACGCCCGTTGGTACAGCTCCCGATGAAGACCACATCCACCGGTAATCCGGCGAGCGGGCGTCCGGGTTGCAGGTCCATATATCTCAGGGCATTTTCGAGCGCCTGGCGTTTGCCCATGTCGGGCTCGTTTTGTGGGTCGGGCACCCGGTCGCTGATCGGCAGACCCATGCCGGGATTCGTGCCATAGGTGACCATGGGTGCGAGCGTGGAAATATCCAGGCTCAGGTTAGCGCCATAGGTCGCCCCAGGGTCAGAAGGTAACGACCGCCAGTCCGCCAGGGCAGAATCCCAGGCGGCGCCCTTGGGGGCGAACTGCCTGCCCGCCAGGTATTTGAAGGTAGTCTCATCCGGCGCTACCAAACCAGCACGCGCTCCAGCTTCGATCGACATGTTACAGAGCGTCATGCGCTCTTCCATGCTCATCGCCTGCACCGCCTGGCCAGCGTATTCGAAGACATATCCGGTGCCACCGCCCGTACCGATGGCCGCGATCAAGGCCAGGATGATATCCTTGGCGGTTACGCCAGTGCGCAACTGACCCTCGAATGTGACCAGGCAGGTCTTAGGGCGCTGCTGCAGCAGGCACTGCGTCGCAAGCACGTGCTCCACTTCGCTGGTGCCGATGCCGAAAGCCAGCGCGCCAAAAGCGCCGTGGGTGGCAGTGTGGCTATCGCCGCACACGATGGTCATGCCGGGTTGGGTCAATCCCAGCTCCGGACCGATCACGTGGACGATGCCGTGTTGCGGATTATCCAGGTCAAATAAAGGTACGCCAAACTCGGAACAGTTAAGCTGCATCTGGCGCACCTGGCGCTGAGCCAGCTCATCCACCAGCGCCATCGATAAGCCGGTGGTCGGGGTCGAGTGGTCGGTGGTGCCCATGCTCCGGTCAGGTCGCCGGACTTTCAGCCCCTTTGCTCGCAAGCCATCGAAGGCTTGTGGTGAGGTGACCTCATGCAAAAAGTGCTGGTCGATATACAGCACGGCCGGCGCCTGAGGCTCCTGGATGACCACATGACGGTCCCAGATTTTCTCGAACAGGGTGCGCGGGATGGGCATGCTCACCTGGATAGATCCCAATAGACCGGAAAAGTCCTGAGTTTCGGAAACGGATCGCGACTGAATACCGGGGAAGCCTCGCTAAGCGGGATGGGCGTTTCCGACCCGGCATTTTGCGAGGCTGTAGACCGGGCAGAAAGCTCTCCAGGCCTGTTAGGGGCCGGTTTTGCCGGTGAATCCAGCTCAGAAAGATCCCATTGGGATGGGAAATTGTGATATTCGGGAAAGCTTTCAAATACGGAATTATCGTTGGCTGGTGTGGGTGCGTCCATTGTATGCTCCATTTTTATATTGCTTGTAATCCATTATTTGGACCAGAATGACACTACGTATTCGTCGCCGAGTTCAATTCCAGCGCACGGGGCATTTCTAACGGCGTTTCAGGCTGACCGAAATAGCCTTTTGCCAGCAATAGCTTGTTCAGGGCTGACAAATAGGCTTTCACGCTGGCGACGATGATGTCGGTATCGGCGCCATAGCCGCCAAAAGTACGTGCGCTGAGCTGGTCGTTCTGCGGTGAAGTGCGCTTGGTGAGTGATCCGTTCTCGGCTTGCAGCCGGACGGTCACTTCGCCGATGGCGTCGATCCCTTCGGTCACGGCGTGGATATTGAACTCAACCAGCGTGTTGGGCACGCCAATGATGGCGTTGACCGCCTCGAAGGCGGCATGCACAGGTCCAGTGCCGACTACTGCCTGGGTATGCTGCTTGCCATCCGGGCCACGCAGGCGGATCGTAGCGGTTGGCATACCCATCGTCCCACAGGCTACCTGAAGACCTTCCAGGCTGAAGACTTCCTGGGATTGGAAGGCCTGGTCTTCGACCAGCGCAGTCAGATCAGCATCGGTGATCACTTTCTTCTTGTCCGCCAGCTGCTTGTAGCGCTCGAATGCCAGGCCGATCTCTACCTGGTTCAACTGGTAGCCCATTTCCTCCAGGTGCGCCTTGAGGGCGTGCCGCCCGGAATGCTTGCCCAACACCAGGCGCGAGCGGCTCACACCAACCGTCTCGGGTTGCATGATCTCATAGGTGGTCTGGTGTTTGAGCATGCCGTCCTGGTGGATGCCGGCTTCGTGGGCGAAAGCATTTGCCCCGACGATAGCCTTGTTAGGTTGTACCGGGATGCCGGTATAGTTCGAGACCATGCGGCTGATGCGGGCGATCTGAGTAGTGTCGATGCCGGTCTCCAGGTTGAAGACCGCCCGGCGGGTGTGCAGCGCCATCACCACCTCTTCCAGCGAGGTGTTTCCAGCGCGCTCGCCGATACCATTGACGGTCACTTCGACCTGGCGCGCCCCGGCGCGGATGCCTGCCAGCGTGTTGGCAGTCGCCAGACCCAGGTCGTTGTGGCAATGCACAGAAACACAGGCTTTTTCTATGCCTGGGGTGTGCTCGAGAATCCCGGCAATGAGCTGGTGGAACTCTTCGGGTGTCGTGTAGCCGACAGTATCTGGGATATTGAGCGTGGTTGCCCCGGCCTGGATGGCTTCGCCGAGAACGTAGTACAGGAACTCGGGCTCACTGCGACCGGCGTCCTCGGGCGAAAATTCTATATCTTCGCAGAGACTCCTGGCGTATGCGACCATCTCCTTTACCCGGCTCACGACCTGCTCCGGCTCCATGCGCAGTTTATAGCGCATGTGGATGGGTGAAGTGGCCATGAAGGTGTGGATGCGCGGCCGGTCTGCAAACTGCACTGCCTGCCAGGCGGCATCTATATCGGAGTGCGTCAGGCGCGCCAACCCGCAGATCACTGGCACATCCCGGAATCGATTGCTATTGCCGGGCTGCGGGCGACCAACTTCCAGGGCGATCCGGCGGACTGCTTCCAGGTCGTCTGGTGAAGCGGCTGGGAAACCGGCTTCGATCACATCCACGCCCATGCGCGCCAGGAAGCGAGCGATCTCGAGCTTTTCCGCCGAGGTCAGACTGGCTCCGGGGGATTGTTCGCCGTCACGTAAGGTGGTATCAAAGATACTAATCTGGTTGCTGTTCATCGTCTACTCCCCTGGCATAATGGTAACCGGGTTGATAAAGGGCATCATCTGGCGCAGTTGTGCACCGACCAGTTCGATTGGGTGAGTCTGGTTCTGGCGGCGCTGCTGGTTGAACCACGGGCGACCGAGGCGGTTCTCTTCGATCCAGGCTGAGGCAAAAGTGCCATCCTGGATATCGTGCAGCAACTGCGACATGACAAATTTCGTTTCTTCATTGACAATCCTGGGTCCAGCGGTGTAGTCGCCGTGCTCAGCCGTATCCGAGACGGAATAGCGCATATAGTTCATGCCGCCACGGTACATCAGGTCAACGATCAGTTTTAGCTCGTGCATACATTCGAAATAAGCCAGCTCGGGTTGGTAACCAGCTTCAACCAGCGTCTCGAAGCCAGCTTTGACCAGAGCGGTAACACCACCGCACAGCACCGCCTGCTCGCCGAACAGGTCGGTCTCGGTCTCTTCGGCAAAGGTGGTCTCCAGGACGCCCGCCCGGGTGGCGCCCAGGGCATGAGCATAGGAAAGGGCGTTGGCTTTGGCTTGCCCGCTGGCGTCTTGATGCACCGCCAGGAGGGAAGGCGTCCCGCCGCCCTCCTGGAATACTTCGCGCACCCGATGCCCGGGGGCTTTTGGCGCTACCATCGTGACATCCACGCCTTCGGGCGGCTGGATCGTTCCATAGCGGATGTTGAAACCGTGGGCGAACATCAGGGTCTTGCCCTGTTTGAGGTGCGGGGCGACTTGCTCACGATATATCTCCGGCTGGGCGGTGTCGGGCGCCAGGAGCATGATCACATCCGCCCACTCGGCGGTTGATTCGATTGGTTCAACTGTCAAGCCTTCGCCGGCAGCCTTCTGCCAGGATTTGCTACCCGGTCGTAATCCCACCCTGACATCCACGCCGCTGTCGCGTAAGTTGAGCGAATGTGCATGCCCCTGGGAACCGTAGCCAACAACGGCCACACGCTTGCCAAGCATCAGTGCAGGGTTTACATCTTGATCGTAATAAATTTTTGCCATAATCTATACCTCCGGTTATTAAAATGCGATCACGGGTTCGCCATCTGTTGAATGGTCTGGATCGCCTTGTTCCCGTTCGCTCCGGGAGTGTGGCGTACACCAAGTGCATCGCCGCGGATCATTGCTACCTGCCCGCTGCGCACCATCTCCAGGACGCCCACCGGCTTGAGCAGCTCGAGCAAACTCTCGATTTTGTCCTCGGTGCCGGTAACCTCGACGATGACCGAGTCGGGGGCGACATCGACGATCTTGCCGCGGAAGATCGAAGCCAAGTTGGCGATTTCAGCCCGCTGCTCGGGGCTGGCTTTGACTTTGATCAGCGCCAGGTCACGGGTGACAGAGGGCTGGCTGGTCAGCTCTTGCACGTCGATCACGTTGACCAGCTTATACAGGTGCGCTTCGACTTTTCGGGCGTCCTGGGCGTCGCTGTCCATCACAATGGTCATGCGGCTGATGAGGGGGTTTTCGGTGCGTCCGACGTTCAGAGACTCGATGTTGAAATTGCGCCGCCGGAATAAAGAGGCCACCCGGTTCAGTACGCCCGGTTTGTTTTCTACCAGTGCTATGATGGTATGCTGCATCTTCAATCCTCGCTATAAGGAATCGACTGTCTGTGACACGCTCTGCATGGCTGCCTGGCGTATCGGGCGGCGGATCATGGCATCCAGGGCAGCGCCGGTCGGCACCATCGGGTAGACGCCCTCTTCTTTCTCAACTTTGAACTCGAGCAACACTGGTCCAGGTGTCTGCCTGGCGAAGTCGATCGCCTGCTGAACTTCACCTGGCTCAGAGACACAACGGGCTGGAATGCCGTGCGCCTCGGCTAGCTTGACAAAGTCTGGGTTGTGCAGCTCTACCGCCGAGTAGCGCCGTTCGAAGAAGAACTCCTGCCACTGGCGCACCATACCCAGGAAGTTATTGTTCATGATGGCGATCTTGACATTGGCGCCCTCCTGGATAGCGGTCGACAGCTCGGCTTGGGTCATCTGGAAGCCGCCATCGCCGACAATGGTCCAGATTTCCCGCTGCGGATGGGCGAACCAGGCGCCGATGGCGGAGGGCAGTCCGAAACCCATCGTCCCCGACCCACCGGAGGTGATGAACTGCCTGGGCTGGTCGACCTGGAAGTATTGAGCACTCCACATCTGGTTCTGACCGACATCGGTGGTGAGGATGGCCTGACCATGCGTGGATTGGCAGATGAGGCGGACTACATGCGGAACGTGCAACTTGCCATCTTCTTCCCAGGCCTGGATATCGCGCAACTGAGATTCATCCCGCCATTCATCAATCTGGCACATCCAGGCATAATGGTTCTGCTCGCCAACCAGGGGGAGCAGATCAGCGAGGACGGTTTTCAGATCACCAGCCAGGGCGACGTCCACGGTCACATTCTTGTGAATTTCAGAGGCATCGATTTCGATATGAATTTTGCGGGCACGGGGTGCGTAGGTGCGCAAGTTGCCGGTAACCCGGTCGTCGAAACGCATGCCGAAGGCAAGTAGCAGGTCAGCCTGCTGGATGGCGTTGTTGCAATAGGCTTCGCCGTGCATGCCCATCATACCCAGGCTGAGCGGGTGACTAGCGGGGAAGCTGCCCAACCCTAATAAGGTTTTGGCTACCGGTGTGTCGGTCTTGTTGGCATACATCTCCAGCTCTTCCACCGCATCCGAGATCAGCACACCTTGACCTGCCAGGATGACTGGTCGTTCTGCCTGTGCGATCAACTCAGCTGCCCGTTGTAGATCTGCCTGCGGGGCATGTTTAGGTGGTTTGAACCCGGGCAAAGCCATTTTGTGAGGGGATAACTCATCTGAGGACTCGACATCGATCTGCTCGAGCTGGGCGTTCTTGCAGATATCGATCAACACCGGACCGGGCCGCCCGCTGCGGGCAATGTAGAAGGCTTCGTGGACTGTCTCGGCGATCTCTTCGGCGCTGGTAATCAGGTAGTTGTGCTTGGTGATCGGCAGGGTAATGCCAGTCACATCCACTTCCTGGAAAGCGTCGCCGCCGATCAGGTGGGCGTGTACCTGCCCGGTGATGCACACGATCGGCGAAGAGTCCATCATAGCGGTCGAAATGCCAGTGACCAGGTTGGTTGCGCCTGGACCGGAGGTCGCCAACGCGACACCCACTTTGCCCGAAGCGCGTGCATAGCCATCCGCCATATGCGCCGCGCCCTGCTCGTGCCGCACCAGGACATGGCGCACCGGGTAGTTCAGCATGGCGTCATAGATCGGCATATTCGAGCCGCCGGGGTAACCGAAGACCACCTCTACGCCCTCTAGAAGTATGGATTCCCAAAGGATTTGTGCGCCGGATTTTTTCATCTGCTTCTCCTTGGGCGGACACCGTCCGCCCCTACGAAAGAATTACACCAATACCGCGCCCTGGCTGGCGCTGGTCACCATACGGGCATAGCGGCGCAGCCAGGAGCTTTCAGTGCGGGGTTCGAAGGGCGGCAAAGCCGCCAGACGGTCCTGCATTTCATTTTCGCTCAAACGCACATTGAGCGTACGAGCCTGAAGATCGATCTCGATCAAGTCGCCAGCCTGCAAGGCGGCGATCGGCCCTCCTGCAGCGGCTTCCGGGCTGACATGTCCGATGCATACGCCGCGCGTTCCACCGGAAAAGCGCCCATCGGTGATCAGCGCGACCCGCTCACCCAAGCCCATACCTATGAGGGCAGAGGTGGGGGAGAGCATCTCCTGCATGCCGGGTCCGCCGCGCGGGCCTTCATAGCGAATGACGACCACATCACCGGGTTGGACCTGACCTGCAAGAATACCGGTTAAAGCTGATTCCTGGCTTTCATAGATGCGCGCCGGGCCGGTATGCCGGTGGATGTGCTCGGCAACGCCACCGGTCTTGATGACGGCGCCTTGAGGAGCCAGGTTGCCGAACAAGACTGCCAGCCCACCGGTTTGGCGGTGCGGGTTTTCGAGCGGGCGGATCACTTCATAGTCCTGCACAACCAGGCCAGCGATAGATTGTCCAAGCGACTGCCCACTTACCGTCGGTCGATCCAGGTGCAGGGTATTCCCAGAGCGGGCGATCTCATTCAGCACGGCCGGGATGCCACCGGCGCGGTGCAGGTCTTGCATGTGCCAGGCGCCCGAGGGGCTGATCTTTGTCAGGTAGGGCACTTTGTCTGCGACCAGGTTGATCCGCGCAAGCGGGTAATCCAAACCGGCTTCATGGGCAAAAGCGAGCGTGTGTAAAACGGTGTTGGTGCTGCCGCCCATGGCCATATCCAGCGCGAAGGCGTCGTCGATGGCATCGACGGTGACCAGATCACGGGGTTTCAGGTCGCTTTCAACCAGATTCAGGATTTGTGAGGCGGCTTTTTGAGCCAGGGCTTCCCGTTCAGCGCTCAAAGCGAGCGCCGAGCCGTTATAAGGCAGCGCCAGTCCCAGCACTTCCAAGAGGCAGTTCATCGAATTGGCAGTAAACAGACCAGAGCAGGAGCCGCAAGCCGGACAGGCATATTCTTCTAAAGTATTCAGCCGGGCGAGGTCGATCTTTCCGGCTTTATAGGCTCCGACGCCCTCGAAGACCGAGATCAGGTCGATGGTTTCACCTGCGGGCGTCTTGCCAGCTGGCATTGGCCCACCCGAGACGAAGATAGTGGGGATATTGACCCGCAGCGCCGCCATGATCATGCCCGGAACTATTTTGTCGCAGTTGGGGATACAGACCATCCCATCAAAGGGGTGCGCCATCAGCATGGTCTCGACGCTGTCGGCGATCAGCTCGCGGGATGGCAGGCTGAATTTCATACCGGCATGGCCCATGGCGATGCCATCATCGACGGCGATCGTGTTGAACTCAAAGGGCACACCGCCGGCGGCGCGCACGGCTTTTTTGACCTGCCGGCCAAAATCCTGCAGATGGACATGCCCGGGGACGATATCGACGTAAGAATTGACAATGGCGATGAAGGGTTTGGCGAAATCGGCGTCACTCACACCGGTTGCTCTGAGCAAGGCCCGGTGGGGAGCTTTTTCATACCCTTTTTTGATCTGGTCTGAGCGCATTTTTTCCTTCTTGACAAAACAAAAAGGCTGCCTTTTTGGGGCAGCCCTGGATGTTTTTACAGGTTTATCGCCTTTCCCTATCTCTTCATGGAGACCCGGGCTGCCCGAAAGTGAAGTGGGTTCTCAATCCCAAGGATGAGAACCAGGACAATAACAACCAGAATAGAGATAGAGAAGTGAATGTTCATAAGCAATTGAAAACGTTTACATAGAATATTTGGGATAGTGTACAAAATCTCAAGGGTTTTGTCTATCGGCAAAACCCACGAAAAAATCGGTCGAAATTTGTCTATTTTGACGAATATTGCAGGGATTATATGCCTGGCATGCGGCTATGCTACAATGAGCTGCCCAGCATGCGGTAGATGCGTAAAGCGAGCTGCAAAGCCAGGCGATTTTCCGGCTTATCGAGCTCCAGGCTGGTGATGGCGGCAATGCGCTCCATGCGGTAGATCAGCGTGTTGCGGTGCAGGAAGAGCGCTTCGGCGGTCTGCGAGAGATTGCCGTTGTGCTCGAAATAAGCTTCCAGGGTATGGATGAACTCGCCGGCGTTCTCCAGAGCCAACAGTGGACCGATGGTCTCCTCCTGGAAGGCGATCAGCTCGGGGCTGTGTTCGAGCTGGAACAACAGCCGGTAGACCGACAGGTCGGAGTAGTAGAGCGGTTTCGGCTCTGCCAGGCGACGCGCCATTTCGAGCGCCTGGCCGGCCTGGCGCAGCGACACGCGCCAGTCTTCCAACGACGAAGCCGGGAGGCCAATACCGCAGCGCGCCGGCGCCTGGGGGTATTCCAGGCTGGCCTGGTCCAGCACGGTTTGCCCCAAGGCAAGGGCAGCTTCCGGACGGAGGGCGTCTTGGGGCACCTGGCAATAGCAGATCACTTCGGAACCCAGCGGGCTTACGATCACAGGTAGATCTAGCTCGGCGACTGCCCCATTGACCAGAGTCTCCAGCCGGCGCCGGGAGGGCGGCTGCGGTACATCCCAGGCAAAACGGAGTGAAATATGCGCCTGTTCGAGGTCCAGCCCCATGGTTTGCACCCACAGACCGGCGTCGCGAGGGGATAGATCATCTTGCAAGAGGGCGGTGAGCAGGTCGCCTTTGAGACGCTTTTCGGTCTCGCGAATGGCTTTGTTGCGCGCCATCTCGATGGCGCAGACGAAACAGCCTTGCTCGATCACCAGGTAATCCAGGTCGTCGATCTCGCCCTCCAGCCCGACCAGCGAGAGGTAACCGCGGGCTATCTCGCCGACGATGACCGGCGCGATCAGGCGCTCCAGCCCGCCCGGGATCTGCTGGGTAATGACCGATCCGGCGCTGCCAGCCTGCCGCCGGTCGACCAGGTAGTCTGGCAGGCCGGCCAAGTCGCCCAGCTGCTCGAGGATGTTACTCCAGATCGAAAGCAAGGCCGAGGAGGGGTGCTGCGCCAGGATCCAACCGCGCTTATCCTGGATCAGGATGCCGCGACCGGAGATTTCGGACATGGCGGTTACAAGACCCTCCAGCCCTTTGCCTTCGGCTTCAAGCTGTGAAAACTGGGCGTGGATGCGCGCCCCGCGCTCCATCAGGGCGGCGCGCTGGTTGATCAGGACGACCAGCAGCTGGCGCTGGACGGAATAGATATCCCCTTCCGTACCTGAAGCAACCAGAATTGCCAGCTCCGAAACATCAAGCGGGAGGTGGATTTCAGCGCCCTCGATAACCACAATTCCGATGGCTGCCCGTTGTTGAGCCTGTAGAATAAGCTGGCCGTTAAGAGAGGCTGCTTCGACCAGCAGAAGATCGCCTTCATGCAGCTCGTCCATGCGCATAGCCACCCAGCGCACCAGGCGCTCGCCATAGAATTCTCCAGCCAGCCAGGTGACGGGCAGAGGAAACGCCAGACGAAGGAGGTCCTTGAGACGGATCGATTTTGCATTCATCGAATTAGGTTGGAATTATAGCATTGCTTTGGCTGGTTGGCGTCTCGCTTACACCATTGAATTCGACGCCGGATGTGGCACGTAAGTGGTGATTATTTCGATTTTCTGCTATGAATAAAAAAAGGTGATGCTTTACGCACAGTCGGTGAACGCGAAAGCCCGTAGACGGGTCGCCGATCCCGTCTACAGGATTTGAAGAGCAGGAGAAAAGGAAAGATGAGCACCAGGTCGAATTGTGTTTGGCAACCGATTAAACCGGAGAGATTGTCTCGTTTCTGGAGTTAAGCGAGCCTTTCTTCGCCTTTTCATGCAGCCAAAGCCCAACAGACAGGCAG
>Ga0209254_10003950_pt1 | contig 13562 bp, 9 predicted proteins | sample FrelakmetDIP11DI_FD_187148 | JGI IMG/M metagenome (GOLD analysis project Ga0209254, IMG submission 187148) | Freshwater lake sediment microbial communities from the University of Notre Dame, USA, for methane emissions studies - DIP11 DI (SPAdes)... | ecosystem: Environmental > Aquatic >...
CACGGCCGCCGGCGTCCCCGTTTGAGGCACCCTACCCCGGTCGGTTCGACGACAACCCCGCTCTCGGTGCACGCGACACGACCCGTTCTGGTGGCCCTCACCGGCGAAACAGCCGCGCAGCCTTTTGCCTGGTAAAGCGCATTTCTTTGGCGGCGCGGGACCGCAGCAAAATTTACGCTGACGTAGAAGCGACCCCGGAGGGGCCACGGCGGGGAATCGGCTTTAAGGTTTAGCCGTGCCTGAGATGGATCGACGCAGCCTGATGTTCTTGGCGGGTTTCGGTGCGATCGCAGCCGCGCTGCCCACGCCCGTGGCCGCTGCGAGCCCGTCGCGCCCGCAAGCCCCAGCCGACCGGGCGCCTATGCCCGCCGCACCGGTGGCCAATACCGCGGCGCCTAATTACCTCTTCCGCGACGAGTTCGACGGCCCGGCCGGCTCGGCGCCGGACCCGTCGAAGTGGACCATCGCCCAGGCCCGCGAGTTGATCAAGAACCCGGTGTTCTGGGATCGCCCCGAGAACATGGGCCAGTACCGCGACGATCGCGAGCACGTGTTCCTCGACGGCAACTCCAATCTGGTCATCCGCGCCACCCGCGACGACGGTAAGTACGTCAGCGGCAAGGTGGTCGGTAACTGGTGGGGCGGAATCGGCACCACCTGGGAGGCGCGGGTCAAGTTCGCCTGCCTGACCGCCGGGTGCTGGCCCGCCTGGTGGCTGATGAACGACCACCCGGAAGTGGGCGGCGAGGTCGACCTGGTCGAGTGGTACGGCAACGGTGAGTGGCCGGCGGGAACCACCGTGCACGCCCGGCTGGACGGCACCTCGTTCGCCACCACGCACGTTGGTGTCGACACCAACTGGCACACCTGGCGAATGACCTGGAATGACTCGGGGATGTACTTCTGGCAGGACTACGTCGACGGCAAGGAGCCGTACTTCACCGTGCCGGCCAACTCCCTGGACGACTGGCCGTTCAACCTCCCTGACTACCGGATGTTCCCGGTGCTCAATCTCGCCGTCAGCGGCTCCGGCGGCGGTGACCCCCGGCCGGGCCGCTACCCCGCGGACCTGATCGTCGACTACGTGCGGGTCTGGTAGCAGTACCTCTGTCGGCGCCCGGCGGTCAGCTCTAGACTGCCTAACTAATGAGCGCGCCCACGATCGACCCCGTCATCCCGGCCGAGCAGCCTCGGCGCAGCGGCGTGGCCAAGTGGATCCGCCGGCTGGCGGTTCCGATCATCCTCGGCTGGATGGGGTTGATCGTCGTGTTGAACATGACCGTTCCGCAGATGGAGGTGGTCGGCCAGATGCGGGCGGTGTCGATGTCGCCCACCGACGCCCCCTCGGTGATCGCCATGATGCGCGCCGGCAAGGTCTTCGAGGAGTCCGACTCCGACAGCTCGGCGATGATCGTCTTAGAAGGTGACCAGCCCCTCGGCGAGGACGCTCACCGCTTCTACGACGACATGGTCGCCAAGCTTCGGGCCGACACCAAACACGTCCAGCACATCCAGGACTTCTGGGGTGATCCGCTGACCCGGGTCGCGGCGCAGAGCGGCGACGGCAAGTCCGTCTACGTGCAGGCGAACTTGGCTGGGAACATGGGTGAGACGCTCGGTAACGAGTCGGTCGAGGCAGTGCAGAAGATCGTCTCGGGGCTGAGTCCACCACCGGGGGTCAAGGTCTTCGTCACCGGCGGTCCGGCACTGCAGGCCGACCAGCAGCACGTCAGCCAGAAGAGTGTGCGGTTGATCGAGTTCGCGACCGTCGGCGTGATCATCTTCATGCTGGCGTTCTTCTACCGATCAGCCCTGACCGTCGTGCTCGTGCTGGTCATGCTGATACTGGGTCTGTTGGTGACCCGCGGGGTGGTGGCCTTCCTGGGCTATCACGACCTGATCGGATTGTCGCCCTTCGCAACTCAACTCTTGGTCACCCTCGCGATCGCGGCGACCACCGACTACGCGATCTTCCTGATCGGCCGCTACCAGGAAGCCCGCACGGTGGGTGAGGACCGGGAATCGGCCTACTACACCATGTTCCGCGGCACCGCCCATGTGGTGCTGGCCTCGGGTATGACCATCGCCGGAGCCACGTTCTGCCTCACCTTCACCCGGCTGCCGTGGTTCCAGACGCTGGGCGTCCCACTGGCCGCCGGGATGGTGGTGGCCGTACTGGTTGCCCTGACCCTCGGCCCGGCCATCATCACCGTCGCGAGCCGGTTCGGTCTGCTGGAACCCAAACGCGCCATGCGAATTCGGTACTGGCGGCGGTTGGCCGCCGTGGTCGTCCGCTGGCCGGGCTGGGTCCTGTTCCTGACGATCGCCGTCGCGCTGATCGGACTGATCATGCTGCCCGGCTACCAGCCGAACTACAACGACCGCAAGTACCTGCCGGCCAGCCTGCCCGCGAACGAGGGATTCGCCGCCGCCGAACGGCACTTCCCGATCGCCCGGATGAACCCCGAGATCCTGCTCGTCGAGTCGAACCAGGACCTGCGCAACTCGGCGGACTTCCTGGTGATCGAGCGGATCGCCAAGGCGGTGTCCAAGGTGCCGGGCATCGGGCGCGTGCAGGCCATCACCCGTCCTGAGGGAAAGCCGCTGAAGTACAGCACGATTCCAGCGCAGTTCAGCATGGGCAGCACCATGCAGACGTTGAACCGGTCCTACCTGGAGGACCGGATGGCGGACATGATCGTCCAAGGCAACATGATGCAGGACACCATCAACACGATGACCCAGATGATCGGGTTGATGGAACAGATGAGCGACAACATGCACAACATGGTCACGCAGATGGACCAGACCGCCCTGGACATGTACCAATTGCGGGACCATATCGCCGATTTCGACGACTTCTTCCGGCCGGTCCGCAACTACTTATACTGGGAGCCGCACTGCTACGACATCCCGGTCTGTCAGGCGATGCGGTCGATCTTCGACGGACTCGACGGCATCAACACCATGACCGACGACATCCAGCGCCTGCTGCCCGACATGCACAAGATGGATGCCCTGATGCCGCAGATGGTCGAGATGATGCAGCCCACCGTCGAGAGCATGAAGCGGATGCGGGTGATGATGCTGACCATGCAGGCCACCCAGGCCGGTCAGCAGGAGCAGATGAAGGCGATGGACGAGAACTCCACCGCCATGGGCGATGCCTTCAACAACGCCTACAACGACGACACGTTCTACCTGCCGCCGGAGATCTTCGACAACGCCGACTTCAAGCGCGGCATGAAGAACTTCATCTCGCCCAACGGTCAGGCGGTGCGGTTCATCATCTCGCACGAGGAAGACCCGCTGTCCGCCGCAGGCATCGAGCGCATCGACGCCATCAAGTCCGCGGTGTTCGAGGCCATCAAGGGCACGCCACTGGAGGGGTCCAAGGTCTACCTCGGCGGCACCGCCTCAGCCTTCAAGGACATGGAACAGGGCAACAAGTATGACCTGCTGATCGCCGGCGTCGCCGCGTTGACGCTGATCTTCATCATCATGCTGCTGATCACCCGGGCGATCGTCGCGGCGGCGGTGATCGTCGGCACCGTGGTGCTGTCGCTGGGCGCGTCGTTCGGGATGTCCATCCTGCTCTGGCAGCACCTGCTGGGCATGGAACTGCAGTTCATGGTCATGGCGATGGCGGTGATCATCCTGCTGGCGGTCGGCGCCGACTACAACCTGCTTCTGGTGGCCCGGATGAACGAGGAACTACCGGCCGGGATCAACACCGGCATCATCCGCGCCATGGGCGGCAGCGGGTCGGTCGTGACTGCGGCCGGACTGGTGTTCGCGTTCACCATGATGGCGATGTCGGTCAGCGCCATGGTCGTGGTCGCCCAGGTCGGCACGACGATCGGGTTGGGTCTGCTGTTCGACACCTTGGTCATCCGCGCGTTCATGACGCCGGCGATCGCGGCACTGCTGGGTACCTGGTTCTGGTGGCCCCGGGTGGTGCGGCAGCGGCCGGCGCGAGTGCAACAGACATCGAGTCTGCCCTCAGAGCGAAAGATCGGTGGCTCTGACACTCTCGCCGCAGACTCGGTGCGCGACTCGGGTTAAGTCGTTTGCGCAGGCGAGGCTTCTGTGGTGGCGGCAGGGTCGCCGTCCTCCCAGAGCAGTAGCTGACGCACCGCGTGGCGCGATCCGTAGGGCTGCAGCATCTGGCTGGCGGGGCGGGGGCGGACGCGTTGGGGCCACCAGAACCACCGGCCGAGCAGTGCCGCGATCGCCGGTGTCATGAACGAGCGCACGATCAGGGTGTCGAAGAGCAGCCCGAGCGCGATCGTGCTCCCGATCTGCCCGAGGACCACCAAGTCACTGAAGACGAATGCTGCCATGGTGAACGCGAATACGAGACCGGCGGCGGTCACCACCGAGCCGCTGCCCGCCATAGCCCGGATGATTCCGGTGTTGATCCCGGCCGGCACTTCCTCTTTCATCCGGGAAACCAGCAGCAGGTTGTAATCCGACCCCACCGCCAACAGCAGGATCAGGGCCAAAGCCAGCACCACCCAGTACAACTGGATACCCAGCAGGTACTGCCACACCAATACGGACAAGCCCAGCGACGCTCCCAGCGACAACGCCACCGTGCCCACGATCACCAGCGCGGCGACCAGGCTTCGGGTGATGAACATCATGATGAGCAGGATCAGGCTCAGCGCAGCGATGGCGACGATCATCACGTCGTACTTCGCCATCTCCTGAATGTCCTTGTAGGTGGCAGCCATTCCGCCGATGTAGATCTTGGATCCGGCCAAGGGTGTGCCTTTGATCGCTTCCTTGGCGGCGTGGCGGATGGGGTCGATATGTGAGATGCCTTGGGGGGTGGCCGGGTCGGTGTCGTGGGTGATGATCATCCGGGCGGCTTTGCCGTCGGGGGAGAGGAACAGCTTGAGGCCGCGCAGGAACTCGGGGTTGGTGAAGGCTTCCGGGGGCAGGTAGAAGGAGTCGTCGGTCTTGGAGGCGTCGTAGGCCTGCCCGAGGGCGGTGGCGTTCTCCAGGGCGGCCGCGGTCTGGTCATACAGCCCGGAGGTGGTGGCGTAGTTGGTCATCGTCAGATCGCGGTTGGCTTGCTGGGTGTCGATCTGCGGGGGGATCAGCGCCAGCAACTTGGGTTGGAGCTCATCGAGTTTTGCGATGCTGGCCGCGACGTTGGTCAGCTGGTCGGTCAGCGCGTCGATGCCGTCGAGGGAGTCGAACACCGAGCGCAGCGCAGCGCAGACTGGGATGTCGAAACAGTGTGGCTCCCAGTAGAAGTAGTTGCGCAACGGGCGGAAGAAGTCGTCGAAGTTGGCGATCTTGTTGCGCAGGTCCTGGGCGATGGCCACGGTTTCCTGGAAGGCTTTGGTCTGTTCGTCGGTGGCGACGTTGGCTTGCTGTTGCAGTGCGTATTGCTGGCGCAGGAGGTCGATGGATGTGTCGATGTTGGCGACCTGGTTGATCAGGTCGGCGGCGCGGGCTTGTTGGAAGGGCAGGTTCTGGATCTGGCCCGCACTTTGGGCGCTGATCTGAAACGGGATCGAGGTGTGATCCAGTGGGGTGCCCAGAGGGCGGGTGATGGACTGCACCTGGGCGATGCCGTCGGTGTGGAACACCGCCTTGGCGACCCGTTCGAGCAGGATCATGTCGGTGGGGTTGCGCAGATCATGATCGGTTTCGATCATCAACAACTCTGGATTGAGCCGAGGCTTCGAGAAGTGGCGTTCGGCGGCCGCGTAGCCGATATTCGACGGTGCGCGGCCGGGGAGGTACTCGCTGACGTCGTAGCTAGTCTTGTAGCCCGGCAGCGCCAGCAACCCGATCAGCGCAATACCGATGGTGGTCAACAGGATCGGTGCCGGCCAACGCACGATCGCCGTCCCGATCCGTCGCCAACCGCGGGTGGCGGTCTTACGTTTGGGCTCCAGCAGACCGAACCGTCCGCCGATGACGATCACGGCCGGGGCCAGCGTCAGTGAGGCGGCAAGGGAAACCAGGACGCCGAGTGCGGCCGGCACGCCCAGACTCTGGAAGTACGGCATGCGAGTGAAGCTCAGGCAGTAGACCGCGCCGGCGATGGTCAGCCCAGAACCGAGTATCACGTGAGTCGTGCCGTGATACATCTCGTAGTAAGCGGCTTTCCGGTCGACGCCGGCGTTGCGCGACTCGTGATACCGGCCAAGCAGGAAGATGATGTAATCGGTGCCGGCGGCGATGACCAGCAGCGTGAGAATGTTGGTCGAATACGTTGACAGACCGATGAACCCGGAATCCGCTAGGAACGAGACCACCCCCCGGGCGGCGGACATCTCGACCAGCACCGTGACCAGTGCCAGGACCATGGTGACGACCGACCGATAGACGATGAGTAGCATCACCGCGATCACGCCGACGGTCAACAGGGTGACCTTGGTGGTGCCCTCGTTGCCTACCTGGAACTGATCGGTGATCTGCGGAGCCGCACCGGTGACGTAGGCCCGCAGCCCCGGCGGCGCCGGCGCCTCGGCGACGATCTTGCGCAGCGCGTTGACCGATTCCAGGGACTCGGCCTCACCCTGGTTGCCGGCCAGGAACACCTGGACGTAGGCGGCCTTGCCGTCGCTGCTCTGCGAGCCGGCCGCCGTCAGCGGGTCGCCCCAGAAATTCTGGACGTGCTGGACGTGCGTGGTGTCCTGCTCGATCCGCTTGACCAGCTCGTCGTAATAGTTGTGCGCGGCGGCACCGAGTGGCTGGTCACCCTCGAGCACGACCATGGCCGAACTGTCGGAGTCGAACTCACCGAACTTCTCGCCGATGCGTTTCAAGGCCTGCAGCGAGGGCGAGTCCGGCGAGCTGAGTGCGACGTTCTGGGCTTCGCCGACGACCTCGAGCGGGGGAACCAGGACGTTGGTGAGGGCGGCGACGGCTACCCAGAACAGCACGATGGGGACCGCGAACAGTCGGATGGCGTGGGCGATTCTGCTTGGCGCGGACTCGGTCGGCGCCTGGTGGCTCGTCGTCATCCCGACTTGTCGAGACAGTAAGTGTAGGCGTTCAACATCTCTACCGTCCGCTCGTCCTTGACGACATCGTCGATCTTGATCCGGCAGCCGATCGAGTCACTGTCACCTTGAGCCTGAACATTGACGAAGACCGCCGGCTGCGTAGTCGTGGCGTCATAGGACCAGGGCAGGCTGGCGCCGTCGACGTGTTGCGGTTGGGCGTTGATGTCCAGGTAGCTGATGCTGGCCACGGTGCCCGGCGGACCGAAGACCTCCAGGACCACGCGCTTGGGGTCGAACGGTTCGGTCTGGTCCAAGCCGGCACCCTCGGTTGCCGTGACGTCGCGGGAGCCGAAGACGCCGTGCAGGCGGTACACCGCGAACCCCGCCACCGCCACTACCACGACGGCCACCACCAGCATCCAGTGCCGGCTCAGCACGCGAGCGAGCGAAAGCCGCTGCATCCGTGACCCTTTCGACCAGCTGTGGTGCGTTTACGGACCGGTGGAGTCGTCCTCGGGCGACTCGGTCTATATCAACCAAATTGACAGTACGATACGGGACCGGACACCACAACACGTCGGTTCGGCTCGACCCGAGTACAGGTCACCAGGCGCGGCCTATATTGAGCGCATGAGCGAGGTCAAGATCACTGCCCTGGAGAACGGCCCCCTGCAGGTCGACGGTGAGTGCACCGTGCTGGCCAGTGACGGCACCGTCGTCAAGGAAGCCGCGAAGGTCTTCCTGTGCCGGTGTGGCCACTCCGCCAACAAGCCGATGTGCGACGGCTCGCACAAGCGGGAAGGCTTCGTCGCGAGCTGACAACAGCCGCGGCGTCGGTGCGTTGGCGGCCCCGTCGCACGCGCCAATCTACGGCGCCAATGTCGTTCCGCTGCATGGGTAGCGGGTTACCGAGCGCCGAGAGAGGGATCTGGCGCCGACAGTCGACGAAATCTGTAGGAAGCGCTGGAGTTGACGCGTTGATCGTCAGGGCTGCATCGGATCGGAGGAGTTGGGTACCGGCGACTCCGCCCTGTCATCTTGTGCCGTGAAGGGACTTCCTGCCCTAGTGTCGGCGTCGGCGGCCCGGGCATTGTTCCGGCTAGTTACCCCCCGCGAAGAGGAGTAGAACGTGTACGCAAGGAAGTCACTCGGGGTCTTGCTTATGACCCTTGCCTTGTTGCTACTCCTCCTGCCGGCCAAGGCTCTGGGCGACACAAATTCACTGACCTTGGATCAGACGACTTTTGCGCCTGGAGAACCGATTAGTGTGCACTTTACGGCCGCGCCTGATCTTAACGACACCGCGTGGGTTGGAATAGTACCGTCGAATATTCCTCACGGCAGCGAAGTAACTAATGACGCGAACGACATACAATACCAGCAGTTAGTCGGGCAGACATCCGGTGTGTTGACCCTGACCGCTCCCAGCCAACCGGGTGCATATGATTTGCGGATGAACAGCACCGATTATGCTTGGGAGAACGGGAATGAGATAGCTTCGGTGTCGTTTACAGTATCCGATGATCGATCGATCGGATAACGCACTCTCAGCACTCATGATGCGGAACTCAAGCTTTAGCCCGCAGTTCCATCGAAATTGAAAAAATTTGGAGGCGGTCCTATGAAGGCCGGTGTCCTATTGATATCCATCGGAATGGTTGTTCTTTGGGCGGGATTGGGCTGTACGACGCGGCAGAGCACCGCGACATCACCTGGACCTCATACCAGTACAGTCGAGATTTCTTACGACGATCTGCTGCGCGAGAAATTCGTCACGCGAGACATCACCCTTGCAGTCGGCGATACGCTTACAGTGACCTTGGCCTCGAATCCCTCCACTGGTTTCAGGTGGACAGCTGAAACGCAAATTGGCGACGCGTCGGTCGTACAGCAGACCAGTCACGTTAGTGTGGGGCCGACCTCTCCAATGGTGGGTGCACCCGGCGCTGAAACCTGGACATTCAGGGCCTTGAATGCCGGTACCACTACGATCAGCACGGAGTACAGTCAGCCCTGGCCAGGCGGGGTCAAGGCTGACTGGACGTTCAAGGCCAATGTCGCTGTGCACTGAGCTGGCAGCAAGCGAGTGAACTTCGCGCCTACGGATCGCGCTGCGCGGATTGGCATCACAAGAGCCCAACAGAACTCGCTTGACACAGCATAATTCTCGGCGATGCGGCCCTATCCCTGAGGACGGCTCGACAACGAGGTGATCCCGTCGCCCACGAAGTCCGCGACGAAGATGCCCCCGGGTAGAAGACCGAGCGCGAGCCCTAGTACGTCACTGACCAGGTCACCGGCCTCATCGGCGATGTCGGCAGAGTCGCTGGCCTGTAGCGCGGCGAGGAAGTCGCTGATGTCGGAGAACAAGCTGACGGCACTCAATACGGAACCCCAGACCGGAATCCAACCGGTGTTCCCCTTGAGCGCCTCCCACTCTTTCTCCGACTCACTGTTTGGGTCCTCACCAATTGGGACATCACTCGGCTCTATGACCAATCTGGTAATCGTTCCTGCGCCGAGGTTCGCAACGTACACGTATCCGTCGGGTCCTTCGACAAAGGCAACGGGGGCACCTTGGCTGCGGTAGAGATATTTCACATCGTCGCGATTGTCGATATCGACGACGTAGACCCTGCCGGTGTTGACGTCGGTGAAGAAGACATCGTTCTGGAATTCGGTTGGGTATTGCGTTCCTGTGTAGACCCCGTTGACGCCCACGATGGCCCCGAGCTGATAACCCGGCTCGCTCTCGCTGTGCGCGAATGCGCGATAGGCGGGCGTGATCGTTATGGTGCCGTTTGCGACCGCGGCATAGAATGCGGCGGCGCTGTCGAGGTCCTGATACCCCGGTCCGAGTACCAGAGCACCATTGTCGCCACCTTCGAAATACGGCCAACCGAAATTCGCCCCGGCATGGCCACTCTCGATCTCCTCCCACACATTCCACCCGGTGTTCGTGATGAACAGACGGCCATCCTCAGAGAACCCCATGGAGAACGGGTTTCTCAGGCCCAACTGGTAGACCTTGGCGCGGTTGGTGCTGAGGTCATCGCCCGGCTCGACGAAGGGGTTGTCGGGCATCCCCAGGCCGGTGATCGGGTCGATGCGCAGGATCTTGCCGGACAGACTGTCGATCTCCTGAACACTTACACTGCGCGGATCGGTGGCGTTGAACGACGTGCCATCTCCGATCGACACATAGAGCGCGCCATCAGGGCCGAACGCCAGCGCTCCGCCGGCATGACTGCGCGAATCGACCTTGATGTAGCTGTCGACGTACTCCCCTGTTTGGGCGTTGAAGCCGGACTCGGGCTGGTTGAAGTTGCTGGTGCTGTCGACGACTCCGCCTCCGCTGATGTCCGCAAGTGTCCGTGGTTGCTGCGCGACTTGACCGGCAACAGGGACGCCGCCGAGCAGAATGACCTCGCTGCCCTCAACCGCGGTGGTGTAGTTGGTCGCCGGATCTGCGGAGAAGCGCACCAGATAGGCGAAGCGGTTTCCGCCGCCGTCGGGTCCCGCATTCCCGGTGTTGTTCTCGGTGCCGTGGGGATCGACGACGTAGAAGGCATAGACGTAATCGTGTCCTGGCAGGCCGGGCTGACCGAAATTGGGATGCAGCGCGATGTCCATCAGGCCGCGATCCTGAATGTTGTTGACTTGCGGACTGATATTGACGAACTCCGATGTATCGCCGGTAGCAGTGTCGAATACTTTGATCTTGCCACCTTTTTCGGCGATATAGATAAGTGTCTTGCCCTTCACTTCGGCGAATTCAAACGCCAACGGTTGATCCAGGCCGGACACCACGACTTCCTCCGTGACGACATAATCCGATGTCAGCGGAGGTGATGGGGGGTCGACGACCGGGTTCTCGTCATCCAGAATGTCTATGCGCGCCGTCCGCGGATAAAGAATCGTCGATCCGCTGTCGACATTGATGATGGACACCACAAATGTCTCGGTCGGCTCCGACAAGTCGTCGTCGAGAATCTGCACGTCGATGAAGGCGCGGTCTTGGTCCGCCGCCATTGTTATCGTTCCGCTGCCACCGATGTAGTCGTCTCCTTCGGTTGCGGTATCGGACGTAATTCCATATTCGATGGTGGACGGCTGTGACAGATCGCCGGTGCGGACGATGGGTACCCGCACGGTCCCGCCCGTTTCACCGATTCTCGGGCTGGATTCGAAGAAGATCGACGTCTTCGGCCCCTCGACCTGTGCTGCTTGCGCGGCCGGCCCCACCTGCTCCGCGGCTACGCCGGTATCAATCGAAGAATCTGCCGCCACGAGGACACTGATTCCTTCCACCGACGCTGCTTGCGCGGGGCCGAGTGGCTCAACTTGAGTTGTCTGCGCCAAGTCAGCGACCCGTGTGCGGTTGGCGAATCGTTCGGCGAATTGTCGACGCGCCCACCCCAACACGGCCCACATCACGGGCGAATCCAGGCCCATCGGTCCCGGGTCTTGAACCGGCGCGAAAACGCCATTGATCAGATCGACCGACTGCCGGGCGCTCGACGCGGAAGCAGATGGTGTGGTGAAGGCGGCCCCGACTGATTGGGCGTTCCATTCGTTGGTTTCGCCAGCTGTTGCCGTGACGGCAGACGACCGCGATTCCAGGCCGGCGTCACCTATCTCGGTCCGGGCCGCGGGAGCGTCTGTGGACCGTGATCCGACTCGCCTGGTGTCTGCGTCCTTCTCGGTGGGGGCAGCTGCCCGGGTCGGCGCAGACAGCGGTGCGACTTGCTTGGTGTCTGAGTTCCTCCCGACCCGGGCGGCCTTTCGCTTCGGCGCATCCAGCGGTGTTGTGACCTGGGTTTCGGGAGGCGCCGGAAGCGCAACTTCCTCTTCAGGGGTTATGGGCTGCTCGAGATCGGGCGCGGTCGCCTGATCCGCCTGGCTTCCCCGCACGGACTGATTGTCGGTACCCGAGGTGTGCGAGCCGCCGGAGCCACGCACGATCACGCCCGGTCCATCGTCGCGGCGTTGCTGGCCGAATTGGCGGTGGAGCCCCCGCTTCGCAGCGATTTTCGATGACGAAGCCGATCTGCCCGACTGTCCCCCTGATTCACCATTCGAAGTCGACTCCGACGCGGTCGACGACGATTCATTGGCCCAGGCCACTCCTGGCGCAGCGACGATCGCGCCACCTACGCCGAGCGCGATCGCCAATGCGCCCACACGGCCAATGTATTTGGAGTACGCAGTCGGCGTCCTGGGCCTCGAACTCGCCGGACGCGAGCCCAGCGAGTCTGCCGTGCAAAGGGTCGCGGCTGGCCCACCCAGCACTCTCAGGCGAGATGACGATCCGGTGGCCGCCTCGGGCAGCGCGGGTAGAGGTCCACGAGCGGCGGGCTTCAAGTGCTCGTTCAAGGACTTCGCTGGCTTCATGACCTACCCCGTGGTTCCAATCCAGGTCACCGCCAACAGCGGCGTTTGCTGTAACATACTGAATCAAAGCACTTGCAGGGCACGCTCGGCAACAGTTGCTGCCTCCCCTAGCTTGTTGCTTAGGCTAACTTTTTAGCTAATGGATCGGTTTCATGCGGTTTTGCCCAGCCTCGCACCGTCTGCGTTCAGGGAGTTGTTGGCGGACAACGACGTGGGGCCCAGGGGTTTCAACCTCTGCTGTTTCACACAGCAAAACCTCAATTATGTGCCAGCGGCCTCGCATGACTGATTCTCCATGTGGTCCTCAATCCCAGCCACTTCGTTTGTGCGTGTTAACTATCCCTCAGGTTGAACCAGCTGTTGACACCAGTTTCTCCGGCCCCTGGCGGGCCGGTAGGGGTGCGACGGTCCCAGTCGGCACCTCGCACCGGCTGGTCTGCGCCGAGGCCATCGACGTCGTGGCCACCGCTGGCCGCCACCACCTGACCGCCCGGCGACACGGCCCGACCGCAGAACCCCACAGGAAAAGCTGGACAGACCAGCAGATACCTGCTGCCACGATCACCAAACGCAATCAGGCGCCAACCCACGACCTACACCGGAGGCTCATCGGTGGATCGAGGCTTAGGCTGCCCGCGATCCGGGGCTTCCTCGCGGTGAGCGTGAACAAGACGCGCGCAACGTCAGACCCGGTCGCGTCGAAAGCCGGAAGCCAGGTCTTGAACGGCAACCGATGTTCGCCCCTGCCGGCAAAGAACGTCCGGTACCGGCCGGTCTCGGGGATCCGCACCGCCTGTGAGATGGCAGTTCCCAACAGACGACAGGATGAACGCTCCCTTCCGCGCGGTAGGCGGCGACAGGCTACGGGGTAGGCATACAGGTAGGCAGCGGTAGGCCAAGGCCCCCTCGCCATCGCAACGCCTATCGCCGGCGATATCAACTTTCGAAGAAGACCGACCGACTCCGCGGCGCCGGGGATCCACGTTCGGCGGCCGCTGTTGTCGGTGGGGCCGTGCATACCGTGCGGACGTGGTCGTCCTCGACGCATCCGCCGCAGATCGGCTCTCACTTGAAGGCGACGGCCGCGCTGGACCCGCTGGCAAGAGGGATCACGTCGAATGACCGGAATCCCGCCGCGGTGGCGATCGCCCGGGCACGGCTCGCCGCGGCGCAGGCGGACGGACCGTGATCGACGCG
>Ga0209254_10003951_pt1 | contig 13561 bp, 13 predicted proteins | sample FrelakmetDIP11DI_FD_187148 | JGI IMG/M metagenome (GOLD analysis project Ga0209254, IMG submission 187148) | Freshwater lake sediment microbial communities from the University of Notre Dame, USA, for methane emissions studies - DIP11 DI (SPAdes)... | ecosystem: Environmental > Aquatic >...
GGCGAAGTCTACATGGTGAAAAACAAGGAACTGCTGAACGACTACCCTCCCTACGGGCAGGCAGCCGTTCCCGCATCGTGTCTGCGTAACCACCTGATGCTGAAGGAAATGAAAGAAGGCCGCGGCCCCATTTACATGGACACCGTGACCGCTTTGGCAAAACTGCGTGAAACGCTGACTCCGCGCGAAGTGAAGCACCTGGAAGCTGAAGCCTGGGAAGACTTCCTCGACATGTGCGTCGGCCAGTGCGGCATCTGGGTGGGCGAGAACATCGAGCCGGAGAAGAAAAACTCCGAACTGATGCCGACCGAGCCCTACCTGCTGGGTTCGCACTCCGGCTGCTGCGGCATCTGGGTGTCGGGTCCGACCGATCTCGGCGCACCGACCTCCGAAGACCACGCCGACAAAGCCAAGATTCCGGCTCACCTGCCGCAAGGCTGGAGCTGGGGCTACCGCTCGATGACCACGGTCAAAGGTCTGTTCACCGCCGGCGACGGCGTGGGCGCCTCCGGCCACAAGTTCTCCTCCGGCTCGCACGCCGAAGGCCGCATGTGCGCCAAGTCCATGGTCAAGTACTGCATCGACAACAAGGACATGAAGCCCGAGCTCGACACCTCCGTCGAGCAGCTGGTGGAAGATATCTACAAGCCGGTGCGTACCTACCTGGAGTTCAAGGACTACACCACGGCAATCGACGTCAACCCCAACTACATCACGCCCAAGATGCTGCAGTTCCGTCTGCAGAAGATCATGGACGAGTATGTTGCTGGCGTGGCTACTTACTACACCACCAATGCCAACATGCTGGGCGTGGCAGAAGACAAGCTGAACATGCTGAAGGAAGACGCCGAGAAGATGCGTGCGAAGGACCTGCACGAACTGCTCCGCGCCTGGGAAAACTACCACCGTATTCTGACGGCGGAAGCCCACATGAAGCACATCCAGTTCCGTGAAGAAAGCCGTTACCCCGGCTTCTACTACCGCATGGACAAGAACTTTGTCGATGAGGAAAACTGGCACTGCTTCGTGAACTCGGTCTACGACAAGAACTCCAAACAGTGGAACTGCTTCAAGCGCGCCCACGTGGATCTGGTCGACAAGTCCAAGCTGTTCAAGCCCGCTGCTCACTGATTGATCAAGTAAGCAGTAAACTCCGGGCGCCTCAGGGCGCCCGGTTTTTTTCCGGTAGCCATAACAGCGGCGTGAACAAGGTTTAGCATCCAGCCGAAAGCGCGTAATCTTGCGCTTTCGCGTGTATGTTGAGCAATGGGGCTTGCCCCGAAAGAAAGCTGAAATGAACCAAGACGAATTCAAAGACATGATCGACGACTCCCCGTTTGCGGGCAGCCCGGTCAAACCCATCATGCTGGAAGAAAATGCGACGCTGCAATTCCGTTGCCACCGCAACGTCAAATGCTGGAACGCCTGCTGCAGCAACATCGACATTCCGTTGACACCCTATGACGTGCTGCGCCTGAAAAAGCGTCTCGACATGTCGTCGGGCGAATTTCTCAAGCAGTACTCCATCCCGTTCGAGATGGACAAGGATGGCATGCCCGGCATCAAGCTGAATCCGGTCGAAGGCGGCACCGCCTGCCAGTTCATGACGCCTGAAGGCTGCGGCGTCTACGAAGACCGTCCGACCGCCTGCCGCTACTATCCGATCGCCTTGCTGACCATGCGCCGCTCCGACGAATACGTCGACCGCAGCGCCTATGCCATGGTGCGCGAATCGCATTGCCTAGGCCATCTCGAAGACAAGACACAGACCATCGAGCAATACCGCGCCGAACAAGGCGTGGCCGAATATGACCTGAAAGCCCACGCCTGGCGTCAACTTGTGGTCAAGCGCAAATCGGCCGGCCCCGCCATTGGCAAACCCACGCCCGTATCCAACCAGCTCTTCTTCATGGCCAGTTACGACATGGATCGTTTCCGCGCATTTGTCATGAGCCCGAGCTTCAACGACACCTACAACATTCCGCTCGAAATCATGGCGACCTTGATCGCCGACGACGAAGCCCTGCTCGACTTCGGCCTCAATTTCCTGCGCCATACCCTATTCGGTGAAAAATTCGTCGAGGAGCATCCGGATGCCTACGAAAAACGTCTGGCGCGTCGTCGTGCGCTGGCCGAGCAGAACAAGGAAGCCGAGTTCCAGAAGAAAATGGACCTGGAAGAAGACAAATACTCTGGCGAACACTGAATCTTGACCATGCAGCTTCTGATTGTGCGCATCGTGGCGATAGCAGCCAGTCTGGCCGCGCCTGCCATCGAGGCCGCCGCTTTGAACAAGTGCATCGACGCGCAGGGCCAGGTCACCTACTCCAACCTGCCCTGTCGCAACGCCCGTGAAATCCGCAAGGTGGAAATCGACCCGCCACCCAAACCAGACCCCGCACCCGCACCCGTACCCGCCAAAGCAGCCAAGCCTCAGACTGCGGTCATACCCCAGTCCATAGTCAAACCCCAGCCTGCGACCAAACCTCAGACTGCGACCCTGCCCGCTGACGTCCCGCCGGCGGTGAGTACGCCGCCCGCGCCCAGCCAGGACATGCCCACAACTGCCCCACAAAAACCCGGCAAGTCTTCGATCCGCCTCACTGCGCGGCAGTGCGACAGCCTCACCGACAAACTGGGGAAAATTCTCGACCAGATGGATCAGGCGCGCCGCAGCGGCTACACGCAACAACAGATGGATGCGTGGGAGCAAGAAATCAAAGACATCGAAAGCAAAAAACAGCAATCTGGCTGTTTCTAAAACAATCGCTCATGAACGCCCGCACCCTTGACCCCGCTCATCATCTGATCGAAAAAGAGCCGTATTACGAAGCCGTCGGCGACGAAATCCAGCTCTTCGAAGCCGCCTATCGCCAGCAGATTCCGGTGCTGCTGAAAGGCCCCACCGGCTGCGGCAAGACGCGCTTCATGGAACACATGGCATGGCGGCTCAAGCGTCCGCTCATCACCGTGTCGTGTCACGACGACCTTACCGCATCCGATCTGGTCGGGCGCTATCTGGTGAAGGGCGGTGAAACCGTGTGGGTCGATGGTCCGCTCACCCGCGCCGTGCGCTGCGGCGGCATCTGCTATCTGGATGAGATTGTCGAAGCGCGCAAGGACACCATGGTGGTGATCCACCCGCTGGCCGACGACCGCCGCAGCCTACCGATGGAAAAGCTCGGCCAGGTCGTCGAAGCGCCACCCGAATTCTGCATGGCGATTTCCTACAACCCCGGCTACCAGAGCGTGCTGAAAGACCTGAAGCAATCGACCCGACAGCGCTTCGTCGCGCTCGAATTCGATTACCCCTCGGCCGAACTCGAACGCCGCATCGTCGCCACCGAATCCGGCGTCTCCGACGCCATCGCTGCCAACTTGGTCCGCTTTGCACAAATGACGCGCAATCTCAAGGGCAGCGGGCTGGAAGAAGGCGCGTCCACCCGCCTGCTCGTGCACGCCGGCAAACTCATCGCCGATGGCGTCTCCCCAGTGTCAGCATGCAAATCAGCCGTCGCGCAGGCGGTCACCGACGATGCCGACATGCTGAAGGCGATCCAGGAGCTATCCTCCTCCATCTTCTGATGGCGCAACTGCCGCTTACTGCCTCCGACATGGAAGCCAGCCTCCACGTCTGGCTGGACACCGAGTTCACCTTTTTCAAGGTCGAGGAACTTGCCGCCGAACTGCGGCCGCTGGCGCGCGACGAACAGGATTTCATCCTCGGCTGGATCCGCCGCATCGCTTCGACCCACATCACGCTCGCCTGGCAGTTCGGCCGCCGTGCGCCGGCGCTGCTGCCGCGCATGGAGCGCCGCCTGCTGGAAGCGTGGGCAGTACACACCTGTGACGTATTCGACCGCACCGGCCTGCAGAACGCGCTACGCGTGATGGAACAGGTCGACAGCTTCGACCCTCTCCAGCATCAGAACGACGCGGCGGGCGCGCTGTTCGAGGACATCGCACCGGTATTGGGCAACTTCGTCTGCGGCCTGTCCGGGCGCCGCTTGCGTATCGAGGAAGGCGACGCCGCCTGGACCGACGGCGAGCGCATCATGCTGCCGCCGCTGATCGCCGCCCTGCCCGATCTGGACGACAATTTTCAGCACGCCAAAGTCACAGTGGCCCTGTTGTGGGCACAAACCCGCTTCGGCACCCTGCGCATCGATCACGCCGCCGTTGCAGCGGAATATTCCGATCCCGAGCGCGCGCTGATCCGCCTGCATGCACTCGAAACACTGCGTCTGACCGCGTGCATTGCGCGCGAACTGCCGGGCCTGCATCGCCAGATGCTGCGGCTGCGCGCCGCGCTCGATCCGGTTTTTCCGCCTGCCTGGCAGCACTACGAGCGTTCGCTCAGCGCACGCGACGCCACGCTCGACACCAGCCTGGCGCTGCTCGCGCAGGCATACGCAGAGGCCGATTGCCCGCACTGGGCAGACCAGGGCTGCCTGCGCCCGGACGCCATCGCCGCCGCCCGCGCCGCACGACTGGACAAGGAAAAGGCACGGCTGCGGGTCAAGCTGACCGAACTGCTGGAAGAGCACCAGGCAGCTGATGCTGCGCCGCGCGATACTGCCGAGAAAACTGCCGCGCTGGCAGTAGAGCCGCGCGAGGAAAATGGCCAGCTCGATTTCGAAATCACCCTCGACGGTGCGCCGCTCGTGCCACCCAGCGACGTCAGGCAATTGCTCACCTCGGTCTATCTCGACTTCGGCGAGATCCCGCCGGAATACCTCACGCCGGCAGGCGAAGGCGACTACGACGCGAGCCAACTATTCGACCAGCCAGAAGACCCCGACGCCGTGTGGCAGGGCACCTATCACGAGAAAGGCGCGGAACTGTATCCCGAGTGGGATCACGGTCGTCAGCATTACCGCAAGAACTGGTGCGTGATGCGCGAGAAGCCCGTCACCCCGGTCTACGACAATTTCCATCGCGAGACGCTCGGCAAACATGCCGGCGTGATCAGGCACCTGCGCAAGAAATTCGAGGCGCTGCGCGATGAAAACCGCCTCGACAAGCGCCAGACCCAGGGCGATGAAATCGACCTCGACGCGCTGATCGAGGCGCTGGCCGACGCTCGCGACGGCCGCGAAATGAGCGACCGCCTGTTCCAGCGCATGCACCGTGCCGAGCGCAATATCGCCGTGGCTTTTCTGGTGGACATGAGCGGCTCGACCAAGGGCTGGATCAACGAGGCCGAGCGTGAGGCGCTGATCCTGTTGTGCGAGGCGCTGGAACTGCTGGGCGACCGTTACGCCATCTACGGTTTTTCCGGCACCACGCGCAAACGCTGCGAGTTGTTTCGCATCAAGACCTTCGACGACGCCTACGACGACGAGGTGAAAGCGCGCATCTCCGGCATCCGCCCGCAGGAATACACCCGCATCGGGTTTGCGTTGCGTCACATGACCAAACTGCTGAATCGGGTCGAAGCCAAAACCCGCGTGCTGGTGACACTTTCCGACGGTCGGCCGGACGATTATTTCGATGTGTATCGTGGCGAATACGGCGTCGAGGACACGCGCATGGCACTACTCGAAGCCAGCCGTACCGGCATCCATCCCTTCTGCATCACGCTCGACCGCGACGCCCGCGATTACTTGCCGCACATGTACGGCGCCGCGCGTTACGTCATTCTGGATGACGTGCGACAATTGCCGCTGAAAGTGACCGATATCTATCGCCGCATCACCACCTGAACCCGCGCAGCATGAGTCTCGACGAACTACAAATAGGCTATTTCTACAGCAACGGAGCCTACGGCCGCACTTGGGGCGTGCGTCAGCTCGCCGCGATGACTCCTGATACCGAGACCGGTGAAATGCAGGTTCACTTCAAGGGGGTTGCAGGCATCTGCCGTCGCAAGAAGGGGCATTGCAGCCCGGCCGAATTCGCGCGCTGGGCGCGCTATCAGGTCGCGCTGCAGGAAAACGACTGGAAGCGGGTGGGTGACAACAGCACGCTGTTGCCCAACGAGTCGCAGGCGCTTTAGTCCGCGGCTGTGCCGGAATCCGCAGCAGGTTCGGGCGCTGGCGGCGGTGCTGCATGCGACCCCAGATAATCCATGATCGCGTAGGTCAGCGCGCTGCATCCCGATCCGTCCAGCGCTGAAATCGCAAATACCGGCCCGTGCCAGTCGTAATCTTTCACGAACTGCGCCACCACCGCCTCGCGCTCGGCTTCGTCCACCATATCGAGCTTGTTCAGCACCAGCCAGCGCGGCTTGTCATACAGTTCCTGATCGTATTTGCGCAGTTCCTCGACGATGGCACGCGCCTCGCGCACCGGATCGCCTGCTTCCCAGCGTGGCGAAATGTCGACCAGATGCAGCAATACCCGGGTACGCTGCAAATGCCGCAAGAACTGATGCCCCAGCCCCGCGCCCTCGGCCGCACCTTCGATCAGGCCGGGAATGTCGGCGATGACAAAGCTGCGTTCGCTATCGACCCGCACCACGCCCAGATTCGGCGCCAGCGTGGTGAACGGGTAATCCGCCACCTTGGGGCGCGCGGCTGAGACGGCGCGAATGAAGGTCGATTTGCCCGCATTGGGCATGCCGAGCAGGCCCACATCGGCCAGCACTTTCAATTCCAGCCCCAATTGTTCCCATTCTTCGCCCGGCTCACCCAGTGTGTGCTGGCGTGGCGCACGGTTGGTGCTGGATTTGAAATGCTGGTTGCCCAACCCGCCCTTGCCGCCTTTGGCCAGGCAAACCGTTTGGCCATTTTCGGCCAGATCGGCCACCACTTCGCCGCTGTCGAGATCGGTGAACACAGTGCCGACCGGCACACGGATCGTCAGGTCTTCGCCGCCTTTGCCATAGCATTGCGCGCCGCGCCCGTTTTCGCCTTTTTGCGCCTTGAAGATGCGGGTGTAGCGAAACTCGACCAGGGTATTGATGTTGCAATCGGCAACCACGTACACGCTGCCGCCGCGCCCGCCATCCCCACCATCCGGCCCGCCGTTTGGAATGAACTTTTCGCGGCGAAACGAGGCGCTGCCGTCACCGCCCTTGCCGGCGATGACCTGAATTTTCGCTTCATCGATGAATTTCATATTGAACCCAGAATATCCCCACACAAACAAAAAAGCCCCATCCGGGGACAGGGCTTTCTGGCGACCGTCAGGTCAGATCAAGTCAACTCAGGCTGCAACCGGCTCGATGCGAACCATGCGGCGGCGGGCTGCGCCCTTGACCTCGAACTTGACCGTGCCTTCAGCCTTGGCGAACAGGGTGTGATCCTTGCCGATGCCGACGTTGTCGCCGGGGTGGAACTGGGTGCCGCGCTGACGCACGATGATGTTGCCGGCCAGAACCAGTTCGCCGCCGTAGCATTTCACGCCCAGACGCTTCGACTCCGAATCGCGGCCGTTACGCGAACTGCCGCCTGCTTTCTTGTGTGCCATTTATGTGCTCCTTATGCGGTGATGCCGCCGATTTGCACTTCGGTGAAGTGCTGACGATGGCCTTGGCTCTTGCGATAGTGCTTGCGACGGCGCATCTTGAAAATCTTGATCTTGTCGCCGCGTGCCTGGTTCAGCACAGTGGCCGTAACCGTGGCGCCGCGCAGCATGGGCGCACCCATTTTGATATCGGCGCCATTGCCCACCATTAACACTTGGTCAAAGGTGATTTCGCTGCCGATCTCGGCTTCGAGCTTTTCAATTTTAAGTTTGTCGCCAGCGCACACGCGATATTGCTTGCCGCCGGTTTTGATGACTGCGTACATGGGGGGTCTCCAACCAATACGAACCCAGGAAAGCGCGAGATTCTAACGGCGATCCAGCCGCAAGTCAAACCTTATCAACATTGAACATTGTCCCTTGCACGATGCAGGATAAATTGATCCCTCCCTCTTGAATCCCTCTTCCCTACCCCCATTTGTTCGCGAGAACCAATTGGGAGTGCACATGCAGGACGATACCGAAATCAACGCAGACGCAGGCGCTGCAACTCACACCGGCCACACCAAGGAAACCATGCCCAGCATGGAAGAGATGCTGAAGGCCGCCGAACTCGTTGCGGCCGAACACCACGACGCCTGGCTGCGCGCCAAGGCGGAAACCGAAAACATGCGCCGCCGCGCGACGGAAGAGGCCGACAAGGCGCGCAAGTTCGCGGTGGAAGGCTTTGCCAGCGAATTGCTGGCCGTGAAAGACAGCCTGGAAGCCGCGCTGGCGGATAACACCTCCAGCGTGGACACGCTGAGAAGCGGCGTCGAACTGACGCTGAAACAGTTGGCTGCCGTATTCGGCAAATTCAACCTGATCGACCTCGACCCGGTCGGCGAGAAATTCGATCCCCATATGCATCAGGCGATCGGCATGCTCGAGTCGGATCAACCCGCGAATACCGTGGTGACCGTACTGCAGAAGGGCTACCGCCTGCACGAGCGCACCCTGCGCCCCGCGCTGGTCATGGTGGCCAAGGCAAAAGACGCATAAAACCGCCTTGAAATAGCCCCGCCCTCCCCCACATACGAATCAATTCAAATTCTCTAAAAAGGAACGCATCATGGGACGCATTATTGGCATTGACCTCGGCACCACCAACTCCTGCGTGGCGGTCATGGAAAACGGCACCCCGAAGGTAATCGAGAACGCCGAAGGCGCGCGCACCACGCCGTCCATCGTGGCCTACACCGAAGACGGTGAAATCCTGGTCGGCGCGCCCGCCAAGCGGCAGGCAGTCACCAACCCGAGAAACACGCTGTACGCGGTGAAGCGCCTGATTGGCCGCCGTTTCGAAGAAAAGGAAGTGCAGAAGGACATCGGCCTGATGCCCTACAAGATCGTCAAGGCCGACAACGGCGACGCCTGGGTGGAAGTGCGCGACAAGAAAATGGCCGCACAGCAGGTGTCGGCTGAAACCCTACGCAAAATGAAGAAAACCGCCGAGGATTACCTGGGCGAAGAAGTCACCGAAGCCGTCATCACCGTGCCGGCCTACTTCAATGACAGCCAGCGTCAGGCGACCAAGGACGCCGGCCGCATCGCCGGTCTCGACGTCAAGCGCATCATCAACGAGCCGACTGCGGCCGCGCTGGCCTTCGGCATGGACAAGAAGGAAGGCGACCGCAAGATTGCGGTATACGACCTTGGCGGCGGCACCTTCGACATCTCGATCATCGAAATCGCCGATCTCGACGGCGAGCACCAGTTTGAAGTGCTGTCGACCAACGGCGACACCTTCCTCGGCGGCGAGGACTTCGACCAGCGTCTGATCGACTACATCGCGGAAGAATTCAAGAAGGAGCAAGGCGTCGATCTGAAGAAGGACGTGCTCGCGCTGCAGCGCCTGAAGGAAGCGGCGGAAAAGGCCAAGATCGAGTTGTCCTCTGCTCAACAGACCGAGGTCAACCTGCCCTACATCACGGCAGACGCCTCCGGGCCCAAGCACCTGGCAGTGAAGATCACCCGCGCCAAGTTCGAGGCGCTGGTGGAAGAACTGATCAAGCGCACCATCGACCCCTGCAAGATGGCGTTGAAAGACGCTGGTCTGTCGACGTCGCAAATCGACGACGTGATTCTGGTCGGCGGCCAGACCCGCATGCCCAAGGTGATGGACGCGGTGAAGGATTTCTTCGGCAAGGATCCGCGTCGCGATGTCAACCCGGATGAAGCGGTGGCCGTGGGCGCTGCGATTCAGGGCGGTGTGCTGAAGGGCGACGTGACCGACGTGCTGCTGCTCGACGTGACCCCGCTGTCGCTGGGTATCGAGACGCTGGGCGGCGTGATGACCAAGCTCATCCCTAAGAACACAACGATCCCGACCAAGGCTTCGCAAGTGTTCTCGACGGCGGATGACAACCAGAACGCGGTGACCGTGCACGTATTGCAGGGCGAGCGTGAAATCGCGTCGGGCAACAAGAGCCTCGGCCAGTTCAACCTCGGTGACATTCCGCCGGCACCGCGCGGCATGCCGCAAATCGAAGTCACGTTCGACATCGACGCCAACGGCATCCTGCACGTGTCGGCCAAGGACAAGGCAACGGGCAAGGAAAACACCATCCGCATCCAGGCCAGTTCCGGCCTGAGCGAGGAAGAAATCCAGCGCATGGTGAAAGACGCCGAAGCCAACGCCGCCGAAGACCACAAGGCCGTGGAACTGGCGACTGCGCGCAATGCCGCCGACGGCATGATCCACTCGGTGAAGAAGTCGCTCACCGAGCACGGCGACAAGGTCTCGGCCGAAGAAAAAGCCGCGATCGAAGGCGCGTTGAAAGAATGTGAAGACGCCGTGCGCGAAGGCGACAAGGACACGATCGAAGCCAAGACCAATGCGTTGGCCACCGCCAGCCACAAACTCGCCGAACAGATGTACAAGGACGAGCAGGCGAAGCAGCCGGGGGCGACGGCCGATGCCGGTGCCTCGGCGGCGGACGACAACGTGGTCGATGCCGAGTTTGAAGAGGTGAAGGATAAGTAAACGGTAAGTGGTGAGCGGTGAGCGGTGAAAATCGCTCACCGCTTCGCTTTTTCCGCTGACTGCTCACCACTCACTGCTCACCATGTCAAAACGCGACTATTACGAAGTCCTCGGCGTCGCCAAAAACGCCTCCGACGAAGAAATCAAGAAGGCCTACCGCAAGCTGGCCATGAAGCACCATCCTGACCGCAATCCGGACGACAAGGATGCGGAGGAAAAATTCAAGGAAGCCAAGCTCGCTTACGAAATTCTCTCCGACTCGGACAAGCGCGCCGCCTATGACCAGTTCGGTCACGCCGGAATCGACCAACAGGGTGGCGGTGGATTTGGCGGTGGTGGCAGCGGATTCTCCGATGCATTCTCGGACATCTTCGGCGACATCTTCGGCGGCGGGGGCGGCGGCAACCGCCGCGACCGCGTCTATCGCGGCGCTGACCTGCGCTACAACCTGGAAATCGGGCTGGAAGAAGCGGCGCGCGGTACCGAAACCAAGATCCGCGTCCCCACCCTGGAGGAATGCGGCGTCTGCCACGGCAGCGGCGCCAAACCCGGCACCGCGCCCACCACCTGCACCACCTGTGGCGGGCATGGCCAGGTGCGCATCCAGCAGGGCTTTTTCTCGGTGCAGCAAACCTGTCCGCGCTGCGGCGGCAGCGGCAAGATGGTGACTGATCCCTGCACCGCCTGTCATGGCGAAGGCCGGGTCAAAAAGCACAAAACCCTGTCGGTCAAGATTCCGGCCGGGGTCGACAACGGCGACCGCATTCGCCTCGGTGGCGAAGGCGAGGCCGGCGTCAACGGCGGGCCAGCCGGGGATCTATATGTCGTCATTCACCTGAAAGAACATCCGGTTTTCAAGCGCGACGGCGACGACCTGCATTGCGAAATGCCGATCAGCTTTGCCACCGCGGCCCTGGGCGGCGAAGTCGAAATTCCCACCCTGGACAGCCACGCAAAAATCAAGATCCCACCAGAAACGCAGACCGGCAAGGTATTCCGTCTGCGCGGCAAAGGCATCAAGGGCGTACGCAGTCAGGCTGCGGGCGACCTGATGTGCCACATGCAGGTCGAAACGCCGGTAAATCTGTCCGAGCGTCAGCGCGAGTTGCTGCGCGAATTCGAAAGCCTCGCCCCCGGACGCAACAACAATCCGCGCGCGCAGTCGTTCATGGACAAGGTGAAGTCCTTCTTCGGGCAGTAAGCCCGCCTGTCGGCCGTTTCAGTTCGGCCGCGCGGCGGCAAACAGCCGGAAGAAATTCTCGCTGGTGGCCACGCCGACCGCCTCGGGCGTGAGGCCACGCACCCGTGCAATTTCTTCTGCCACATGCTTCACATACCCCGGTTGATTGGTCTGGCCGCGATGCGGCACCGGAGCCAGATACGGTGAATCGGTCTCGATCAGGATGCGCTCCAGCGGGATCGCCGCGGCCACTTCGCGCAAGGCGGTGGCGTTCTTGAACGTGACGATGCCGGAAAACGAGATATAAAACCCCTGTTCGATCGCTGCTTCGGCCACCGCCAGGCTTTCGGTGAAGCAATGCATGACCCCGCCCGCCTCGCCCGCGTGTTCTTCACGCATGATGCGCAAGGTGTCGTCCGCCGCGGCGCGGGTGTGAATCACCAAAGGTTTCCGGGCGATTCGTGCGGCACGGATATGGGTGCGGAAACGCTCACGCTGCCATTCCAGATCCCCTGTCAGGCGAAAGTAATCCAGCCCGGTCTCGCCGATCGCCACCACTTTGGGATGCCTTGCCAGAGACACCAGTTCATCCACCGTCGGTTCGGTGCACGCTTCGTGATCCGGATGCACACCCACCGAAGCATAGACATGCGGATACGCTTCGGCCAGCGCACGAATTTCAGGGAATTTTTCCAGTTCCACGCTGATGCACAGCACGTGGCTCACCTGGTTCTGCGCCATGAGGTCGAACACCTCGGGCAGCTTGCCGGCAAGATCGGGAAAATTGATGTGACAGTGGGAGTCTATGTACATGCGGCTGAAGCAACGCCGCAGGGCAGCGCTACATGGTGTGTGTGGGACGCACCGATTTTAACGAACCCCCGAGCAAACCTTCAATTTTGTTTTGCGCCGCCTTGCCGCTTTCGTTGAAGGCAAACTGCACCCCCACGCCCTGGGTGCGGCCACCGTGCGCGCCAGCGGGCGTCACCCAAACCACCTTGCCCGATACCGGCAGCTTGGCGGGCTCTTCCATCAGCGTCAGCAGCATGAAGACTTCCTCGCCCATCTTGTAGCTTTTGTTGGTGGGGATGAACAGTCCACCGCCTTTGATGAAAGGCATGTACGCCGCGAACAAGGCCGATTTTTCCTTGATCGATAGGGACAGCACGCCGGGGCGGACCTGTCCTGTGATGTCGTTGGCTACTGCACTCATGATCGTATCTCTTCGCTGTATTGTTTCAATCGAACACATGCCGGTACTGAATCAACCAGGCCTGCAACTGCAAGCTCCGGTTGAGCGGATGCGCAAGCGTCCTGCCTTCGATCGCCTGCACTTTGGCCAACGCCAGCAACTTTGCCAGATCGGCCTTCTTGCCCAACTGCGCCAGCACGTCGGCAAAATCGCGGTTGAACCGCACACTGCCCTGCAATTTTACCGCCAGCAAATCGCCCAGCCACTTGTACGCCACGTTGTGCCAGGTCTGCGGACTGACTGCTTTCCAGCGATCACCCAGCATCACCGGGTCCAATTGGCCAAGGCGCGCCAGACCTTCCAGCACGCTGCGGCGTTCGTCCAGTTCACCGCTATCGACCCAGCGCTGCGCGTCGAGCGGCGTGCCTCCCGAGAGCGCCAGCAAATTCACCGCATCGTCCACGCCCTGCCCAGCCAGCCATTGCGCCGCCAAATCCAGCGGTGGCAGGCCGATGTCGAGCCGGGTGCAGCGGCTGCGGATGGTCGGCAGCAAGCGGCGCGGCTGATCCGAAACCAGCACGAATACGGTATTTAACGGCGGTTCTTCCAGCACCTTTAACAAGGCGTTGGCGGAGGCGAGATTGAGCGTATCAGCGGGATTGACCAGCACCACACGAAAGCCGGCCCGGTAGGTGGAAAGCTGGACGAAATCGACCGCCTCGCGCGCCTGATCGACCTCGATGGCGGTGGCCAT
>Ga0209254_10003952_pt1 | contig 13561 bp, 11 predicted proteins | sample FrelakmetDIP11DI_FD_187148 | JGI IMG/M metagenome (GOLD analysis project Ga0209254, IMG submission 187148) | Freshwater lake sediment microbial communities from the University of Notre Dame, USA, for methane emissions studies - DIP11 DI (SPAdes)... | ecosystem: Environmental > Aquatic >...
GTGCCGTACTATTGCAACCGTGCATCCATTAGCCAGATTCTCAAACAACCCGATCCTTCAGGCTTTGCCTGGGGCATTAAGACCCCAGTCTGGAATGAATTGAATATAAGAAAGGGGGAGGTATGTGTCAAGAACAAGGGCCTTTGATGATTACCGATGAAAACAAACATGATTGGCTAAAATGATTGGTCGAAGAGTTCAGGAAGTAACACATGCGATGGAGCTAAATAGTCCCCCCCTCTCCGATGGCGAGGCTTGATAGCAGAATACATGTCTTGGGCCTTCATGTCTGAACCAGAATAGAGACATTTAAAGGGCAGCCATTCTTGACCTTACCTCTCCCTTTGATTTTAATTCATCATTGGGTGATTCTTATAAGGATGGCCATTTGCCAACGGATAATACCGGATAACCAGCTTTTTCCAAATCTTTAACAGTAGCCTCATACTTTTCCGTTTCAATTCGGATAGCTGCAACCCTTTTTCCCTCCACAAAAAAAGAGGGAGATACAACACTAATAACATTTACTTTGTGGTCTGCTATTACTTTAAATACTCCAAACAGTGCACCAGGCTTATCTTCAAGGGCGAGAGTGAGGCGGGTGCCTTTCTTCTTGAGACCAAATAAGTCAACAAGATGGCTCAGCGCATCCGTCTCTGTAAAGATTCCATAGAGTCTCCCTTCCTCCAAAACAGGAAGACACCTGATCTCATGGTCATGCAGTAGTTGGACTGCTTCTTCAATCATTGTGTCCGGCGTAATCCAGATTAGACTTTCTTTTGGGGTCATGAAGGCTGAAACATTTATTTTTCTCGTGCTGTCAGGAGGGGCTGCCGCCGTAAGATCTCCCTCAGTAACGATTCCAACCACGTTTCTATTCTCATCTACGACGACCAGATGCCGGTTACCCTTCTCACGAATAAGCTGCCGGGCCTCAAGAAGCGATGCATCAGGACTAATCGTTACCGGATCCCTCTGTATCCTCTCTCTCATAAAGCCTTTGTAGTTAATTGTCATATCTATTCCTCCTTTTCATTTTACGGAGCTTTTAAAATTGAAACACTACAATCATAGCGGCATAGCGGTTAACTGCCAAAGCAAAAACATGACGACCCATGTTCAATGTTCAATGAAGCTTTGCAGTTTTCTACCCCTACTGAAATGTTTCAAACTTCCTGATGCCTTAGCCTCAATTTGCCTTATTCTTTCCTTGCTGACATCAAACTCCTGTCCCACTTCTTCTAAGGCATATTCCCGGTCTCACCCAATCCCAAACCGCATCCTCAGGGCCTTTTCCTCCCGTTTACCCAGCGTTGTGGGAGAGCTTCTCGATTTTACCTGGCAAAATGGGAGTTCGTTACCGCTTCGTGGGGGGAAACCAATTCTTTATCCTCGATGTAATCCACCCATCGGCTCTCTCCTTCCTCACCCATAGGCGTCTCAAGAGAAATGGATCTTGTTGTGAGGCTCATTAGGTTGCGCATTTTCGCCAGGGATACCCCTATACTCCTGGCAATTTCCGCCTACCCCCTCTTGACACCGCTCCACCATTCCTTGATCAAGGGAACACATTCCCGCCCGTTAGCAGCGTTGTAGATAAGGTCGCCCTCGGGCGTACAAAGTCTCGAGAATTCAGCCGGGTGCTCCCTGGTAAGCCATGCGACAAAGGCTTGTACTCGCTGTTTGATTCTGCGAGAAGCCTTTTCTTCGACCGTTGCAACGAATTTCTGTATGCGCCCTTCTCTTAAAGAAATGGTGCAGGATGTGTAGAAGACCTCATCGATTCCCATTGCCTCAAGCCTGTCATTTCGTGCAATCAGCTGGCAGGTAAGTCCGTCGCGGTGAGGCAACAAGTTGATAAACCGAAGCTCCGTGTTGGCTGCGGCATCATATTCAAAGGCCTGCCGGATAGTTTCCTTTCCGATGAGGGTGGAATGGTCCATGATTTGATACTGAGCATCATCGTTGAACAGGTCCAGGAGATCACTAATTCTGTACCGATCCGTCAGGGTCTGAAGTCTCTGCATCAGACTCAGAACATCTCCCTGATTGTTCATAGGGTTCCTCCTTTCTTACCGAGGAAATGGTACCTCTTCCTCCGTGCTCCGGAGGCTCGATTCTAAAAGTCTTCTTCCACCAACCATCGCCTTTGAATAGACAAGTTTTGTTTGGATTCTTGAATCCATAATACTAAAAATGGGCCTTTTGTCAATGTCAGAAACAGATTGTGAAAATTGTCTTTTAGCGATTATCACTGGAAATCCGGCATAACGAACTGGATTCTTACCTTAACGAGTTCAAGGAAGAAGTAGAAATCACCCTTTACCGGCAGGTGCCCCGTAAGCTCCGCCCTTGAGGGCGGGGTCAAGGGGCACGATATAAAAAAAGTACCTTCCCTTTACAATATCTGCCAAGTCAAGTCTCGTTTTTCACACATCAATAACTGTCGTGCATTCCAGGTTGGGGATGGGTATCGGAAGAGCTTTACGCTGGCAACCTTCTTCTGCACAGTCAGCCCTTACCGATGGAAACCATTCCATCGCGAAGTCAATAACCTACTTGTTTGCCCATGACTTTCCGAAGTAACCGCATTTGTAAAGCGATGAAGATACACATCTCCGACCCAGGCAACGTGACCTATGGAAATTATTTATGAGATGCAGCGCTAGTGATCCAAGGAGAAAGGCAATTTTCCATTTGAAATACGAGGGGATGATGGTTATTTTATGGGGGAATGGGAAAAGGGGGTTCATAGAATGCAACTGGACAAATTTACTCTAAAATCACAAGAGGCCTTACAGGAGGCCAAGGGAATTGCTGAGCGCCATCATCACCAGCAGATCGACGTGGAGCACCTGCTTCTGGCCCTGATCAGTCAGAAGGAAGGAACCGTCATCCCGATACTCCAGAAGCTGGGAGCCAATGTTGACCTGATCGTCTCTCAGCTCAATGACGAGTTGAATCGTATTCCAAAAGTGACCGGGGAAGGAGCCGGACAGGTCTATCTTTCCAGTCGGGTCAATGAAATTTTCAACATGGCCTGGAAAGAGGCTGAGAGGCTCATGGATGAGTATTTGTCTACCGAGCACCTTCTCCTTGCGATCGCTGACGAAAGGCGGGGTTCCGCTTATCAGATCTTGCAGAACAACGGAGTGACGAAGGATGCGATTCTTAATGTTCTCAAGGATATTCGAGGCTCCCAACGGGTGACCGATCAAAATCCTGAGGAAAAGTACCAGGCTCTTAAGCGCTACAGCAGAGATCTTACTGAAGAGGCAAGAAAAGGGAAGCTCGATCCGGTGATTGGGAGAGACGACGAGATCCGGCGTGTCATTCAGGTCCTTTCCCGGAGGAGGAAGAACAACCCTGTCCTGATCGGAGAAGCAGGGGTAGGGAAGACAGCGATTGTTGAGGGGTTGGCTCAGAGAATTGTGAAGGGTGATGTTCCGGAAACGTTGAAGAATAAGAAACTGGTTGCCCTCGATCTCGGTTCCTTGATCGCGGGGGCTAAATTCAGGGGAGAGTTTGAAGATAGATTGAAGGCGGTACTTAAGGAGATCACTGGGGCCGCCGGACAGATTATTCTTTTTATCGACGAGCTTCATACCCTGGTGGGTGCGGGAGCAGCCGAGGGAGCCATCGATGCCTCCAATATGCTGAAACCGGCTCTGGCCCGAGGGGAACTCCGTTGCGTGGGAGCCACCACGCTCAACGAGTACCGGAAATATGTGGAGAAAGATGCGGCCTTGGAGCGCCGATTTCAGCCGATCCATGTGAGCCAGCCTTCTGTGGAAGATACCATTGCCATTCTCAGGGGGCTGAAGGAACGCTACGAGATTCACCACGGCGTGAAGATCAAAGATTCTGCCATCATCGCAGCCGCCATGCTGTCGAATCGCTACATCTCCGACCGGTTTTTGCCGGATAAGGCGGTGGACCTGATCGACGAAGCTGCCTCGAGACTGAGGATCGAGATTGACAGCGTTCCCATGGAGATCGATGAGGTTCAGCGGAAAGTGATGCAGCTCGAAATTGAGCGCGAGGCCCTCAAGAAAGAGAAAGACAAGGCCTCGGTGGATCGGCTCAAAAAAATCGAGAAGGAGTTGGCTGACCTGAAGGCCGATGTGAAGGGGAAGAGCGCTCATTGGGAGAACGAAAAGAAGTCGATTTCGAAGACCCGTGAGATCAAGGAACGAATTGAGAAGACGAAGCAAGAGATGAAGGAAGCCGAACGGGAGGTCAATTACACGAGGCTGGCCGAGCTGCAGTACGGAGAGATGTCTCACCTCGAAAAGGAGTTGAAAGAGGAGGAACAGAAACTCGTCACCCTCCAGAAAGACGTGAAGATGCTGAAAGAAGAGGTGGACGAGGAGGATGTGGCCGAGGTTGTCTCGAAGTGGACAGGCATTCCTGTTTCCAGAATGCTGGAGGGAGAGGTTGAAAAACTGATCCACATGGAAGAGCGGCTCAGAAAAAGGGTCGTCGGTCAGGACGATGCGATCAGTGCCGTTTCCAATGCGGTGAGGCGGTCACGAGCGGGTCTCCAGGACCCCAATCGGCCCATTGGGTCTTTCATCTTCATGGGACCTACCGGAGTAGGGAAAACAGAGTTGGCCAGAGCCTTGGCAGAATTTCTTTTTGACGACGAGCAGGCCATGGTCCGGATCGATATGTCCGAATTCATGGAGAAGCACTCTGTCGCGAGATTGATCGGAGCCCCTCCAGGGTATGTGGGGTATGAGGAAGGAGGATATCTCACGGAAGCCGTCCGGAGAAGGCCCTATTCGATCGTCCTCATGGACGAAATCGAAAAAGCGCACAGCGAGGTCTTCAATATTTTGCTTCAGATCCTGGATGACGGAAGGCTGACGGATGGCCATGGGCGAACCGTTGACTTCAAGAATACGGTGGTGATTATGACCTCCAACATTGGAAGCCAGTGGATTGTCGATCTTGGAGAGAAGGATTATGAAGAGATGCGGCGTCGGGTCATGGACGCGGTCAAGGCCCATTTCAAACCAGAGTTCATCAACCGGGTTGACGAACTTGTCATATTCCACGGGCTTGGCATGAACGAGATCAAGGCCATCGTTGAAATCCAGGTCAAGAAGTTGGAGCAGCGACTCCTGGAGAGACAGATTCGATTGAAGATGACCGACAAGGCGAAGGAATGGCTTGCGAAAGAAGGTTTTGATCCTGCCTATGGGGCTCGCCCACTCAAGAGGGTCATTCAGCGCGAGGTCCAAGATCGGCTGGCCTTGATGATCCTGGAAGGAAAATTCAAGGAGGGCGACACCGTTACGGCGGACGTTGATGCCAAGAAAGGTGAATTAGTGTTCAGTGCATAGGGCCGTAACTTAATAATTTTCTTGACAATATTTCAAAAAACAGTTATAGGTACTAAGATTTTTTAGCCTGTCAGTTTTGCAGGCAGAAAGGGAAAGCGCAAGCAGGAGGCACGTAGCTCAGGGGGAGAGCGCTACCTTGACGCGGTAGAAGTCTGGGGTTCAAATCCCCACGTGCCTACCATTCATTTTGGACTCTTTTGCCAGAAGTGAAGCCTAAGTTACTGGGAGAAATCACATTTTAATTCCTAAAAAGCAGAGAGGCATCATTCCATCGTTTTCGGGGTGATGCCTCTTCTTCTTCAGTGTGGGTGAACATGGAAGAACGAATTACGATTACATTGCCAGACGGAGTCGGGAAAACGGTTCCCAGAGGTACAAAACTCCAGGACCTTGCGGACAAGGATGCGGTGGCTGCACAGATCAACGGGACACTGGTGGATCTTTCGCGTCCCCTCGATCAGAACACCTCTGTTTCCTTCGTGTCTGTTCATTCAAAAAAGGGGATGGACATCCTGCGTCATTCCGCGTCCCATGTCATGGCCCAAGCCGTGAAAGAGCTCTTCCCTGGGGTCAAACTCACCTTTGGGCCTTCGACGGATACGGGGTTCTATTACGATTTCGATTACGAGAAAACCTTCGCGCCTCAGGATCTTGAAGCCATTTCAAAGCGAGTCGGAGAGATCATCAAGCAAGATCAGCCTTTCATCCGAAGCGAAGTCTCGAAAGAAGAGGCGATCAAGGCCTTCCACGACTTGGGAGAGACTTACAAGGTCGAACATCTGGAAGACCTTCCCGACCGAGTGTCGCTCTATCGTCAGGGAACATTTCTCGATCTGTGCGAGGGCCCCCATCTTCCCTCAACGGGGAGAATCAAAGCGTTCAAGCTGTTGAATGTTTCTGGAAGCTACTGGAGAGGGGACGCTCGGAATCAGGTTCTTCAGCGAATTTATGGAACCGCGTTTCCAGATGCGAAGGCACTGGAAGAGTACCTCCGCATGCTGGAGGAGGCTCGAAAGAGAGACCACCGGAAGCTAGGACGGGAGCTTGATCTATTCAGCATTCAGGACGAGGCCGGTCCCGGGCTCGTCATCTATCACCCGAAGGGGGCGTTGCTCCGGACCCTTCTGGAAGATTTTGAAAAAAAAGAGCACCTGAAGCGAGGCTACCAGATTGTCATCGGCCCTCAGCTCTTGCGATTGGATCTCTGGAAACAGTCTGGTCATTTCGACAATTACCGGGACAAGATGTATTTCACCAAGGTCGAGGGCGATGAGTACGGCATTAAGCCGATGAACTGCCTTGCCCACATGCTCATCTACAAGTCAAAGATTCGAAGTTATCGGGATCTTCCCCTCCGATACTTTGAACTCGGCACGGTTCATCGGCATGAGAAGTCAGGAGAACTGCATGGCTTGCTCCGGGTCAGGGGATTTACTCAAGACGATGCGCACATCCTCTGCCGGCCGGATCAGTTACATGAAGAGATCGGCGCCATCATCGACTTTGTCCACGACGTCATGGGCATGTTTCAGTTCGAATACGAGATGGAGGTGAGTACCCGTCCAGAGAAGTCGATCGGAACGGACGAAGATTGGGAAAAGGCGACGCAGGCCCTGATGACGACCCTCCGAACCAAGAATCTTCCCTTTGACATCCATGAAGGGGATGGAGCCTTTTATGGCCCGAAGATCGATGTGAAGTTGAAAGATGCTCTCGGCAGAAAATGGCAATGTGCAACGATTCAGGCGGACTTTGCCATGCCGGAGCGGTTCGATCTGACCTATGTCGGAAGTGATGGGCAGCCCCACCGGCCGGTCATGCTCCACCGGGTGATCCTCGGGGCCATAGAGAGGTTCATGGGAGTCTTGATCGAGCACTACAGCGGGGCCTTTCCAGTTTGGCTTGCTCCCACCCAGGCCATTCTGTTGACGGTGACAGAGAATTACGTCGATTACGCCCATAAGGTTTACGAGCAACTGATTCAAAGAGGGATCCGAGCGGAGAATGATTTTCGGAACGAAAAATTGGGTTTCAAGATCAGAGAGGCCCAGTTGCAAAAGATCCCCTACATGTTGGTCATTGGAGAAAAAGAGGAGAAGAGCGGAACGATCTCTCCAAGAAAACGGACTGGCGAGACGATGGCCGCCATGAAAGTGGAAGAGTTTGTGGCCCACGTCGAATCAGAATACCCAGAACTCGTGCGTGGACAGTAGAGGGTTCCCCTGTCCATGCTCCAAACCAAAGGAGGTGAAGATTATCGTCAAGGATGTCCGTATCAACCGAGAAATTCGGGCGAAAGAGGTGAGGGTCATTGACTCAGAAGGAAAACAACTTGGCATCTTACCGATCATGGAAGCGCTCCGCACGGCTTACAATGTTGAGCTGGATCTCGTCGAGGTTTCACCCAAGGCGGAACCTCCTGTCTGCCGGATCATGGATTATGGAAAATTCAAATACCAGCAGAGGAGAAAAGAACATGATGCGAGGAAGAAGCAGGCCGTGGTTCACTTGAAAGAAGTGAAGATGAGGCCGAAGACGGAAGCACATGATTTTCAGTTCAAAGTTCGGAACATCGAGCGCTTTCTGAAAGAAGGAAACAAGATCAAAGTGACGATCGTTTTCAGGGGAAGAGAATTGGCTCATCCTGATCTGGGGAGGAAGATGTTGACCCGGATCGTGGAGGAGATCAAGGAGTGTGGCAAGGTGGAACAGGAGCCCAAGTTTGAGGGAAGAAACTGTGTCATGATCTTATCTCCCGTTCTGGTCCAGAAACCACTCCAACCCCAAGCCGAGTGACCGGCTTTCTTCTGCGGTTGGACAAGAACGGAGCGAACAGACCTCTTCGTTCATGATGAACTATCTTGACGGGGAATTTCAAAGAACGGGTTCAATGAGGAACACGCCACGTAATCAGTGGAGACGTTATTGAACATCAGGTCCGTGAAGAAACACCATCACGTTTTTCTAAAATAGAAGGAGAAAACTGTGCCTAAAATTAAGACGAACCGCGGAGCGGCCAAGCGCTTCAAAAAAACAGGAACGGGAAAGATCAAGGCGAAGAGGGCTTTCGCCCGTCACATTCTGACAAGCAAATCAAAGAATCGGAAGCGACAACTCCGAGCCTCCAAGTACGTTGACCAATCAGACATGAAAGGGATCAAGAAACTGATTCCCTACCTCTGATCGCTTTCAACGGTGGAATGGCCTGTGGGGGTGCTGATTCATCAGTCGAAGAAAGGCCGAGAGACTAACGAAAGAGGAGACTTACGAGCACGTTGGCTGGATGTCGCGCGTTGGCTGGATGTCGCGCGTTGGCTGTCCCGTCTTAACGGGGTGGCGGGAAACTTCACACATGAGGTTCTCAAAATCAATCAGGATAAGGAGTTATTGAGATGCCAAGGGTAAAAGGTGGTCCAAAGACGAGACAGAGAAGAAAGAAAACGATGAAGATGGCCAAGGGCTACGTCGCGGGTCGGCGTCGACTCTACCGGACTGCAGTGGACGCTGTCCACCGAGCCCTCGCTTATTCCTATCGGCACCGCAAGGTACGGAAGAGGGATTTTCGGAGACTTTGGATAGCGCGAATTAACGCGGCAGCGAGGCTATACGGATTATCTTACAGCCGTTTGATGGATGCCTTGAAGAAGGCCCACATGGAATTGGATCGGAAGATCCTGGCTGATCTGGCCGTCAGTGACCCTGGAACTTTTTCCAAGATTGTGGAACAGGCCAAAGTCACTCTTAAAAAAGGAGCCTCTTCGTGATTGAAGCCTTGGGACACATCCGGGAGGAGGTGTTGGCCTCTCTCTCGAAGGTGCATACAGAAAAAGAGATCACAGAGATCCGAGTGAAAACCCTCGGAAGGAAAGGAAGCCTGACACAGCTTCTGAAGCAACTGGGGGCACTTCCCGAAGCCGAACGGAAAGAGATTGGCAAGAGGGCCAATGAGATTAAGGAGGCCCTGGAATCACAGATTGAAGAAGCTCTCCACCAACTGAAAGAGAGGGAAAAGAAGGAGGCGTTGGAGAAGGAAAAGGTAGATATTACCCTTCCTGGCCGACGCATTCCCATGGGCAAAAGGCATCCGATCACGCAGACCTTGGACGAAATCGTTCAGATCTTCTCCCATTTCGGATTTGAAGTGGTGGAAGGACCCGAGGTGGAACTGGACTATTACAATTTCGAAGCTCTCAATATCCCCAAGGGGCATCCGGCGCGAGAGATGCAGGCGACGTTCTTTATTTCAGAGGATGTCGTTCTGAGAACCCATACCTCTCCGGTTCAGGTCAGAACGATGGAAAAACGGAGGCCCCCCATTCGTGTCATCTGTCCAGGGGCGGTCTACCGTTGCGATTCCGATCCGACCCACTCCCCCATGTTTCATCAAGTGGAAGGTCTATTGGTGGACAGGGGAATCACGTTTGCAGACCTAAAAGGAGTGCTCACGGTCTTTGTCCATGAGATGTTTGGAGAAGAAACGAAGCTCCGATTTAGGCCCAGTTTCTTTCCTTTCACCGAACCGAGCGCTGAGGTGGATATTGAGTGTTTCATCTGTGGAGGGAAAGGATGTGGGGTCTGCTCGAACACAGGATGGCTCGAAATTCTGGGGTCCGGCATGGTGGACCCCGCGGTCTATCAGTTTGTAAACTATGATCCCGAGGAAGTCACTGGATTTGCCTTTGGAATGGGCATCGAGCGCATTGCCATGCTCAAGTTCGGGATCAACGATATTCGACTTTTCTTCAACAACGACCTGAGATTTCTGAGGCAGTTTTAACTCCGAACCGAGATCAAACATGAAGGTGAGTCTCAACTGGCTTAAGGACTATGTGGACGTCCAGATGGAGGTGAAGGATCTGGCGCACCTTCTCACCATGGCCGGTCTGGAGGTGGAAGGGGCTCATTCGGTGGGGGAAGGGCTTGAGCAAGTCATCGTTGCAGAGATCGTCTCAGTCCGGAAGCACCCGAATGCGGATCGGCTCACCCTGGTTGAGACGAAAACCGGGAGAGGAACGCTTCCGATCGTCTGCGGTGCGACCAATATCCGAGCGGGGCAGAGGGTTCCTCTCGCCTTGGTGGGTACCCGACTTCCCAGCGGGGTCGCGATCAAGAAATCGAAAATTAGGGGTGAGACCTCCGAAGGAATGCTTTGCTCGGAGATCGAGCTTGCCTTGGGGCAGGACGCAAGCGGAATCATGATCCTTCCACCCGAGACTCCGTTGGGAGTGAACCTCGGGGAGGCTCTACACATCAAAGACACGGTCCTGGACATCAGCATTACGCCCAACCGTCCTGATTGTCTTTGCGTCATGGGGATCGCACGAGAGATTGCCGCCTTAACCCGTCAGAAGATGAGAGTTCCTCGCCTGGCCTTAAGCGATGATCGGGGAGACATTGAGCAGAGAACCTCCGTGACCCTTCTTGACCCTGATCTCTGTCCGAGATATGTGGCCCGAATGATCGAAGGAGTGACGATCGGCTCGTCGCCCACCTGGATGAAGAACCGTCTGGAGAAGGTGGGTGTTCGTTCAATCAATAACGTGGTAGATGTCACGAACTACGTGATGATGGAACGCGGCCAGCCTCTTCATGCGTTCGATTTCGATGTCCTGGAAGAGGGGAGAATCGTCGTTCGAAGGGCCAAAGAGGGAGAAGTGTTTGTCACTCTGGACGGGGTGGAGCGGCGACTCAGCTCCCAAATGCTCATGATCTGTGATGGGGTCAAACCCGTGGGCATCGCCGGCGTCATGGGTGGCCTCAATTCAGAGATTCGCGAAAACACCCGAACCGTGCTTTTAGAAAGTGCCTATTTCAGTCCCATGGGAAATCGGAGGACAGCCATCACACTCGGTCTTGAGACCGAGGCAGCCTATCGGTTCGGGAGAGGAATCGATCATGGAGGGGTGCTCTCTGCAGCGAATCGTGCTGCCGAGTTGATTCAGGCCTTATCCGGAGGAAAGACGATTGAGGGAGTGATCGATGCCTATCCCGTACCCATCCCATCGAGGTCGATCCTTCTGAGCGTGCCTAAGACCAACCAGATTCTGGGAACAGAGATCGCTGAAGAGGTCATGCAAGCCCACCTGGAAGCTCTGGAGCTTCGGGTGGAGAGAGGGGTCCCCCACCTTCTTCGGGTGGTCCCGCCGTCGTTCCGCGGAGACCTGGAAAGAGAGATCGATCTCGTCGAGGAGATCGCGCGAATGGATGGATATGAGAAAATCCCCGTGACCCTGCCCCAGGGGTCTCCAGCGGTCTCTTCCGAAGAGAAGAGTAAAGAGTCTATCGCTGAGAAGAGGGTGGTGGATGTTCTTCTTCATCACGGCTATCACGAGGTGATCAACACCAGTTTCACGTCTCCTACTTCACTGGAGGCTCTGGCCCTTCCCGCGAAGGATCCGAGACGAAGGCACCTGCCCATTGTCAACCCCCTGTCAGAAGACCTGGCCGTACTGAGGACGTCACTCATTCCCGGGTTGATGGCAACAGCCCGTTACAACATGGCTTGGAAAAATTCGAATCTCAGGATTTTCGAGCTCAAGAGAGTCTTTCTCCCTCAGGAAGGTGAAAAGCTCCCGATGGAACGAAAAGTTCTCACAGGCCTGGCGACGGGTTTCGATCGCGATCCGGAATGGAGCTCATCACCTCGACGGGTCGACTTCTATGACGTGAAAGGGTGCATCGAAGATCTTCTGGAAACCCTACAGATTCAGGAGGCCCGGTTTGACCGGGCTGAAGACATCCCGTATCTTCATCCTGGGAAGGCGCTGCGGGTTTTTGTTGGGGAGGAAGCGTTGGGGGTGCTGGGCGAAGTTCATCCTCGAGTGATGGATCAGTACGAGATTCCGGGGAAGGCCTATCTCTTTGAGATGGATTTTGAAGAGATGGTGAAACGGATGCAGGAGAAGAGACAATGGATGCCCCTTCCTAAATTCCCTGTGGTGTATCGAGATCTTACGCTAGTGATCGATGACGGGGTCGAGGTTGGAAGGGTGATCATGGCCATTCAGGATCTTCACCACCCTTTGATCGATGACGTCAGTCTCTTCGATGTCTACCGTGGAGCTCCAATTCCGGCGGGAAAGAAAGGAGTGTCTTGCCGCATTCGATACCAGTCGAATGATCGTACCTTGACGGATGAAGAGGTCAATCAACATCATGAGAAGGTGATGTCCCGTTTGCGAGAGGCCTTTCAGGCTGAATTAAGGGCTTAACATGGGTCCAAGAGAGAGGAGGCGTGCCATGACAAAGGTCGACATTATTGAAAGTATTTATGAGAAGGTTGGGTTTTCCAAGAAAGAGGTCGCCAAGATCGTGGAGTCCGTCTTTGATATCATCAAGGAGAGCCTTGAAAAAGAGGACAAGATCAAGATCTCAGGGTTTGGGAACTTTGTCGTGCGGAACAAGAAGTCCCGACGAGGGCGTAACCCCCAGACCGGGAATGATATTGAGATCACGGCGCGAAGGATCCTGACGTTCAAACCGAGTCAGGTGTTGAAAGGGGGACTGAACCATCCCGAGAAGAAGCAGGAGATCAGTTGACCAAGTTGTTCAAGGCAAGAGACTCAGAACCCATGATTGTCTCCGAACGGCTCTACTATCGGATAGGGGAAGTGAGCCGGGTCACCGGTCTCAAACCCCATGTCCTCCGATACTGGGAATCTGAGTTTCGGGTGATCAAGCCGTACAAATCGGGATCGCTTCAGCGTCTCTACCGCAGGAAGGATCTTGACCTCATCCTTAAAATCAAGCGACTTCTTTATGAAGAGGGGTTCACCATCGCGGGAGCGAAGAGAAAGATCCGAGATCTCGAAAGAACAGAAAATCTGCAGGCGAGGTTAAAGTTTACCGGGAAAACCCCTGAAGGGGCGGAACATGATTTGTTGACTGTCATTCGAGAGGAATTGAAAGGGATCAGTAAGATGTTAGAGTAACCTTTCTCCATGTCACCCATTTTTTTCTTCCTTTTGATGCCTTCCAAGGATGATCTCAATTGATGCACATCGATATCATTTCTCAGAACGTGTGTGAGAATGGGTCTCCATTGTCCTTGGCCCTTTCAGGAGTGTCCTCTTTCCGAAACTCTGGAATGCCAGGTGTCATAGCTTGTGTCACGGGCAAGTCGGCTGGATGCCCCGCCCTGTGCCTGCCTGCGCGAAGCCCCGCCTCCAGAAGCCTTGCGGAGGGCAGGCGCTTCGGCGAAGGCAGGGGCGGGG
>Ga0209254_10003953_pt1 | contig 13557 bp, 13 predicted proteins | sample FrelakmetDIP11DI_FD_187148 | JGI IMG/M metagenome (GOLD analysis project Ga0209254, IMG submission 187148) | Freshwater lake sediment microbial communities from the University of Notre Dame, USA, for methane emissions studies - DIP11 DI (SPAdes)... | ecosystem: Environmental > Aquatic >...
GGCGCCGGGAACCGCCTCGACGCCGCGCACCACCTGCCGGGCCAGTTCGGCCGTTGCGCCGTGCCGCGAGTAGTAGAGCACCAGAATTTCGATCATTTGCGGACATCCCTGATTGATGGCGCCGGGCGCATGACGGCCCGGGATTCTAGGTCTGCGATCCTTGACGGTACAGGGTGCAGTTGCTAGCGTGCTTTGGCCAACCTGACCAACTACCATGCACCGTTCACGCAGATTCGTCCTGCCGATCATGACTTTTGCACTGCTCGGCGCGATGCAGCTGACGGGTTGCGCTGGCGCGCCGGTGCAGGAGATGAGCAATGCCCGGCAAGCGGTGCGTGCGGCCCAGCAGGCTGGCGGCGCGAAGTACGCTCCGGAGACCATGGCCGAGGCCGAGCGGCTGCTCAGGGACGCCAAGGCGAACCAGAGCAAAGGCGAGTTCCGGGTCGCCCGCGAACAGGCCGAACAGGCGCGCGAAAAAGCGATGGCCGCCCTGCGCGAGGCAGAGGCGACCAAGGCATCGAAGCCGGAGCCCTGAGTCCGGCGGCTTCCATGAGCGACTGGATTGCCCGCCGCTGCCTGGTCGCGGGCCGGGTGCAAGGCGTTTTCTTCCGGGCGAGCACTCGCCAGCGCGCGAAGGAACTCGGCGTGACGGGCCACGCGCGTAACCTTGCCGACGGCCGGGTCGAGGTTGTCGCCTGCGGCGAACCCGCCGCCGTCCTGGCGCTCTGCGAGTGGCTGTGGCAAGGGTCGCCCGCGTCGCAAGTCACCTCGGTCCAGGTCGAAGCGCTCGAGTCCGGCGCGCCTGGCGTGCGGCGGGACGGATTCCAGACGTCCTGATACGCGCTCAGTACGCGTAGCGCCAGCGTGAGGCCAGCCGGTCGATCACCAGGTCGGAGTAGTTGGGCCGCCCGAGACTGCCGTTATAGCGCTGCAGCGCGCGCTGGTAGTTGCCGCGCTCCTTGCGCAGGTAATAACTGAGGATCGTGGTGCCCATCCGGATGTTGTCCGATACGCGTATCAGCTGCGAGTTCGTCATGCCGAGTTCGCTCGGCCAGAACGGCATGACCTGCATCAACCCGACAGCGCCTGCCGAGGAGACCGCGTAGCGGTCGAAGCGGCTCTCCACGTCCATGACCGCCAGCACGAGTTCCGGCGGGATCTCGGCACGCTTCGCCTCGCAGTGGACGTTGTGCAGGATCTGCTCGCGCTCTTGCGCGTCCTTGACGTAGCGGCCAAGACGCGGCCCCATGTAGGCGAGCCAGACCGCCCGCTCGTACTTGTCCTCGAAGCACTGCGCCGGCCCGATCGCCGCGGCGATGACACCGCGCAGCTCCGGGTCCATCTGCCGGTCCGCGCGCGCAGCTGTGGCCGGCAACGCGGCGAGCAGCATCAGGCACAGTACGGGGATGGCCCGCATGTCGTCAGGCGCTCGCGGCGCCCCGGGTGCGCAGGAACTGCACGATCGAGTCCACGGGCACGTCGGCCGCTCCGTCGCCGGTGCGCGGCTTGTACTCGAGCACGCCGCGCTCGAGGCCCTTGTCGCCGACCACGATGCGGTGCGGGATGCCGAACAGCTCGTCGTCGGCGAACTTGACGCCCGGGCGGGCGTCTCGATCATCGTACAGCACCTCGAGCCCTGCCGCCTGCAGCTCGCCATAGAGCCGCTCCGCGGTTGCGCGGACACGCTCGGACTTCTGCAGATTGATCGGGATCAGCGACACGTGGAAAGGTGCGATCGGTTCCGGCCAGATGATGCCTCGCTCATCATGGTTCTGTTCGATGGCGGCCGCCACGACGCGCGTCACACCTATGCCATAGCAGCCCATGAACATGACCGTGGACTTGCCCTGTTCGTCCAGCACGGCGGCCTTCATCGCCTCGCTGTACTTGCAGCCAAGCTGGAAGATATGGCCAACCTCGATGCCGCGGGCGATGCCGAGCGTGCCCCGGCCCGACGGGCTCGGGTCGCCCGCGACCACGTTGCGGATGTCCACGCGCTCCGGCTCAGGCAGGTCGCGGCCCCAGTTGACCCCCGCGAGGTGAGCGTCCCGCTCGTTGGCGCCGCAGACGAAGTCCGCGAGCTGCGCGGCCGAGTGGTCGGCATAGACCTTCACTGGCAGGCCTACCGGCCCGATGAAGCCGGGTTCGCAGCCGGCGGCGGCGCGGACCTGCTCGGGGGAGGCCATCCGCAGCGGCGCGAGCACGCCCGGCAGTTTCTGCGCCTTGACGGCGTTAAGTTCGTGGTCGCCGCGCACCACGAGCGCGACCACGCCGCCGTCACTGCCCTCGACCAGCAGCGTCTTGACGCAACGCGACGGCTCGATCGCCATGAACGCAGCGAGTTCCGCGATCGTACGGACGTTCGGCGTGTGGACCAGCGAACGGACGGCGGCTGGCGCCAGACGCGTGCCCGACGGTGCAACAGCTTCCGCCATCTCGAGGTTCGCCGCGTACTCGTCGCCGTCGGAGAAGGCGATGGCGTCCTCGCCCGAATCGGCCAGCACGTGGAACTCCTGCGAGGCGCTGCCGCCGATGCTTCCGGTGTCGGCGCGAACCGCGCGGAAGTGCAGCCTCATGCGCGTGAAGATCCGCGTGTACGCGTCGTGCATCGCCTGGTAGCCCTGTTCGAGCGAGGCGGCGTCGGCGTGGAAGGAGTAGGCGTCCTTCATCGTGAACTCGCGCGCCCGCATCACGCCGAAGCGCGGCCGGATCTCGTCACGGAACTTGGTCTGGATCTGGTAGAAATTGACCGGCAGCTGCCGGTAGCTCTTCAACTCGCGCCGCGCAAGGTCGGTGATCACTTCCTCGTGCGTCGGTCCGTAGCAGTACGGCCGGTCGTGCCGGTCGTTCATGCGCAGCAGCTCCGGCCCGAACTGCTCCCAGCGGCCCGACTCCTGCCAGAGCTCGGCCGGCTGCACGGTCGGCATCAGCAGTTCTATCGCTCCCGCGCTGTTCATTTCCTCGCGAATGATGGCCTCGACCTTGCGCAGTACGCGCAGTCCCATTGGCAGCCAGGTGTACAGGCCGGCCGCGAGCCGGCGGATCAGGCCGGCGCGCAGCATCAGCTGGTGGCTGACCACCTCGGCGTCCGCGGGAACGTCCCGCAAGGTGTTGATCGGGTAGGTAGAAAGTCGCATCGTGATTCCGGGCCAGCGTTCGGGCGGCGCGACATTCTAGCAGAGGGGGTCGAGCACCCCGGTCACGGTCGCGGCCATACGTTGTGCCGGCGCCGCGCGCTACCTATCATGCCCCGAGCAAGAACGGGTGGGTGCAAATGACGATCGATCCTTCGCGATCTCCGGAGGCGGGACGGCCCCGCGGCCGCGGCATATTCCTGCTGCCGAACCTGTTCACGACCGCCGTGCTTTTTTCCGGCTTCTACGCGATCGTGGCCGCGACGGACGGCAACTTCGACCGCGCCGGCATCGCGATATTCGTCGCCATGGTCTGCGACGGCCTGGACGGCCGCATCGCGCGCTGGACCAACACCCAGACCGAGTTCGGCAAGGAGTACGACAGCCTTTCCGACATGGTCGCCTTCGGCCTCGCCCCGGCGGTGGTGGCCTACCAGTGGGGCGTGGCCCGTATCGCCGAGTACGGCTACGTCTGGGGCCGAATCGGCTGGCTCGCGACTTTCTTCTACGCAGCCTGCGCGGCGATACGGCTGGCGCGCTTCAATGCGCGCTCCGCGACATCCGACAAGCGTTTCTTCGAGGGATTGCCGAGCCCGTCGGCCGCGGCGCTGCTCGCCGGCTTCGTCTGGATGCTGAACGACCTGCAGCGCGAGGGCCTGCGCGCGCTGGTACTGGCCTTCGTCGTGGCCACCGCTGCGGGCCTGCTGATGGTCAGCCGCTTTCCGTACCTGAGCGGCAAGGATTTCAACCTGAACCGGCGCCTGCCGTTCGCGTTCCTGCTGCTGGTGCCGCTGGGGTTCGTTCTGGTGGGCTCGAGTCCGCCCGAGATGCTGTTCGGTCTCTTCGCGCTGTACGCGCTGTCGGGTCCGGCCCTGTGGGCCAGGCGCAGGTTCTCGCGCGGTCGCCGCGGCGGGGCCGGCAAGTAGCGCCGGAGATGGCGATCGACCCACGACAGGCGGCGTACCTCGATGCGCTCGGCGTCGATGTGTACGTACGGCGCGATCTGCCGCCGCGCGCGCCCGAGTCCGGGCATGTCCCCGGCGAACAGCCAGCGGTCGCGGTCGAGGCGGCGCCGGGTTCGATAGCGGGCGACGCGTCCGGGCTCGACTGGAGCGCCTTGCGCGAACGCGTGGCGGCATGCACCCGCTGCGAACTGCAATTCACGCGCACGCAGACGGTGTTCGGCGTGGGCAGCCCGACGGCCCGCTGGATGTTCATCGGCGAGGCGCCGGGCGCCGAGGAAGACCGCCAGGGCGAGCCGTTCGTCGGCCGCGCGGGCCAGTTGCTGACGTCGATGCTGAAGGCTCTGGGGTTCGCAAGGGAAGACGTCTACATCGCCAACGTGCTCAAGTGCCGGCCGCCGGGCAATCGCGATCCGCGTCCCGAAGAGGCCCGTTGCTGCCGTGACTACCTCGAGCGTCAGATAGAACTGGTGGCGCCGACGCTTATCGTCGCGGTCGGACGCATTGCGGCGCAGAACCTGCTCGGCACCGACATGCCGCTCGCGAAGCTCCGAGGCACCGTCCACGCGCTTGGGGAACGGCGCCGGCCTGTCCTCGTCACGTATCACCCGGCTTACCTGCTCAGGAGCCCGGGTGAGAAGCGCAAGGCCTGGCAGGATCTGCTGCTCGCAAGGGAGACTTTCGGCCGGCTCGAGCGCGGCGAGAGTGTGCTGCCGTGAGCGCAGCGACCGCTGATCCGCGTGAGCGTCAACACCGATTGGTGAAGTTCCGGGCAATGATGCCGTCGGACGTCGCTGCGGTCGGTTCGATCGAGCGGGCCTCGTACACTTACCCGTGGAGCGAAGGAATATTCCGTGACTGCCTGCGGGTCGGCTACCTGTGTCGGGTCGCCGATATGGAAGGCGGGATCGTCGCCTATGGAGTTGTCGCGATGGGCGCCGGCGAGGCCCACATCCTCAATCTGTGCGTACGAGGCGACATGCGCGGCCGGAGCGTCGGGCGGCAGATGCTGCTGCTGCTGCTCGAGCGGGCCCGGCATGCGGACATGACCGACGTTTTCCTGGAGGTCCGACCTTCGAACCTGCTCGCCATCGCGCTCTACCAGTCGGTCGGATTCGTGCAGGTCGGGCTGCGCAAGGGCTACTACCAGGCGGAGCAGGGGCGCGAGGACGCGCTGGTGCTCAAGCTCGACCTGAAGAGCGGACCCGGGGTCGTCACGAGTCCCTGATAGAATCGCGGCCCCATTCGCGATTGACCGACCCAGACCGATGACAGCCCTGCGCGATGAAGTGGCGCGCCGCCGCACCTTCGCCATCATCTCCCATCCCGACGCCGGCAAGACCACGCTGACCGAGAAGCTGCTGCTTTTCGGCGGTGCGATCCAGATGGCCGGTACCGTCAAGGGTCGCAAGGCCACGCGCCACGCGACCTCGGACTGGATGCGCCTCGAGCAGCAGCGCGGCATCTCGGTGACCTCGAGCGTGATGCAGTTCCCGTACCGCGGACGCATGGTCAACCTGCTCGACACCCCGGGTCACGAGGACTTCTCGGAGGACACATACCGCACGCTCACAGCGGTCGACTCGGCGCTCATGGTCATCGACTGCGCGAAGGGCGTCGAGGAGCGCACCATCAAGCTGATGGACGTGTGTCGCCTGCGCGACACGCCGATCATGACCTTCATCAACAAGCTCGACCGCGAGGGACGCGAGCCGCTCGAGTTGCTGGACGAGATCGAGAAGGTGCTGAGGATCGCGTGTGCGCCGATCACCTGGCCCATCGGCATGGGCCGAGAGCTGCGCGGCGTCTACCACCTGCTCGAGGATCGCATCTACGTCTACCAGGCGGGTGAGAAGGGGCGGGCGGGCACGCACTCGACGATCGACGGGCTGGCGAGCCCAGATGCCACGGCTTTCCTGGGTGACCGCGCGCGGTCGTTCCGCGACGAGGTCGAGCTGGTCCGCGTCGCCTCGCAGGCGTTCTCCCACGAGGAATACCTGGCCGGCCTGCAGACCCCGGTGTTCTTCGGCTCCGCAATCAATAATTTCGGCGTGACGGAGCTGCTTGCGGCCTTCGTCGAATATGCGCCGGCGCCGCTACCGCGCGACACGACGACCCGCAGCGTGGATGCCTGCGAGGAGCCGCTCACGGGCTTCGTCTTCAAGATCCAGGCGAACATGGATCCCGGCCACCGTGACCGCATCGCATTCATGCGCATCTGCTCCGGGCGCTACGAGCGGGGCATGCGGCTCTTCCACACGCGGCTCGGCAAGGAAATTCGCCTCGCCGACGCGCTCACGTTCCTCGCGGCAGACCGCCAGCACGCGGAGCAGGCATATGCGGGCGACATCATCGGCCTGCACAATCACGGTACCATCAACATCGGTGACACGTTCTCCGAGGGCGAGTCGCTCACGTTCACCGGCATCCCGAATTTTGCGCCCGAGATGTTCCGGCGCGTGGTGCTGAGGGACCCGCTGCGCATGAAGGCGCTGCAGAAGGGCCTCGACCAGCTCTGCGAGGAGGGCGCGACGCAGCTGTTCCGGCCGCTGCGGAACAACGACCTGATCCTCGGGGCGGTCGGCCAGCTGCAGTTCGACGTCGTGGCTTTCCGCCTTCAGGACGAGTACGGGGTGCAGGCGACCTGGGACAACGTCAACGTCTACACGGCTCGGTGGGCGTACTGCGCCGATCCGAAGAAACTCGCGGAGTTCCGCGGCAAGGCGCACGACAACCTGGCGCTCGACCACTCCGGCGCGCTCGTCTACCTGGCGCCGACGCGCGTGAACCTGCAGCTCACCGTCGAGCGCTGGCCCGAAGTGACGTTCCGGGAGACGCGTGAGCACCTCGCCTCCGCGGCGTAGTCCGCTCAGGCGGCGCCCGGTCGTTGCCTGGGCGCTTTACGACTGGGCGAATTCCGCCTTCGCCACCACCGTCATGGCGGGGTTCTTCCCGGTCTTCTTCAAGCAGTACTGGAACGCAGGGGTCGTCGCGACCGAAAGCACCTATCGGCTCGGCGTGACGAGTGGCGTGGCGAGCCTTGTCATAGCGCTGATGGCGCCTGCGCTCGGCGCCATTGCCGACCGTGGCGGCACGAGGGTCCGGCTGCTCATGGCGTTCACGATCGTCGGGTCGCTCGCGACGCTGGCGCTGTCGCTGGTGGGGCAGGGACAGTGGCAACTGGCGGCCGCGCTGTTCCTCGTGGCATCGCTCGGTTTCTGGGGCGGCATCGTGTTCAGCGACTCGCTGCTGCTGCACGTAGCGGAGTCGCACGAGTACGATCTCGTGTCCGGCTTCGGCTATTCGCTCGGTTATCTCGGCGGAGGCCTGTTGTTCGCGGTCAACGTGCTGATGACGCTGCAGCCGCAGTGGTTCGGGCTCGCGAATGCCGCGGAGGCGGTCCGCTGGTCGTTCGTGAGCGTCGGCGTCTGGTGGGTGGTGTTCGCGCTGCCGTGCGCGTTCCTCGTCCACGAGAAAAGAGACGCGCGCGTCCGCCTGCCGCTGGCGGCGGCGATACGCCAGGGCTTCGCGGAACTGCGCGGTACGCTGCACGAGATCAGGCGCTACAGGCCGCTGCTGTGGTTTCTCGCCGCGTACATACTGTACATCGATGGCGTAAACACCATCGTCAAGATGGCCGTGGACTACGGACTTTCGCTCGGGTTCGACCAGTCGCACCTGATCAAGGCGCTGCTGCTCACGCAGTTCGTGGCGTTTCCGGCGGCGCTGGGCTTCGGCTGGCTCGGCGGAAAGATCGGCGCGCGCAGAGGCATCTTCATCGCGCTTGCCGTGTACTTCGCGGCGACTTGCTATGCCTACTTCCTGCAGGAAGCGCGCGACTTCTACGTGCTCGCGTTCGTGGTGGGGCTGGTGCAGGGCGGCATCCAGTCGCTGAGCCGAAGCTACTATGGCCGCCTCGTGCCGCCGGACAAGTCGTCGGAGTTCTTCGGCTTCTACAACATGATGGGCAAGGCCTCGGCCATCATCGGGCCCACTCTGGTGGGGGTCACGGCGGCGGTCACGGGCGACTCGCGGCTCTCGATCTTGTCGATCCTGCTGCTGTTCATCGCCGGCGGGGCGCTGCTCGTCGTGGGGACGCGGGTCGAGCGCGGCGCGCCACCGGTCGCACGCTGAATTGCCGCTGGTACGAGTCTTTCGGCGATGGCGGTGACTGTCCGCGGGGACGCCGTGAACCCTTCCATTGGGGGCTCGCGCGCCGCGTCCATGCGGCGCGACGCCCGCGAACAGTCAACCCCGTCGCTGACCGACTCGCGCGCGGTGTTGCTTTCCGCTCGTGACGTTGCATGCGCCGTGCGAGGTGCCGGGTTCCTCCCGGCAACTCGCTCAGGCGCCGCCTGGCAGGCTGGGGAATCCGGGTCTTTCCGGGCGAGCATGTTCTCTTCGCGAGCCCGGAAAGACCCGGATTCCCCAGTTGCAACACGCGCCGCTACCACCCCGCGGGATCGAGCCCGTAGAACTCCCGTAGCAGCGCATAAAGGCGCGGATGCGCCTTGCCTAGTTCACCCGGACGGTCGAAGAAATCCTCGGTGGCGACGGCGAAGAACTCGGCCGGGTCTTCCGCGGCGTAGGGATCGAGAAACGTCTGCTCGCCGCGATCCACAGCGTCGAGCAGCGAATCGAATTCTTCATTGATGTCGGCGGCCCAGCCCGCGAGCGAGCGCGCTCCGGAATCCGAGCGAGCGACAGGCTGCGCCGGATCGGCGAGGCCGAGTCCCTCGGCGTCGAGGTAGTGCGCGAACTCGTGCAGCGCGACGTTGTAGCCCTCGCCCGGGAATCTCGCGGACTCCAGGACGTCCTCCCATGACAGGATGATCCGGCTCGACTCCCATGCCTCGCCCGACAGCACCCGCCGCCGCTTCTCGACGATCCCGGCTTCGTCCTCGACCTCGTCTTCGACCCAGAACGGAGCCGGGTAGACCAGGATCGAATGCAGCTCGTCGTAGTGGCCGCGGCGGCCGAGCACCAGCAGGCAGGCGAGCGCAGCGATGGTGACGCGGATCTCGTCGGTCACGGCGAGCCCGTTGCAGCCGACGAATTCCTTCTCGGCGAGGAAGACGCTCACGAGCCCGGCATGCCTGGCCCGCAGCACGGGCGGCATGCGTCGCCACGCGGGCAGGTTGCGTTCGATGTGTGCGGTGAAATCGTCCGGCAACGACCGCGCGAGCGCTGCGCGCCGGCGACGCGCCGCGATCGCCGGTCGGATCGTGAGCCACGCGAGGACGGCGACCGCGACCAGCGCGATCGCCGTTGTCACGCCCACGGTTTCAGCCGAGTTTCTTCAGCCGCTCGACCAGGTCGACGTACGACTTCATTGCCTTGTCGGTGTCGGTGCCCTTCAGTCGAGCCCACGCGTCGAACTTGGCGCGGTTGACGAAGTCGAACGCACCGGGCCGGTCGCCTGTGGCGTCGCCGACGCTCGCCTGCTTGTAGTACGCGTACAGCCGCAGCATGTCCTCGTCGGACGGCCGCGTCGTGAGGCTCTTCGAGTCCTTGGCCGCAGCCTCGAATTTCTTTTTCAGGTCTGACATGGTCCTGCTCGTTCAGCGCATCGGGGGAGGTGAAGCATACCTCAGCGAGATTCACGGGCGGAGCCGGTTCACGAGGTACCTGAGCCGGCGCAGTTCCGTTTCGGTCGGCAGCGGGCCGTAGCGCAGCGCAGCATAGACGTCGCGAATCGCCACGATCTCGAGTGCGAGGTCCGGGCACGCGGCGGCCGCGCGATCCAGGAATGCGACCGGCCCCTCGGCCGGATGCTGCTCGATGCCACGGCGACGCAGGCGGCGGGCGGCAACCGAGTGCAGCCGTGCGGGCCAGTCCCTCGGCGGCTCGCGGTACCTCCACGCGAGATAGAGGGTAAGCGCGACGAAGAACGCCGCGAGGCTTGCCGTCATGCCGAGCCCGAGCGCACGCCAGTCCGGTTCGTCGACGCCCAGGCGTTCCAGCAGGCGCATCTGGGACGCCGAGCTGAAGCGCACGATCCGCTCGTTCCAGAAGTCATTGGCTGCGTCCCAGGCGAGCGACACCTGGAACCAGACCTCGCTGTCCTGTCGCAGGCGTCCCGGTACCGGTTCGTCGGCGCCCACGGATCCGATCAGGCCGCGCTCGATGCGCTCGGGAGCCACGGCCGCCGTCGGGTCCATGCGCACCCAGCCACGCTCGCCCAGCCAGATCTCCGACCATGCGTGCGCGTCTGACTGCCGCACCAGCAGGTAACCGCCGATCGGGTTCAATTCGCCTCCCTGGTACCCCGTGACGACACGCGCCGGGACACCGGCGGCGCGCATGACGAAAGTGAACGCGGAGGCGTAGTGCTCGCAGAAGCCCTTGCGGGTCTCGAACAGGAACTCGTCCACCGCGTTGTCTGAGAGCTTCGGCGGCTCGAGCGTGTACACGTATGGCTGCTCGCGGAACATGCGCAGCATTGCGCCCGCGATGGCCTGCGGTTCCTGCGCGTGCCGCGCCGCGAGCTGGCGCCCGAGCGCCGTCGCACGCGGATTGCCCTCCCGTGGCAGCTGCAGGCTCTTGCGTCGCACGGATTCGGGCAGTGAAGTGCCGGCGCGATACCTGGTGTGAGCGCCCAGGCGATAGGTCGTCAGTTCGGTGAGCGGTCTCGGCGCAAGCAGCTGAAAGTCGAAGGAACGATACGCTTCGCGCTCCGGCCACTGCGTGGCGAGGTCGAGCGCCAGGATCCAGTTGCGGTCGTGGGGTTCGAGCGTGACCTGATACTCAACCGGCTTGCCGGTCGCCACCACTTCCTGCTGCGGGAAGGTCTGGCCGCGGCTTCGCCGCCAGCTGCGACCGTCGAATTCGTGCAGCACCGGGCCTCGCCAGTAGCGTTGCGCCGGAGGCGGGATCGCGCCGGAGAACCGCACCCGGAAGGCCGGTTCGCCCGACACGCTGAGGTCGGAAACGTCGCCGGGCGTCATCTCGTCGTTGAGGCCTGTGCGGGCCGATTGTCCCGCCGCGATCCCCCAGAATGGCCCCGGCAGGCGAGGGAACAGCAGGAACAGCGCGAACGCCAGCGGCGCGGCCTGCAGCATCAGCGCAGCCGTACGTCGCAGGACTTCGCGCAGCGAGTCGCCCGTCGCGCCGGCGTGAACGCGCATCAGCGCGCCGGTTGCGAGCAGCACGCCGGCCATAAGCCAGGGGAGCTGCCGCAATTGCTGGTCCCGCAGCAGTGCCGCGTACAGCAGGAAGAAGCAGATGAACGCGACGACGGTGAGGTCGCGGGCGCTGCGGGTCTCGAGCAGCTTCACGCCGGCCATCAGTACGAGAAACGACGTGCCGGCCTCGATCCCGTTCAGTGTGCGGTAGGAGGCGAACACCGCAACGGTCGCCGCCACGGCGATGCTCACCGCCAGCCACTTCGCTGGGAGGGGCCAGCCGCGGCGGTGTGCAGTCCAGCGCCAGGCACAGGCCGCCACCAGCAGCAGAACGATCCACGGTGGCAGGTGCATGCCGTGCCCGGCAATCGCGACCGCGAGCGCTGCGAGCACGCCGTCGAGGCCGCGCAGTCCGTCGGACTTCGCCTCAGTCACGGGGATCACGCGGGTCGAAGAGCGCGAGCTTCGCAAGGCACCGTTCGTAATGCGCCGTGCCGATGTTCGGTTCGATGACCGTTCCCGGCAGTCGCAGGCCGAACGCCTCGCCGCGCTGGTGGGCGTCCAGCACCCAGCGACACAGCCGGGCGAGGCGGGCCTCGACGTCGAGCCCAGGCAGGCTGTCCCAGTCCAATACATGCGAGACGACGTCAGTGCCCGCGTACTGCTTCGTGTGCAGCCCACGCCCTCGCGCGTAGGCCTTCCACGCGATGCGGCGCAGCGAGTCGCCGGCCTGATAGGGCTTCAGGCCCGTGAAATCGTCATCACCCCGGGCGTGGTCCTGCGCGCCGCCCGTATCGGTGGCGACGCCGGGAGGCGCAAGCCCCGGTTCTGCCGGACGCGGCCATGCAATCGCGGAGTACTCCGGGTGCACGACGGCCCAGGCCCGGAACAGGCCGAGCGGATGCCGCGTCGCCAGCACGAAGCGGGGGAGCGTGACACGTCCGCGACGTATGGCGGGCACGGCAAGTTCGGCGGGCGCCGATCCGCAGGCTGGCACGTCCACCGGGCGGGACGCCCCCCGTTCAAGAGCCACCTCGATGCGCGGCCGCGATGCGCGCGAGCGGTTTTCGAGCAGCAGCCTGAATCGTACGTCCTGCCCCGCGAAGGCGGAGTCGGTCCCGAGGAGTCGAAGCGCGAGCCCCGTCAGCGTTCCGTGGCAGTGGTGCATGGCGACGAGACCGATGCTCGCGAGCAGCAGCGCAAGGCCGAGCCCCAGGTTGTTGTTGTAGTTCAGGCCGCCCATCACCATCGCGAACACCATCACGGCGTACGCGATTCCGAGGCGCGTCGGCAGGATGTAGATGCGCCGGCCGTGCAGCAACACCGGGTCCCGGTCGAGGCCCTGGCGGCGTCGGAGCCAGGCCTGCATGCGCCGGTCCAATGCCGCGCGCAGGCGTCGAATCGGTTTGCGCATCCCGGCCTTATGGAACCGGCACCGACTCGAGGACGAACTGGCCGACCTGCCCGGCATCGCGGAAGCGCGACGACTCGCGCGGTGCCAGCCGGTGGCCGGCGACCGCAGGCAGCACCGCCTGCACGTCCTCGGGCAGCACGCCGGGATGCGCGTGCATCAGCGCCCAGGCCTGCGCGGCGCGCAGCAGCCCGATCACGGCGCGAGGCGACAGCCCCGCCTCGAACTCGCTCGCTTGGCGCGTATAGAGCGCGATCGCCTGTACGTAGTCGAGCAGCGCCTCCGACGCGTGCACGCGCGGCACTTCGCCCTGCAGTCGCAGCAGCAGCTGTGGCGTGAGCGCCGGGACGAGTGACACCAGCAGGTCGCGCCGGTCCCGGCCGAGCAGCAATTGCCGTTCGAGCGACGCTTCCGGATAGCCAAGCTCGATGCGCATCAGGAAGCGGTCGAGCTGCGACTCCGGCAGCGGAAACGTCCCGATCTGGTACATCGGGTTCTGCGTTGCGATGACGAAGAACGGTTCGCTCATCGGGTAGGTCTGGCCGTCGGCGGTCACCTGGTGCTCCTCCATCGCCTCGAGCAGCGCGCTCTGTGCCTTCGGAGTTGCCCGGTTCACCTCGTCGGCGAGGACGAGTTGTGAAAAGACGGGACCACGGTGGAAACGGAACTGCCCTGTCTCGGCATCGAAAACCGAGACCCCCGTGACGTCGGCCGGGAGCAGGTCGCTGGTGAACTGGATCCGCTGGTAGGTCAGGCCGATGCAACCTGCGAGCGCATGCGCGAGCGTCGTCTTGCCGACGCCCGGAATATCCTCGATGAGCAGGTGACCGCGCGCCAGCAGACACGCGAGGCTGAGGCGGAGCTGGCGCTCCTTGCCGAGAATGATGCCACCCAGTGCAGCGACCGCGGCTTCCACTCGCTCGACC
>Ga0209254_10003954_pt1 | contig 13557 bp, 10 predicted proteins | sample FrelakmetDIP11DI_FD_187148 | JGI IMG/M metagenome (GOLD analysis project Ga0209254, IMG submission 187148) | Freshwater lake sediment microbial communities from the University of Notre Dame, USA, for methane emissions studies - DIP11 DI (SPAdes)... | ecosystem: Environmental > Aquatic >...
GTTCCTGCGCGACACGCCGGAGTCGGGCGATGCCGATTCGCGCGAGCTCATCGAGCGCTGGCACGGGAAGGGGCGGCTCGCCTACGCGATCACGCCGCGTTTCGCGGCGACTTCCTCGGAGCGGCAGCTCGAGCTGGCGGGGCGCCTGTTCGCCGAGCGCGACGATCTCTACGTGCAATCGCACGTCGCGGAGAACCGCGCCGAGGTGCGCTGGATCGCGGAGCTCTTTCCCGCGGCGCGCAGCTATCTCGACGTGTACGACCGCTACGGCCTGCTCGGGCCGCGCGCGGTGTACGCGCACTGCATCCACCTCGACGAAACCGACCGCGCGCGGATGGGCGAGACCCGGACGGCGGTGTCGTTCTGTCCCACGTCGAACCTCTTCCTTGGCAGCGGCCTGTTCGACCGCGCGGCGGCGCATCGCCACGGCATGCACGTGACGGTGGGCACCGACGTCGGGGGCGGCACCAGCTTCTCGATGCTGCGCACGCTGCACGAGGCCTACAAGGTCGTGCAGATGTCCGGGCGCACGCTCGGCGTGCTGGATGCCTGGCACCTTGCCACGCTGGGCGCTGCGAAGGCGCTCGCGCTGGACGATCGGATCGGCAACCTCGCCGTGGGCAAGGAAGCGGATTTCGCGCTCATCGACCCTGCGGCGACGCCGCTGCTCGCGCGGCGTTTCGCGCGAGCAGCGGATCTCCTCGAGCGCCTTTTCGTGCTCATGATGCTCGCCGACGACCGCGCCGTCGCGGCCACGTACGTGTTGGGCGAGCGAGTCCACTTGCGATGACCCGGCGCGTCCTGCTGCGCGGCGCGAGCCTGCTCGCCACCATGGACGACTCGCGGCGCGAGATCGCCGACGGCGCCGTGCTGGTGGCGGGCAACGTCATCGAGGCGGTGGGGACCACGGCCGAGCTGGCGGGGCGCGAGGCCGACGAGGTGATCGATCTTTCCGGCCACGTCGTCCTCCCGGGCCTCGTGAATACCCACCACCACTTCTACCAGACGCTCACGCGGGCGCTGCCGGGGGCGCAGGATGCGGAGCTCTTCGGCTGGCTGCGCACGCTGTATCCCGTTTGGCAAGGGCTGACGCCCGAGATGGCGCGCGTCTCCGGGCTGACCGCCATGGCCGAGATGATGCTTTCCGGCTGCACCACGTCGAGCGACCACCTCTACCTCTATCCCAATGGCGTGCGCCTGGACGACACGATAGACGCGGCGCGCGAGATCGGCATGCGCTTCCACGCGACGCGCGGCGCGATGAGCCTGGGGGAGAGCCGCGGCGGGCTGCCGCCGGACGCGCTGTGCGAGCACGAGCGCGACATCCTGCGCGACATGCAGCGCGTGGTGGAGACGCATCACGATGCGCGGCGCCACGCCATGGTGCGCGTGGCGCTGGCGCCGTGCTCGCCGTTCTCGGTGACGCAGGACCTGATGCGCGAGGCGGCGGCGATGGCGCGCGCGCTGGGCGTCCGGCTGCATACGCATCTCGCCGAGAACGACAGCGACGTGGCGTTCACCCGCGAGAAGTTCGGGTGCACGCCGGCCGAGTATTGCGAGTCGCTTGGCTGGCTGGGGCCCGACGTGTGGCACGCGCACTGCGTGAAGCTGGACGAGCCGGGCATCGCCGCATTCGCCCGGACGCACACCGGGGTCGCGCATTGCCCCTCGTCGAACATGCGGCTCGCCTCGGGCATCGCGCCGGTCAGGCGCATGCTCGCGGCCGGCGTACCGGTGGGCCTCGGTGTGGACGGCAGCGCGTCCAACGACTCGAGCCACCTGCTCGCCGAAGCTCGGCAGGCGATGCTGCTCCAGCGGGTGGGCGGCGGGGCCGGTGCGATGGGCGCGCGCCAGGCGCTGGAGGTCGCCACGCGCGGCGGTGCGGCGGTGCTCGGCCGCGACGACATCGGCGTGCTCGCGCCGGGCTACGGCGCGGACCTCGTTGCCTTCCGCCTCGATGCGCTCGGTTTCGCGGGTGCGCTGCACGACCCGTTGGCGGCGCTCGTCTTCTGCGCGCCGGCGCAATGCGCGTTCTCGATGATCGACGGCCGCGTCGTGATCCGCGACGGCGAGCTTCTCAGCGTGGAGGTGCCGCGGCTCGTGCGACAGCACAACGGGCTGGCGCGGATGCTGGCGGCGTGACGCCGCGTGCGGGACCGATCGCGCGGCATGTCGCGAGTCGGTGCGCCGCTTGATCTCGGCGTTCTCGGCTGTCCGTGGTCGATGTGCCGGTCCCCAGACCCTTGCGCGTATCGAGGAGCATGGCGACCGGTCCGTTCATCCTGGCGCCAGGCAGCTCCGATTCAATCCCGCACCGCCATATTGGGATCGAACCAGGGGGTTCTACGATGCCGGTTTGGTCAGTCAGACTGTGAGCGGCTGGCTGCTCGATACCAATGGGACGACCGGGCCAGCCGAGACACTTCTTCTCGCCTCCCGTAGGTACGATGTAGGCCTGCAGCCTCGAACATGGCCCGGTTCCCGTTTTTGACCGAGAGAATTGGAGGCGTTCGTGAAAGCGACCGATTGTCTGAAACGCGCCGCCATGGCAGCCGTATTGTGCACCGCGGCGGCGCAGGTCGGTGCACAGGCATGGCCAAGCCAGCCCCTGCGCATCGTCGTGCCCTTCGCGGCCGGCAGCGTTGCCGACCAAGTTGCGCGGAAGACCGCTGAGCAGATGACCTCGCTTGGCCAGCCCGTTGTCATTGACAACCGGCCAGGCGCCAACGGCATCATCGGCACCGATCTGGCTGCCAAGGCCAAGCCCGACGGTCACACCGTCCTGATGGCGCCGGTGGCGGTGCTGGCGATCAATCCCGCCGTCTATGGCAATCTGCCCTACCAGCCCCAGCGTGACTTCACGCCGGTCACGCTCGCCGCACGCGGCTACCCACTGCTGCTCGTGCCCCAGTCGTCACCGGTCAGGACGCTTGCCGAGCTGATTGCCCATGCCAAGGCGCGGCCCGGCAAGCTGTCGTACGGATCGCCTGGCATCGGCTCACCAGAGCACCTTGCGATGGAGGAGTTCGAGCGGCGCACTGGCTCTTTCGCCGTGCACATCGCCTACAAGAACGCGGGCGATGCCATGGTCGACTTGATCGCCGGCCGCCTGGACGTTCTGATTGCGTATAGCCCGGTCGCCGTACCGCAAGTCCAGTCCGGCAAAGTGCGCGCGCTCGCCGTCGTTGGTGGGAACCAGCGCAAACCGGTGCTGCCGGACGTGCCGACCGCCGCGGAACTGGGCATGACGTGGTTCGACGCCGCCGGATGGAACGCCTACGTCGTGCCTAGCCGCACGCCGCCCGAGGTCGTCGCTCGTCTGAACCGGGAGTTGACCGCGGCGCTGCGCTCGCCAGCCTTCAGGGACTGGCTGGCGCCCTTCGGCAGCGAGGCGATGCCCAGCACGCCGGCCGAAACTGCCTCATACATCGCGACCGAGACCGCGCGCTACGCCAAGATCGTCCAGGCGTCCGGCGTCAAAGCCGAATGAGTCTCACGACGCCACGACGGGTACGAGGCACCGAGTCGCCTTGAAGTCCAACCGCCGCACAACCGGGCGCACGCCCGCGCGCGACCCGCAGCTGCCGGCCAAACTGACGCGCCCTGCGGCCACTGGTTTGGTGCGTCGTCCTCGGCTGTTCCGCTGGCTGGACGCTGCCTCGCGCAACCGCATCATCTGGATCGCCGCGCCGGGCGGTGCCGGCAAGACCTCGCTCGTCGCGACGTGGCTGGAAACGCGCGGCACCTTCGCGCTGTGGTATCGAATGGACGCCGGGGACGCGGATCCGGCAACGCTGTTTCAGTATTTGCGATTGGCGGCACAAGCGAGGGCCAGCGTTGAACCGCTGCCGCACTTCGCGCCAGCGCACATGATGGCGCTCGACGTGTACGCGCGCCGCTTCTTCGAGGCTTGGTTCTCACTATTTGACGAATCAGTGACGCTCGTGTTCGACAACTACGAACGTCTCGGGAGCGATGCCCGTACCGACGAGTTGCTCGACGCACTGCTGATCTCCATGCCTGAGCACGCGCGCGTCATCGTTCTCAGCCGCAATGGTCCGCCCGCGGCGCTCGCTCGCTGGGAGGCAAGCCCGGAACTGGCGACTCTGATGTGGGACCAGTTGCGCTTCTCGGCCGCCGAATCGGTCGCCCTCGCGGCCAGTTGGGACGTGCACGATACCGCACTCGTGGCGCCGATCGCGCACTCCAGCCGCGGCTGGGCCGCCGGCATCGTGCTGATGGTGCGCGCGCTGCGTGCCGGCATCGACCTGCAGGATTCGACCGCAGGCGCTTCGCGAGGCCTGTTCAATTACTTCGCGACCGAGATCTTCGCCCGCCTGCCCGCGGACGTCGCACGCTTCCTGCTGCGCATCGCCTTCCTGCCCGATGTAACGGCCGCGCTCGCGCAGGTGCTCACCGGCGAGCCGCGCGCCGGGGCGCTGCTAGCCGAGCTGCATGCCGACAACTTCTTCGTCGATCGCAAGGCGCAGGCCGGGCCAGCGAGTTACGAACTGCACCCGCTGTTCCGCGACTTTCTGTGCACGCACGCGGCGCAGACGCTGGGTGCCGCGGCCGTCGACGAGATCCGTCGCCGGGCGGCCGCATTGCTCGAGGCGGCCGGCCACGCGGACGCCGCCGCCGCGCTGCTGATGCAGGCAGGTGATTCGGAACGCCTGGTGCCGCTGATCGAGCAGCACGGTGAAGAGATGCTGCGGCAGGCACGCTTCACCACCCTGCGCAGCTGGCTCGAGTGCGTCCGCGAGGCCGACTTCGAGCGCCTGCCTCGAATGCTGATGTGGCGCGGCCTGTGCGAGTTTGCGGCCGGCGACGGCTGCTGGCGAACGACACTCAAGCGCGCCAGTCGGCATCTGGACCGGTGCCGCGACCTCGGCGGCGCGTTCACCGTGCGTGTATGGATCATGCTGACGAGCCAAGACGTTGACGAAGCGACAGTGCTCGTCGGCGAGCTCCAGCAGCTGGTCGACCGGCACTGGGATGCCTCGTCACCCGCACAACAGGTCGAGGCCCTGGCTCAGTACCGCAACGACATCCGCATGCCGGAAGCATCCGCGTTGATGCGCGACCTGTATGCCCGCGCGGCGAAGCTGCCCGAGGCGTCGCTCGACGCCGAAGCCCAGCTCTGGCTTGGGGCATTTCGCGCCAACTATTGCGTGCCTTTCGGCGACGTCGACGGCCTGCGGGATGTGGAGTCGCGCACGCGACCGGTCATCGATGCGGGCAAGGGTTCGATCCGCGCCCGCGCCAATTGCCTCGCAATGGCGAGCTGGCACTGGATCTGGTCCGGCACGGTACCCGACAACCGCCGCATGCTGGCGGAGCTGTCGGCGCTCGGCGACGTCTGCGGGTTCCACATCGACCAGAACTTCGTCTCCCAGTGCGCATTGCGCTCTGCACTAGCTTGCCGCGACTTCGATACTGCCGTGCGGTTGGAACAGCTCGCGCGCCCGATGGTGAAGCTGGTGCCATTCCGTTACCTTCTGTTCCTGGTCGCTGCCGTGCGTCTGTCGATCGAACGCAACGACCTGTCAGCGGCCGAGCGCAATGCCGACGAGCTGCAAGCCCTGATGCCGGTGCAATCGCTGTATCGCGACTATGCGCCGGCCATGCGGGCCCAGGTCGCGCTGGCACGCGGCGACGCGCCCGCGGCACTGGCCTGCCTCGATCAGGCGAGCCAGCGGCTGACTGGTACGCCGCGCAGTGCCTCGCCACTGGTACTGCTGGTCCGCGCCGCAGCGCATCTGGCGTGCGGTCACGCTGAGCGGGCTGCGACGACCGCACGCGGCTGGCTGCAGCACGTCAAACAGGGCGGCATCGGCCGGCACTTCGCAGCCGTCGACCGATTTGTGACCCAGGTGCTGGCCTTCGCCTTGCAGCAGGGCATCGAGCCGGACCATGCGCGTGACCTGATCCACCTGCTCGACCAACCGCCGCCCGCGAACGACATCGACGAATGGCCCTGGCCCGTGCGCGTGCGCGTGCTCGGCACCCCCCAGCTCGAAATCATTCAGGCGGAGTCCGGTCCGAACAAGCGCCCGCAGAAAAAGCCGCTGGAGTTGCTGCACTACATCGTCGCGCAGGGCGGCGAGCCGGCCGTGATCACCGGGGCGATGGATGCGCTGTGGCCCGACGCGGACGGGGACGCGGCAAAGAAAGCGTTCGACATCACGCTGCACCGGCTGCGCAAGCTGCTGGGCGCGGACACGGCCGTACTGATTGCGCATGGCCGCGCGAGTCTGAACACTAGGTACTGCTGGGTTGATGCCTTTGCCTTCGCGAGGCTCGCCGAGCGCATCGATCAGGATGGCTTGGCGAGCAACGCGCTCGACGACGCGCTATCGCGCGCACTGATGCTGTACAGAGGACCCGTGCTGGGCGGGGCGACCGATGCGACATGGACCATCGCGTATCGCAACAAGCTGCGCGCGCGCTTCACGCGGTTGGTCGAGCGGGCCGGTGCGCAGTACGCCGCGAGCGGCAGGACGGAAGACGCCGAGCGCTGCTACCGCAGCGCACTCGACCTGGATCCGATCGCCGAGACGATCTACCGGAGTCTGATGCAGTCGCTGGCCAGCCGTGGCGAGAAGGCCGCGGCGTTGGACGTGTACCAGCGCTGCCGCGAAACGCTATCTGCGCTGCTCGGAGTCAAGCCGTCTCCCGAGACGGTCGCGGCCTACGAGCGCACGCTAAGTCCATAGCGCCGTCGCTTGACCGCGCGTCGTGAGCGACACGCGAGTGGCATGGTCCGGAGACTGCAGTCATTCGCCCTATGGAACGAACGACTGCATCCCGCCTGCCGGTATGGGGCTCGTTTGATTGCGTATTTGTGCCCACTGTCGCGCGGCCGCCTTCAGGGTCCGTCGGATACGACCAACCTCCCCCAGGCGACGGGGGCAGGGCTACGGGTGTAGCCGACGGATCGGAAGCACTCAATGGCCTGCCACCGAATGCCGACCGGCCCGGCCTGCCGGGGCAAGCGGGCACAACTCGCGACCCTCCAAGGGTTCGGTCCCGCGTGCGCGCAGGGGTGACCTGCCTTGCATTCTCCGAGCCTGCCCTTCCGGACAACGGCCTTGGCGCATGCTGCCGCGCCTCAGCCCGCGATCCCGCCGAACCGCTCGTGGAAGTACGCCGCCGCCGGCGGCAGCGGGCCGTCGGGTGTGTCGAGCGTCGCGCGCAGGTGTGCTTCGGCCGCCTGCTGGGTGAGGGCGTAGAGGTTCCGGGTGAGGGTGCGCGCGGCCGCGCCCGACCAGCCTGCCGGCAGCAGTTCGGGCGGCAACTGCGGATCCCGCAGCGTCACGCGGCGGTACTCGTGGATGAGCAGCGTGCGGACGACGAAGCTGCGCTCCGGGTCGGCGTCCGCGCGGCCCTGCATCGCCTGCAGCACCGGACGAAAGCGCGCCAGGAATGCGCGGTAGTCGGACTCGAGGCGGTCGAGATCCCAGGCCTGCCGCACCAGCGCGGGCAGGGGCGCGTCGAAAGCGACGGCGCCCGGCGCGGTGCGCAGGGTGAGCACCTGTCCCGCGACGCCGAGGCCCTGCAGCGCCGCAGACACCGTGGCGTCGTCGACACCCGGATGCGCGAGCACGCCGGGCGCGAAGCGTCCGAAGCCGAGCCAACCCAGCTCGGTCTCGAGCGCCTTGCGCCGCTCGCGCGCGAGCTCGGGGCCTTCGATCACCAGGCACCAGTCGCCGCGCCACGCGGGCGTGTCGCCCGCGTAGATGCGCCGGAATGCCGCCTCGAAACGCCGGCGGCCCGATTCGGTGATGCTGTAATGGCTGCGGCGCCCGACCTGGCCGCTTTCCAGCCAGCCTTCAGCGGCCAGGCGAAAGACCGTGGTGCGCACCGAGCGCTCGTTGATGCCGAAGGGCGCGGCGAGCGCGATCAGGCCACCCAGCCAGACGGTGCCGCCGTGCGGCGCGATCGCGTCGCCGAACATCGTGACCAGCAGCGACTTCGCCCGCAGCGGCAGGGCGGCGAGCGGCGCGTCGAGGTGGGCGAGGGCGGTGGAGCGGCGCATGGCGCGTCAGCATACGCCAACGGACACAGCTTTGCACTCGCAGCTGTATCACGTTCGTGGGCACCAGGTCCTCGCTGCAAAGCAATATCGCGCTAGAAAGCGATACAAAAGATTGACCATCGTTGTACCGTTCTGTATCGTTCGCGCATTGCCGCAGGAGGTGACGCATGTACGCGCAGATGGTGGACACCGGGGCGAAGAAGCTCCGCGCGATGGAGGAACTGACGCCAGAGGAGCAGGCGTTCCAGGCGCGCATCGACGCCGGGGTGAAGGTCGAGGCCAAGGACTGGATGCCCGAGGCCTACCGCAAGACCCTCATCCGCCAGATCTCGCAACACGCGCATTCGGAAATCGTCGGCATGCTGCCCGAGGGCAACTGGGTGACGCGCGCGCCCTCGCTCAAGCGCAAGGCCATCCTGCTCGCCAAGATCCAGGACGAGGGCGGCCACGGCCTCTACCTCTACAGCGCGGCCGAGACCCTCGGCGTGTCGCGCGACCAGTTGCTCGGCGACCTGCACTCGGGCAAGGCCAAGTACTCGTCGATCTTCAATTACCCGACCCTCAACTGGGCCGACGTCGGCGCCATCGGCTGGCTGGTGGACGGCGCGGCGATCATGAACCAGATCCCGCTGTGCCGCTGCTCGTTCGGGCCCTACGCGCGCGCGATGGTGCGCATCTGCAAGGAGGAGTCCTTCCACCAGCGCCAGGGCTACGACCTGATCATGGCCATGGCCAAGGGCACGCCGGAGCAGAAGGCGATGGCGCAGGACGCCCTCGACCGCTGGTGGTGGCCGAGCGTGATGATGTTCGGCCCGCCGGACGAGTCGTCGGTGCACAGCGCACAGTCCATGGCGTGGAAGATCAAGCTCTTTTCCAACGACGAGCTGCGCCAGCGCTTCGTGGACCAGACCGTGCCGCAGGCGCACTACCTGGGGCTGTCGATCCCGGACCCGGCGCTGAAGTTCAACGAGTCCAACGGCCACTGGGAGATCGGACCGATCGACTGGGACGAGTTCTACCGGGTGATCAAGGGCAACGGCCCGTGCAACCGCGACCGGCTGCGTACGCGGGTGAAGGCGTGGGACGACGGCGAGTGGGTGCGCGAGGCGGCGGTGGCGCACGCCGAAAAGCGCGCGACGCGGGCGAAGGCCGCATGAGGAGGGCAGCATGAAGGAATGGCCGTTGTGGGAAGTGTTCATCCGCAGCCAGCACGGGCTTGCGCACAAGCACGTCGGCAGCCTGCACGCGCCGGACGCGGAGCTCGCAGTCAAGAACGCCCGTGACGTCTATACGCGTCGCAACGAGGGCGTGTCCATCTGGGTGGTGAAGGCCGCCGACATCACCGCCTCCAGCCCCGGCGACAAGGAAGCGCTGTTCGAGCCGGCCAACAGCAAGGTCTATCGGCATCCGACGTTCTTTCCCATGCCGGACGAGGTCAAGCACATATGAGCGCGGCGCAGCTCGAGCTGCTGCTCCGCCTGGGCGACAACGCCCTGGTGCTCGCGCAGCGGCTGTCGGAGTGGTGCGGCAAGGGGCCGGTGCTGGAGGAGGACCTCGCCACTACCAATACCGCGCTGGACCTGATCGGCCAGGCGCGGCTGTGGTTCGGCTACGCCGGCGAACTGGAAGGCAAGGGCCGGGACGAGGACGCGCTCGCTTATCGCCGCGACGCGCACCAGTTCCGCAACGTGCTGCTGGTGGAGCAGCCGAACGGCCACTACGGCGACACCATCGCGCGGCAGTTCTACTTCGACGCATTCCACCTGCCGCTGCTGCGCGCCCTGTCGGCCTCGTCGAACGCGCGCATCGCCGAGATCGCCGCCAAGTCCGCCAAGGAAGCCGCCTACCATCTCGAGCGCTCGACCGACTGGGTGATCCGCCTGGGCGACGGTACGGAGGAAAGCCACCGCCGCATGCAGCAGTCGGTTGACGACCTGTGGATGTACACCGGCGAGTTCTTCGACGCCGACGCGGTGGACCGCGAGATGACCGCGGCGGGCATCGCGCCCGATCCGGCCGCGCTGCGCGAGCCGTGGCTCGCGATGGTGCGCAAGGTCTTTGCCGAGGCGACGCTTGCCGTGCCGGGCGAGGCCTGGATGCAGCGCGGCGGCAAGCAGGGCGTGCACACCGAGCAGCTCGGGTTCCTGCTCGCCGAGATGCAGTACCTGCAGCGCGCGTATCCCGACGCGAAATGGTGACCATCGCCCGGGCCGAGGCCGCCGAGGTGTGGCGGTGGCTGGAGGAGGTGCCGGACCCGGAGATTCCGGTGATCTCGGTGGTCGATCTGGGCATCGTGCGCGACGTGCATTGGGCGGGCGACGATCTGGTCGTCACCATCACGCCCACCTACTCGGGCTGCCCGGCGACGGAAGTGATCGCGCAGGACATCCGCGCGGCGCTGGCGGCGCGCGGACTCGAGCGCGTGCGACTGGAAACGAAGCTCTCCCCGGCGTGGACCACCGACTGGCTGTCCGACGCCGGCCGCGCGAAGCTCAGCGGCTACGGCATCGCCCCGCCGGCGCACAAGGTGGTCGACGCGAGCCGCATCATGAAGCCGGCCATCGCCTGCCCGCGCTGCGGGTCGGCGCGGACGGCGAAGCTCGCGGGCTTCGGGTCCACGCCCTGCAAGGCGCTCTACCGCTGCGACGAGTGCCGCGAACCCTTCGACTACTTCAAGCCGCACTGATGGGCACGCATCGATGAGCAAGTTCCATCCGCTGCGCATCCAGAGCGTGCGTCCCGAGACGCGCGAAGCCGTCGCCGTGACCTTCGCGGTGCCACCCGAGCTCGCCGAGAGCTTCCGCTACACCCAGGGCCAGCATCTGACCCTGCGGGCCGACATTGACGGCGAGGACGTGCGCCGCTCGTACTCCATCTGCTCCGGCGTGCAGGACGCGCGGCTGCGCATCGCCATCAAGCGCGTGCCCGGCGGGCAGTTCTCCAACTGGGCGAACGCGCACCTGCGCCCTGGGCAGGTGATCGAGGTGATGCCGCCGATGGGGCACTTCAACGTGCCCTTGTCCGCGGAGGCGCGCCGGAACTACGTCGCGTTCGCCGCCGGCAGCGGCATCACGCCGGTGTTCTCCCTGGTGAAGACCACGCTCGCCGCCGAGCCGCACAGCGAGTTCACCCTGTTCTACGGCAACCGCGCTTCCTCGTCGGTGATGTTCAAGGAGGAGCTGGCGGACCTCAAGGACACCTGCCTCTCGCGATTCAACCTCGTCTACGTGATGAGCCGCGAGCCGCAGGACATCGACGTGCTGAACGGCCGCATCACGCGCGAGAAGGCCGAGGCGTTGCTCAAGCGGTGGGTCGACGTGAGCGAAGTCGATGCCTTTTTCGTCTGCGGGCCGGACGGCATGATGAAGGCGGTGCAGGAGGCGCTCGACGGCCTCGGCGTTCCGAAGTCCAAGGTGAAGGTCGAGCTGTTCGCGACCAGCATTCCGCGGAAAAAGGACGGCGCCGCCCGCATCCACGCCGCCGACGACCGCAAGCAGTGCGAGGTCACCGTGATCCAGGATGGTCGGCAACGCACGTTCAGCATGGAAAAGAACGAGCCGGTGCTGGAGGCAGCCCTGGCGCAGGGCCTGGAGCTGCCGTACTCGTGCAAGGGCGGCGTCTGCTCCACCTGCCGCTGCAAGCTGAAGGAAGGGCAGGTGGACATGGACGCCAATTTCGCCCTCGAGGACTACGAGGTCGCGCGCGGCTTCATCCTCACTTGCCAGAGCTACCCGGTCACCGACCGGCTGGTGCTCGACTTCGACTCCGACACTTGAGCGCGGCGCGGCTCGCCGAGACCATCCGCGAGGCGGCACGCGCCATCGACGGCGCCGCGCTGGGGCAGGCGCTTGCGGCGGCTGGACACCGGGCGGCGCGCCTGGCCTCACCGCGCGAGGCGCGATCGCTTCACGACGCGCTGCTGTTCGCCATCGCGCATCCTCCCGACGCGGCGTGCCGGGAGGCCGCCGAGACGGCGCTCGCCGCGCTCGCCGCGCGCCTCGAGGCCCGCGAACGCCTCGCCTCGCGGCTGCAGAACTCGGGGCTCGCCGGCACGGCCGTCGTCAGCGAGTTCAGCCTGCCGGTGGTGCGCGCGCTGGCGGCGAGCGAAGGCGGGCGGCTCGCCCACGACAGCACCGACGCCGACTTCGCGCTGACGCAGCTCTTCGTGCGCGAAGCGCTGCTGCCCCCGGAGCGCGAGCACCTGGAGCGCGAGCAGCATCCGCTGGATCGCTGGCTCGCGCGCCACGCGCGGCCGGAGCAGCGACTGGCCCTCCTGCTGTCCTGGGTCGCCTCGTCCACCCGCGACGAGCGCATGCAGGAACTGCTCTTCGCCGCGCTGCGGGTGTACGTGCGCTGGGATCTCACCGGGTCGGCGTGGTCCCTCACGCGGGCGCGCGGCCTGCCGCGGCCCGTCCACTACGCGACCGATCGCCCGAAGTCGGTGCGGCTCGAGGACTGGGTGGCGAAACCGCTTCCGCGTCCGGCGCGGCTCTCCCCCGGGGAGGCCGCGCATCTCCTCGCCACCGCGCGCGGGGTACTCGCCTGCCTGCTGCGCGAGGTCGACACGGTCACGTACGGCTCGCCCGCGGGGGTGACGCTCTTTCGGCTCGAGCGCGGCATCGACATCGCGCTCTTCGGCATGCGCCCGGGCTATCGGCTCGCGCTGGAGAGCTACTTCGGCTACATGGCGTTCCGCAACGGCGTCCCGTCGGCCTACGGCGGCACGTGGATGTTCGGCCACCGCTGCAAGATCGGCATCAACATCTTTCCGTTCATGCGTGGCGGCGAGTCGGCGCTCGTCCTGGCGCAGCTCGTGCGCACCTACGCACGGCACTACGGGCCGGCCGTGTTCTTCGTCGAGCCCTACCAGATCGGCAAGGGCAATCCCGACGGCATCCGCTCCGGCGCGTTCTGGTTCTACTACCGGCTCGGATTCCGGCCGGTGCAGGCGCCGCTCGCGGCGCTGGCGGACGAGGCGTACGCGAGCCTCCAGTCGGGCGAGCGCACGCCGGCCGCGATCTTGCGCAAGCTCGCCGACGCCGATCTCTCGTGGACCGTTCCCGGTGGCCGCACCACGCCGCTGCCCGATCCGTATGCCGTCAACCGCGCTCTCACGCGATGGATCGACCGGCACTACGCGGGTGACCGCCTCGCCGCGGTCAACGGATCACGCGCGACGACGCGTCGCCTCTTCGGTCGCGCCATGTCGGAGGTGAATGCCGATTACGGCCCGCTGCTCGCCATGCTGGACGGCGCGCACGCCTGGCCCGCGCGCGAGCGCGAGGCGCTGGCACGCATGCTCATTGCCAAGCTCGAGGGCGACGAGCGCAAGTACGCGCTCGGTCTGGCGCGCCATCGGCGCCTGCTGGCGGCACTCGCGGCGCTCTAGCCCCTCGCGGACTGCGCCCCGCCTAGCTCCGCGGCCGCAGATCGATCACCCGCTTCGCCTTGCCCTGCGAGCGTTCGATCTTCCCGGTCTCGACCACCTTCACGTCGGCGGTGACACCGATGTAGCTCTT
>Ga0209254_10003955_pt1 | contig 13556 bp, 13 predicted proteins | sample FrelakmetDIP11DI_FD_187148 | JGI IMG/M metagenome (GOLD analysis project Ga0209254, IMG submission 187148) | Freshwater lake sediment microbial communities from the University of Notre Dame, USA, for methane emissions studies - DIP11 DI (SPAdes)... | ecosystem: Environmental > Aquatic >...
TAGCATGGAGCGCACTACCGAGGTCGTTCGCCGCGCTGCCGAAATTGTCGAAAAAACTGATGGAGTCAAGATTTGGTGTGCGCTCGTCGGCTTTTCGGTCATAGATGCCGCACGCTCGAATCTTGCCACGATGCTCATCCCTCTGAAACCTTGGGAGGAACGATCTAAGCAAGGACTGGGCCGAGACGTCATTATGAGGAACTTGTCGGCTCACTTTGCGAAAATACTTGATGGGGTAGTTTTCCCATTTACTTTCCCTCCCATTCTTGGGCTCGGCACAGGGGGTGGATTCGAGATGCAGTTGCTCGACAAGGCTTCCCTTGGTTTTGAAGCCCTTGAACGAGCAGGAACTGAGTTGGCTGCTGCAGCCAACTCACAGCCGGACCTCAAATCCGTGCATGCAACCTTCAGAGCCCTATATCCAAGCATATACCTCGATATAGACCGAATTCAGGCGTTGACATTGAAGATTCCCTTACAGGATGTTTTTGACACATTACAAACGTACTTAGGGTCAACCTACGTGAATGATTTTAACAAATTCAGCAGGACATGGCAGGTTCGCGTTCAATCCGACAGCCGTTTTCGGAGACAGCCGGACGACATTTCCAGGCTCTACACAAAAAACTTGGAAGGCAAGATGATTCCGCTCGGTACCGTGCTTAGCGCACGTCATGAGGTTGGTCCTATGCGTGTGGACAGGTACAACATGTTCCCCACAGCCAAAGTGATGGGTGACGCTGCACCTGGGTATAGCTCAGGCCAATCTCTCGATGCAATGGAAGAGCTTGCGGAAAAGGTTCTCACTCCAGGGATGGGCTTTGAATGGACCAACATGGCCTATCAGGAGAAAAAAGCTTCAGGAAAAGGCGCTATTACCTTTGCTATGGCGATACTGGTGGTGATCCTGATCCTTGCAGCCCTTTACGAGAGTTGGGCTGACCCGATCGCCGTTGTCTTGACAGTCCCACTGGCAGCTTTGGGCGCCGCATTGGGTCTCATAATCCGCGGAATGGATAACAACGTTTACACTCAAGTGGGGCTGGTGCTGCTGGTGGCTCTGGCAGCTAAGAATGCGATTCTCATTGTGGAGTTTGTTCGGGATGAACGTGCAAAAGGCATGGGCCTTTTTGAGGCGGCGGTTGAAGGTGCTCGCACGCGTTTTCGACCGATTCTCATGACATCATTGGCATTCATTTTTGGAGTATATCCTCTCGTCATTGCTTCCGGAGCGGGCGCGGTGAGTCGGCAGTCCGTAGGGACGGCGGTATTCGCAGGGATGCTGGGCGTAACGGCGCTCGGAATCTTTTTCATTCCTGCACTCTACGTGTTCATGCAAGGTCGAAAAAGCCGGGCTGCGGATTCGGAGGAGTATAGTCCCACACCCAAACCTGGGCCGAATCTATAGCGTTTCTCTAAAGTCTTTTCGGTTTAGCTCGGAGCGCAGGCATCTTGCCTGCAAAAAAATTCTGTAACCCGCAGTGCAGGCTGGAAGCCTGCGCTCCCAGGGGACGGATGCTCAAAAACTGCCGCCAGTCGGTAAAAATTTTTAGAACTGCGATAATTTGGCTTGTCGTCGTGATTACTTGACATCAGACCATGTTTCATGATAAAAGTCTTGTTGTAACTGGATGTTGCAACATTATTGAATAATATGTTATCATGAAATATTGTCAATATATCGTTATTACAGTATTTATTTTTGTAATGTTTGGCTGCGGCACTAAGGTTGCCATGGTGAAACAGGAGTCTTCGCGCTCATACACGATAAAGGGCAAAACATATACTCCGCTGAAAATAGTTTCCCCTGGTCATTTCCAGAAAGGAGTCGCTTCGTGGTATGGCCCAGGATTCCACGGGAAGAAAACCTCATCCGGGGAAGTTTACGACATGCACGGTCTTACTGCGGCCCACAATATCCTGCCTCTGAACACTGTGGTAAAAGTAACCAATCTTGCCAACCACAGAGAAGTCGTTGTGAGAATCAACGATCGAGGGCCGTTTGTGGACGACAGGGTTATTGATCTTTCTCTTACCGCTGCTCACAAACTGGGAATGGTAGGCCCCGGCACAGTTCCAGTTCAGGTTGCCGTAATAGGCGCCAAGGATTCCGGTCAGACGACAAGACTTGCTTCCAACGAGGTTAAGCCTCAGCTCGTGAAAGCACCCAATCCTTTCTATACTCAGGCCGGCCCAAGGCTGCTGGCTCTTACGAGAAACTAACTCGACATGAAGATCACCGTGATAGGTGCAGGTCTCGCCGGATCTGAGGCCGCATGGCAGTTGGCGAGACGGGGAATACAGGTTCGCCTGGTAGAGATGAAACCTGTTCGCTATTCCCCTGCACACGGTTCGGAATACCTGGGAGAGTTGGTATGCTCGAACTCGCTGAGGTCTTCTTCGTTGGAATCTGCACCGGGCCTCTTAAAAGAGGAATTGCGAATAGGAGGATCTCTGATAATGGAAGCGGCAGACAAGACTGCCGTGCCCGCCGGCAAAGCCCTTGCTGTCGACCGCACACTTTTTTCCAAGTTCATCACAAACAAAATCGTTGAAAATTCACTGATAACCCTGGAAAGGGATGAGATCAGGACTGTTCCTCCTCGGGAAGACGGCTCGGTGATCATAGCTACCGGGCCACTTACCTCCGATTCACTCGCACTAGGGATAGCCGGGCTACTCGGCTCTGAAGGCCTCTCATTCTATGACGCGATAGCTCCGATAGTTACCGCTGATTCTCTCGACATGAGCAGGCTTTTCAGGGCATCCAGATACGGCGGAGAGGAGGGTGACTATCTGAACTCGGCCATGGACGAAGCAACTTACAGGGCATTCGTCCAGGAGATACTGAACGCCAAGAAGGTTGATCCGTACCCTTTTGAAGATATTCCTCACTTTGAAGGTTGTCTGCCGGTAGAAGAGCTTGCCAGGCGGGGCCCCGAGACCCTGGCCTTTGGTCCTATGAAGCCGGTGGGACTGGTTGATCCCGCAACGGGTAAGCGTCCTTTCGCCGTAGTCCAGCTCAGAGCCGAAAATCGTGGGCAGACTCTGTATAACCTAGTCGGATTCCAGACCAAGATGACCCATCCGGAACAGGAAAGGGTCTTCCGTATGATACCCGGCCTGGAAAATGCCGACTTTGATCGTCTCGGTTCCATTCACCGAAACACGTACATCGATGCTCCCCGGCTTCTTGACGAATTTTCACGTTCTTTGGCCGAACCCCACGTATTCTTCGCAGGACAAATCACTGGAGTGGAGGGGTACATTGAGTCCACCGCGTCGGGTTTGGCAGTGGGTATAATGGCCGGCTTGCTCGGAAAGGGAGTGGATACTGATCTCCCCCCGACAGTCTCGGCCCTGGGCGCGCTCATGAGGCATACACGGGATCAAGGGGCGAAGCGGTACGAGCCCATGAATGTGAATTTTGGGATTATGGACCCTCCGCCGCCGGGAACATCCAAAAAGCGGAAAAAGGAAGTCATGGCCAGCCGGGCCCTCGACGCGATTCACGAGTGGAAAAAGACAGTGGATAGCCAGTGGGAGAGGGTAGGGGTAGAAATAACCCCTGTTTGAATGAAAATGGAATTGAATTTTCACGTGTAGAACGAATTGAAAAGGGGTTCATTTCCCTCTAGAATGAAATGCGCTGAATCGACGCGAATATTCCGGCAACTGTCAATTGAGGCAACAATTCAGAAATATTATGGAACTTCCAGAACGCAAAATCTACACAGTCTCTGAACTGACCGCACGCATTCGTGATCTACTGGAGAAAGAATATCCTTCGGTCTGGGTACAGGGTGAAATTTCCAACTTCAGGCCCGCGCCATCAGGGCATAACTACTTTACCCTCAAAGATGACTCATCTCAGATCCGCTGTGTGATGTTCAAGACTCAGAGCAGGTTCTTGAAATTCAGGCCGGAAGACGGCCTGGACATAATCGCCTGGGGCCAGCTTAGTGTTTACAGTCCCAGAGGCGAATACCAGTTGATCCTGGACACCATGGAGCCTATGGGGTTGGGCAGTCTGATGCTCGCGTTTGAGCAGTTGAAAAAAAGACTCCAGGCAGAAGGCCTGTTCGATCAGAGCCGCAAGAAGCCTCTGCCAGTGTTCCCAAGGAGGATTGGGTTGGTTACGTCGCCAAGGGGGGCGGCGGTTCGTGACATGATCCGCATTATCAGACGCCGTTTTCCTGGAATGCACATTCTGATAAGTCCTTCGTCGGTCCAGGGGGATAAAGCCCCGGATGAGATTGTGACGGCACTGGAAAGGCTTTGCAGAGCAGGCGATGTGGATGCCGTCATCATAGGTCGTGGCGGCGGTTCTGTTGAGGATCTCTGGGCGTTTAACGAGGAAAGGGTTGTCAGGGCTGTGGCGGTCTGCCCATTGCCCATAGTAAGTGCGGTGGGCCATGAAACTGATTTTACCCTCACAGATTTCGCTGCCGATTTGAGGGCATCCACTCCGTCGGCTGCGGCCGAGGTGCTTGTTCCGGATCAACACGAACTGGCCTCGGGCATTGGTCACCTGAATGCGCGTATCAAGAACTCCGTTCTTTCTTTGCTCAGACGATATGCTGAAACAGTCAACGAGACAATCAAACGGCTCTACGATCCCAGACGGCAGATTCAGGAACGACGAATGGGCCTTGACGACCTCACCATTCGTCTTGGCCGGGCTATGGAACGCAGATTAAACGTGCTGAAGCGAGACGCTGAAACTACAGGAGGACGCCTGAGGCCGGAACATCTTCGCAAAAAGGCGGCTATTCATAAGGAGGATTGCTCGAACTTGCGCGCAAGGCTGGAGCGCATCATTCTCAGTGCGATGCAGCAAGCTGAGGTTTCTGCGAAAAACCTTTCCTCACGACTGGATGCCCTGAGTCCTCTCGCAGTTCTCGCGCGGGGCTACTCAATAACCATCCGCCCTGATTCAGGAGATGTAATAACCGATGCCGGGTCCGTGGAGATGGGGGACGAGTTGCAGGTGCGTCTCTTCAGGGGCCGGCTATCTTGCCGTGTAGTTGAGAAACAGAACTCGGACCATAATCCCTCAATTGTATGAGTGTACGAGAGGCCCTCAAATGAATCATCAGATCAATTCCAAAGAGATGCTCCCGTTTCTCGACATGATTTCCAGGAAGGCCGGACAGGTGGTGCTCTCGTACTTCAATAGGGAGTTTCGCATAGACAGCAAGGATACCTCCGCAGAAGGGATTGATATTGTTACTGATGCAGACCGCGATTCTGAGGAAATAATTCTTGAGGCTATACGCAGAGAGTTTCCCGGTCATGACATCTTGACCGAAGAAACTGTTACGGAAAACACAGGTTCAGACTGGCTATGGCTCGTAGACCCTCTTGATGGAACGGTCAATTTTGCTCATGGCTTCCCTCATTTTTGCATATCCATAGCTTTGATGAACACGAATAATCTTGTTGCAGGAATAGTTTACGATCCGCTCAGACAGGAGAGTTTCTACGCATTTGAGAATGGAGGTGCCTTCCTCAATGGGAACTTGATCCGCGTTTCCCGATCTGATCAGCTTCGCCGGAGTATTATTGCCACAGGGTTTCCTTATGACCGGGGTTATTCTCCAGAGAACAACGTGGAGGAATTCACTCGAGTGGTAACTCGAGTTCAGGGCATTCGGCGTGCGGGTTCAGCGGCTCTCGATTTGGCTTACGTCTCCTGCGGTAGGCTGGACGGATTCTGGGAGCTAAAACTGAAACCGTGGGACCAGGGAGCCGGCATGTTGCTGGTCAAAGAGGCCGGTGGTCGAATAACCGATCGGGCTGGTCTTGCAACAGATGTTTACTCTCAAAGTGTTGTTGCAACCAATAACATCATACACGAGGAACTGTTGGCTTCGATCAGTGGGAATCTTTGAGCTTTGCGCACGGAAGATGTTTCGATGTTGTTTCAAGACCAAAACGGCCGCTCTCCCTCATAGGCTTTACCCCCACTCCTTTGAAAATAGGTTCAGGGGGAAGGATAATCCATGCAGTTTTGAAACCGCTTCCAACCACGGGCAAGCCACGATTTCTTTAATGTTTTTTGGCCAAGACTCCGACGAAAAAACGAAAGAAGTAGAAGATCGAAGCCTCGGGCCGTAGTCCTGCACAGCCCATCATTTCACTCAACTGATTACAGTCGAAAGTCTCTCCGATCCAGACTCCTGCGGACGTATTCTTGAACCAGCGCTGACAGCCCAGAGGGCCGTAGAGATTCGGTACTCCCACAAAAACTTTACCTCCCGGACGAGTGACCCTTTCCATTTCCGCCAGCGCTGCCCCAGGATTTCCAAGGTGTTCTATAGTGCTGCTGTTCCAAGCGAGATCAAGGCTTTCGTCTCTAAAGGGAAGTTTCATCAGATCAGCAACTACAAGGGCCAGGGAAGGGTCGCGTCGTCGAGCCTCCTGCAACGCCTCCAGATCTATGTCTACTGCAATGCTGAGTCCAACACAGGGGTCCAATGCAATAATTGAAGAAGCAAAGGCAGGACCAGATCCGGCTTCGAGTATTATGCAGTTTCCGCGGCTCGTCCCAACGGAGAGAATATATGCCACGAGCTTCCGATTAAGCCGATTACGCAATCCGTCGTATAACCCGTAGACCAGGGTACCTGGTGATCCCAGTTGCCAAGCCTTTGAACTCACTACTAAACCACCTTCTTGGCGATAGCCAGTATTGAACTGCCAAAAGGGAAATTCCTTCTTTTCAGAATGCGCCGCTCAAGATTCACCAATTTAAACAGCATAGTATTAATAAACGGATGCAATGGGCGCAACTCAGATCGAGGGACAACATCGGACTCGCTCCGCAAATACGGGAGTGCAATTCTATACGCGGCCACTACCGGCAGGAGCGAAGCGAAGAGATGAGTAATCCGAATCAGATTTACATTTTCTTTTCTTAATAGAGACTCCACCCTGGTTCTCGAGTAACGCCGAGAAGCTTGTACCGCCTTGTGGTGCTCTTCGGACAAAAGCCAGTCATAAGCAGGGACGACGAGAATCAAGTATCCGGAAGGTCTCAAAATCCGTAGCAACTCTACTATGGCCCTGTCTTCGGCGACCGAATCGCATTCGAAGACGTCTACTGACATGACAGCATCAAAGGTATCCGCAGGAAAAGGAATATCATTGATCGATGCCTGGCAAACTTTGTTAAGTCCTCTCCGGGCCCAGAAAGAGGCAGCTTTGGGAGAGACATCAAAACCGTATGCTTGAGCGGTAATGATGTGGCACACATTGAAAAGGTTCTGTCCGGTTCCGCATCCGGCATCAAGAACTCGAGCGCCTTCTTGCAATTCAAGCGCCTTTAGTGTGTCGATCAATATAAGGTGGAGACCTCTATACCACCAGTACGATGTCTCAAATTCGAACATCGTGTTATATTCGCGAGGCTCCACTGATACTGGTCCTATACGGTAAAATTGAATGTGTCCGGGTCGGCAGGATCGTATGGGATCGATTTGAGCATGACGAAAGCAGACTCTTCGAGGAACCGGATTGCATGAGCCTCTTGCGTTCGCAGGACAACCCCTTGCCCGCTTTTCAAGAGGAACTCTTCGCGGTCATCTGTTTCCACGTGAACTGTCTTGATCCTGGCGGATCCTTCCGTAAGATAAATAAATATAACCGTCTTGTTATGATAGTGGTTACCGATGACGGTTTGAGGTTTCATACGGCCGCAGATAAGCGCTTCCCATTTACCGCTGTTCAAGACTTCCTGAAACAAACCTCTTTCGTCATTTCTCTCAAAGGTAGGTGGCAAAATTTCGTGAGACATTAGTCGATCCTTCGAAAGCGGGCTGTGAATATGCGCAAAACGTATTGCATACCTGTTTTAAAGAATTTCACTATGCTTGGAGCAGATTTGGATACACCTTTGGCCCGATCGCGAAAGACGTAAGGGATTTCATAAACATTCAGCCCCTTTTTACGGCAGGTGAATAGAAATTCCATAAAATATGCGCCATATCCGGTGGGGATAATCGACACTTTGTCAAAGACCGTCCTCCGGAGTACCACAAAGCCGCTGTCATAATCCTTAATGCCGTATCCGAGCACCAGGCCGGCCAAACCATTGATCAGTCTGCTGGACAAGACGCGAAGCCAAGTTCGGTCATCCAGACCTCCCGGGGCGTAGCGAGATCCGACAACTATATCATAACTCTGGAGTTTCTCTATCATCGTCGGCAGCATAGACGGCGGCATACACATGTCGGCATCCATCCAGCCGACTATTTCTCCACGTGATTCTATTATCCCTCTATTGAATGCGGAGGCTAGACCGCGGGTGGCGACCCTGCGTATGAGTACCACGCGCGGATCATTCAACCTGTCAACCAGTTGCCATGTCTTGTCCGCGGAGTCGTCATCAACCACTATGACCTCTACAGGGTCTTTTACGTGCTCAAAGATACTCTGAATGGTATCCAGGATGTTTTCACGCTCGTTGTAAGTTGCAAGTACTATAGAAACCCGAGGATCCCCTTCCAAAATGTCACCTCCCACGTTCATATAGTTAGAAGAGCCTTTATCATGATGCTTGACAAGCTTTTTCAAGCTTTGCAAGACAGAAGTTTCTCAACTACTTCTTCGAGTTGTGACCGTGTCAATCCCAGGCCGGATGGCAGGTAAAGGCCCCGGTTCCAGAGATCCACAGAAACAGGGTAGGCGCCGGAAGTGTCCGGGAAACGGTGATCATCGGATTTGAAAACTGGTTGCAGGGACATGGGACAGAAAAAAGATCGAGTATCAATGCCTTTCTTCGTCAGTGTCGACATAAGCTCGTCTTTTGTAAGGCCGAAACTTTCGTTAACAAGTATGCCGTACATCCAGTAAACATTCTTGGCCCAGGGTTTTTCTACCGGAAGAGTAAAGTCGGTCTGGTCCGCCAGTAATTCATTGTAGATCTTCCCGATCCACCTTTTGCGCTCAACCTTTTCCTCTACCATCTCCGTCTGAGCCAGTCCCATGGCGGCCTGAATATTTGTCATCCTATAATTAAAACCCATAACTTCATGCACGAACCTGGGCTCCTGAAACCCTTGATTTCGAAACAAACGGAGACGTTGAGCCAATGTCTCATCTTGGCACAGAACCATGCCGCCTTCCCCGGTAGTTAAAATCTTGTTGCCATAAAAACTGAAGCAAGAAGCATCCGACAAACTACCGACCTTTATTCCATTCACTTCTGCTCCATGGGCTTCGGCACAGTCCTCCAGAACGTACAGGTTATGGCGGCGGGCGATTTCGCAAATGGCTTCCATGTCGCATGGATGGCCGTACATGTGAACAGCCATTATGGCCTTAGTTCTGGGAGTTATCCTTTCTTCGATCAGGTCGGCATCAATGCACCAGGTTTCGCTGTCCACGTCCACCAGGACAGGTCTCGCGCCCGATAGAATAACAGCATTCGCAGAGACTATCAGAGTGAAATCAGGAATCAGTACTTCATCTCCCGGCCCGATTCCCAAAGCAACAAGCGCCAAATGGATCGCCGATGTCCCGCTGCTGCATGCCACTCCGTAAGCAACGCCGCAATATTGGCTGAATTTCTCCTCGAAAAGGTGGATATACTTTCCCGCAGAGGATATCCAATTCGTTTCCACGCAATCCATAACGTATTTTTTCTCAAGGCCGTCCAGCACGGGTTCACAAACGTGGATCATTTCTTCTCCTCCAAGTATGGGTACACCGGCAAAACCAATGTTTTAGACTACAACAGGCGAGTGCCGCGGCACACATCTCTGACAAACTCAGTACCATTACACCCCTGAAAAGTTCAGGTCAATAAAATCTCAATCTCTTATGGAAATTTGTCTTGAAGATATACATGTCTCTGGGCAATACGAGACTAAACAGAGAGACAAAATGTTTTGCGTTAGTTGTTCGGTCATGTTATGTAAGTCAAAGTAGGATGTATACTATATAAATAAGAAGTTTTATTGCAGGCTGGGAAATAGAGGTCTTTCGCAATAAAAACGGGAGGAGCACATGATGAAGAAAGAGGCTCGTCTGCAAGCCGAAAAGATTTATTTAAACGCCAAAGAAAAGATTACCAATAGGGAAATCGCCAAGGCGCTCAATGTGAATGCTCTTACCGTAGGCCGCTGGAAACGTGAAGATGGTTGGGATGCAACTATAAAGGCAAAAGAACAAGCAGCGACAAAAGAAAAAGCCGGTTTGGTCAGGAAAAAGGAGGCTAGAGAGAAGGCTGTTAAGCTCTATATGCAGGCGGGCGGCAATATAACCAACAAGGAACTTGCCAAGAAAGTCGGAGTCAGCCCTGCCACAATAAGCAAATGGAAAGAAGTGGACGCTTGGATCACCCAAATTCAGCTTGGGCCTATAGAAGCTGAAGAATCGCCGGTTGATCAGGAGGACTCCGGATTTGATCTGGGTGAGTTGGCGTCGCCGGAACATATAATAGAGATTAATCGTAAAATAGAATCGCTTCTCATCAGGGAACATTTGACAGCAAGCGAAATATTAGATTTGGCCTCAGCCAAAAGTACTCTTTTAGAAGCTATAGTTACATACCTTGTCATAGTTCGTGATGTCACTGAGATGAAAACAACACGTTGATTGGTAATCTCCCAACTGTGAGTTTTGGGAGTCGCCGATAGTGATTCCTCCCCAGTCTTTACTGTACATATATGAGATCCAGGGGGATATGAAGACTGATTTTTCAGCCCCGCCGGATTCGTTTATCGGAATTTGGAACGAAGAAGGTTTCTCCTATTTATTTTTTACCAAAGCTGAAGATGATTATGTAAGAATTCAAATTTGTCCGGACGGCTCTACATTCAGTTCGCGTCATGAAATGACATACCATGATTGGCAGACTGGACTTCCACCGCAGGGTATCACACTCGGCGGGTTGATCTTTGTTCCTTGCGACCACCCATGTCCTCCGCCGGACGCAGTGTTGCTTGATCCCTCGGTAGTTTTCGGTGATGGAAACCATCCAACCACAGCTTCCTGTCTCCGTTTCATGGAAGAAATCATAAAGACTGAAACAGTTCAGTCCATGCTGGACTTAGGGACGGGAACAGGAATACTTGCATTGGCAGCAGCGGCTATGGGAGTAGAACATGTGGTGGCTGTGGACAAAAACCGTTTGGCTTTTCGTACGGCGGTCAATAATGTAATGAGCAACTCTTTCTCAACAGTAATCGAGGTTTATGAGGCTGAGGCACGACTATTTATCGACAAGCCTTTCGATCTCGTTGCGGCTAACTTGCCATTTCACGTTTTGAGAGACCTGGTCACTATGAGAGGAATGGCCACGCACAGATTCTGGATCGTTTCAGGGATCAACCAAGAACAGGCAGAGGTGATTCAGGGACTGTTTGATGAACTCGGGTACATTGTGGGTAAACAGTGTGCAGTCCCTCCTTGGGTGACTTTCACCATGGCCGGAAGGGACGATCGCAAGACACTGCTCAAGAATTGGTATCCGTTCAGGGGGGTCAAGCAGCTTTCTTGAGTTGATTCTCTTCTGTGGGTAGTAACGAGGGAGCAGGAAGCCCTTTGCGGTACGCGCGGATTGCCTGAGTAAGAAACTCGATGGGATCTCTGCCCTGCATACGACAGGTTTGTATCACGGTGAGGAGTCGTTCCGTCACTCTTGCCCCTTGGTCGGTTTTGTTTCCCTGACAGATTCTCCTCCACATCACCGGCGGGCGCACACCCTGTTCAGCGATGTTGTTGGTGGGTTCCACACCTTCATGATAGAGGAAGGTGAACAGCCCTTGCCAGCACTGGAGGAGGTTTTTAGCAAACTTGCTCACCTTTGCACTTTCACTTGCCTGATATTTTTGTAGGCAAGCGTTCATCCTTGCCCGGATGGGCAGGGACAGCCGGATCAGTTCCGAACGGGTAATGTCCCCTCCGGTGTACATGTGCCAGATATGGAACAAGCGTTTGGCCTCGTCCAACATCCGCTGACTGAGGCGCTGCGCTTCGTCTTTCGGGTATGTGGAGGCCAACTCTTTGAAGTTTCTGATGAGATGTGCCCAACAGAATTGAAAAACACCGCGGTGGGCTTTGAAATAGGCCTGGAAACGGTCACAGCACAGAATCCCATCGAAGTGCTCTCCGATGACTCCCTTGAGGGTCTCGGAATTCCGGGGGCCAATCTTGAACACAACAAACTTCGGGGCCACTAAAATCCATAACCAACTGAGCATTCGACCTATCGGCCAACTGGTCTCATCCGCATTGAGAAACGGAAGATCGGGTACCCTCGACAAGAGTTCCTCGAATGTCTGTTTCACCGATTCAGCGGCATGATTGAGAAGACCGCAGACTGATCCAGTACTGATCGGGACTCCAAGGAGTGTTCCGCTTATGTCTTCGGCTCCGCGACGTGAAATCCTATGACCTGCTGTCAAATACGCCAAAGTCGCTGTCAAGCGGGGGCCGTAACCTGATTGCCATTCCACAGGCAGTTCTGCCCAGGTGGTAGTCCCGCAACAGCACTTAAACCCAAATCGCAGACACTCCGTGATGTCGAGAGATTTCGGCGGAATTTCGAACTGCTGGTGCCTTATCGGCTCCGATGTGAACATCTCAGGGGTGGGATTATCTGGGACTGGTGTACCGCACTTCTTGCATTTCTCAGGATAGAAGGGAAGAATCTCTCTCACTTGATCGAGTGGGAAAAGCTCTCGGGAGACTCCCTTGTGACCCTTTTGGCCACCAGGCTTCCGATTGGCTTCTCCCTCCTGTGCCCTTCGCTTTTTCAGAGGCTTCACAAATCCGTCGGACGATGGCGGCTTCGAGGAATTCGAGGAGTTTGTCGATTTCCTCGCGACAGTTTCCTTAAGCTGTTCGATTTGCCGACCTAAATCCACCAGCACATCAACTGTCTGCTTCTCGCCTGATCGATAGAGATTTATCGCTTCGTTCCGATTCATGGGACGAGCGCATATCATAGTGATTCACTATCGCAAGAGAAAACGAAAAACAGTCGCGATATGGCGCGCCTATGCGCACCATTTCAGAGAACACTCGGCTCCTTTCGTGACAAACCGGGGGGCTAACACATCCGTCCCGCCAAATGAAAGCGCTTCATGATGACCTTCTTCAGGACGCTTGACAGGCACCCCCCTGAACGGATACGAGATTTCTTTGGGAAGCTTCTAGATCGTCCCCCCTTTGTAATTGGCCTATTAATCTCAGTCAGTGGGTTCACCGGTCCTTCCCTAAAATGGCTAAGTAAACAATCAGGGAAGCGAACTGTTATAAGGTTCACCAGAATTGACCTCATGGACGCGATGACAGAAACAGGTGACCTGGACGTGATCTTGATGAGCAGGCTAAGGTCGGTGCTAGAGCATCTGGGGTGACATCGTGAGAGCAGGGACGTTCCTGAGAGTTGTGGAGAAGTATGCACCACAGCTACGAATTTACTCCGAGGCATGGAAAGAGTGTACGGGCGAAGCCTTTATTGAAGCAGGTCTCTACCTTGTCCGGCTTAACAAATATGTGGCAGTTGAGCTGTGAATACTCTCGGCGGTCTGACGAAGAACGAG
>Ga0209254_10003956_pt1 | contig 13554 bp, 14 predicted proteins | sample FrelakmetDIP11DI_FD_187148 | JGI IMG/M metagenome (GOLD analysis project Ga0209254, IMG submission 187148) | Freshwater lake sediment microbial communities from the University of Notre Dame, USA, for methane emissions studies - DIP11 DI (SPAdes)... | ecosystem: Environmental > Aquatic >...
GACATGGCAAATACGTCATGTCAGATTCCATAAACGTCATGACAGAAGTTCACCATGCCCCAGCTCGAATTGCAGGCGCTGATCGACGCCAACGACCAGCCTTTCGTGGTGATCGACAGCGAATATCGCATCGTGGCGGCCAACCAGCGCTATGGCGAAGCTTATGGCACGACCCCGGAAGCCATCGTCAGCCAGCACTGCTACGCCGTATCGCATCACGCCACCCGCCCCTGTCACGAAAACGGCGAACAGTGCCCGCACCGGGCGCTGTTCGAGCAGGGCGAGGCGGTCGAGGTGGTGCACACGCATTTCCATGCCGACAACCAGCCCGAGCGCACCCGCATCCGCGGCCATGCCCTGCGCGGGGTGAATGGCGAGCGCTACCTGGGCGAACAGCTCTACCCGCTGGAGGCCGACGTAGGCACGGATTGCGACGCCATGCAGATGGTGGGACAGTCCGCCGCATTTCTTGCCTGCGTGGACAATCTGGCGCGCGTAGCCGACTGCGAAGCCTCGATCCTGCTGTTCGGCGAGAGCGGCGTCGGCAAGGAACTCGCCGCACGCTTCATTCATGCCCGCTCGAATCGCGCCAGCGGCGCCTTCATCGTGATCAACTGCGCGGCGGTGCCGGAAAGCCTGTTCGAGAGCGAACTGTTCGGTCATGAACGCGGCGCGTTCTCGGGCAGCAGCGGCCTCAAGAAAGGCCTGTTCGAACTGGCCGACGGCGGCACGCTGTTTCTGGACGAGGTCGCCGAGATTCCGCTGGGGCTGCAGGCCAAGCTGCTGCGGGTGCTGGAAACCGGCGAATTCCGTCGCGTCGGCGGCACCCGCACGCTGAACGCCGACGTGCGCCTGGTATCGGCCACCAATCGCCGACTGCTGGACGAAGTCGACGAGAAGCGATTCCGGCTCGACCTGTATTACCGGCTGGCCGGAATCGATGTGACCCTACCCGCGCTGCGCGAGCGGCGCGAAGACATCCCGGCGCTGGCGACGTTTCTGCTCAAGCGCCTGACCGGGGAACGTCGAACCTGCCGACTCGATGCAAGCGCGCAGGCCGCGCTGCAGGCCCATGAATTCCCAGGCAATGTGCGTGAACTGCGCAATCTTCTGCAGCGCGCAGTGCTGTCCTGCCGGGACGGCATGATCCGCGCTGCCGATCTACCATTGCCCGTGGTGGCTGCGCCCGTGCCGACCGCAACCCGTCCGCTGGTCGACATCGAACGTGAGCACATCCGCGCGCTGCTCGACACCCATCTCGGCCATCGCAGCCGGGTGGCCACTGCGCTCGGCATCACCGAGCGCACGCTATACCGCAAGCTCAAGCGCCATGGCCTGACATGAAAAAAGGCCCGTCAGCGGGACGGGCCTTTTTGGATTGCAGCAGGCTCAGACAACCGTGAATTTTTCAGTGGTCTCGTTGTAGCGCACCAGCAGATACCACAGCAGCAGAAAGGCGCCGGTGGCAAGGTAGGTCCAGCCCCAGCCGTCGAACATGACCGGGAAAAACGTCTGGATGCCGAGCGGGCTCTCTTCCAGCATGTCGAGGTTCATCTCCGACACGGTCAGGCCGGTCCTGGCGAGCAGGGCGCTGACGGTGGAGCCGGTCCAGGCGAAGAAGAATACCGCTACCCACAGCTTGAGATGGCCCTCGCCCACCCGCCACAGCGAACCGGTTCCGCAACCGCCGGCGAATACCATGCCGAGACCAAATACCACGCCGCCGAGCAGCGAGCCGAGCCAGAAACGCGGAGGAATTGCGGTGTAGGGATCGAGCAGTTCTGCCTGGAAAATCAGCGACGCGACCGGGATGCCGACCGCCAAAGCCAGAATCACCGCCTTGGTCATGTCGCCCTCGGCGGTCATGAAGGGCTCGCGCACGGCGCGCGCGACGCAAAAGCGCGAGCGGTGCATGACGAAGCCAATAGCGAAGCCGGCCAGCACGATGATGCCGCGCGAGGCGATTTTTTCGTCCGCCGAGGCATACCACTGCGTCGCCCACCACAGGATGCCGACCAAGACAGCGAGGCCGAGCCAGGGATAGATTCGCAGCGTCAGTGGCGACAGCGGCTTTGGCAACGGTGCCTGCATGCCCCAGGTGATGTGCTCCAGCGTCCACATCAGCAGCTTCAGTCCGATCACCGCACCGATCATCAGGCCCGCCAGCATGACGAAGCCGGAGGGCGAGGCATGCAGGGTGGGAACGAAAAAGGCGCCGACGGTGCAGCCGCCGGCGAGCACCGCGCCAACCCCCATCAGACTGCCGCCGAGCGCGCCCCACACAAACTCCAGTGCTGGCGGACGGTTGAAGCGAAACTGACGCGATAGCAGCGCGGCGGTGAAGGCACCCAGCACCAGGGTGATGTTCATCAGGGACAAGCGGTGGGTAAGCGGCGAATCCGGCGCGTGGATGCCGAGCACGTCATCAAGGCCGATGAAATGATTGAACCAGTCGCCCCACAGCTTGATGCCGCCAAACACGCCCCAGAATTCGCCCGAGAGCATCAGCGCAAGCACCGCCAGCAGCAGCAGGATGGCGCCGACATAAGGTGACCAGGGCTCGACGAGGGCAGCTTCGTAATCGGCCTTGAGGCCGGTGGATTCAAACAGGGACGACTTCATTGCCGCGTTCCTTACTTAAACTTATTGTTGAATTCGTCACAAAGGGGATATCGATGTCAACGCCATCGAAGCACCTCCCCTCCCCTTCAAGAGAGGGGGATAAGTTCAGATGGATCTGCTCAGCGGCAGCCGGTCGGGGCGTCGCCGTCCTTGGCACTGCGCATCAGCAGGGCCTGGACGTCGGCGTACAGTTCGTCCTCCGGCACATCGGCGAACTTCGCCGCCGCCTTGTTATTGCCGGCGATGCTGGCTCGGAAAGGCTTGCCGAGGTAAGTCTTGAGACTGTCCTTGCCTTTGGCATGCTTGTCAGCCTGCAGATAAGCCGTCCATTCGGCACGGGTGCGGCTGTTCGGCCCAATCGGGCCGCAGGGCTGGCCCTTGTGGCATTCGGTGCAGACCATGCGGTAATAGATGTCGCCGCGTTTCCAGTTGCCTTCGTAGGCGCCGGCCACAAGCGGAGCAGCAAATGTCAGGGCGGCCAGACTCAAGAGAAGCGGTTTTTGCATTTTCATGATGTTTCCTTTCATTCAAAACCAGATCAGATCACGGGTATTAATGGCCTTCAGGGATTAAGCCTGAACAGCGGGCCCTTCTTCAAGCCCGGGACTTTCTTCATTCGTCCTTCAGCGAGACTGCCGTTGCGGCTGTGACACTCCGTGCAGGCGAGCACCTTTTCCTTCGGCGCGACCATGTGGGTGATCGGCCAGAGCATTTCGGTCTTGATGAAATCCACCTTGCCGGAAAACGGTGCACCCGCATCGGCCATTCCCGCTGCGACCGCTTTTTCCCAATTGAAACTGGCGAAGTAGGATGAGCCACTGCCGTCGTCGTAAGTATTGGGGATGACCAGCGTCTGGTTGACCGGGTCATAGGGTTGCACCCCACGGTAAACCTTCACCGGCCAGATTCGCGACTTGCCGTCATTCGGACTGCCGCGAAAGCGGTTGATCGGGAAATATCCCTCGCCTTTTTTGACCTTGTCACCCAGCAATGTGTATTCAACCACGCCGTTGAACCACACATATTCCGGGACAACATTCTCAGCCACGACAAATGTGCCCCGCTTCGAGTCATAAATGGTGTGGCCCTTGGCGTCCTCTTTAGTCATCGGTTTTCCATCCGGGCCCATCTTGCCTGCGGCCGACCAGTCCCAAAGCAATTTGGTGGGAACGCCGCCGCGCGCCATGGCCGGAATATGGCAGGTCTGACAAGCCAGCTTGTAGTTATGCTGGTTCACGACGGCAGCCATCCCTGCCTTGGTGAAACCGGGAATCGGCTTGATCTTCGCCATGGTGTCGACCGAGTGCGGAGCCGCACCGTGGCACGATTCGCAGCTCGCGGGATTGCTGTCTTCCGGCATCCCGCGCACAGGCGGACCCGGGCGCTTGACGTTCATCTGGAAGCGGCTGCCGGCGATCTTGTGGCCCGCGGCCTTGTGGCAGGTGGCACAGCTGAAATCGAGACCGAGCGCATCCATATGGACATCCAACTCGCGGTCCGGGGCTTCCAGCGAGGCGTCGAGGTCACCATGCTTGACGCCATTGCCATGTCCGCCGTAGTAGTGGCAGGCACCGCACGTGTAGCGGCTGGTCTTGCCAACACTTTGCGCCACCTTTCTCAGATCCACCGGTCGCAGGATCTGGCCTGACCCGGGCGGAAACTCCATTTCCTTGTAAACGGGATGTCCGGCCAAGCCCGAAGGCTTGCGATAGGTGCCGGTGGTGTCATGGCACGCGAGGCAGTCGACATTCTCCTCTTTGGTGAAGTCGAAGTTCTTGTCCTTCCAGCCATAGCCGACATGACAAGACGTGCAATCCGGGTAGTTGGAGGCGATAGCGATGCAGAAATTGTTGACCAGGGTCTTTTTCCCCACGATCTGCCCCGTGCTCGGGTTGAGCTGACTCAACGTCCAATGCGGGGTCTTCATGACCTCGCCGGCGGCTTCGTCATGGCAGGTCAAACAGGCACGCGTGACTTCGTGTCCGGACTTGAACTCCTGCTTCAACACCGCGAACTTGCCGTGATTGACTGCGCCGGCATGCGCACCGACACCAGAAAAGGCCCAACCCAGCATCGCCATCCCCAGCCACACTGCAAAATTGCGTTTCCATCGCCCCTTGAACACCAAGTTTCTCTCCTTCACCTTTTTAGCCAAAGCAAACATGAAAAGCATTCTCCAAACCCAACGAATCAAACACATTGCCTAACATAAATTATATGAGCCCATAAAAAGAAGACAAGCCGGTCTTCTTTATTGCGAATTGTCATTCCCAGGTTTGACGCGTGCTGGGCGCAGCCGATCGGGTGTCTCCCGCTATCGCGGCCTGTTGGGCTTCGCGCTGGGCCTTTTCGAAATCGAAACTGAACGTCCAGTCGCGATAGCTCTGTGCTTCTTCGAAATGGGCATACACGACCGGAAATCCCGCTCCCTTGAAAGGCTTGTCGGCACTCCGGCTGTACACGCCGTAAATGCCGCCGTCCGGATCCTTCACCAGGCTCCATTCGGTCTCCCCTGTCATGGGGTCGCGGTAGAGGCGGCGCAGGTGCCGCACCGTGGTTGGAAACCGCGCGTCCAACAGCAATTCGTCGAAATTTTTAGGCAGGCGGCGCACCGCTCCCACCGGCAGCGGCTTTCTCCAGAACGCCTCGATCGCCTGCCGGTACTGGTTGCCGACGAACAGCAGATCCCGCTCCTTCTCGCGCTGCGCCGCGGTGTGCCACATCGTCCCCAGAGCCGCCATCGCCACCCCCAGCCCTGCAACCAGAAACAGCAGCGCCAGCAATGAGAAGCCGTGCTGCCGCCTGCAGCAGTTACGGCTACCAGTCAGCGTACGCCCGACCATCGCGTCCTGTTCCTTCAGCGCCGCTGTGGAGGTCGTAGACGCCCGTCCCGCCCTCCGGGGGTGGGACGATTTGCCAGGTGTCCGTCCGCTCGGTCATAGGATCGGTGGGCAAAGCCCGCAAATAGCGCCTCTCCGCCAGGCTTTCCAGCGTAGGCGGCCAGATGCCCAGGTCGGCATGGTACTGATCGATGGCATCGCGCACGGTTGCGAGGTTTTCGCGCAGCACGGCTTCCCGTGAGCGCTCGACATGCTGGAAATAGCGCGGCACCGCCAGGCTCAGCAAGGTGGCAATGATGGCCAGCACCACCAGCAGTTCGATCAAAGTAAATCCGCGCTTCATTCCGCAAACCTCAGCACGTCACAACTCCCGGTAGGGCACGCCGTTCAGCCCCACCGCTTCGGACAGCGAATAGACGTCGAATACATCGTCGCCCGGGCTGGGCGCCTCCGGCGGACTGGCATAGCTGCGCTGGCCCCAGGTCTCGGCAGCCGACAGCGTTTTGTCGGGATTCATGGGATCGCGCGGCAACTTGCGCAGAAAATACATGGCGGGGCGATCCGGCTTGGTGATGTCGGGCACGCCTGCCACCAGGCTTTCCAGGGTGGGCGGATAGCCCGAGGCATCCACCGGCGAGGCGATCTTCTTGTCCAGCACCGCCTGGTGGTAGGCATCGATAGCCTCGCGGATCTGCCGCAGGGCCAGGCGCAGTTCCGCCTCCTTGTGACGCTGCGCGGTGACTTCCAGCAGCGGTGCCGCGAGCAGTGCCAGCACGCCGACGATGGCCACGGTGATGACCAGTTCTATCAGCGTGAATCCGCCGCGTCGGGGCCCTGGACGACAACTCATTGCGCAGGTGTGGTCCCGGCTGGCTGCAGCAGCTCCACCCCGCCGAGTCCTGGATCAGGAAGAGGCGCCGGCTCAAGTTCCATCGGGCCTCCTGTATCAGCTGATGATTGCGGCGATTCGGGTGTCGTCCCCGGACGCAGGCCAGGACGCGACTGAACCGGCGGGAGCCCGGGGATTCCCGGCGAGGAGCGCAACTGCAGTGCCTGGTCGGACGCGACGCTCTCGGTACCGCCGAAGAACTCGCCATCCGCCAGTTCGGGGCGATCGATGTTGCGAATGATGCGCGGCGTGATCATCAGCACGATCTCGGTCTTGGTGAGATCATCGAGATTATTGGAAAACAGGCGTCCGATCAGGGGAAGATCGCCCAGGCCGGGCACCTTGCTGGCACCGGAGCGATCCTCGTCCGCGATCAGCCCGGCCAGCACCCCGGTCTCGCCGTCCTTCAGTCGCAACACCGTCGCGGCGTTGCGGCTGCCCAGCTGGTAGACCAGGGTGCCGTTGTCCGTCTTCACCTGATTCACGACATTCGACACTTCCAGCCCCACCTTCATACCCACTTCGCCGTCCAGAAAAACCTGGGGCTCGACGTCCACCTTGAGGCCGACGTCGATATAGGAAACCGACTCCGAAATCACCCCGGTGGAAGCCACATTGGACGTGATCACCGGCAGCTTGTCGCCGATGTGAACCCTGGCTTTTTCCTTGTTCTTCACCCGGATGCGCGGATTGGCCAGAAGGTTGGTATCACCGGAAACCTTGCGCAGGTTGAGCACCGGATTGGGTGACACCCCGATGTCGGCACTGGTGATGTTTTGCAAGGTATCGAGCGTGAGGGAATCGCCCAATCCAGGCGTCAGCACAGTGAACTTGGACGGCCACTGCACGCCCAGTTCCTGCAGGCGCGTGCGTTTCACCTCCATGATTTCCACTTCCAGCATCACTTCCGGCTCGGGGCGATCGGCCACCGCCACCAGTTTTTCCACCAGCCGCACCGCTTCCGGCGTGTCGCGCACGATCATCAGGTTCAGCTTCTCGTCGATGTAGATGTCCCGGGTTTTCGTCATGCTGCGCACCAGGTTCACCATCTGCTTGGCCTCGGTGTTGCCGAGAAAGAAACTCTTCACCACCAGGTCCTGGTATTCCTTCAGCTTGACCGGCGTGGCTGGATAGATCAGCAAGGTGTTGTCGTTCAGTACCTTCTTCGCCAACTGCCCGGTCTTCAGCAGCATGTCGAGAATATCGCTGATGGGCGTGTCCGTGGCGAATATGGTCAGACGGGCATCGGTGCGCACATCCTTGTCGAACACGAAATTGAGGCCAGACTGGCGCGACAGTGCATCGAAAATGGTGCGCACCGCGGCATCACGGAACTGCATGGTCACCGGCCGCCGGAAGGCGGCTGCCAGCTTGGGAAACTCGGCGCCGTGTGACATGCCGGATTTTTCCTCCACCCGCTTCATCAGCGCCTGCGCCTCGGCCTGCCCGGGTTCGCGGGCCAGCACGGTGCGCAGCTTGCTGCGTGCCGCCTCGACCTCCCCTTTCTGCAGATCGGTTTTGGCCTGCTTGATCAGCGCCAGATCCTGATTCCGGGTTTCGATCGAGGCCAGAGAAGACTGGGCACGGGCACTCTGCGGATGCAGCTCGAGAATGTTGCGATAAAGTCCCGCAGCTTCGTCGTAGCGCCCCGCCAGCAGGGCCGCGTCAGCCTGCGCGAACAAACGGGCAATCTGCACGTCGCGCGCCTGGATGTAGGCCGTGCGGTACTGCACGTTGCCCGGGTTGTCCAGAACGGCCTGCTCCAGCTGATGCAGGCCCGCCTCGGTCTGACCCTGGGCCAGCAGCCGTTCCCCTTCACGGTACGCGCTGTCGCCCGCACAGCCGGCAAGGCTCAGGGCGAGGATGGCAATGATGAAAGCCTTGTTCATGGTGTGATTCCCAGAATCGATTGCATATCAAGCGGCAGGTAGGTGAACACCACCGTCCTGTCCGTAATTTCGTCCACCCGCCACCTGGAGGACAGCACCTGCCCCTGGCGGATGGCAATAGGTTCCTCGCCCTGCACCAGGTACAGCGTCTGCTGGCCATTTTCCACCCAGCGTCCGAGAAACTTGAACGGCAACGGCGGCGGCTTGGGCGGCGGCGGCGGCGGCGGAATATAGGGCTTGGGCGGCGGCGGGGGTGGCACCCAGGTTTGCGTGGGAAACAGGTTCGCCTGCATGCCGATGAGCCGTTCGCGCGGGGCAGGTGCGGGCCGGGCAATAGCCGCGGCGTCAACGACCACTGGGGGGACGGCGCGTGCAGGTTGTTCTGCTCGGCGAGCGGTTTCCACCACCTCGACGGAATCCTCGCTACCGGGCCAGAAGGCCGCGATCAGGGTCACCACCAGGGCAAGGGCGAGCCAGCGCTGGCGTGTATTCATGCCCCCATCTCCAGGTAGAGGGTGAAATTGAGCATTGCCTCGAGGTCGGGGCTCTCGATGCGGTCGCGCCGCATCTGGATGGCGTTGAGCGCGAGTGCCGGGTCTGCATTGAGCGCCTGGGTCACAAAGGCCCGAATCTCCGGGTAGCTGCCGGACACCGGCAGGGAGAGCTGATAGCGGCGCAAGTGCGCTTCCTTGACTTCCGTCAGCCGGTATTCGCCCTGGTCCAGCTCCAGCCCGGCCTTGGCGGCCGCGTCGAACAGCCGGCGCAATGCGGCCGCGACCGCTGGCGCGAGGGCCGGTTGCCCGGTCGCGTCCGCGTGGGTTTGTTCCACCCGCGCACGTTGCTCGGCGGCCGCCCGCTGCGCCTGCTCGTTGCGCAGAAGCATTTCGGCGAGTTCCCCCTTGCGGGGCTGCACCACCCCGCTGTCATAAACCAGGCTGGCGACAATCAGCGCCGCGCCGACTGCGCCCACCTTGCCGAGGCGCCCCAGGTAAAACCTGATGATTGCAAGCGGACGCGCCATCACGCTCTCCACACCAGGCGCAGGACAAAACGCAACGGCTGCTGCGGGTTGCCCTCCTGCACGCTATGGCTGGCCAGGGTCACCGACGTGAATCCCGCCTCGACCTTGAGCCGCTCGATATAGGCCAGCATGTCTTTTGCAGTTCGGGCTTCGGCAGTCAGGGTCGCCTCTTCCTTGCGCGCATCGGCCTCCAGCGAGACCAGGGCGATTTGCCTGGGGCGGTTTCCTTCCAGACGCACGAACAGCCCGTCCCACGGCACGGCCAGCTCTGCTCTGGCCTGGCGCGCTGCGGTTTGTTCTTCACTGACCAAGGCGCGGCCCTGACGCCGCAAGGCTGCTGCAGCCGGCCGGGGAGAGGCAGCCATGGCGTCATCCAGATCGCGCTGCACTTGCTGCCCCTGCCAGCCGCTCCAGGCTGCCAGTCCCAGCCCGGCGGCCAGCAGCCCCCATGCCGCCCAGTGCGGGCGCGGCAGCGGATGCAGAAAATCCAGCCTCAGCGCGCGCATGTCAGTTTCCCAGCAGGGCGCTCAGCGCCTCGCGTCCGCTGGCGAGGGGATGCACGCTGCGTCCGCCGCCCACGCCCTGCCAGTTGACCGACGGCAGCGCGCTTTCGACCCACAGCGGCGCGGGCGTCGTCTCGCCTGCCAGCAGCGCTTCGCGTTTCAGCAGATCGGTCAGCGCCGCCACCGCATCGCCCTGCATCAGGGTGGAACGCACGCTGCGGACGTGCCCTGCTTCCAGCCTCACCAATGTCACACGATCCGGTTCCGCCAGCGCAAACCAGGCGCGACCATGGCCCAGATGGCGACGCCGGCGGTTCCAGGTTGCCGCCAGCCAGGGCTGCACGTCGACGGGCTTGAGTGACGCCGCGCGCAACACGCTGCTCAGCTCGGTCAGTCGCTCCGACTCCAGACTGCTGGCAAGAAAGGACTCGCCGGACGGCTCGGCCTGCCAGGTGACCTGCCAGTCACGGCTCGTCTCGCCGAACTGGCGCGCCAGCGTGTCGCGTATCCAGCCCTGCATCTCCACTGGCTTGAGCGCCACTGGCGGCGGCAGCAGCAAGTGAACCGGTGCGAAATGATGGGAAAGCGTCACGCTCGCCCGCCCGCGCAGATTCGATCCCTCGAGCAATCCGGACAGCGCCTCCATCGCGCCCGTCCAGCCTGGCACTGCCGCCACTGCATCGCGATAGCTGCTGCCTGAGGCCACGGCCACCCGGCCGGGTGTCAGGGCGATGCGTAGCCTAGGCGACAAAAGTGACACGGTTCACTTCCTCCAGTGAGGTCACACCCTGGCGTACCAGGTCGAGAGCGGTCTCGCGCAAGGTGCGCACCCCGGCACGCGCAGCCGCCTCCTTCACCTGGCGGATCGGTGCACGGGTGCTGATCAGTTCGCGGATCTCGTCGTTCAGCACCATCATCTCGGGAATGGCGCGCCGCCCCTTGAAACCGCTGCCGCGGCAATGGCCGCAGCCCTTGCCGGCGCGGAAGTTGTATCCCAGCGCTGCCTCCGGCGTGAGGCCGGAGTCCGCCAGCAGCTGTGGCGTCGGCGTCACCGGTTCGGCGCAATGGTTGCAGTTCACCCGCACCAGGCGCTGGGCGAGGATGCCGTTCAAGGCAGAGACGAAACTGTAGGGATCGACTCCCATGTGCATGAAGCGGCCGATCACGTCGAACACGTTGTTGGCGTGCACGGTGGTAAAGACCAGATGCCCGGTGAGTGCAGACTGAACCGCGATCTGCGCGGTTTCCGCGTCGCGGATCTCGCCCACCATGATCTTGTCGGGGTCGTGGCGCAGGATGGAGCGCAGGCCGCGGGCGAAGGTCAGGCCCTTCTTCTCGTTCACCGGAATCTGCAGGATGCCCGGCAGCTGGTACTCCACCGGATCCTCGATGGTGATGATCTTGTCCTGCCCGGTATTGATCTCGGAGATCGCCGCGTACAGGGTGGTGGTCTTGCCCGACCCGGTGGGGCCGGTGACCAGGAACATGCCATAGGGCTCGCGTGACAGCTTGCGGATCAGCGCCAGCGCATCGCCCGAAAAACCGAGGCGGTCAAGGGTGATGCCCTGGAGTTCGTCCGCCAGCTGCTGGCGGTCGAGAATACGCAGGACCGCGTCCTCGCCGAACACACCGGGCATGATGGACACGCGTAGATCGATCTCGCGGCCGCGCATCTGAACCTTGAAGCGTCCGTCCTGCGGCACCCGTCGTTCCGCGATATCGAGCTCGGCCATGACCTTGACGCGCGAGATCACCTGCTCGGCCATTTCACGGCCTGGCGACTGCGCGATCAGGTTGAGTACGCCGTCGATGCGGTACTTGATGACAATACCCTGGGCGTCGTTTTCCATATGGATGTCGGATGCGCCCGCACTCAGCGCGTCATAGAGCGTCGAATGCACCAGCTTGACCACCGGCGAGACGTCCTCGCCGATGGCCTTGAGCGAAATTTCTTCTACCTTCTCGCCGGACGGCCCGCTCGTGGTCTCGCCCATCACGCCGTCCATCGCGCGCAGGTCGCCCTCCAGCCGGTGCAGCCAGGCCAGGATGTCGTCGCGTCGCGCCAGCGCCGGGGTGAACGCCGACCCGAGTCCGCGCTCCGCCCATTCCAGCAGTTCGGGCCTGAGCGGATCGGCAAACACGAACCAGAGGGCGCCGCTGGCATCGCGGCAGGCTGCGCATTCGCGCTCCAGCGCCTGGTTGAAGGGCAGTAGTTCGAAAGCCGGCTGCATGCCGCGCAACTGGTCCATCGTCACCGTGGCATAGGCGAAGGCCAGCCCCAGTTCGGCGAGGAAGGCCGTCTCGTCGAGATCGGCGAGACGCTCCAGCGCGACCAGCACCGAACCACCCTCCCTGGCGGCGAGTTCGCGCGCCTGCTGCAGCAAGGCCGGATCGATGCGATGCGGGTAGATCGTGGGCGCGTTCATTCGCCCCCCCCGTTCAGCACGTCATTCCGGCGAAGGCCGGAATCCAGCGCAATTGAAGAAACCGCGAAGCGGACTGCCGCCTGGTGCCACGCCGCCTGCCGGCGTGCGCGCTCGGCAAACCACTGGATCCCGGCGTCCGCCGGGATGACGGCGTGGAGGATCGACAAGTCGCGGTTCATTCCAGGCTCCCGGCAAGTTCGAAAATGGGCAGATACAGCATCACCACAATGATACCGATCACCACCCCGATCACCGCCATCAGCAGGGGCTCGAACAGGCGGGTGAACCAGTCGACGAAGCGGCTGGTTTCCTCTTCATGGAAGGTGGCGATGGCTTCCATCATCTCGCCCATGCGTCCGCTCTTCTCGCCCACCCGCAGCATGCGCAGCGCCACCGGCGTGACCAGGCCGCCGCGCTCCATCGCCTGCGACACCGACTGCCCCTCGCGTATGCTGGCGGCAGCCTTGGCAAGCCGCAGCCGCAACTCGGGTTGCAGCAGACCGCCCGCCATTTCCAGCGCCGTGACCAGCGGAATGCCGCCCGACAACAACATCCCGACGGTGCGGTAGAACCTGGTCAGCTGAAAAACCCGCAGCGGCTCCCCCAGTCCGGGCAGGCGCCACAGATGACGTGCCAGATAGGCGCGCACGGCAGGCCGGCTGAGCGCATAGGCAGCCGCGCCCAGCAACCCAAGCAGCAACAGGCCGACATGCAGGGCGTGTGATTCGACAAAGCCCCCCCAGCGCATTAGCACGCGCGACGCCCAGGGCAAATTCTCCATGTTGTCGGCGTAAATCGATGCGAAGCGCGGCGTAACGAAGCCGAGCAGGAATAGCGCCACCAGCCCGCCGACCACCATCAGGATGATCGGGTAGATGGAGGACGCCAGCACCTTCTTGCGCACCTGCTCGACCTGATCCTGATAGGAGACATAGCGCGACAGCGATTGCGGCAGATCGCTGGTACGCTCGGCAGCACGCACCGTCGCCACATACAGCGGCGGGAAGACGTCCGGGAAATGGCTGATGGCGGCGGAAAAGGATTCGCCCTGATACAGATGCTTGAGTACGCCGCCAAGAATCTTGCGGGTTTCCGGCTTCGACTCCTTTTCGTCCAGCGTCTGCAATGCTTCGACCAGCGCCAGGCCGCTGTTCATCAGCGCCAGCAGTTCGCGCGAGAACAGGCTGAGGGGAAAGCGGACGCGGCGCGAAAAGGACAGGAATCCGAGGCGCCCGGCGGGCCGCACATCCAGCACGGTCAGTCCCTGCAGACGCGCCTGGTCGGCGGCATCGACCGGATCCGCCGCCTCCAGCCTGAGATTCACCCGCTGGTCCGCCCCCAGCGCCCGGATTTCAAACAGCATC
>Ga0209254_10003957_pt1 | contig 13552 bp, 7 predicted proteins | sample FrelakmetDIP11DI_FD_187148 | JGI IMG/M metagenome (GOLD analysis project Ga0209254, IMG submission 187148) | Freshwater lake sediment microbial communities from the University of Notre Dame, USA, for methane emissions studies - DIP11 DI (SPAdes)... | ecosystem: Environmental > Aquatic >...
CGCCGGCTGAACCAGGGAGGGCAGGCGCACCAGGACGAGCAGCGTCAGCAGAATCCAGGCGGCGTACCGCTTCATCAGGTGGAACTCTCCGGGCTTGTCCCGGACACGGGGGATATCATACCGTATGGCCTCCGACAGCCCGGTGCCGCGCCGGATGCTGCCGGCGCAGCCAAGGAGCGCCGACGTGCCCGACAGGCCCATGGTATCGATGGTCGTGCCGACCTACAACGAACGGGAGCGGCTCGAGCACTTCGTCCGCATGCTCGCGCGCGTCCTGAAGGACGCCCGGATCGATGCCGAGATCATCATCGTGGACGACAACTCTCCAGACGGCACGGGCGGGCTGGCCGACCAGCTCGCGCGCGAATTGCCCGTCCGCGTGGTGCACCGGGCCGGCAAGCTCGGCCTCGGCAGCGCCGTCATGGCGGGCTTTGCCGTGGCTCAAGGCGCCGTGCTCGGCGTGATGGACGCCGACGTCAGCCATCCGCCCGAACGCGTGCCGGCGCTCATCGCGGCGCTCCGGGAGACCGGCGCGGACGTGGTCGTCGGGAGCCGATACGTCCCCGGCGGCGGGACGAAGAACTGGCCGCTGTCGAGGGCGATCATGTCGCGCGCGGCCTGCCTGGTGGCGCGCCTCGTTACGCCGGTGCACGATGCCGCGTCGGGGTTCTTCGTACTGCGCCGGCCCGTGATCGAGGGAGTGGAGATTAAGGCAGCCGGTTTCAAGATCTGCCTCGAATTGCTGGTGCGCGGGACGGTAGGGTCGGTGGTCGAAGTGCCCTACGTCTTCAGCGATCGGGCGGCCGGGCAGAGCAAGATGAACCACCGCGAGGCGCTGGGGTTCCTGGTCCAGATCTGGCAGCTCTTCCGGTGGGAGCGCGAGGCGAGGAAGCCGCGGCCGGCGCGCAGCCGGATTAGCCCGGAGCAGGCGGATCGTTTCGCGGCGCGGGCCTGACCACCTCGACCCGGTGCACCGCGACCGGGCCCGCAGCCGCGGGCGCCGGCGCAGGCCCGCCGCCGACGCTCACCGGTTTCTCGCCCCACACGAGACGGACCGCGGTGTGCACCACCAGACGCGCGCTGCTGCGCACGATCCGCGTGAGGTCCATCGCGTGGCGCGCCATCCACGCAGGGCGCAGGTAGAAGCGCCGCGTGGCCCGGCGGATGGCGCCCATGACGACGTCTTCGTTCAGCACGTCGTTCTTGAGCACGTAAAAGGAGTACTCCAGCTTCGACCAGTCGTCGGTCGCGAGCAGGCCGTCGCGCAGGCATTTCTCGTGCATCTGGGTGCCGGGGTACGGCACCGCCGGGTAGAAATTGGCGAAGTCGGGGTCAATCTCGCGCGCATACCGCGCCGTCCGCTCGATGGACGCCGGGGTGTCGCCCGGGTAGCCGAAGATGAAGAACCCGAACGACTTGATGCCGGCCGCCCGCAGGTTCTGGATGGCGAGGCGGATTTTCTCGCGCTCCAGCTTCTTCATCATGTCGCGGCGCACCTCGTCGGATTCCGACTCGATGCCGAGCGACAGCATCCAGCAGCCCGATGCGCTGAGCTTCGCGACGAACTCGGGGCTGGTCAGGTTGTCGGCGCGGCCGTTCCCGAACCACCGCACGCCGAGTGTGCGGGCGATGAGCTCGTCACAGAAGCGGGAGAAGCTCTTCGCGTTCAGCGTGACCGTGTCGCCCCACAGGTAGAAGTGATCGATGCCGAAGCGCCTCTTGCCGTCTTCGATCTCGTCCACGAGCGCGACCGCGTCGCGTTCCCGGAACTTGTGGCCCTGAATCACCGGCGCCACGCAGAAATCGCAGCTGTAGGGGCACCCGCGGCTGGTCTCGACCATCAGGTAGCGCGTGTTCTCGAGCGGCAGGCGATAGCGATCGAGCGGCAGCAGGTCCCACGCCGGCCTCGGCATGGTCTCGAAGCCCGAATAGGATCCGAGCGCGCGATGGGCCAGCACGACGCCGCCGCGCCGGATCGTCAGGCTGTCGATGCGGTCCGCCTGTTCGAACGACTCGAGGCCGGCGAGTGCGACCACGGCATCCTCGGGCTCGCCGACAATCATCGCGTCCACGTCCGGCGCACGCGCCATCGAGGCCAGGGGCGCGGCCGACGCGTGCGGCCCGAACGACACCAGCGGGGCGCCAAACGCCTGCTTCAGCTTGCGCGCTTCGGCCGCGTCGGCATCGAGCGTGGGGGTGGCGCTGCAGAAGACGAGCAGCGTCGGCGAGAAATCCTCAGCCTTCAGCCGATCGATCAGCTGCTCGGTGGACAACCGCTCAGCGGTCTGATCGATCAGGCGGAAGCTGATGCCCTTCTCCCGCAGGATCGCGGCGAGCAGCGCCAGCGAGTAGGGAGGCTTGGTCGTGCCGAGTACCTCCTCCCGCTCCTGGCAGCGGCCCTGGCGGGTGAACGCCACGCCACCGATGAGGGGAGGATTGAACAGCAGGACCCGGTGTCCGAGCATCAGGGATCGTGTCTCCAACCTTTTCATTCTAGCCCGGACGTCGATACCGTGACAGTCGCCATTTCCCTTGGCGGCAGACCGCCGGCGCGGCGCTCACCGTGCGAGCAGCCTCCGCAGGGCCTCGCTGGCCGCCGCGATCTCGCGGGGGCGGAAGAACCCGGTCGCGGCCAGCGTCGCGGCGAAGACGGCGACGGCGCAGGTGCCGCGGACCAGCACGCCGGTCAGGGGTGCCACGGTCGAGCCGAGGACCAGCTGGCCCGCAATCGCGGCGAGCAGACCGGCGGCGACGAGGCGCCAGACGCGCGCCCACTCGTATCGGATGGGGTAGAAGCGCTGCGAGAACGCCATGCCGGCGGCCGCGAGCACGCCGTACGCGATGACGTTCGACCAGGCCGCACCGATGGGTCCGAAGCGGGGCACCAGCATCAGGTTCGCGCCGAGGGCCGCCACGGTGGCCAGGCCGGTCGTCAACGGGTAATAGGCCGTCCGCTTGGTGATGTTCAGGCCTATCGACGTCAGCAGGTAGATGCCCTGCAGGCCGACGCCCAGTCCGATCCACGGCACAATCTGCCCGGCGCCGTGGAAGCGCGGAGCGGTCATCAGCCGGACCAGGTCGTGCGAGACGGCCGCCAGCCCGGCGACCAGCAGCACCAGGACGCCGAACACGTAGGTCGACAGCGCCCGGAACGTCTGCTGTGCGTCGGGCGCCTTCATCTCCCTGAAGTAGAAGGGCGCCCACGCCGTTTCGAACGCGCTCAGGAACAGCTTCAGGCCGCGCCCGAGCGCGGCGCCGATGTCATACACGCCCAGCTGCTGGAGCGTGCCGAACCGGCTGAGAGCGAACCGGTCGGCCGCGGCGACCACCTGGTGGGCCAGACTGTGCGGGAGCCTGGGGAGGCCGAACCGGAGGCTGTCTCTCAGGACCCTCGCCGAGAACACCGGCCTGATGAGCGCCGCGTACCTCGGCGCGAGCAGCGCCGCCAGGCCGACGGCGACGACGAGGTCCGCGAGGACGACGCCGATCACGCCTTTCCGCAGCACGACGACGAGCAGCAGCTTCATCAGCAGCGTCGCGAGGTTGTTCGCGAACGTCAATGCCACGAAGGTGCGCGCGCGCCCCTCGATGCGTAGAACATGGAACGGCAGGAACGAGACGCTGCCGAACACCGTGGTCACCAGCACGATGAGCAGGGCGGCGGTGAAGTCGTCGCCGCCGAAGAGCTCCCGCGCGACGAAGGGCGCCGCTGCGAACCCCGCCAGCATCAGGGCCACGCCGCCGCCAGCCAGGAAGAAGAACAGGGTGCTGGCCAGCTCGCGCCGGGAGGCCGTGTCCGGGCAGTCGTAGTAGAACCGCATGAAGGACGCATCGAGGCCCCAGCGGTTCACCACGCGGACGATCTGCTCGACGATGAGCAGGAGGGAGAGCGCGCCGATTTCGGTCGTCGAGAGGATGAGCGTGTAAATCGGGAGCAGCAGGAAGCTCGCGAACTGGACGGCGACATCGCCGACGCCGTAGACCGTCAGGTTGACGGTGAGCTCCCGGAGCTTCTTGAACACCGCCCCAGATTGTAGCCCACGCCCGGGCGTCCGCTGGAACGCCCGGGGGCGCGCCAGGCCACCGGAGCCTGTCGAGTGGCCCTCGACTGGGAGTACAATCCTCAGCCGGTGCCGCCTCGCCCGGCGGCCTCTCGATCACCCAGGAGTCCGGCGGATGGCGGTGACCCTTTCCATAGTCGTTCCCTGCCACAACGAGGAGAAGGTCCTGCCGCTGCTTATCGACCGTGTCAGGTCGGCCGCCGCGGGCTGGAGCGTCGACTACGAGCTCGTGTGCGTGGATGACGGGTCGACGGATGCCACGTGGAGCATCATCGAGCAGGCCGGCGCGGCGGACCCGAGGGTGCGGGGCGTCTGTTTGTCGCGCAACTTCGGCCAGCAGGCTGCCGTGAGCGCCGGGATGCACTACGCGGGCGGGCAGGCCCTGGTGGTGATCGACGCCGACCTGCAGGACCCCCCCGAGGCCATCCCCGAGCTGGTCCGGAGCTGGCGGTCGGGATTCAAGGTGGTCCACGCCGTGCGAAGCGAGCGAAAGGACCGGCTCGTGAAGCGCGTGCTGGCATCGGGCTTCTACGCGGTGCTGACGTCGATGGCGCCTTTCAGGATTCCGAGGAACGCCGGGGAGTTCGTGCTGCTCGATCGGGAGGTGGTGGACATCATCAACGCCATGCCCGAGCAGGATCGCTACCTGCGGGGCCTGCGGGCCTGGTGCGGGTTCCCGCAGGCGGAAGTCTTGTACAAGCGCGACGCCCGGGCGGCAGGACGTCCCCAGTACACGTTCCGGAAGTCGCTCGCTCTGGCCATCGACGGCGTCGTCTCGTTCTCGACGGCGCCGCTCCGGCTCGCGACCTATCTTGGAGCGGCCAGCGTCGCGCTCGCGCTCGTCGGGGCGGCCGCCGCCGCCGCCGCGAGGCTCCAGACGGGATTCTGGCGCGTGCCAGGGCTTGGCGGCGACGCGGGTCCCGCCGCGACCTTGCTGGTCCTGCTCGTGCTGGCCCTCGGCGGGGCGCAACTTGTCTGCCTCGGGATCATCGGCGAATATCTCGGCCGGGTATCGACGCAGGTCAGAAGTCGGCCGCTCTGGATCGCCCGCAAGACCGTCGGATTGTCCGCGGGTCGCGGGTCCGGCACGTCAGCGATCAGCCCACCCGCCGGTAGAGCGTGAAGTCCTCGATGACCGTTTCGAGACGGTAGTCCTTCAACAACTCCACCACCTCGGGTCGCGACTGCAGGTCGTCGACCGCCTTGCCGAACGACGACCGCGAGTGCAACCGCTCGAACACGATGTAGAGGGGACGCGCGGCGGCCAGTTCCTTCGTGACGCCGGCCAGCGTGAAACGCGGGTCCGGGTAGTCGACCAGCATGAAGTAATTCGCCCGGAGGAAGCGCTGGGCCACGAGCCGGTCTGCGGCGAAGTGCGCACCGGCGCCGTTGATGCCGAACAGGAAGATCCGGTCGTTGCTCGCCGAGCGCGCCCGGATGAACGCCTCGAGTTCCTCGTTGGCCCGGGCCGAATAGCCGCGGCTGTTCGCATAGCCGCCGAAGCGCTCGAGATAGGCGACGTGATCGCCTCGCCCGAGGAGTTCGTCCGCGCCGGCGACCGCCGGGGAGAGGACGCGTGCGGGGTAGTTGCGGGTGATGAGCAACGCGAGCATCAGCGCCGCGGCGGCCCAGGCTGCCGCGCGGTGGAACCCGCGCCCGCTCCAGGCCCCCGAGAGGAGCCACGCGGCGAGCACGGCAAGCGGCGCGAGCGCCTGGCTGAAATACGAGTTGAACAGCCACGCGCCGTTCGCGTAGATGGCGATCGCGGCCGCGCCTCCCCACGCGACGGCCAGCGCGGGCAGGGGATCGAGGCGCTTCGAGGCCAGAAGCTGCCAGGCCGCGGCGACCGATCCAATCCCGCCGGCGAGCCAGAGGGGGTCCGTCTTCATGCGCAGCCAGATGGCCCTGGCGTATTCGAGGGCGTGATTCGGGGCGGCCTCGCTGACGCTGGCGTAGGCGAGATTGTAGGCGACCGACGCGACCCAGGCCTCGCGCAGGATGCCCGCGCTCCAGAGCCAGATGCCAACCAGCGCGGGCACCGCCAGGGCCGCCAGGGCGACCACGGCCCCCGAACGCAGCGCTGTCGTCGCGCCTTCGCCCTCGCGCTGCCGGTAGAGCCAGGCCCAGGCGAAGAGCGCCGGGAGAAACACCCCGGCGTTCGGCTTGTACGCGATGGCAGCGCCGCCGAAGACGCCCAGTGCGACCAGCGCCGGGAGCGTCGCGTGGCGGCGCCAGCGCGACGCGGACAGCGCGGCGGCGGCCGCGCACAGCGTGATGAAGGTCTCGTTGACGCTGCGCTCGAGGAACCCGCCGTGGGAATAGAGCCACGCGGGCATCGTGAGCGTGGCGTACAGCGCGGCCGCCAGTGCAGCCGTCGGCGCGTCGCGCTCCCGCCGCACGACCGCGAACAGCAGGACCGTCACCGCGGCCGCCGCGAGGATATCCGCCCACGCGATGCTGGCCGCCGTCCACCCGAACACGTTGAAGATGGCGAGGTAGGTCAGGAAGATGCCCGGCGGCTTGTGGTCCCAGACGTCCTGATAGAGCACCTGCCCGCGGGAGAGCGCCCGGGCGGCCGAGGCCCACAGGCCCTGGTCGATGCCGAGCGGCTCGGCGACGGATGGCACACGGAGCAGGAACGCCGCGGCCACGAGCGCGGCAGCCGCCACCGCCCAGCGCGCGCGCATGCTACCTGGCAGCCGCCAGCGCCGCGCCGGCCGCGTGGGTCCGGACAATCGGGCTGGGGTCGCGCATGAGTGTCAGCAGCAGCGCGAGATCACGCGAACCGGCGGCCTCGAGCAGCCTGGCCCCGACCTCGCGCGTCGCGACGTTGGAGCTCGACGCGGCCTGGGTCAACTCGCGCGCGGCGTCGGCATCGGTGAGGCCGAGCATCACCGCGGCCCTGAGCCTGGCGCCCTCGCTGGAGGAACGAAGCAGCTGCCGCGCAAGCCCGGTCCACGCTGGCGACTTCGTGGCGTACTGTGCCTCGAGGGCCATCAGGCGGACTTCGGGAAAGCGGCTCGAAGCGATCTCGGCCAGCAGCGCGTCGCCGGCGTCGCTGCCGAGGCTGTGCAGCGCCATCGCCATGGTCTGGCGCATGCCCGCGTGCCGCTCGGCCTCGAATGCCGCGCGCAGAGCCGGAACCTGCTCCCGGGATCCCAGCCGGGCCAGCGCCTGGACTGCGCTCAGCCTGTTCGTCGGGTTCTCGTCGGAGAGAAACGGCACGAGGGCGGACGCCGACCGCTTCGCGCCGGCCTCGGTGAGGCCCCCGATGATCTGGCCCTTGTCACGGAGCGTCTCGTCAGCCAACCGCTGAATCAGTCGGTCTACAGCCTGCGCATCACCCAGCCGCGCGAGCGCGCCGTCCGCTTCGATGCCTGATGGCATGAGCGTATTGCGGCCGCCGGCTGCGGCGTCGAGGCTGCCTCGCGCCCTCGCGTCGCCCCCGCGCGCGAGGCGCTCGAGAGCCGGAATCCTGGCGAGCGACGCCGGGTCGCTGGACGCCTCCGTCAGGACGGCCTTCGCCAGGATTGTCAGCAGCGCCGCGTCGTGCACCCTGATGGATGCGTAGAAGCGGTCGTACGTGTCGAACGCCTCGCTCGCGCGTCCCGCCGCGGCGGCGGCGGTCATGACCGTTCGGGCTTCGGCCCGCATCTGCTCGAGCAGCGGCGGCTGGGCGGCCTGGGGCTGTTGCGGCGCGGCGCCGGCCTCAGGCACGAACCCGGCCGCGCGGGCGGCCAGAACGGCCGCGACGACCACCGCCGCACGGGCGCCGCACGTCAGTCTGAAGATCAATCCCCGCCGCCTCCGGCGGGCGTGAACGTGGCGCTGCACGTGCGCGCGCCGCCGAGCCACACGAAGATGCCTGGATTCGTGCCCGTACAGTTACCGCTCCAGCCGGTGAAGGTGTACCCGGCGGCGGCCGTTGCCTGGATCCCGAGCGACATCGACGCGGGCATCGTCACCGCGCACAGGCTGCCGCCGGTGCCGCAGCTCAGGCCCGCGCCCGTGACCGTGCCCCCCGTGGGCCGGGGGCTGATCGTCATCGTGTAGGGTGGGCCGTTCACCGTTCCGGTCGTGAACGTCGCGGTGCACGCCTTCACGCCGTCGACCTGGATTGTCGTACTCGCGCTCGTGCCCGTGCAGTGGCCGCCCCAGCCCGTGAAGGTATAGCCCGATGCCGGCGCCGCGGTCAGCGTCACCGAGGTTGACGACCCGTACGTGGCCTGGCAGGTTGAGCCGCCCGCGCCGCACGTGATCCCGCCGCCCGTCACCGTGCCGCCGGTCGGCGCCGGCGAGACACTCAGCTGGAAGGTCGTACCGACGGGGGTGAAGGTGGCGCCGCAGGTGCGCGCGCCGCCGAGCCACACGTAGATGCCCGCGTTCGTGCCCGTGCAGTCGCCGGTCCAACCGCCGAATGTATAGCCCGCCGAGGGCGTCGCCTGGATGCCGAGCGACATCGCCGCCGGCATCGTCACCACGCACAAGCTGCCGGTCGTGCCGCAGGACAGGCCCGCGCCCGTGACCGTGCCCCCCGTGGGCCTCGGATTGATGGTCATCGTGTAGGGCGGACCATTCACCGAGCCGGCCGTGAACGTGGCACTGCACGTCCTGACGGCGTTTACCTGCACGGTTGCGCTGGTGGCCGTGCCAGCGCAGTCACCCCCCCAGCTCGTGAAGGTGAATCCGGAGGCCGGCGCCGCCGTCAGCGTGACCGAGGTTGATGACCCGTAGGTGGCCTGGCAGGTGGAGCCGCCTGTGCCGCAGGCGATCCCGCCGCCTGTCACGGTGCCGCCTGTCGGCACCGGCGACACGTTGAGCTGGTAGGTGGGCGTTGAAGCGAACACGGCCGTGCAGGTCCTGATCCCGTCGACCTGGATGGTCGTGCTCGTGCCTGTGCCCGTGCAGTTGCCGCCCCAGCCGGTGAACGTGAAGCCCGATGCCGGCGCAGCGTTCAGCAGGACCGACGTTGCCGAGCCGTAGGTCACCTGGCACGTCGAGCCGCCCGCGCCGCACGTGATCCCGCCGCCTGTGACCGTGCCGCCCGTCGGCGCAGGAGAGACGTTCAGCTGGAACGTCGTGCCGACGGGGATGAACGTGGCGCTGCACGTGCGCGGGCCGGAGAGCTGGACGGTGAGACTCGTGGTCAGCCCGGAACAGTTGCCCGTCCACGCGCCGAAGGTGTAGCCCGCGTCGGGCGCGGCCGACATTCCGAGACCCATGGACGCCGGCATCGTCACCGCGCACAAGTTACCGCCGGTGCCGCAGTTCAGGCCCGCGCCGGCGATCGTGCCGCCTGCCGGCTTCGGACTGATCGTCATCGTGTAGGGAGGCCCGGTTGGCAGACCCACGCCGAACGTGGCGCTGCATGTCCTGGCGGCACTCATCAGCACCGTGGTCGTCGTGCCCGTGCCGGAGCAGCTGCCGCCCCAGCTCGTGAACGAGTATCCCGACATCGGTGTGGCCGTCAGCGTCACGCTCGTGCCCGATGCCACATCGACCTGGCAGACCGCTCCGCCCGCGCCGCAAGTGAGGCCGCCGCCCGACACCGTGCCGTTCACTGGCGCCGGGGAGACCGCCAGCGCGTAGGTCGTCGGCGGAGGGCCGGACAGCGTGAACGCGGCCGTACAGGTCTTCGCCGAGTCAATCGCCACGGTTGTCGTCGTGCTCGAGCCGCTGCAGGCCCCGCCCCAGCCCGAGAAGAGGTAGTCGGTGTCGGCCGTGGCCGTGATCGTGACCGATGTCGACGAGGCGAACGTGACGCTGCAGGCCGTGCCGCCGGTTCCGCAGGTGAGGCCGCCGCCGGTCACGACGCCCCCCGTCGGCTTCGGGCTGATCGCGAGCGTGAACGATCCGAACACGCCGCCCGTGTCCTTCCCGCCGATGAGCTGCGTCCACATGCTCTGGAACGACGCGGCCGCCGAGAGCAGCCATTGGGGCTGCCGGGTGCTCGCCGCGATGCGCGGGTTGAACGACCCGCTCAGGTTGGGCCACGTAATCGACGTGACGACGGCCGCCGTGCCGAGCGACGTGCCGTCGCCGCCGATTTCGAACCCGACATCCTGGAGCGTGTCCGCGCCGTGCGTCACCAGGAAGAATGTCTTCGAGAGCGGGTTGTACGCGATCGAATTGGCGTCGTATGCGCCCACCGTCGACGACAGGCGCTTCGCCGCGGTGAAGACCAGCTGGCCGCTGCCGTTCACGCCGTTGCCAAACGGCCTCCACCCGTTGCCCGGCAGGGCCGTCGCCGCGTCGTCCTGCATCCAGGCGACGAACACGTTGCCCGTATCCGTGTTGAGCGTGGCTTCGGGAACGTACGTGAATCTGGTCTGGGCGAAGGTCAGCGGCGTGCCGAACGCGGCGCCGGTCGCGACGTCGTACAGCCTGCCGCGAACGAAGTTGACGGTCGGTCCGGATCCTGCCCAGGCCACCAGGACGCGGTCGGTACTGGGGAGGTGGCCAATCGTGGGTTCGCGGTCGTACTCGTCGGCCGAGGAAGTCACCGCGAACTCGTTCGCGACGGGCGCGGCCTGCGTGTCGATGAATCTCGCGTTGATCTCCGCTCCGCCGTCCGCCGCGTAGCGCGCCCAGGCCACGAGGTACCGGCCGCTGTTGCGCGAGTAGCCGATCGCGGGCTTCGTAATCCAGCGCGAGGAGTACGTCGACGCCGAGAGCACGGCTCCCGCCGCTGGAACACCGGCAGGATAGGTCACAAGCTGCGCCCGCACCTCGGTGCGACTGTCGCTCGCGCTGCTGTGCCACACGACGAGAAAGTTGCCGATGTTCGGGTTGTAGATGACCTTCGGCGTCTGCGCCCACTGGCCCGAGGAGATCGCGAACGCGTCTCCCACACCCTGTCCGTTCTCGTTGATGAACCGGCCCCGAATGGTTCCGCCGAGGCCCCAGACCGCGAGATAGACCTGCTGGCACTGGTTGTAGGCGATGTCCTGGTTCTGCGTGCCCCCGGTGTACTGGTTCACCGACGCGCCGATCGGGCCGGGTTGAGCCTGGAACACCGGCGTCGGGACCGCCGCGCATCCGGACGGCTCGCTGTCGGCGCCGCCCCAGGATCGAGTGAACGTCGCGGAACAGTACACAATCGCGCCGACCTGGACCGTCGTGCTGAGACTGGTGCCGGAACACGCGCCGCCCCAACCGCTGAACTGGAACCCCTCGTCCGGCGTGGCCTGGAGCGTCACCGACGTCGACTGCGTGAACGTCAGCTGACAGGTGGTCCCGCCCGTGCCGCACGTCAGACCCCCGCCGGTGACAGTCCCTCCGGCTGGCGTTGGCGTGATGGTGATCCGCGGGTTGACGGTCCCTCCGCCGCCGCCCGGCAGAGTCACGCCGTCGCCGGCGACCACCTGTGTCCAGAGGCTCGAGAACGACGCCGCTGTCGCCACCAGCCATCGCGCCGCCTGGGAGCTGGCGTTGATGCGGGGGTTGAACGTACCCGTCAGGTTCGCCGCCGTCACGGAGGTGACCGCGGATGCCGTGCTGACCGGCGTTCCAGCTCCCGATATCTCGAACCCGACATCCTGCAGGGTCGTCGAGCCGTGGGTGACGAGGAAGAACGACTCTGTGAGCGGGTTGAACGCCACCGAGTTCGCGTCGTACGCCCCGGCGATCGAGGACAGGCGCGTCGGCGAGCCGGACACGAACGCGCCGTTCCCGTCGACGAGCCGGCCGAATGGCCGCCAGCCGTTACCCGGCAGCGCCGTGGCCGGATCGTTCTGCATCCAGGTGACGAGCAACTGGCCGGTCGTCCGGTTGAGCACGGCCTCGGGCACGTAGGTGAACGTGCTCTGGGCGAACAGCAGCGGCGCCCCGTTCAAGGCGCCGGTTGACGCGTCGTAAAGCTTGCCGCGCACCGAGTCCACCGGGCCGGACGCCGCCCAGGCGACGAGGAAACGATCTGAGTCAGGCAGGTAACCGACCGTGGGCTCGCGTTCGTATTCGTCGGTGGTCGAGGTGATGACGATCTCGGACCCCACGGCGTCGCCGGCCGCACTGACCAGGCGCGCGCCGACCTCGGCGCCGCTTGCCGAGTAGCGGTTCCAGACGACCATGAAATTGCCGGCCGCGGTCGAGTAGGCGAGCGCCGGCCCGGTCTCCCACCGCGTCGAATAGGTAGCGGCGGAGTACGCCTTCGTGGGCAGGGCGGACACACCGCTGGTGTAGCTCACCATCCGGCCGCGCACGACGGTCGCGTTCGGGTTGCCAACGATCCCGTCGCTGCTCTGCCAGGCCACCAGGAAGACGCCCGTGTCGGGGTTGAACACCGCGCGAGGGGTCTGGGCCCACGGGGTGCTGTCGGAAATCCGGAATGGCGATCCGATCGGGTTGCCGTCCTCGCTGACGAAGATGCCCCTGATGGTCCCCGGGCCCCACACCACGAGGAACACGCGGTTGTAGCTGTCGTAAGCCACGTCGGGCCAGCGCACGCCGCCGCTGTACTGCTGGACGGACGTGCCGACAGGCCCCGCCTGGGCCCATGCGTGCGTCGTACTCAGGACGAACGCGCCGAGCAACAGGGCCGGAAGCACGGAAAGGATTCGGGTGGCTCTGGTCATCTATCCCCCGGGACGAGGCCGGATATGAGGATTACCTTCGGAGTATCGGTCGTCGACGATCGAGGGTGCAGCACAGGTCTGCCAGAAGAATCCCCGCAGTATAACGCAAAACACATGCCAGTTGTCCGCAATCACGTCCCCGGCGGTAATCCAGCCAGGAATGGTCCGGGTCTACAGCAGCTTCGTGACCCACAGCGGCGAGTCCTTGGCCGGCAGGTCGCAGTCGCGGCAGATGGACGGACCTCCGCTCTCGAGTTGCTCGCGCCGGACGCGCCGGTAGGGATCGCCATTCCAGATGTCGGCGATGGTCTGCGTGGTGAGGTCTCCGAGAACGACCTGGCCGTCGAGATCGGCGCAGCAGAGGCTGACGCGGCCGTCCCAGAGCACCGTGAACGTCAGCCACTGGCGATAGCAGGGGAAGTTGACGTCGCCGCGCCGCTTCAGCGTCCCGGCCCAGTTATGCAGCTCGGTGATGTGAATCTTGTCCGCCACCGCGGACCAGTGGTCGATGAACGCCTGTTCCTCGGCCGAGTTGTCCTGCCGGACGAACGACAGGATGAGCTTCGGCCGATTTCGCCCGAGCTCGCGCCTGACGCGGACGAGGCCCTCGACGTTGGCGATGACCTTGTCGTATTTCAGGCCCAGGCGGGTCGACTCGAACGTGTCCCTTCCCGCCGCATCCAGGCTGATGTTGATCGCGTCGAGGCCCGCCTCGACGACGGCTCTCGCGACGTCCGGGCCGAGGAGCGACCCGTTGGTGATCACGCCGACTTCGGGAATGCCGCGCGCCTTGGCGTAGGCGATCTTCTCCGGCAGCGCCTTGTCGACGAAGGCCTCGCCGTAGTTGTGCATCCGCACGTGGCCGATGCCGAGCGCCGCGCACTCGTCGACGATCTTCCGGTAGAGCGCCATGTCCAT
>Ga0209254_10003958_pt1 | contig 13551 bp, 8 predicted proteins | sample FrelakmetDIP11DI_FD_187148 | JGI IMG/M metagenome (GOLD analysis project Ga0209254, IMG submission 187148) | Freshwater lake sediment microbial communities from the University of Notre Dame, USA, for methane emissions studies - DIP11 DI (SPAdes)... | ecosystem: Environmental > Aquatic >...
CCCGAGACGTCCATGATCGCTACAAAGACAAAACGGCCATGTCCGAGCCGGACACTCTGCGACATGTACTTTTCCATTTCCTGTCGCAGCTGGTCCCAGGCCAGCCCACTCGGCTGGTCCAATAAGGGGCCGACCGCCAGATTAAAGTGCATTGCCGTGATTCGTGCCCGTTCGAGCGCAACCTCGCCCATTCGGCCCCGCTCCCCGACAATCACCGCGGCACTCAGGGCCGCTGCGATCAGGAACGCCGCGACGACCAGTCGACGGAGCAGCAGTCGATGAATCGACGAGCGCCCTTTTTGGGACTTGGACAGTCTCATGACTGCTCCGGCGTGCCGGCAGGCATTTCCTTGAGATGAACGTCCAGTTGGCGAAAGGCAATCCCGATACCCCGTTCCCTGAACAGCTTGTCGATCCGCATGTTGAGCTCGTGAGTCACCCGCGGCCTATGCTGGGGGCCATCAATAAAGCAGCGCAACTCGAAATTCAGTGAACTTTCGCCGAAGGCTGCAAACAATGCGACCGCCTCCGGTTTTTCCAACACCAGCGGATGCTCATGCGCCACCTGAAGCAGAAGGCGCTGCGCAAGGTCGGTGTCGGAGCCGTAGGCGATACCCACCGGGATGATAAGCCGCAGAGTGGGATCCGACAGTGACCAGTTGGTGACCTGCTCGGTGATCAGGGTCTTGTTGGGAATGACGATCCCCTTGTTATCCCAGTCCTTCAGCGTGGTGGCTCGGGTCTTGATATCTTCGACGGTGCCGGTAATGCCATTGCTCAGGGTGATGATATCGCCAATCCGCACCGGTTTCTCAAACAGGACGATGAGCCCGGAGATGAAATTGGCGAAAATCTCCTGGAGACCAAAACCCAACCCCACACCCAGTGCGGCGACAAGCCACTGCAGTTCGGCCCACCGAAGCCCCAGGTAATTGGCGATGATGATCAGACCGCCAACCTGAATCAGGTATTTGAACAGGGTGGTCAAGGCGAAATTGCTGCCCGGTTCCAGCGTCAGGCGCTCCAATACCAGCAGTTGCAACAGGCCGGGCAAATTCCGCGCGGCCGCGATGACCAGCACCAGGCCGGCAACAGCGATCAAGAGGGTCTTGAGAGTCACCACTTCGATGCCGCCCACGGCGCCCGAGGCTGCGCCGGAGTGCCATAACACGACTTGATCCAGCAGCCGCAAGGCGGGAATGAGATCCGACCAGGTCCACCACAACGCAACAATTGAACAGCTCGCCGCGAATAGTTTGAGTAGAGCCTGCGATTGCCGGCTGACGCTTTGGATCCCTGCGAATTCCATTCTTTTGCTCTGCAGGTCTGCATCGTCGCTATTGCCTTCCTCGATGTTGGCGCGTCGTTCGGCCTGTGCCGCTTTGGCGTGGGCATAGGCGATACGGCGCTGCTCGAGCAGTAACCACCGCTCCAGCATCTGGTACAACAACACGATCACAACGAACCAGCCGAGAGAGAGCAGGACCTGCTTCTGCAGGACCACTGCGCCCAAATGAAACCCGAACAACTCCATCACTGCCAGTCCAAACTCGATGACGGCGAATGCGAGGGCAGCGGATGGCACCATGCCTATTAACCCGGAGGAAGCCTGCTGACTGCGGCTGGTGGATTCCCGCCACCCCCGACGAAGATTCAATCCTTGCAAGGCCAGGGCAATGCAAAACAGCAAGAAGGCGAGACGTCCTAGCCCGCCGCGCAGGCTCTCATCCGGCTGTGATTCCGTCACCAGCACGCAAACGAACAGCAAGATCAGCAGCCACCGCGAGCGTAGCGTACCATACAGCGAGGCTCGTGCGATCTCGCTCCATCGCAATTGCCCTTCAAGGAATCCGCCCGGCCTGGCGAGCTGGCGGAGCAGGCCAAGCACAAGGCCCAGCCGGCCGGACAGGCGAAGGCCGTAACCCACCATCAGCAGCAATCCGATGTCTTCGTTGGCGCGCATCAGGATTCTACCCGAGACGATGAGCAACAGCGGCGTCGGTAATTGTCGCAGCAACTCACCAGACAGCATCTTCAATGTGTTCATGAAGGAATCGCGACGTGCATTGCCTTTCTCGGCGTTTGCCTTCGCCTGCCAGAGCGCGAACCGTGGAAAGAAGTAGGCGTGGAGGCACAGCAACGCTGCGAAATAAAGGCCAAAAGATATTGCCAGCAACCAGACTCGCGTGTAGAGCGACTCGCCGAGTCGACGCCAGTGCGGCCCATCGACCATCCAGGCCCAACTATCGCGAAGATCGGCGAACCATCCGACACCGATTGGTGGGTCGGAAGCGGTCCACAACAAGTTTTCCGTCAGCAGCGTGTTGAACTGGCGAATCCGATCATTCAGCTGGTTCTGGGTGTTGAGCAGCAGGCTCAGCTCCTTCAGAAAGGCCTGGTTGTTGTCCAGCAGCTTGTTGAGCAGGTTGAGCCGAAGTTCGAGGAGCGAATTGAGGTGCGCGCGCGCGGCGCTCTCGGTGCGGGCTATTCTGGCAGCGTTGAATCGATCATCCAGCGCTTGCAAGAACTCCTCCCTGTCGAGGGTCTCCGCTTTCTCGCGCTCGTAGAACAGCGATTGCAGCTGACCTTTCTGAATGCGATTGATGGTCTCAGCCACATTTTCCTGGCCCAATGAACGCAGCTGTTGATAGGTTTGCCTCATTAGCTCGCCCAACTCACTGACCTCGCCTCCGAGTTCCAGTTCCTGTTTGAGCAGGGCGTAGCGCTGTTCGATACGCTTGTTTTGCTGCTCCAGGGCCGCCCGTTGTTCGGAAATTTGCTGTCCCTTGCTGGCATAGTCCTTCAAGGCGTCACCCAGGCGAACGTTTTCATTAGCCAGCCATTCCATTGCTGGATTTTCTTGAGTCTGGTCGAGCAGCTGGCGTGATTCGCCGGCAATCGTTTCCGACTCCTGCTGGCGGACGCGTTGCACGACGGCCCCTAGGGTTTGACGATATTGGGCAATGTTCTTCAGCTGCTGATTGAGCAGATCCTTTTTCAGCCCCGCCAGCTCGATCTGATTAGGGATACTGATCAATTCCAGTTCCAGGGCGTGGACATGCGCGATGCGAGCTTCGCGTTCATGGCGTCTTTTTTGGTCCAAAGCAAGTGCCAGGCCGCTCTCGAGCGGGGTGGCCGCGCTCTTGCTCTCAGAGCTTGAGCGTTCCAAGGTGCTTTTCGCTTCGGACAGTTCGATTTGGGCAGGAAGCAATCGCGCCTGGAGTTGAGCCAGGCGGTTCTGCGTTTCATTGAGCTGGTTTTGCAGGGCTATTTCTTCAGTCGATGCGGTCTCCTGCATCCGCTCCAGCTCGTGTAGCGACTTGCCTTCAACAGCAGGCGCCGCTTGCCGTTCTGTCTGTCCGAGTAGAGCTTGCTTCAGATCCGTGCGCAGTGCCCCCTGTTTTTTCAAGTCCAGTTCATAACCCCTGGCTTTTTCGACATCGCTCTGATGCGCCTGTAACATGGCAAGCGTTTGCTGATAGACATCCTTGAGCTGCTTGGCGCTCGGCGTCTGCTCGACCTTATCGAGTTGGTCGATTTTCAGCTGCACCTGATGAAGTTCCTCCTCGAGTTCGACGCCCAAACTGATCTGGGTGCTCAATACCAGCACGATCAACAGGCCTGCCGATCTAACAAGCGTTCTTGTCATACGTTGCGGTTGGCTATATCAAGTCACGAACTTGTGCTTCCTTCGCGAGGAGGGAAAGGGCAAATTGGCTTAGCGGCATCCGAGGGGCGAAAAGGCTATATTTATGCTTCAATTCATCAGCACTTGAATAATCTAATTGTCATCAATCACAGACAATCTCGTATGTTACTTGCGGGGACGTTGCGTGGCTAGATTACATAAGGAATTCTCCGGGACTATGTCAGGCGATAGCAAAATCAACATCAGCGAGCTGCTTGGGGTCATTTCGGAAAACGATTTTTCGAAAACTCATCTCAAGGAACTTATTGATGCGATGCCTATTGCTTTCTTTGTAAAGGATCGCTTTAGCCGGCTCCTACTCATGAACAGCGCCTGCGAGGAACAGTGGGGGATGTCGTTCGCCGACCTGTATGGCACCGATGCAAGCCAATTCTTCCCGCCAGATCAAATGGAATGGTTCTTATCCAAGGACCGCGAGGTTTTCGAGGGTGGCCGACAGATCGATTTCGAGGAAACCATTTGGAACGCCAAGCTGAATGAAAATCGTATCGGTCATACCATCAAGAAACCCATTTACGATGCGGCAGGTCGTCCACTGTATCTAATTTGCATCACGAGTGACATTACCGAACGCAAACGGGCCGAGGAATCGGTCAAGGTAAGCCGCGACCAGCTCAATGAAGCCCAGCGTATCGCCATGGTGGGCAGCTGGACTTTGGACCTGCGTGACAACCGATTGGCGTGGTCGGATGAAATATACCGTATTTTCGAGATCGATCCGGCGCGTTTCGGCGCTTCTTACGAGGCCTTCCTCCACGCGATCCATCCGGACGATCGGGCGATGGTTCACCGGGCCTACACCGAGTCAGTGGAGAACGGCACTCCTTATGACATCACTCACCGACTGCTTTTCCCTGATAGTCGCATCAAGTATGTACGCGAGCTTTGCGAGACCCTCTATGCCGGTGACGGCACCCCCGTTCTCTCGCGCGGCACCGTGCAGGACATCACCAAGAGCAGGCTCGCCGAGGAGGCGCTGTATCTTTACGCCAGCGCATTTGAGCACAGCGGCGAGGCAATACTGATTTCAGACCGGAATAACCGCATCGTTGCCGTCAACCCTGCCTTCACTCGACATACCGGTTACACCATCGAAGACTTGGGCGGCGAGAACCCGCGCGTCCTCGCCGCGGGCCATACGCCGCAGGAAATATACCAGGACATGTGGGCGGCGCTGCATGAATCCGGCTATTGGCAGGGCGAACTCTGGGATCGGCGCCAGAATGGCGAGTCCTACCCCAAATGGACCGCCATCTCAGTCGTCCGTGACAGCAAGGGGGAGGTCACGCACCACATTGCCAGCTTCACCGACATCAGCGAACGCAAGGCCGCTGAAGAGCACATCTACCGACTCGCCCATCACGATCCGCTCACCGGCCTGCTCAACCGCTTCAGTTTGGAGAGTCGACTGGAACAGGCGCTGCTATCGGCGCGTCGCGAGGGCAGGCAATTGGCAGTGATGTTCCTTGACATGGATCGATTCAAGATCATCAATGACACGCTTGGGCATCACGCCGGGGACCAAATGCTCGTACAGGTGGCGCAACGTCTGCAGTCCGCCGTTCGTGAGAGCGATATCGTGGCGCGCTTGGGCGGAGACGAATTCGTTGTCGTGCTGAGCGGCGTGGAAAATGGTTTTGGCGCCGCCTCAATCGCGGGGAAGATCGTTCATGTGCTCGGTGCGCCCTACCACGTTGCAAATAGCGAGCTGCATTCGAGCCCGAGCATCGGCATTAGCATTTTTCCCACCGACGGCGAAGATGTGGAAACACTAATGAAAAATGCAGACACCGCTATGTACCACGCCAAGGATCATGGACGAAACAATTACCAGTTCTTTACCTCCGCATTGACGGAGATCGCCGGCGAACGACTGGAACTGGAGCGCGACCTGCGCCTGGCGCTGGCGGCGGGTCAGTTTGAACTGCACTACCAGCCGCAGGTCTGCCCCCGCAATAACCGCATCGGCGGCGTTGAAGCACTGATGCGCTGGCGGCACCCGCAACGGGGATTGATTTCGCCGGTGCAGTTTGTTTCGCTAGCGGAGGAGGCTGGGCTGATCCATGATCTCGGAGAATGGGCTCTGGATCAAGCCTGCAGACAACAAGCGGCTTGGCGTGCGAGAGACATCCAAGTGGGATGCATGACCGTTAACCTCTCCGCCCAACAGTTGCGCACCCCCACGCTGGTTGATCGGGTGGAGTCGATCATGGCAAGACATGGCATCAGGGAGGGTAGTCTTGAGCTTGAAATTACCGAATCGGTGGCTATGCAGAACCCGGAACGTGCCATTGGCCAGCTGATGGCTTTGCGCAAACTGGGGGTGAATCTCGCCATCGACAATTTCGGAACCGGTTATTCCTCTGTCGCTTACCTCAAGCTGTTGCCAATTCAGACAATAAAGCTTGACCGAAGCTTCGTGCGAGAGATCGAAAATGACGAGAACGCCGCCGCCATCAGCGCTGCCACGGTGGCTCTCGCCCATCACTTGGGGCGCAGGGTGGTGGCGGAAGGGGTTGAAACCGAGGCGCAACGCGAATTCCTCGCGGCCCGCCGGTGCGACCTCCTGCAAGGTGACCTATTCAGTAAACCCTTGCCTGCGGCTGAAGCAACGGAGTTTCTGACCCGATCGTAAATCGAGACCGATGCGTGAAAGCCTTTTTTTCCCCGCGCAGGGGGGAGCTTGTTCCGAACGCGGGGGTGTGATCAACTGCGGCGGTTGGCTTCGTAAACGGGCATCAACTGCTGGGCCTTCATCTTCATGGCTTCGATGCGGGACTGCGGATTAGGATGGGTGCTGAGCCAGTCCGGGCCACCGCTGCCTCCGACCTGTATCATCTTTTGCCACAGACTCACTGCCGCCATGGGCTGATAGCCGGCCTTGGCCGCCAGTTCGATGCCGACGCTGTCCGCCTCGCTCTCTGCCTCCCGGCTATTAGGCAACTGCAGGCCGATCGTGGCGAGCTGATCCGCCAGACCGGTCAGGCCCCGCACATCGTATCCGGCCGCGGCGCCGGCCAAAACCCCCATGCCCAGCCCGAGTTTCTGCATTTGAACCCGCGACATCTTTTCGGCTTGGTGTGAGAGGAGCGCATGGGCGATTTCATGCCCCAAGACCTGGGCTAGTTCGTCGTCCGTGGGCTGGATCTTGCGTAATAATCCCGTATACACGGCGATCTTGCCGCCAGCCATGCACCAGGCATTGATTTCTTGGCTTTGCAGCACGTGCACGTCCCAGTTCCAGCTGCGAGTCTCAGGACGCATCCTTACCGCCTGCTCAATCAGGGGCCGGGCAATAGACCGCACGCGGGCGAGTTGAGCGGGGTCATCGTCCAGCGCCCGCTGTTGCTTTGCCTCCGACAGTAACTGGCTATAGGCCTGCGCCGATTGCTGCGCAGCCTGGGCATCACTCACCAGCATGGCCTGGCTGCGACCCGTGATGGGGTTGGTGGCGCAACCCCCCGCAACTAAAGCGAGCAGAGCGACGAAAACAAGAGTCAGAATTACGCGTAGCAAGTTTGTAGCTCCGATAAATGAATTGTGGTGCTTAGCCTAGCTCAAACCGGGTCGAGGGTGAAGGGGGTGCGAACTCTTGCGCATGGCCGGTTCCCGTTCTCCACCATCGCCGCCCGTCCAGTGGGCAGTCGCCTACCGATGAAAAGGCCCTCAGCGGAAATGTCTCGTCATGAAAATGACGCACTAGACGCGCAGCCAGTTCTCGCCTTAATGTAACGATGATTTGGACACCTTAATCACACGCACACGCGGAGGCGGCTTATGGTCGACAGAAGAAACTTTATCAGGAAAGCCGCGTCCGGCCTGGCGGCGCTCGGAGGCTTATCGCTATTGCAACGATCAGGCCCGGCCGCTGAGCCCATTGCCCCGGATAGGGACGAACCGGCCACCCTCCTGGATGCCCTTCCCGGCAAGAACGCGCTGATCAGGAAATCCCACCGGCCGCCAAATTATGAAACCCCGGTCGGTTATTTCGATGCACCCTTCACCCCCAACGGCCGCTTCTTCGTTCGCTACCATCACGCGTCCATTCCCGAGGTGAAGGCCAACGAGTGGCGACTGCGTATCGGCGGCAATGCCGTTCGCACCCCATTGGAATTGACTTTGGACCAATTGCGGAGAGATTTCAAAGCAGTCGAAATCGCCGCCCTGTGTGTGTGTTCCGGCAATCGCCGGGGGTTTTTCCAGCCCCGCGTCCCTGGCGTACAGTGGGGTTCCGGCGCAATGGGTAATGCGCTATGGCGCGGCATCCGCCTGCGAGACGTGCTCGTTTGGGCTGGTATCGGGGAAACCGCCCTCGAAGTGAGCCTGGATGGTGCCGATTCCGGCGTGCTGGAAAAAACCCCCGACTTCATCAAGAGCCTACCGCTGGCCAAAGCGCTGGACGAAAACACGCTTATCGCTCTCGAGATGAATGGAGAACCCTTGCCCCACTGGAATGGTTTCCCTGCCCGCCTGGTTGTCCCGGGCTGGACCGCCACCTACTGGATCAAGCATCTGACAGCGGTCAGCGTCACGTCGACACCCTGCGACAGCTATTGGATGAGAACCGCCTATCGCATCCCCAAGGATCGCTTCGCGGGTGGACAATTTCTCTCCCAGGAAACCGAAGCCAACATGCCGGTCACCGAGATACTGGTCAACTCACTAATCACCAACCTGCTCGAAGGGCAGACCTCACCCGACAACAAATCACTGGAAATCAGGGGTGTCGCTTGGGACGGCGGCAGCGGAATCGCACGGGTCGAAATTTCCACGGATGGGGGAACCCGCTGGCATCCGGCCACGCTCGAGCAAGATTACGGACGCTTCTCCTGGCGGCAGTGGCGCTACGCGTTCCACCCTGATCGTGCCGGCACATACCAGGTCATGGCACGGGCCACCAGCCGCTCAGGAGCCAGCCAGCCATTCGAGCCGATCGCGAACCCTTCCGGCTATCACCACAACGCCGTACAACAGATCGCCCTCCGAGTGGCTTGAGGAGAATGCAATGCGAACACCGTTCCTGCTGTTGTGTTTCATCTCTGCCGCGACAGCCGCTGGGGAAAGTCAGATCGCTCTGAAAGGGGGTCAGGAAAAGGACAAGGCCGCCGCCCAGTGCGCCATGTGCCACAGCCTCGACTACATCACTATGAACGCCACGGTCCTGGATGAGGCCGGCTGGGAAAGGACGGTCGACAAGATGATCAACGTCATGGGCGCGCCGATCAATGGCGAAGACAGGCAGGCCATCATCGACTATCTGGCCCGCAATTATGGGAAGTAGGAACTGACCAGCCATGGCAGGCTGCATTGGAGATGTCCTTTGCAGTAGAGCTGGATGTGGAGGCTTCTAATATAGAGCGCCCAGGGAAAGACCCGCTCGGCCGCCCACTGAGAAACTGCCAGAGAAAAACCGCAGCTCGCGAACTGCGCACGTTGAACGTTTAAAGGATCACGCGCGTAATCAGACCGCCTTCTCTGTAGCCCGGGTTTTTCGCCCTGAGAGCCCTCTGGTCAGCTCAACCTTCAGGCCGGGAATGCCAACTTCTTGTATATGCATTGCGTTATTGCCTTGCTCGTAAGGCGGGAGTTTGCCTTCGATGTGCCAAAGGCGATAAGCCAAGGCCGCGGTCAGGACCCGAATAGGGTAATCGCGCGGCAGGTTCTGTAGGTACGGCTGAATGGTGACGAAATCGCGCGCGCCATATTGCTTCATGATCGAGCGCAGACCCCCATTCTGCGGGCCAATATTGTAGGCGAGCAGCCCAAGAAACAGGTCGCCACGCATCTCCCGGAAGTAATGACTCAAGGTCGCCGCTGCGACGAAGGCATTATGCCGCTGGTTTAATAAATCCAATGCGTTGATTGCCAATCGCTTTTTGACCCGTTCGATACTGACTTGCGGCGGTGCGGTGATCTGGAAAAGCCCGCGGCCACCATCCTTGCTGTCGCGCGGGTAGAATGACGACTCCGCCGCGCCGACGCCGACCAAGACCTCAGCGTCGACGCGGTATTCGTCTGCTGCCTCCTGGATGATGGGCCAATACACGTGGGCGCGCTCGATGATTTGCTGCAACTGCCTCAAATCGGAGCGCCGATATGAGGCGAATACCTGATGCGCAAGTGTCGCCCGTTCCGCTGCCTCGGTACCGCCGACCAGGGCACGGAGGTTTCCGAGTTCACGGCCAAACTCGTCCTGGGCGGCGAACCAAAATGCGGCAACGGCGATGAGCACCGCCAAGCTTGCGGGAAGAATCGTCCCCCTGTCGATCAACCACCGACGCATTCGCAGCCAAAGCCGCATGAATATGGCATTCACGATCACCAGAGCGAGAACAGTGCCGGCAAACGGGAGGAGGTTGGACCAAAAGCCCGTGCCGGCGAACCAAGCCGCCGAGCGGCCCAACACCGCGATGATCGCAATCAGGGCGGCTGCCAACAGGGCCACGCCTTCCATACCAAGGACGACTGCCCGCCGCCACCTGTAAGCTTGTGAGGCCGTTGCGGTAGGCTTCTTGACTACGGTCCGCCTATTCCTCGGTTTCGTCGCGTTCTTGGATAGCGGTTTAGTCGTGGGTTCTTTTTTCACTGTTCGCCACTAACCTCGTCTGCCAAGCTTATGATGTTACCAGAGTGCACTGCCCTGCAGGAGGGTGCAATCCATTGAACTTCCAAACCCGGCGAACCGAATCCAGGCAGACGCCACAGCGAACCTTCAAGATTTCATTGTGGTAAGCCTTAATATCCCAACAGGCGCGCGCCCTGGTAAAAGCCGAAGCTAACCAGCCAGGCGAGCAGCAGCGACCAGCCGACCGAGGCCAACATAAAGAGGTAACTTTTTGCTTCGCTGCGGAGGGTCGCCACCGCGGACAGACAGGGTGTATAGATCAGCGTGAATAACATGAAACTATAGGCCTGCACCCAGTCGAGCTTCTGGGCCATCAACCCCATCAGGGCGCCACCTTCCAAGCCATAGATCGCGGCGAGCGAACCGATCACGATCTCCTTGGCGACAAAGCCGAAGATGAGCACGATAGCTAGCTGGGAATCGATACCGATAGGGGAAAGTACCGGGGACAGCAGTGCGCCAATGGAACCCGCCAGCGTGTCAACGCTGCCAGGCGGGACGTCGCTGGGCAGGTGTGTGAGAAACCACACTGCAACGACCCCAGCCGTAATGAACTTGGACGCCCTTTTTAGGAAATGACGCACTTCCTGCCAACCACGCAAGATCATCTGGCGAACGGTCGGCAACCGGTAGGGAGGCAGCTCGATGATGAATGGCTCGCTGCTGAGGAACTGGCTCTTGAACAGCATCGCCGTGAGCAGAGCGACGGCGAAGCTCAGGAGGTACAAGCTGAACAGCACTGCAGGGGCTGCCTGGGCGGTGAAAATCGCGGTAATGATGAAGAGGAATACTTGCAAGCGAGCCGAGCATAGGGAAAAAGGAATCACCAGCATCGTAAGCAGGCGCAGTGCTCGCGACCGCATGATGCGTGTACCCATCAGCGCCGGCACGTTGCAGCCAAATCCCATCAGCAGCATCACAAAGCTCCGCCCGTCCAGGCCGAGGCGCGCCATCATGGCATCCATCAGATAAGCGGCGCGCGACAGGTAGCCACTGTCTTCGACCACCGTCATCACCAGGAAGAAAAGAACGATCACCGGAACGAAGGCGGCGACTGTGCCGACACCGTTATAGATGCCGTCCAGCAGTAGCCCTTGCATCCACAGGGGTAATCCGGACACCAACGGCTCCAGCGCAAACGTGCGCGCCTGCTGCAACAGCCAAGCCATGGCGTCTTGCAACGGTTTGCTGAGCGTAAAGATGGACTGGAACAGCAAGAACATGATCAAGAAGAACAGCGGCAGCCCTAAAACAGGATGCAAGAGGATGCGGTCAATCCGAGTAGTCACGCCTTCCGGCATGTATTTCGGTATCTGTACAGCACTTTTCATGATGTGCTGCAGCGCATCCTCAATTTCATCGTCTGCCGCAAGATTCGCGCGAAGACTCGCCGGGTCGGTCGGACAACCGGAATACAAGGCGGAGGAAATAACCTGGGTCGCAGCACTGAAGCCTTCACCATACTTCGCGCTCACCCAAACCACCGGCATTCCTAAGCCGGCTGCCATCTTTTCGGTATCGACGGTAATGCCAGCGCGTTTTGCCTCATCCGACATATTGAGGAGCAGCACTGCTCGCAGGCCTACCTGGCGCGCCTGCAGGGCAAGGCTCAACTGGCGTTCGAGTTGATTGCCGTTGAGGACAATTACGAGCAAATCGATGCTGTTGTTTTCCAGAAACCGACGCACGACTTTCTCATCCTCCGAAAAGCCGTGGAAGTCATAGATGCCTGGCAGGTCCACCACTTTGACGACATGACCGCCAAGCGGGATCTTCGCCGCCATCAGGTCAATCGTTATGCCCGGCCAATTGCCGACCCGGGCGGAAGCGCCGGTAAAGCGATTAAAAAAGGTTGACTTGCCGGTGTTCGGCATTCCAAGCAGGGCGACACACCTCATGGTGCTGACGGCGTGACGACCCGGATTTTGTCTGCGTCGACGCGCCTCATGATTATCTCGGTCGTACCGATACGAACCTGCAACGGGCCCTTGAACCGCCCACGGCGAATCAGGCACACCTCCTTGCCGATACGGAAGCCCAGCGCCAACAGCCGGTGGTGCAGAACCTCATCGGCGGAAATGGCCTTTATGGTGGCGGATTCTCCGGGCTGGAGGGCGCTTAGTTTGGATTCTGACATCCTAAAGACCAGCAAATGATAATGGTTCTTGATTATCCCATAACAGCCGGATCATGCAAGCCTTTTTCCCTTGGTGCTACCGGGAAAAGTGGGCAAACGGGGCATCCGGTTGATTTCGGTGTCAACAAGTAAGGCAACGCGCTATAGAAATTGGCATGTCTTGCCCCACCGATGCGGCACGCACAACGCGCTGTGTTCTCGGCGGCCCATCCCTCGAGCTGTGGGGCACTTGTCGTAAGCAGTTGCGTGACGCCTTGGGGCGGCTGCGCGGCTTAGGCGGCTGCGCAAAGACCAGAACCGAGGCGGAATTGGATTTGGGTTGTGTGCCCCTCTTGCTTCTTGCCGATCGCCTGAGAGGCGCCGGCACTCCATCCAAGTGGCGGACGATGCACAAACTTCGGGGGAGGGAATCACCCAGCCCAGGGAAAAAGGCTGGGTAAAACTAGAATAAGGTGCCTGGCAGTTCCCTACTTTCGCATGGGGGTCCACACTATCATCGGCGCTAAGCGGTTTCACTTCCGAGGTCGGGATGGGATCGGGTGGTTCCCGCTCGCTCTGGCCACCAGGCAAAACTGGTTGAGGCTTGTGGCAAGCTTGGCATGAAGCGGAGGTCGGGGCGATCTAACCCCGGCCCGAGCCTAGCCAATTGGAAAACGTACACGGCGTTGTGAGCGGTCAACACCCGCGCAAACGGTTTGGGTGTTATATGGTCAAGCCTCACGGGCAATTAGTATCGGTTAGCTTCACACATTACTGCGCTTCCACACCCGACCTATCAACCTGGTGGTCTTCCAGGGCCCTTCAGGGGGATCAAGTCCCCAGAGAGATCTCATCTTGGGAGGGGCTTCCCGCTTAGATGCTTTCAGCGGTTATCCTGTCCGAACATAGCTACCCGGCCATGCCACTGGCGTGACAACCGGAACACCAGAGGTTCGTTCACTCCGGTCCTCTCGTACTAGGAGCAACTTCCCTCAAATCTCTAACGCCCACGGCAGATAGGGACCGAACTGTCTCACGACGTTCTAAACCCAGCTCGCGTACCACTTTAAATGGCGAACAGCCATACCCTTGGGACCGGCT
>Ga0209254_10003959_pt1 | contig 13550 bp, 1 predicted proteins | sample FrelakmetDIP11DI_FD_187148 | JGI IMG/M metagenome (GOLD analysis project Ga0209254, IMG submission 187148) | Freshwater lake sediment microbial communities from the University of Notre Dame, USA, for methane emissions studies - DIP11 DI (SPAdes)... | ecosystem: Environmental > Aquatic >...
CTGTGGGACCCGGCCACCGGCGGCTTGGTGCGCACCCTGGAGGGGCATCGGGACTTGGTCACCGCGGTCGCCTTCAGCCCCGACGGGCGCCTGCTCGCCAGCGCGTCGGAGGACAAGACCGTGCGCCTGTGGGATTCGGCCACCGGGGCCGCGGTGCGCACTTTGGAGGGGCAACGGAACACGGTCACCGCGGTCGCCTTCAGCCCCGACGGGCGGCTGCTCGCCAGCGCCTCGTTGGACGACACCGTGCGACTGTGGGACCTGGCCATCGGGGCGGCCGCGCGCACACTGCATGGGCATCAAGTGTGGGTCACCGCGGTCGCCTTCAGCCCCCCTAATTCCCCGTACACCCGCCTGCTCGCCAGCGCCTCGTTGGACGGCCCCGTGCGCCTGTGGGACCCAGCCACCGGGGCGGCGGTGCGCACCCTGTTGGGGCATTGGGACTTGGTCACCGCGGTCGCCTTCAGTCCCGATGGGGGCCTGCTCGCCAGCGCCTCTTTGGACGCCACCGTGCGCCTATGGGACCCGGCTACCGGGGCAACGGTGCGGACCCTGAAGGGGCAAGGGGGTGCGGTCACCGCGGTCGCCTTCAGCCCCGACGGGCGCCTGCTCGCCAGCGCCTCGTTGGACGACGCCGTGCGCTTGTGGGACCCGGAGACCGGGGTGACGCTGCGCACCCTGAAGGGGCGTCAGGGGTGGGTCACCCCGGTCGCCTTCAGCCCCGACGGGGGCCTGCTCGCCAGCGCCTTGGACGACAACACCGTGCGCCTGTGGGACCCGATCACAGGGGAGGCGGTGCACACGCTGCAGGGACATGAGCGTGCGGTTAACTCGGTCGCGTTCAGCCCAAACGGGCGCCTGCTGGCGAGCGCCTCCCACGACAACACCGTGCGCCTGTGGGACCCGGCCACCGGGGCAGCGGTGCGCACCCTGGAGGGACATCAGGATACGGTTAACTCGGTCGCCTTCAGCCCCAACGGGCGCCTGCTGGCGAGCGCCTCCCACGACAACACCGTGCGCCTGTGGGACCCGGCCACCGGGGTGGCGGTGCGCACTTTAGAAGGATATGGGGGCACCGCGGTGGCCTTCAGCCCCGACGGGCGCCTGCTGGCCAGCGCCTCGGAGGACCGGACCATTCGCCTGTGGAATCCGGATACGGGCCGGGCCGAGGCCATCCTCGTCTCTGGCCGGGACGGGCTTTGGGTGAGCTGCCGACCGGCGGAGCGGCGCTGCTGGCGGCACGACGACGGGACCCTGCTGGCCCGCAAGGGCCGCAACGGTCTGGTGGAGCCGGTATTGCCCCCGCTGGGGTCCGAGCCGGCACGACTGGAGGTTGCACTCGCGGCCGGATCCGGCCCGACCCTATCGGCAGCGGATGGTCGCAAGACCCCGGTCACGCTCCACATCCGCAACGCAGGGACCAACCCGGCCTACTGGCTTCGCATCACCCAACGACGCGCCGCCGGCGATCCGCTGTTGTTCACCCCGCCCCCAATCCACATCCAGCTCGGTGCCGGGGAGACGGTGGACCTGACCGGCCAGGTCTCCTACCTCGCCGCCTGGACGGACCCTAAGCCTCACGCGGGGGTGCTGAGACTCCAGGTAGACCACGCCCATGGCGTCGCCGGCATGGTCGAGGTCGAGGTCCAGGCCACCGCGCCCCAACTGGCCCTGGTCGGTGCGCCGGAACTGGTCAAGGGTGAGGTGCCGACGCTGGCGGTGCAGTTGCGCAACGACGGCGGACAGGAGTTGGAGCAGGGAGTGTTCGCGGCGAGCATCGCGGGTCTCGCAGGCACCCTGCCGCGCCTGAGCCAGGACCGGATTCGCGCTGGAGGCGTGCTACCCCTGTCCTTCGCCCTGCCGGCCGACGCGCAGATCCCCCCGGACAGCCGCCTGACCCTGGCGGCGCGGGAGACCGCCTATCCGCCCCACGACTGGACCTTCGCGGACCAGCCGATCCGTCTACCCACACCGCCTTGGCAGCTCTACGCCGCACTCGCCGCCCTGGTCATGGCACTCGCCGCCTTGCTCTGGTACCTGCGCCAGTATACCCACCCCCTGACCCGTCGGCTGGCCGCGGACCCGGCCGCACTGCCGGGTCTCGGGCTCGGGGAGCTTGAGCGCGCGCGCACCCTACTGCGGCGCACCCGCCGGCTCGCCAGCGTGCTCGCCGTCAGCGGGGTGCAGGGGCGTTGGCTGGACCGGGCCATCCAATTCCGTGGTGAGTCGCCGGAGGGTCAGGTCCGCTGGCTGGCGGAGCGACTGGGGGCGACCTGGCAGCAGCTGCCTGGCCTCGGGGACGGTGGGGTCATCGAGCAATTCGAGCTGGGGCTGGGGGAGGGGTTTCCGCTCAATCTGAGCACCTGTGCCCTGGCCTTCCCGCCCGCGGATTGGCCGGCCAATGACGTGGTGACGGCCCTGGGAATGGGGGGCGAGCGGCCCTGTCTGATCTTGGCCCGGGACAGGGCTGGCAACGGCATCCAGGCCACGGACCTGAGCCGCTTGTGCCGCTCGCCGGAGACCTGGTGGGTGGCCCCGGAGGACGGGGAGCTGTCCGCCCTCCTGCTGGCCCCTGAGCCGGTGGAGAGCTTCGCCCAGTTGATCGCCCGCTACGTGAAGGTGTCGCGGGTCTCGCCCTATCAGACCCGGCTCGGGGTGAGCAAGGAGATCAAATTCTTCGGCCGTGTCCAAATCCTTTCGGACATCCTCAACCGGGGCGAGATGGCCAACTACCTGCTGGTGGGCGGACGCCAGCTCGGCAAGACGAGCGTGCTCTTCGCCCTGCAGCGGCGTTTCGACCGGGCTAAGGGCACTGACTGCCGCTACCTGTTCGTGGGCAAGGCGAGCATCGAGTCCAAGCTCGCGGACGCACTGGGGCTCCCGGTAGCTACGCCCCTACCGGACCTGCTGGGACGGTTGGCACAGACAGCCCCGGGCAGCCGGCGGGTGCTCCTGCTGGATGAGACGGACGACTTCGTGGAGCGGGACGCGGCGCGGGCCTACGCCTGTCTGCACGGCTTCCGCTCTCTGAGCAGCGAGGGCCGCTGCCACTTCATCCTGACCGGATCCTGGAGCCTGTACCGCTCCGCCAGCTTTGATTACCAATCGCCCATCAAGAACTTCGCCGAGACCATCCAGATCGGCGCCCTGGAGCCCGCGGCCTGCCGGGACCTGGCGCTCAAGCCCATGCAGGCCCTGGGTCTGGGCTATGCCAACCCGGGGATGGTCGAGCGCATCCTGGAGCGGACCGGCGGGCGGGCCAACCTGATCGCCACCCTCTGCGACCAGATGCTCCAGGGGCTCGGACTCGCTCAGCGGGAGCTGACCGACGTGGACCTGGAGCGGGCACTGACCAGCCGGTCGCTGCGCAGTGCCCTGGAGGGTTGGGGGGGACTGACGGAAGACCCGAAGGGGGCGCGACTGGATCGGCTGATCGCCTACGGGCTGATCGGGCAGGAGACCTTCACCCTGGGCGAGGTGCTGGATCTGCTCGGCGGGCTCCAGTACGAGGTGGCCCCCGAGGGCATCAAGGAGTCCCTGACCCGGCTGGAGCTGGCCTTCCTGATCGGTCGAGGGGCCGGGCTCGACGGGGCAGGCTACCGCTGGCAGGTACCGCTGTGGCGGGATCTGGTGCTGGCTGAGGAACCCAAGCGCATGCTGGAGCAGGAAATGGGTCAGTGGCGGGCGCAGCGTCGCGGGGCGGGGGCGGGCTAGATGGCGGACGCGCCGGTCTGAAGGGCACCGCCGACGCGAGTGCCTGAGGCGCCCTCGGAAACAGTAGGGCTACCGCACCTTGGGGGTGGGGCGCCGGGGGAGGCCGCCGATCACCAGGTGCTGCAAGGACGCCAGACCCCTCGGCAAGGCGCCCCCGCGGTCCTATCCAAAGAATCCAACCGTCTGGCCTCGGAATTGCCGACTAAACTTCCCGCGGCCAAACACCCAAGGAGTCGCACCCCATGCCTGCCTTCTCGTTGCCGATCGCCTCGGAATCCGCCGACCGCACCGCTCCGGAGGCCAGGGGCCTGGAGCAGATCCAACCCAAGTCCTACCGACACATCGAGCTGGCGGCGACCCGCACCCCCGGGAACATCGAGTCGGTGCCGATCAACGACCAGGACGTGGTCGCCCTGGAGCTGGAGGGTGGCTTCAAGCTGTGGATGAGTGGCGAGCGCCTGCGCGCGGAGGCCGGCCGGCCGCCGAGCCGCGACGGCGGGCCCTGGCAACTTGCGGACGGCCTGGCCCTGGAGGACACCGAGCGCGGTGTCGGCACCTGGGTGATCAAGGCCCTGGAGGTGTTCGGGCTGGACCCCATCAGCATCGGTGTCGATGTCCTGGCCGCCCACATCGAGCGCAACAACGGCAACCTGATCCAGCAGCGCGACTCAACCGCCGCCATCGGCTGGCGACCCTTGGAGGGGGGCATCCCCAAGCCCGAGGGCGAGGCCCCTGTGCTCCTGTTCATTCACGGCACCTTCTCCTCCGCGGTCGGGGGCTTCGGCGGCCTGTTCGCCGACCGGCACCGGGTGCTCCAGCTCACCGAGCGATACGGCGACCACATCTATAGCTACGAGCACCGCACCCTCACCGAGGACCCCATCGACAACGTGCTGGCCCTGGTGCCGCTGCTGCCCGATGGGATCAGTCTGGACCTGGTGAGCCATTCCCGCGGCGGCCTGGTGGGCGACCTGCTCGCCTTCGCCGCCCGCGATGGCGCCGGGCGGCCCTTCGGTCCCAGGGAGTTGGACCAGCTCGGTCCTGACCAGCCCGACCTCCGGGGCAAGCTGGAGAAGCTCAGCCAACTCATGGCGGAGAAGCATCTGCGCATCGGACGTTTCGTGCGGGTGGCGAGCCCCTCCCGGGGGACCACCCTGGCATCGGGTCGGCTTGATCGATGGCTGTCGATCCTGGCCAATCTGACTGGTTATGGCGCCGAGGCGGTCCCGGTCCTGGGCCTGGCGGAGGGCTTCCTGGACTTTCTGGTCGCGGTGAGTCAAAAGGCCACTCAGCCCGAGGCGTTCCCGGGACTCGCCGCCATGGGCCCAGGCTCCCCGCTGATCCGTCTACTCAACAGCGCCCGCGACCCGGTGCCCGGCGACCTCTACGCCATCGCCGGGGACGTCGCGGGCAACAGTCTCTGGTCCAAGGCCAAGTTCCTGATCCCGGACCTGTTCTTTGCCGGCGACCACGACCTGGTGGTGAACACCGGGTCGATGTACGGCGGGCCGAGCTACCAGAACCCGCTGCACCTGTTCGACCGCGGCCCGAGTGCCACGCACTTCAACTACTTCGCCAACCCGACCTCGGCGCCCCTGGTAGTCGCGGCCCTGACGACAGGGCAGCCACCGTCCGAGTTCAAGCCGATCACGCCACAGCTCTCCAGCGAGCCAGCGCGCGGGGCTGGGGCGCGCGAGGGTGCCGAGCGCCGCCCGGTGCTGTTCTTCCTGCCGGGCATCATGGGCAGCGGGCTTGCGGTGGACGGGCGCAAGGTGTGGCTCGACCTGAAGGCGCTCGCCGCCGGCGGCCTGGAGGACCTGGCCATGGACACTAGCCGTCGCGTGACTCCCTCGGAGCCCGTTGCGAGGGCCTATGCCCAGATCCTGAGCTTCTTCCGTACCACCCACGATGTCGTGCCCTTCGGCTACGACTGGCGTCTCCCCGTCCAACAGTCCGCGGCGATCCTCGCCGAGGCGGTGGAAGCCAAGCTGGAGCAGGCGGAGCGTCATCGCCAGCCGGTGCGTCTGCTCGCCCACTCCATGGGCGGGCTGGTGGCCCGCGCCATGATCGCCGAGCACCCGCGTCTCTGGCAGCGTATCCGCGCGCTCGGCGGGCGGCTGGTGATGCTCGGCACGCCCAACGGCGGGTCCTGGGAGATCGTGCGGCTGCTCACGGGCCGCGCCACGACCCTGAAGAAGCTGGCCCTGGTCGACCTTCCTCACGGCAAGACCGGGCTACTCCAATTCATCTGCGAGTTTCCGGGCGTCCTCGACCTGTTGCCGGACGATGACCGGAACTTCTTTAGGGCCCAGAGTTGGGCCGACCTCAAGGCCGACGATAAGGCCGAGGGCCACGGCTGGCACATCCCGGGGCGCGGTCGTGGCGGGGCGGGTCGCACCCGCTTGGAAGAGGCCGGTGGCGCGCGGCAGCGGCTGCGCGAGTCGGCCCTGGGGCCGGAGGGCATGCTCTACGTCGCCGGCCAGGCCCGGTCCACCGCCTGCGGCGTGCGCATCGCAGACCTTACGCCGCCCTTCATGGAGCACTCCGAGCGCACCCTGGAGTTTGTCGGCTCGCGGCTCGGCGATGGCTCGGTGCTGTGGGAGGACGGCCCCCTACCCAACATGCCCACCTGGTACATGACCGGGGTGGAGCATGGCGATCTGGCCAACACCCCGGCCCACTTCGAGGCCATCCGCTCCCTGCTGGCCGAAGGCACCACCACCGCCCTGGCCCGGCGCCCGCCGGTCAGCCGCGGCGCCGACACCCCGATGCCACTGCCGGAGCGGGAGCCCGCCTACTACCCGGACGAGGACTCGCTCCTCGCCAGCGCTCTCTGCATGGGCCCCCCGCGCACACCGGAGAGGGCCGGTCCGCCGGTCGCGGTGTCGGTAGTCCACGGCAGCCTGGCCTTCGCCCGCCACGCGGTGGCGGTGGGGCACTATGCGGGCGGCACCCTCATCGCCGCCGAGGCCTACCTCGACCGGGTCCTGGGCGGGCGCCTCGGGGCCAGCCTCGATCTCGACATCTATCCCGGGGCCCTGGGTACCTACCGCTTCTTCGCCAACCCCCATCCCGAGGGGATGCCCCGCGGTGCCCTGGTGGTGGGCCTCGGCGCGGTCGGCGAGTTGACCCCCTCGGCCCTCACCGACAGCTTCGCCCGCGCCCTCCTCGGCTATGCCCGCGAACTGCTGGAGCGTGGCCCAACGCCGTCCCAGGCCGGTGGTGCCACCGATCGCCCCGCCCTCGAGGTCCGGCTCTCTGCCCTGCTGATCGGCACCGGCGCCGGGGGCTTCGCGGTCCGCGACTCGGTCGCAGCCCTGATGCGCGGGGTCAGCCGGGCCAATGCCGCCCTGCACGACTCGCCGCCCTCACGCCATATGAGGATCGGCGAGTTGGAGATCATCGAGATCCGCGAGGACCGGGCCATGGAGGCGGCCCGGGCCTTGGGGGGTGCGCACAGCGATCCGGAGCTGGCCGGCCAGTTCTCCGTGCACAGGACCCTCTGCCGAGGCTACGGCGGGCACCGGGCCGGCTACGACGGGACTGACCCGGCCTGGTGGCACCGCCTTCAGATCCTGAGCGAAAGGGACGGCGGCCTGCGCTTCACCTTCCTCACCCAGCGCGCCCGTGCCGAGCAGACCCTGCTCGCCACCCAGCGCGCCCTGGTGGACGGCTTCGTGGCGGATGCCATCCGCGATACCGGCGATGGGCCCGAGACCTCCCGAACCCTGTTCGAGATGCTGCTGCCCAACAGCCTCAAGGACGGCACCGCCCTGCGCGGCAACCTGGTGCTGGTGGTGGACGAGGCGTCTGCCCGCTTCCCCTGGGAGCTGCTCCAGGACCGCTGGTCCAAGGAGATCAAGCCACCGGCGGTGGAGCGCGGCACGCTGCGCCAGTTGCAGACCGGCAGCTTCCGGGCCGATCCCAAGCTCACCCTGCGTGGGCGCGCCCTGGTGATCGGTGAGCCCAAGTCCGGTCTGACGGAGTTGCCCGGCGCCCGGGCGGAGGCGGAGCGGGTGCAGGAGACCCTGGAGTCCCGCGGATTCCAGACCTGCTTGCTGCTGGACGCCCAGGCAGGGCCCATCCTGCGCGGCCTGCACGCCGATGCCTACCAGATCCTGCACCTGGCCGGGCACGGGGTCCACCGCCACAGCCTCGGCACCGCGGCGGACCCCAGTCGCTGCCAGACCTGCAACCAGGCCCTACCGAGCGCTGGCGGCGAACTGCTCAGCGGCATGGTCATAGGCCCCAATCAGGTGCTCACCGCATCGGACGTGGAGCAGATGCGCCAGGTGCCGGAGCTGGTGTTCATCAACTGCTGTCACCTGGGCCGGACCGACGCGCCAGGGGTCGCCGGGTCCGGGGCGACCGACCTCAACCACCTGGCGGCCAACCTGGCGGTAGCCTTCATCCGCATGGGGGTGCGGGCGGTGATCGCCGCCGGTTGGGCGGTGGACGACAGTGCCGCCCTAACCTTCTGCACCGCCTTCTATCGCCAGATGGGTGCGGGCGTACCCTTCGGCGAGGCCGTCCGCCTGGCCCGCGAGGAGGCCTGGCGCAGCCATCCGGGCGTCAACACCTGGGGCGCATATCAGTGCTATGGGGACCCGGACTACCGGCTGCGCAGCGATGGCGGCGCCGAGCCCACGGACGAGGTGCCGACCTGCTATGTCGACCCGGCCGAGGCCGTCGCCGACCTGGACAATCTCGCCGCGGATGCCCAGGTGGCGACCACCAGAGAGATCCCCCATCTGGGCGAGCGGCTCGCCTGGATCGGTCGGCGCCTGGAGCAGACCCAAGCCGACTGCGGGGAGGACTGGGGGCAGACCGGCGAGGTGCTGGCGGCGCGTGGTCTGGCCTGTGCGGAACTTGGGCTCTACGAGGAGGCGGTAGACAACCTGGACACCGCCATGGCCAGCGAGTCCGGCGACATCACCCGCGACCTGATCGAGCACCGCGCCCGCTGCCAGTCGCGGGTAATCCTGGACCAGTATTTCGCCGCGGATACCGAGGAGAAGCGCGCCCAGGCAGGTGCCGGATTTCAAACGATGATCCAGGACTTGAGTCCTGACTACGGCAGCGCCCCCGGCGGCCCTTCGATCCAACGGGTCCGTACCCTCTCGGGCATCCACTGGCACCAGATTCAGACCCTCCGGGCAGAGGAGCGTGAGGTCGCACTGGAGGCCATCCTCAAGCTCTACGACGGCGCCGTCGCCGTGCGCTCCAAGGCGGCCGGCGACCCCCTCGGCAGCTACACGCGGCTCCTCTGGCTCAACGCCCGCTACGTGCTCACCGCCTACACCAAACGCGAGGTGGACGAGGTCTACCCGGACTTCGATGTCTGGTGCGACCGCATCAAGGAGACCGCCCAGGCCGACGACTGGGGCGGGCTGCGGGCGGACGTCACACAGATCGAGGTAGACCTGCTCCGGCTCATCCGCCACCGCAAGCGTCTCCAGAAGGAGGCCAAGGCGCAAAAGCTGGCCAAGGACCCGGTGGAGGCGGAGCAACAAGCCCTGGCCGAGCGCCTGACGGCGGCCCTCGGTCGGGGCCTGAGCGCCCGCCAATGGTCGGGGCTCGACAACCACCTGCGGATGCTGGAAATCCTGCTCGCCGAGTCGGCCGCAAAGCCCGCGGAGCGCGCTAAGGATGCCGCCATCCCGGCTGCCCTACGCAGGCTCTTGAAGGCGGGATAACGCCGACCGCCCGCAGACGTTCGATGGCACCGACCTGGGTACCGGCAGGATCGTCGGCACCCAGGTCGGCAGGGCTCGACCGTTGGGCGAGGCGTCCACACCCGAACCCATGGCGGCACCCAATTGCACCCGGAGGGAGGAGTCATGCAACTGAGATCCCTGCTTCGCCGCGTCGCCCGTCCGTTCGTTTGGATGGGCAACGCCCTGTTCGGCTATGACTTCTTCATCTCCTATAGCTGGAACGACCCGGACCGCCTGGGGCGTAACTATGCCGTCGCCCTTAAGAACCGCCTGACGGACAAGGGCTTCACGTGCTTTCTGGATTCAACGGACTACGAGAAGGGAGCGGACTGGGAAAAGATCGGCGAGGTGGCGTTACGTCGCACCCGTAAGCTGTTGCTGGTGGCGACCCCGGCCATCTATGAGTCCGACCCCGTGGAGCGAGAGCTGCGGCTGTTCCGCAGCACCGGTCGCGACATCGTACCCATCGACATCGACCGAACCCTGGCCCGTGCCCCCGCGGGCCACGAGTTGACCCAGCTGATCCCCGACACCGTCCTGCGGATCCCGGAGCCCGACGCGAGCCCTGTCGGGGGGCCTGCGGATTCAGTGCTCAAGGAAATCAGCGATAGCTTCAAGTTGACCCGCCAACGCACCATCCGTCGCCGAGTAGTTGTCGCGGTGATGCTGGCGTTGGCGGGGCTTTTCGTCTGGGCCGAATGGCAGCGCCGCGAAGCGGAGGCTCAGCGGATCGAAGCAGAGGCTCAGCGCACCGAAGCGGTGACCCAGCGGGGACACGCGCTGAGGTACGGCAAGGAGGCGGAGCAAAAAGCCGAGGAGGCCCGCACCAATTTGGCCCGCGCCGAGGAGGAACTGCTGCGCGCCAACATCAATCTCGCAAACGCGCACCACCAAAAGGCTAAGGCGCTCCTGGAATCTTCTCCCAGGAGCGTGAGTGATCGAGACTGGCAGCGAGTCTTGCTCCACGCATTGGAGGCCCAACGCCAGTCGCTCGGTAACCGCGATCCCTTGCCCCTAGAGCTGAGGTCCGCCCTCATAACCTCCCTGCCGATAAATGCATTCGCCCGACGTTGGTACTCGCCCACCGCGAGTTCTGGGCGGCCGATTAACGCCCTTCTGCTCTCGCCCCAAGGCGACCGGGTCGTGACTGGGGGGAAAGACGGAGCGCTCAGCATCTGGGATGTCGCCACCGGTTCCCTGCAAATGAGGGTCGATGGCCACCAGGGCGCCGTCACCTGCCTGACCGAGTCTGCCGAACTAGGCTTGGTCGCGAGCGGCGACGATCAGGGGGCAGTCCGCATCTGGAATCCTCAAACAGGTGCCCTCCGCCAACTGCTATCGGGCAACGGTGGCCCCGTGTCGGCGGTCGCTTTCGCACCGCAGGGTCGCCGGATTGCCGTCGGAAACGAGCATGGCACAGTCCGGCTCGTGGACTGGGATGCGCAGAAGGATTTATGGCGATTCGATACCGACGTCGAAGGTGGGGTCAGCGATCTTACGTTCAGTAGAGACGGAACAAAGCTGTGGCTCGCGAGCGAAACGGACAGTGAGGCTTGGATCCGAATGCTCGACACAGCGAACGGAGAGGTCGTTTGGAAACAGAACCCCGGTGATTACGCCAGCGGGATGGCTTTGAGCTTAGACGGGACCGAACTATACGTGTCCCATACCGGCGTACATCGCTGGCGTGCCGACACTGGCGAGTACCTCGGCGGATTTGGTGACGACGGCGATGGCGTGAGTTCCATCGCCCTGAACCGATCCAACGGAGCAATCGTGGTTGGGACATCGATTGGCCTGATACGGGCGCTGGACCCTAGTACCGGAGCAGAGCTCGGCCGCGCTCAGAAGCACGGACATCTAGTTTCGTCGCTTGCGGTCAGCTCCGATGGCAGGCTCGTCGCCAGCGCGTCCCTTGACGGGAGCGTACAGATCTCGGAGGTACCATCGTCCATCAGTTCGGCTGCCCCAGGTGTGGGTCGAACACCCATTCTCGACTTGGCGGTGAGCTCACGGAGCCGCCTCATCGCGGCCGGCTCGCACGGCGGAGGGATCAGCGTGTGGGACCGGGACCGAGGGACGTTGCTGCACGAGTTTTCGCATCCGCAGCCAGAGGTCGTCGACTTGTTTGGCGTAACGGCAGTGGGCTTCAACAGCGACGGCAGTATGCTGGCTACGGGCGATAGCCGCGGAGGAATCCTGCTGTGGGACCCGAAGACTGGCGATAACATCGGACAGATGGTGGACACCGATGTCTGCGGCTGGGTTCATTCGATCGCGTTCTCACCCGACGGTAAGAAGGTGGCGGTGGGGTGTCGTGTGGGGGTCGCGATCTATTCGGTTCGAGGCAAGCATCGGCTGCAGACCTTGCCTGCCGGCGACGTTCACTCCGTAGATGTGATCGCGTTCAGTGAAGACGGGTCGAGTGTTACAGGCGTAAGCAGCGGTGATCATTGGGTTCGGCGCTGGAACCTGGGGACGGGAAAGGTTCAGCGCACGTACAGGGTCAAGGAGGGCCATCCGATCATTTCGATGGCTCTGGGCGGTGGGGGCCAGCGATGGGTGGTGGGCGAATCCGGTGGGCGGGTCATGATCGGAGAGCGAGGACGGGGGGAAGACGCTTTAACCCTAAGGCGCGATGGGGGTGCAGTAACAGCCGTCGCTTTGAATCGAGCCGGCAGCCTGGCGGCCGTTGGATTACAAAACGGATCGGTAGAGATCTGGGATACTCAGGGGCAGACCAAGCGACTGGAGGCAATGGTGGGGTGCGGGGAGGTCGCGGCGATGAAAATCGATGCAGACTCAAAGGTCGTGGTGGTCGGCTGCCAGAATGGCAGTATCCAATTAATCGAGGTTCCACCGGGCAGCACAGCTTTCGAAATGAAGACGGACGCCCAGTTTCTCTCCCTTGATGTGACACCAGACGATAGGCTCCTAGCGGCAGCGCTGGAGTACCCCTCAGATATGGATGATGGGTGGGTGTGGGTACCGCGAGTCTGGAATCTCCACGACGGCCAAGAAACCAAGCTTGGCGCCTGTGGGGCGCGCCTGTGGACCGTCCGGCTGTCCCCGAGCGGCGAGAGACTCGCGGCGTCGGACGAGGAAGGCAACCTGTGCCTTTGGGACGTGCAGGCCGGAGCTCTTCCGTATCGCATCGATGCGAAGGTCAGTGGCGGTGCTGTTGCCTTTGCGCCGCGCAGCGAGACGATCTTTACCGGCACGGAGGAAGGGATTGTTAGACGGTGGGGGACCACCACTGGACTTGAGGAGAGCCCATTTGCCACACTTGAGTCCGAGATCGTGGTTTTAGATTTCGACCCCCAAGGCAAAGCCCTTGCAGTGGGGATGGACAACGGTCGAACGGCGGTCTTTGATCTGGACAGTGGCCAACGGTTCGATCACTCCTTACGGCAGTCTCGCGTGACGGAGGTGGCTTTGGGTCCGCGAGCAGAGCAGCTTGCCGTGGGCTATAGGGACGGTAGCATCACTCACCAGTCCCTCAACCCGGTATCGGCACCGATGCTCTGGTCGGGGCATGCAGGTTCTGTGGGTGGGGTCGAGATACACCCCACTGGGGAGATGATTGCGAGCAGCTCAGGCGACGGAACGATTCGGTTATGGGATGCGCGAGTCGGCACCGAGCTTGCCAGGCTGACTGAAGGTAGTGATTCGAAACCCTCACTGATGGAGGCCAGTACCTGGCTTCCCCCGGCGGTGGAGGCGATTCGCTTTCTTCGGAGAGGCTCCTGGTTGGCCTCCGCGAGCGATGCATCAGAGGGAGGGGCCTTCGGAGCGATTCGATTTTGGGATCTGCGGGCATTCCTCCTCATCAATAACGGGGCCGCGCCTTCGCCGCGAGCTGCGCTTATCTCGGAGGCACTCCAGCGGCTCTGGGGCCTCAGGCTATCCGGACTGGACATTGAGGACAGGCCCTGGCACAGACTGAGTCCCAGAAACGGCTACTATATCGACCAGGAAGTGGTCATAGACGTCCGCCCCGCCGCCGCTACCGCGGATCGCGACAGCAAGCCAATCCTGCGCACCTTCGACATCCGCCCCCTGTTGGACCCGCCGCCCCCCGGCAAGGACAAGCTGGACCAACTCCTGGACTGGCTCCCC
>Ga0209254_10003960_pt1 | contig 13549 bp, 10 predicted proteins | sample FrelakmetDIP11DI_FD_187148 | JGI IMG/M metagenome (GOLD analysis project Ga0209254, IMG submission 187148) | Freshwater lake sediment microbial communities from the University of Notre Dame, USA, for methane emissions studies - DIP11 DI (SPAdes)... | ecosystem: Environmental > Aquatic >...
TGGTTGTACATCCGCGCCGCCGATTCCAAGAAAGCCGCCCGGCGTTGTGCTCGGGACATTGTGCGTGACATCTCTAATTCCCCCCTGGTGGTATCAGATCTGTCCCACAGTATACTCGCCTGCTTCCCTGGCGTCAACCCCTACTTTTCTGCGCTATACTCCGTCGAACATGGGGGGTTGACAAACGGGCGAAAGTGCGCTATACTAGAGTCACAGAGTAAGAGTGGGATTTGGAACTGGTCTGAGACATGGATCGACCATTTGGACAAGGATGACTGGAGCCAGGGCGGCACTATGCCCTGGCTCTGTTCGTTTTCCTGGCATAATTACCAGCCCTGACCTTCGGGCAGGGCGATCAAAATCCCTTAAGGAGGCGGATATGGATTCAGCGATGATTGGCAAGATTCAGAAGGCCAGACTCTATGCCGAAGAACCGGAACGGGTCCATTTCGAGCAGTTCCGAGCCACCTTCCGGGGCACCAACGGCAACCACACCGTCACGTTCAACCAGGGAGACTGGCATTGCACCTGTCACTTTTTCGCCGGTCGGGGAGTGTGCAGCCACACGATGGCCTTGGAGCGTCTGCTCGGGGTGATGGTACCAGTTCAGGTCACTACGCCCACGGAGCCGGTTCGGGCAATGGTCTGAAGGTGGGCCAAAGTAACGCAGCGGGGGATGGGCACGCCCATCCCCCGCTTTTTATATCTCCACGCTGCCCTGCAACGCCCTCCCTGCCAGCGCCACCAACCGGGCAGGGGTGATCCTGTTGGCCAGGTCTCCCGGGCAGACAGCCTGCACCCGCAAATAGTTGCCGGTCAGCCCGCTCCACAGCGGGCCGTCTTCCCCAGGCCGGCTCGTTTCCCACAGCACCGCCATGGTCCGCCCCACAAAGCGCCGGCGGAATGCCCGATCGCCGGCCGCGGCGACGGCGCGCATCGCCTGGGCCCGCTCGGCCTTGACCCGCGACGGCACCTCGCCCGCCAGCCCGGCCGCGACGGTGCCCGGCCGGGCCGAATAGGGAAAGACGTGGGCCCGGGCAAAACCGGTCGCCTCGACAAAAGCCAGGCTTTCGGCAAACTCGGCGTCCGTCTCGCCCGGAAAGCCGACGATGACGTCGGTAGTCAGTGCCAGGTCGGGGATGGCAGCCCGCGCCGCCGCGACCAACGCCGCAAACTGGGCGGCCGTGTAACGCCGGCCCATGCGTTGCAGAACGGCATCACTGCCGCTCTGCAACGGCAGGTGCAGATGCCGGCACAGGCGCGCATCCGCCCACAACTGCAATGCCTGCTCCGGCAGATCCCACGGCTCGATCGACGACAGGCGCAGCCGGGCGATGCCCGTCTCCGACAGGAGGCGCGCTACCAATCCCCACAGATGCGGGCCTGCATTCCCGTCAAAAGCCCGTGGCCGATCCCGCCCATAAGCGCCGATGTGAACGCCGGTCAGCACGACCTCCTGGTAACCGGCCTCAACGCGGGACTGTACGTCGGCCAGGATCTCCTCAGGCGTCCGGCTGCGCTGCGGTCCCCGCGCCAATCGGACGACGCAGTAGGTGCAGGCGTTGTCGCAGCCATCCTGGATCTTGACAAAAGCGCGGGTGCGGGGGCGCGCTGCGGATTGACCTGCTGGCCCCTCCGCCGCCCCCCCCAGCAGGCCGGCCAGTTGCTCCTTCTGCCGGTTTCCGGCCACCAGCTCGACGCCGGGCAGCCTGCTCAGCTCGGTAGGGGACAGGTCGGCGTAACAGCCGGTGGCCACCAGGCGGGCAGCCGGGTTGTCGTGGTGCAGGCGGCCCAGCGCCTGGCGTGACTTTTGGGCGGCCACGTGGGTCACGGCGCAGGTGTTGAGAATACACAGGTCCGCCTCGCCCGCCGAGGCGACGATCTGGTGCCCGTTGCGCGCCAGCCGCGCAGCCAGCTCGTCCATCTCGCTCTGATTGAGCTTGCAGCCCAGGCTGCCAACGTAGATGCGCATCAATCCCTCGCGGCGCATTGTATCACATCGGGCAGTGGATGTAAAAGAATTGGCTTCCGAACTGATAAGATGCTATAATGAGCACCCGTCGGGGGCCGGAGACCGGCCCCTGCCGGCAGATGCTATGACAGAACCGACCTGGCAGCGCTACCTGACCGACTATAACGAAGGCTTGGGCCTGGTCTATGAGCGGTTCGTGCTCAACGACTTTTTGTCGGCCCTGCGAGGCGAGTACACCCTTCAAACCGCGCTCGAAGCCCCACTGTTTGGCATGGCCGGCGTATCGGGCATCAACAGCGTGGCCCTGGCCCAGGCCGGCGTCCAGGTGACCCTGGTGGACGACCGCAGCGAGCGCCTGGCCGCCGTGGAGCGGATCTGGGGGGAGCTCGGCCTGCCGGCCCGGTTCGTCGGTCATCAAGAGTGGGGCAGCCTGCCCTTTCCCGATGGCGCCTTTGACCTGGCCTGGAACTGGGCAGCGCTGTGGTACCTGCCCGATCCGGCAGCGCTGCTGCGCGAGATGGTCCGCGTCTCGCGGCAGGTGGTTTTTGTGGCCATGCCCAACCGGGCGCAGGTCGGCTACCTGTTGCGCAAGGTTGTGCTGGAGCGTGATTTTGTCAACCACGTGGACGAGCACTGGGCCGACATCGGCCGCGTCCGCCGCGTGCTGGAGGATGCCGGGGTACGCATTGTCCGGCAGGGCGTCCTGGATGTGCCGCCCTGGCCCGACACGGCCATGCCGGCCGCCGACGTACTGAAGCGGCTGGGCTTGCGCTCGACAAAGCTGACCGGCCAGTTCAGCGGTGACGCCTGGCAGTGGAGCACCATGGCCTATTACCTGGGCCAGCAGCCCGACCTCTATGACCGGGTAAAGCGCTACGCCTGGCTGGATCGGGCGCCGCTGCCGTGGCGTCTGAAGGCGATCTGGGCTCACCACCGCTACGTGGTTGGGATCAAAATACAAGACCCTAAGGGTTTCAAAAACCCTTAGGGTCTATGGGAGCATCATGACACAGACTGGGAAACGCAGCCGAACATATCTGGTAGTTCTGCTCATCTATGTCATCCTGGCGCTGGTGCTGACCTGGCCGCTGGCGACCCACCTGTTCACCCACATACCGGGCAGCTACAACTGGGCGTTCGACGAATACACCTTTGTCTGGAACAGTTGGTGGTTCCGCTACTCCCTTCTGAACCTGGGCGAGCACCCGCTGCACTCGAACTATATCTTTTATCCCATCACCGTCGATCTGATCCTGTTCACCTACAACCTGTTCAACGTCCTGATCTCCTTTCCTCTCCAGCCGTTCCTGCCCCTGACGACCATCAGCAATCTGACCTTTCTGTTCTCCATCGTCATGAGCGGGTTCAGCGCCTTCCTGCTGGCCGAGTATCTGCTGCGGACCACGGAACACAGCCGGCGCGTGCCAAGGGTCGTGCCCTATGCCGCTTTCTTTGCCGGCCTCATCTACGGCTTTTCCTCCTACCGCATGGTCTACGCTGCCATCGGCCACCACGACATCTGGAGCACGGCCTGGATCCCGCTCTACACCCTATACCTGCTCAGGACGATCCGCGAGCCCGGCTGGCGCAACGCGCTCCTGGCCGGCCTGTTTTTCGCCCTGGCCATGCTGTGCGAGATGATCTTTGGCGTGCTGCTGGCCATGATGACGATCGTGATCCTGCTGTTCGTAATCGGCCGGCAAGGCAGGCAAAAAGTGGCCGGCGGCCTGACCGGCCTGTTCAAGCGGCTGGTGCTGGCCGGCGGCCTGGCCACCCTGCTCTACTCGCCGATGCTGGTGCCGATCCTGCGCGAGATGTCGTTCGGCTATGCCCTTTCCGGCTGGGGCAGCGCCCAACAGCTTTCGGTCGACCTGATGGGCTTTGTCTCGCCGACGGGTCTGAACATCCTCGGCCCCGATTGGGCCACCGATCTGCGCCTGACGCGGGAGGGGACGGCCCGCTTTTCGGACATAAACACCGTCTTTCTCGGTTGGGCAACCTTGACCCTGGCCATCGCCGGCGCGATACGCTACCGGCGGCGGGTTGCGGTCTGGATCACCTGCGCTGTTGTGTTCATGTTGTTTGCCCTCGGTCCGGTGCTGCAGATCTATAAACACTCCACGTTCGATCTGGACGGGCTGCCGGTCAATGTGCCCCTGCCCTTTATTATGCTGCACTATATCCCGGTGATCAGTGCCAACCGGGTCCCCAACCGTTTCAGCGCCGTCCTGATGCTGGCCCTGGCGATCCTGGCCGCCTTTGCCGTATACTGGATCCTGAGCTGGGTAGCGACGCAGAAATGGGCGGCACTCCCTTCGGTCGGGCGCCGCCCCTACGGGTCGCGCCTGCTGTTGCCCGCTTGCTCCCTGCTGCTTGTCGCTCCGCTGCTGTTTGAGCACTGGTCGGTCCCGCTGCCCTTGACCGACAGCCGCATCCCGCCGGTCTATGACCAGGTGGCCGCCGATCCGGGCGACTTTACGATCCTGCAACTGCCGCTCGGCTGGCGCAACAGCTTTGGACAATTGGGAGCAGAGGACACGCGGAACCAGTACCACCAGGTGTACCATCAAAAGCGGCTGCTGGCCGGCAACACCTCGCGCAACACGGCGTTCAAATTCGACTATTTCGACCGGGTGCCGATCATCCATTCGATCGTCACCCTGGAGAGCTACGGCCAGGTAGACGCCGAGCGCCGCGCCGCCGACCGGGCCTCTGCCGGCGAGTTCCTGTGGTTCTACAACATCCGCTACGTCATCGTCTCGCCTCCGGTGCCCGACCGCCCGCCCTACACCGACACCTACACCGCCACCCTGGCCTACGTCGAAGAAGTGCTGCCGGTGCACAAGATCTATGACCGGGACGGCTGGCGCCTGTACCGCGTGGACCGCGATGCCGACGCGACGCGGGCCGCCGTCGAGGTGGACTTTGGCTCGACGGCGCCGCTGGCCCAGATGGCCCTTGGCGAAGGCTGGGCGGCCGACGAACAGATCCAGGGCGCCAGCGCCAACTGGGCGGTGGAACAGGAGGCTCGGGTTCTGCTGCCATCCGCGGCTGGAACCGACTACCGGCTGACGGTGCGGGCCTTGCCCTTCGACTACCCAGACGCCAAGGTGCAGACGATGGCCCTGGTGGCAAACGGCCACCGTCTGGAGCCGGTCACCCTGGCGCCAGGATGGGCTGAGTACAGTTGGGAAGTATCCGCCCAACTGCTTGAACAACCGATCAACGAGCTGCGGTTCGAGCTGGACCACCTGGCCGCGCCGGCGGACGTGCTGCCGGGCAATGGCGCCATCGGCACGACCGGCGTCCAGGCCCCCGTCGCCATCGAGGTGAACAGCGACGCCCCGGCCGACCTGGCCTACATCACCGTCGGCGAAGGAGACCAGGCGAAGGATGGATCGGTCCACAGCCCCGGCTATAACGTGGCCGTGATCGATCGGAAAAGCGGCCGTCTGCTCAACCAGCAGGGGTTCGACACCACGCCGGGCGGGAAGCCGGGCCAGGCCACGGCTCTGGCCGATTTCATCGCCGGCATACCTGCCGGCCGGATCGTGGTCGTCGCCATGCAGGGCGACGGCGCGGCCGGCCTGACCGACGCCGCCGTGGCTGCCTTCCGCACCATCGGCGGGCAGGCAAACCCGCGCGGCACGGCCGGTTGGTCGCATGTCATCATCGGCGTCAAGGGCGCCGCGGCGGGCACCGCCCTCGAGGCAGCCGGCCCGGGCAGCCAGTGGCTGCGCGTCGCCGCCGACCGGCGCACCCTGGGCGTGGCCGTAGACACCCTCCTGTGGGAGCCGATCGGCCCCTCGACAACCGAGCCGTCGCCGTAACGATGCCATGAGCGCCGAGACCCGCAGCCAGCCGAGCCGCCGGCATGTCGACAGGTGGCTGGCCATCCTGCTCGGGGTGGCGGCGTTTCTGCTGTACGCTCTGACACTGGCGCCCACCATCCTTGCCGGTGACCCGGGCGAGCTCCAGTTCGCGTCCTACCTGCTCGGCGTGGCCCATCCAACCGGCTATCCCCTCTACACCCTGCTTGGCTGGGCCTGGTCGCACCTGCTGCCGATGCAGGACGCGGCCTACCGGATGAATCTGTTCTCGGCTTTTTGGGCGGCGCTGGCGGTGGGCCTGCTCTATCCGACCAGCCACAGCCTGGTGCGCCAGGCGCTGCCCGGCCTCGCGGCGCGGCCTGCGGTTCGCCGCTTGATCGCGGTGGCGGCCACGGCCACCTTTGCCGTCACCCCCACCTTCTGGTCGCAGGCGATTATCGCCGAAGTCTATACCCTCCAGATCTTCCTGGTCGTGGCGCTGCTCTATTTTCTCCTGGCCTGGGCTGAGCGGCAGAACAGCGCCTATCTGGTACCGGCGGCCGCCTGTTTCGGCCTGGGCCTGGCCCACCACCGCACGACGTTGGTCCTCGTCCCGGCCCTGCTGGCCTACCTGTGGCTGGTTGGCCGGAGCATGCCGGCTGCCAGGCCCAGCCGGCGGCAGTGCCTGCTGTCGCTGTTGCTCATCCTCCTGCCGCTGGCCCTCTACCTCTACATTCCCCTCAGGGCGCCGCACACACCCTACCTTCGCCTGCCCCTGAGACAGGACCGCGAGCTGGTCCTCTACGACAACAGCCTGCCTAGCTTCCTCAGCTTTGTGCTGGGCGGGCCGTTCGGCGGCTCGCTCGACCTGACGGTGGACCTGGGAGCGCGGCTGGCAATGGCCTGGGGTCTGCTGCGCTACGAGATCGGCCGGCCGGGCGTCTTGCTGGCGCTGGCCGGTGCCGGTTGGCTGATAGTTGCCAGGCGATGGGCATTGCTGGCCCTCACCGGGCTGATCGGACTGGGGACAATCGCCTTTAACCTGGTCTACACCATCGGCGACATCTATGTGCTATTCATCCCCGCCTACCTGGTCATCGTGCTGTGGCTGGCCGTGGGCGTCGGGGCCATAGCCCAGGCTTTGACCCAGATCGCATCACCCAAGCTCGCTACCGTCACGTCGCTGGCGCTCGTCCTGGCCTTTCTCGTCTTGCCCATCTCGTTAGGGGCCAGCCGCTTCCGTACCACCAACCGCGGTTGGGACTCGTATGAGCGCTTTCGCTGGGAGATGATCCTGCCGTGGCCGCTGCCGGACGACACCGTGCTGGTCAGTAACGACCGCAACGACATCATGCCCATGTGGTACCTCCAGTACGTGGAGCACATGCGGCCCGACGTGCTCGGCCTGTTCCCCCTCATCACCCCCGATTACCCGACATTGGGCCAGGTGCTCGACCTGGCGCTGGGCACCGGACGGCCGGTGTACCTGGTCAAGGAAATGCCGGGGATCGACGTCAAGGTCAGAACCAAGCCGGACTACAATGGACTGTGGCAGGTGCTTGGCCCGGCTGTCACCGGCCAGCCGGCCTATCCCCGCGATATCCGCCTGGGCGACGCCGTAAAGCTGGCCGGTTATGACCTGTCGACCCGCAGCCCGCGCCCCGGCGAGGAGCTGCAGGTCAGCCTGTACTGGGAGCCGCTGCGCCCGCTCAATGCCGAATACCACAGCTTTGTCCACCTGGTCGACGCGGCCGGCCGGCCCGTGGTCCAGAGCGACCACCAGCCGGGCGGCGTTTTCTATCCGAGCACCCTGTGGCAGCCTGGCGAGCAGTTGCGCGACGACCACACCCTGGCAATACCCGCCGGCGTTGCGCCGGGGGTATATCGCCTGCTGGTGGGCCTGTATACCCTCTCGCCCGACGGCACCCTTCAGCCCCTGGGCGAGCCGGTCGTCGCCGGCCAGGTGGCGGTCAAAGACCGGATACCGGCCGAGCCCGGCGCCATGGACCGCCCGGCGACGGCCGATTTCGGCGGCCAGATCGAGCTGTTGGGCTACGACACGGCGCGCCAACCGGGCGAGCTGGCGGTGACGCTCCACTGGCGCGCCCTCCGGCCGCCGGCCCAGGACTATGCCGTATTTGTCCACCTGCTCGACGCCGAGGGCCGGATCGTCGCCCAACATGACGGCCAGCCGCAGAACGGCGCCTATCCCACCTCTGTCTGGGACACGGGCGAGGTCGTCGCCGACGAGCATGTGCTGGATCTGCCGGCCGATCTGCCGGCCGGCAGCTACCGGCTGCGGGTGGGGTGCTACCTGCCGGGCAGCGGCGACCGCCTGCCGGTGACAGGCGGCGGTGACAGCGTCGAGCTGAACGTAGTGGAGTGAGCCATTGTTTGACATTTTCTGATTTGTCATGTACAATGATGAGTGCCTGACAATAGGAATACTGTCAGAGAAATGGAGACATGCAGGATGATTATCAGTACTGTTGGCCGGCGAGGGCAAATGACTGTTCCCCGACAACTCCGCCGTGCGTTGAATCTGCAGGAAGGCGATCGCGTCGCTTTCATACGCCGAGGCGACGAATTTGTTCTACAGCCTCTGACACACACCTTGCTCGATCTACGGGGCAGCGTCCCTGTAGCCGAGCCCCAGGATTTCGCCGCCATCCGTGAACAGGTCATTCAAGAGCACGCCCGGAAGGTGGCCCGAGATGAAGATTGAGCGTGTCTTTGCCGACACCAATCTTTTTCTGCGCTACCTGACCAACGATCTGCCCGCCCAGGCAGATGCAGTCGAGCAACTGCTCCACCGCGCTGCCGCCGGAAAGGTCATCCTGGTGACCAACAGCCTGGTAATAGCCGAAATCGTGTGGACCCTGGAATCGTATTATAGTCTGGGGCGTGATAGCATCAAGGACAAGATCCTCGCCATCCTCAATACCTCTGGCCTAGAGGTGGCAGAAGGGGATTTGGTGCTGCAGGCTATCTCCTGGTATGCGGACAAGAACATAGACTTCATCGATGCCTTCAACGCAGCCTGGCTGTTGGCCCAGGGGTTGACAACCGCTTGCACCTTTGACCACAAGCACTTCTCTCGCCTCGAAGGGATCAGCGTCCAGGCGCCCTAAGCTTCTATCTCAGATCGCGCAGCAGCGTCTCGGCACGCTGGCGATAATAGCCCTCGGTATCCAGGTCGGCTGCCCGCTGGAGGTGCCGGCGGGCCGGCTCGGGGCGGCCGGTGCTGGCGTACAGGCTGCCCAGGTGGTAGCGGGCGCTGACCAGATCCGGGGCCAACTCCAAAGCCCTGACGAGCGCCTGCTCTGCCTCGGCGTGGCGGCCGGCCAGGTGGTAGGCCCAGCCCAACAGGTCCTGGGCGCGGGCGTCGCCGGGAGCCAGTGCGACCGCCGCCTCAGCCGCCGGTACGCCTCCCTCCACGACGTGGTACAGGTGATCCAGGTAAAAGTGAGCCAGTATCAGTTGAAAGTCAAACCGTTGATCCTCCGGCGCTGCGTCCACCGCTCCCCGGTACCACTCCTCAGCACCCTCGTAAGCGCCCAGAGCCAGGTAGGCCTCGGCCATCTGCACCCGGAGGGCCGCGTTCTCCGGGTCGAGGACGAGCCCTTGCCACAGGACCGACTGGGCCTCCTTCACATCTCCCAGTTGCCGGTGATGGATGCCCAGGAAATAGTAGGCCACTACCAGGTCAGGGTCCAGGGTCAGGGCCTGCTGCAGGGCATCCTGGGCCGCCTCTGTTTCGCCCAGGCGGTCAAGAACATGCCCCAGGTAGGCATGGGCCTGTGCGCTGGCCGGGGCCAGGGCGACCGCCCGCTCGAGCTGGCGGCGGGCCAGGGTAAGCTCGCCGCGCTGAAAAAAGGCGATGCCCAGGAGCACGGCCTGGCCGGCCGGCTCAGGCTCGGCGCTCACTGCCCGGAGCACGGCCAGCATATCCTGGTCGCCGGCCTGGCCCAGGTGGCCGGCGGCCTGCGCCGGATCGTCGCCGGCCAGGAGACGCCCCAGCAGAGCGTGGGCAGAGGCGGTCACCTTCGATCCCAGTCCGCCTTGCTCCGGGGACATTGACGACGCCATATCGGATCGCGGCCCGAGATCGAGAGCGCGGCGCAGATAATAGACCGACGGCTCCAACTGGCCCTGCGCGATCATCCCCCGGCCCAGCGCCAGGTAGAGGCGAGCATCCTGGGGCGCGAGCGGCAGGAGGTCATACCAGGTCGTGAGCGCAGCGGCCCAATCGCCGTCAGCGGCAAAGGCATCGCCCCAAGCCAGCAGCGCCTCCACCCCACCGCCCAGCCTTTCAGCGGCACGAAAAGCATCGCGGGCCTCGGCAAAGCGGTGCTGCTGCATCAGCACCTCGCCCAGCCGCTGCCAGGGCAAGGACGAGCTTGGGGCAAGGCCGGCCGCCTGGGCATAGCTATCGACGGCAGCGCCATACTCTCGCCCGGCGCGGTAGATCTCGGCCCGGCGCACGGCGGCGGTGAACGCCTGGGGATCAGGCGCCAGGCTCAACAGCAGGACACCCACCGCCACGATAGCCAGCTTGAGACCGGAGGATCGCATGGCCCGATTGTAGCACAAGTTGGCAGCGGCGACAACTGGCCACTTGACAAAATAACCAGAATCGTGTATAATTGTGATATCAATTGCTTTTTTCGACCGTAAGGGTAGGAAGGGATCTGACATGACAGCACTTGGTCGCAAACTGGCAACGTCATCGAAGGTGATAGCCTTCAGCGCAGTGTTGATCTTGGCCCTGTCGCTGGTGGCGCAGCCTGCATTCGCCCAGGGACAGGTTCACGTCGTCCGGGCGGGCGACACCCTGTCCTCTATCGCCGCGCGCTATGGTACCACGCCGCAGGCCATCGCCGCCGCCAACAACCTGGCAAACGCCAACTATATCTATGCCGGCCAGCGGTTGACCATCCCTTCAGGAGGAGGCGGAGCGGCCACCGGCGGCGCCCACACCGTCGGCCGGGGCGAGACCCTGTCGGCCATCGCCGCACGCTATGGCACCACCGTACAGGCCCTGGTGCGGGCCAACGGGCTGGCCAGCGCCAACATGATCTATGCCGGGCAGCGGCTGATCATCCCCGGCGGAGGGGCAGCCGGCAGCTCTGCCACCAGCCAACCCCAAGGGAACGTGGTTACCGTCCGCCGCGGCGACACGCTGGCGGCCATCGCCGCCCAGTACGGCACGACTGCCTGGGCCATCGCCAGCGCCAACGGGCTGGCCAACGCCAACTATATCTATCCCGGCCAGCAGCTCAAGATCCCGGCCGGCGGTTCCGGCTCCTCCGCTCCCGCGGCGCCTGCCGCGCCGGCCGGAGGGAAACGGATCGTCGTCGATCTGTCGGCGCAGCGGATGTACGTCTACCAGAACGGGCAATTGGTGTGGAACTGGGTCGTCTCCACCGGCCGGCCGGGCCAGGAGACGGTGGTGGGGCATTTCAAGGCGCTGAACAAGATCCCCAACGCCTACGCCTATACCTGGAGCCTGACGATGCCCTATTGGCTGGGCATCTACTGGGCCGGCAGCCTGCAGAACGGCATCCACGCCCTGCCGATCGGGCCCGGCGGCCAAACCATGTGGGGAGGCTACCTGGGACAGCGGGTGTCGTACGGCTGCGTCATCCTCAGCACAGAAAATGCCGCCACGCTGTACAACTGGGCTCCCGTGGGCACGCCTGTAGACATTGTCTGGTAACCGGGTCTAGAGGGCGATCTACCGCCCTCTAGACCACAGCCGATTCTCCCCTGTAACGAATATCATCATGCCTGCCCCCGCTACGGCCATACCGGAACAGCGGCGGCACTCTGCGGCCTCGACTGCAGAACCCGCATTTCAGACAGGCCGCGTGGTGACCATTAGCGCCGGTCATGCGGTCCACGACACCTACACAGCCTTTCTGGCTCCCCTGCTGCCGGCGTTCAAGGACAGCCTTCAGCTATCCAACACGCAGCTCGGGCTGCTGTCTGTGTTCCTCAACGCCCCCTCGCTCGTCCAGCCGGTCCTCGGCTACCTTGGCGACCGGACCGACCTGCGTACCCTGGTCGTGCTGGCCCCGGCCGTGGCCGGCGTGACGATGAGCCTGCTGGGCGTGGCGCCCGGCTATGCCGCACTGGCCCTGCTGCTGATCGTCGCCGGGCTCAACTCGGCCAACCTGCACGCCGTGGCCCCGGTGATGGCCGGCCGCCTGTCGGGGGACAGCCTGGGGCGTGGCATGGGCTTTTGGATGGTCGGCGGCGAGCTGGGACGGACGTTGGGGCCGCTGATCGTCGTCACAGCCGTGGCCCGCCTCGGCCTGGAGAGCACGCCGTGGCTGATGCCCTTTGGCTTTCTGGCTTCTTTGCTCGTCTACCTTGGGCTGAGGGGTGTGCCCAGGCACGCTCCAAAAGACGGCGAGAGGCCCGCCTCCTGGCAAGCGCTGCGCAGTATGGGACCCGTCCTGGTGCCGCTGTCGGCGATCCTGGCCGTGCGCGCATTGATGATCGGAGCGCTGACCATCTACCTGCCTGTTTTCCTGAGCGAGGAGGGCGCGACCCTGTGGCGCGCCGGGGCTGCTCTGTCGGTGCTGCAGGCAGCGGGCGTGGTGGGGGCGCTGCTCGGCGGCGCTCTGAGCGATCGCCTGGGCCGCCGGCTGATCCTGGCGCTGTCGCTCCTGTTGACGCCCCTGTTCATGTTCGCCTTCCTGGCCGCCGAGTCCTGGGGGCAGTTTCTTCTCCTGCCGGCATTGGGCCTGACCGCGCTGTCAACCGCGCCGGCCATCATGGCCCTGGTGCAGGAGAGCTTTCCACAGAGCCGGTCACTGGCCAACGGCGTGTACATGGCCTTGAACTTTCTGATCCAGTCCGCAGCGGTGCTGGTGCTGGGCGCCCTGGGCGACCGGTTCGGGCTGCGGACGGCCTTTACGGTGAGCGCCGCCATCCCGCTGCTCGGCCTGCCTTTTCTCCTCCTGCTTCCGCCACGCCGCACTATTGACGGCGTCTAACCGAGGCCATGCGTGCACCAGGACCCCGTGGGGGGCTACCTGGGCATCGACGGCGAGGTCATCGAGACGACGCCGGAGCACCCGTTCTATACGGCTAAAGGCGAGTAGGTGCCGGCCGGCAAGCTGCAAGCCGGCGATGAGGTGTGCAAGGCCGATGGAACCTCCGGGGCCGTCCGGGCGGTGGTGTTTGTCTTCGCGCCACAGGCGATGTATAATCTCACCATCGCCAATGCTCATACCTTCTTTGTCTGGGATGGGCAGTGGTAGGTTGGTCCTCAGATGAGTTGGCAAAAGCAAAAGCAGCGCTTGGAAAATGGCCTGGAAGGTAGACTGACTTGAGTCTGGAATTGAGCTCTCTCGAAAAGCTCGTTAAGCTTTGGGGATAGATTATGTCCATACAAAACACCCCGACAGTCATAGAAGTATTGGATGTGTTGCAGTCAAAGGGCAAAATCCTAGTTGCTGTTAAGCTCATGACCGGAGCTATCAGGTCAGGGATGATCTTTAGGGCGCAGGACACGAATGTGAGGTGGCGTGCATTAGGGCTGTCGTTTCAACCATACGAGTCTTGGGAGCAGGGGGTGAGGATGGTTTCACTCGAATGCTTGGACCAAGAAGGAGAGTTGTCCAAAGGTATGCGCTTGACCTCCATGAGTTAGCTAAGAAACTCGACTGTTGTGTTTTGAGCGACTCCAAATGGCATGGAATTCGAGCTTGCTAAACAAAAACACGCCTCGTTCGTTGTTGAACCAGGCTTGGCCTCG
>Ga0209254_10003961_pt1 | contig 13549 bp, 16 predicted proteins | sample FrelakmetDIP11DI_FD_187148 | JGI IMG/M metagenome (GOLD analysis project Ga0209254, IMG submission 187148) | Freshwater lake sediment microbial communities from the University of Notre Dame, USA, for methane emissions studies - DIP11 DI (SPAdes)... | ecosystem: Environmental > Aquatic >...
CGGACTGCTCTCCGCGCTGCTGATGCGCAACACCACGGGTGTTGGGCAGCACATCGATATCGCAATGATCGACGCGATGCTGGCAACCGACGATCACCTGCACTACACGCTTGATCAAGCCGAACACTTGAAGGCGATGCCGAGCGAAGTGTGGGACACGGCGGCCGGAACTCTGTTGATTGCCAGCGATTTCCGGCATGTGTGGAAGCAGCTCACCCGTCGCGCCGGCGTCGTCGACCCAACGCCAGCCGATGCGACGCTCGAGGAAAAGATCGAAGTACGTCGAGCAACAGCACGCGCATTTTTCAAGGATCTGCCGGATCGTGCCGCGGTGATTAAAGCGCTGGATGCAATGAATCTTGCATGGGGCGATGTACGTGAAGGCGCTGCCGCACTACAACTGCCGACGGTTCAACACCGCGGCACGATTACGCAGGTGGACGATCGAGGCGGTGGTAAACGCCCGGTGGTGCAGTCGCCGTACCGATTTTCGGCCGCTGCGAGCGGCGCGCGTGGCGGTTCGCCACGTCAGGGCGAACACAACGACGCCGTGCTGACGGATTGGCTCGGTCTCGAAACCCGCGCGATCGACGCACTGCGCGGGTCGGGCATCCTCCTGAGCGTGAACGGCGATTGACACCGTGAAGCGGCTTGGTATCGGGATCGATTTCGGGACTACGAATACCGCAGCAGCCGTCTATGACGGTCAGCGCGTGACGCTGATCGAACTCGAACCGCCCGCGAAGATCATGCCGTCGGCGACGTACATCGATTCAGAGCTACAGACGCTGACCGGTCAGGCCGCAATTGATCGTTATATCGGCGACAACGTAGGCCGAACCGTCGAGCTGGTATCGGAGGTCGTCGCCGAATCAACGCTGATGGTTGGCGATCCGGATCCGGAAGGTCGCCGTCCTGTGGAGACACTGACGCAGAAAGTTTATGGACAGCCAGTGCGGGACTGCGGACTGCCGGGGCGATTGTTCCGCGGCGTGAAACGACTACTCGGTGACCCCAACGTGCGCCGGCTGATGGTATTTGATCATCCGTTTCGTCTGGTCGCGTTGATCACACCGATCTTGTTGCATGTCCGTAAAGAGATCGAAGCCCATCATGGTCCGATAGCACGCGCGTGGGTCGGTCATCCGGTGAAGTTCGAAGGCCGCGATCTGCATCGGGACAAACTGGCACTGACCCGTCTGGGCGAGGCCTACGGTCACGCCGGCATCAAGGAGCACGTGTTCTATCCCGAACCGATTGCTGCCGCGGTCAGCTACCTCGAGACACACCCGGATGAAGCGGGCCGCTGCGTGCTGACGGTCGACTTCGGGGGCGGCACGCTGGACTTCAGCGTATTGCGAACGAAGGCGAGTACCTTCGACGTGATCACTACGCATGGTGTCGCGCTCGGTGGCGATCACATCGATCAGCGCCTGTTCCGCGAGTTGTTGTTCCCCGAACTGGGCAAGGGTGAAATCTGGCGCAGACGCGGCTTCGACAAACAAGAGATCGAAACGCTGTTTCCGTTCGAAGACTACGAAGATCTGATTATCAATTGGGCCGTCACGTACCTGCTGAACCAGAACAAGTACACGACACCGATGATGGATTGCATCGAGCAGGGCGGCCCGTCCGCGCACAAATTCCGGCGGCTGCGCGAATTGATCCAGCAGAACCTCAGCTACACCGTGTTTCAGTCGATCAAAGACTTCAAGGCGGCGCTGTCATCGGCTGAATCCGCCGTGCTGGACATACCGGAGATCGACGTCGAGATTCACCTCACCCGCGCGCGGTTCGAGGTACTGATCGACGATCTGTTGCAGCAGTTCACGCGTGGTGTCGAAGATACGCTGCACAAGAGCGGGCTCGAGCCTGGTTCGATCGATCTGGTGCTGCGCACGGGGGGGTCGTCGTTGATTCCAGCCGTGCGTCGTATTCTCGAACAGCGATTCCCGGGCCGGGTCGTGGAACACGATCCGTTCACCTCGGTCGCCGCGGGCCTCGCCATCGCTGACTACCGGAACCATCGCTACGGCTGATGCCTTGGCGTCCGGCGCCGGTCGCGACGCGCGATGCAATCGTCTTGTAGGAGGGGCGTCCTCGCCTCGAATGGCGCGCGGGTTGACGACGGATTTCCGGGCGAGGACGCCCCTCCTACACGTTCGGGGCTTCCCAGTTCGGGTCGAGCGCTTCGAAGAATGACTGCATCATGCGATATGTGAGCCCCCAGACGAAGTGACCGCCGTTGATGCGGTAGCCGCTGAACATAACCGGCGAACCGCTGATGATGCGTTCTTCTTCGGTGTGATTGTCGCCCCGTGCGATAGGGTCGAGCGGCGTCCACACCACTTCTGCGACCTCGTGGTTGGGCCGGAATGCGGCGTCGGCGTCCAATCGGAACACATAAGGTGCGATCACCATGTCCAGCGTCCGTCCACGTGGTTGCGCGCGCTGCTGGTCGAGCGTGCCGATATGCGTTGCGCGAGCCTGCAGATCGAGTCCGATCTCCTCGTGTGTTTCGCGCACGGCCGCGGCAAGCAACGAATCGTCTGACGATTCCATATGGCCGCCCGGAAAGGCCATGTGACCGGACCACGGATCGCCCGTCTTGTCGGCGCGACGAATAAACAGCAGATCGGTCCGCGTCGCGCCGTCATGGATGCTTTCGCGCAGGATCACGGCGACCGCCGCCGCCCGGGTCGATCGCGCAATGGGCGACCGCTTGGCGGCGTAGCTCGCCAGGCGGCGCTCGATGTCGGGTAACGTGATCACGGTTTGGTATTCTTTTGAAAAGCCGCCATGATATCCAGCCATTTTGTTCGGACATCGAGATGAGCTCGTCGAACGAGTTGCCGGCCAATCAATGCTTCGTGTGTGGTCCTTCGAATCCAATCGGACTCAAGCTGAATTTCCGGATCGAAGGCGATGTCTGCCGGGCCGACTTCACACCGGGTGACGCGCATATGGGTTACCAGGGTCTTACGCACGGCGGAATCATCTTCAGTCTGCTCGACGATGTGATGGCGAACTGGTTGTGGCTGCAGGGCGAACGATCTTTTACCGCGCGCGCCGATATCCGTTATCGGGCTTCGTTGCCGATCGGCACACCGGTGCGCGTCGAAGGGCGGATGGTCAAACGGAAAGGCCGTCTCGTTCAGCTCGAGGGTCGTGTCGCTCGGCGGGACACCGACGTAACGATTGCCGAAGCCACCGGGCGCTTCATGACCGACTGACGATCGGCCGGTGGCGCTCGTACATCTCGAGCGCCCAGCGGCCCGCGGGATGCCGTCGCCACTTGTCGTTAATCTCCGCGAGTCGCGCAGGCATCGGTTCCGGTATTTTCATATCCGGGTGCGGTGGATCTACCAGAGGCGCGATCAGCGCTGCAGCGGTCAGGTCGGCGACGCTGAACGAGTCGCCAGCGAGATAACGATTCTTGAATGTGAGCTTCACGATCGACTCCATGTTCGCAGCCACCAGGCGTTCGGCTTCGGCTATTGCCGCCTTCCCGGTAATGCCGTTGCTCTTTCTGATCCGACCTTTCATCAGTGGCATCACAGCGCGGTACGCCGTGCGCGTCAGCCAGGGTTTGCCGGTGGAAAACAAGCGGGCGATATAGTCGGGTTCGTCGAGCATCGCAACGAACGCGCAGATACGCACATTCGGACCCAGCACCAGGTCGAAGTGGCGGGCGAGTTCGCGCGAGCGATCGCGCAGCGCCGCATCGCTCGGCAGCAGTGACGGTGCGTCTTTGAAGAGCAGTTCGAGCCGCTCGATGATCCACGCGGAATCATGCACATACTGATTGTTCATGCGCAGCACGGGCGTCTGGTGCTGGCCGGTCAGCTTTTTGAGGATGACTGCGTGCGGTCCCGGGAGCAGGTCGGTACGGGTGTGCCGCAGGCCCTTAAAATCGAGCGCCCAGCGCACTTTTTCGTTGTAGTGGGAGAAGCGGAACTGAAACAGTTCGAGGTCGATTTCCATGGTCGGCATGATGCGTTCGGCTGGCAGCGGAAGCAATGGAGCGCCTTTGTCGGCTTGATCAGGCACGTTGCATTGACGGATGATCGCCGCGCGTTCCGAATGACGCATGTGCAACTCAACGAACGAATCGTAAATCAATCAGGGGATCAATAATGGCCTGGGTCACCATAGTCGCGATGTTGGCGCTGCTCGAGTATTTTTTCTTTAGTATCAAGGTCGGTCAGGCGCGCGGTAAGTATGGCGTCAAGGCGCCGGCGACTACGGGAAACGAACATTTCGAACGCTACAACCGAGTGCATCAAAACACTCTGGAGCAGCTGATTATGTTCATTCCCGGTCTGTTCGCGTTCGCGACCTTCGTATCGCCGAATTGGGCTGCGATCATCGGCGTCGTCTTCATCGTCGGTCGCGGTCTGTACTTCAATCTGTATATCAGCGATCCGGACAAACGAGGGCCGGGCGTGTTGGTCTCGTTGCTGGCAACCGCAACGCTGGTCATCGGTGCGCTGGTCGGCGCGGTTATGACCTTGATCTGAGTCGGCAGCACGATCTTTCCGACAGGTGCCCTACGCGGCCGGGTAGTTACGTGCGAGCCAGTTCACCATGAGGGTGTTGGTTTCGGCAGGTTTCTCCTGTTGGATCCAATGCCCGCATTCGAGCGTTGTCACCTCGACGCGCGGTACAAACGCCTTGATCCGATCGGACGCCGGCACGATGTCGTAGCGGCCGTGGATCATCAGCGCCGGGCACTCGACTTGTTGCGGCACTTTTCCCAGCGTGTGCCAATTGCGCGTGAAGTTCCGGTACCAGTTGATCGGTCCGGTGAAGCCACCGGCGGTGAATGCTTGGGCGAACACGTCGAGTTCGGCTTCGGACATCAAGAGCCGGCCCGACGGATTTTTGTCCTCGACCAGATTGATCATTGCCATGCCGGGCTTCGCGTCACGCGGCGGTGATTTCCATTGATCGGTGCGATACAGATTGCGCAGCAGATTTTTCGGGTTTCGCGCGAAGGCGGCGTCTGCGACGCCGGGCTGCCGGTTGAAGTGGACGATGTAGAAGTCACCACCGAGCATCTTCTCCCAGTATTCGACCCATTCCGTCGTGCCGCGCTCCATGAACGGCACGCTGAGATTGATCACGCCGGCGACGCGATCCGGATGTAACAATGCCATGCCCCACACGACGATCGCGCCCCAGTCGTGGCCGACGAACACCGCGTCGTGGTAGCCGTAGTGGTCTAACAGCCCGACCAGGTCGCCGGTCAGCTGGACGATGTCGTACGCCTCGACCGCGGCAGGCTTTTCGGAGCGGCCGTAGCCGCGCTGATCGGGTACGAGGACGTGGTAGCCCGCATCAGCCAGGGGTTGCAGCTGATGGCGCCACGAAAAAGCGAGTTCGGGGAATCCGTGACACATCACCACCGGCTTGCCGGTACCTTGTGTGTACACCGCCATACGGATGCCGTTGGTCGCAATGTAGTCGGGCTTGTCGAAGGGTGTCATGAGTTGGCCTTGCCGTTGGAAGCTTGTTAACGTACGCGACCTCAATTGAAACACGCAAGGAGAGTCATATGCGCATCATCGTTGCCGGCACGGTAGACGTGGACCCCGCGAAGCGCGCGCAAATCTTGATTGCCGGGTTACCGCACATCGAAGCCGCGCGTGTGGAGAAGGGCTGCATTCATTATGTATGGTCGGCCGACAACGTCGATCCGGGCCGGATTTATGTATTCGAAGAATGGGCGACGCAAGCCGATCTTGCAGCCCACTTGAAGGCGCCGCCCTACATCAACATGCGTGACACGATCGGCAGCTTCGGTATCCGTGGCGCATCGACCCAGAAGTACCGTATCGATCACGCCGAGCCCGTGTACGACGACAAAGGCGTGCCGCGCGCAGACTTTTTTACTAAACCCGCGTAATCGATTTCTAGTCGGACAGGCGACAACTATGGCGAATGTGCAGGCGAATGGCATCCGGATCGAATACGACACTTTCGGCGATAGGTCCGGACGACCGCTGCTGATGGTCATGGGACTCGGGGCCCAGATGATTCATTGGCGCGCCGAGTTTTGTGAACAGCTCGCCGATGCGGGGCATTTCGTCGTTCGATTCGACAATCGTGATGTCGGCCTGTCGTCGAAATTCGATGCCGCCGGCGTGCCGGACATGGCCGCGATCATGGGACAGATGTTGGCGGGTCAGCCGATATCGGCGCCGTACTCGCTCGATGACATGGCGGACGATGCGTTTGGATTGCTCGATGCGCTGGACATTCCGAGCGCACACATCTGCGGCGCATCGATGGGAGGCATGATCGTTCAGGCGATGGCGATCCGGGCACCGCGCCGGGTAAACAGTCTCACGTCGATCATGTCGAGTACCGGCAATCGCGAGTTGCCCCCGGCTAAACCGGAAGCGATGGCGGCATTGATGAGTCCAGCCGGCACCAATCGTAGTGAAATGCTCGCGCGATCGATCACCGTATCCAAAGTCATCGGCAGCCCCGGCTATCCGGCAGATCCGGCGGAGGTCGAATCGCGCGCCCTCGAAGCGTACGAGCGGTCGTTCTATCCGATTGGGGTCGCGCGGCAGATGGTTGCGGTTGCGTCGCACGGCAACCGCAAGAGCGCGCTGCAGCAGCTCGACATTCCGGCGCTGGTGATTCACGGCCAGGCAGATCCGTTGGTGCCGGTCGAAGGCGGCATCGACACCCACGAAGCGCTGCGCGGTTCGCAACTGATGTTGATCGAAGGAATGGGCCACGATCTCCCGCGGCAGGTGTGGCCGCAAATCGTCACTGGAATCACTCAGCTGACGAGTGCCGCGCGCTGAAGCGTCCCGCGGGCGCTAATCGATCTGGTGGAGGGTTTATATGGGTGATCGGATACGAACCACCCATGCAGGCAGTCTGCCGCGCCCGGCCGAACTGACCGCACTACACGCGCGGCGCTTTGCGGGAGAACTCATCGATGTCGATGAATTCGTCGCGCGCTCCAGGCAGGCGACCATCGATGTTGTCCGTCGCCAGAACGAAATCGGTATCGACGAGATCAACAACGGCGAGGTCGGCCGCGAGAGTTTTTTCACCTACGTCCGGCATCGTATGAGCGGGTTTTCCGGGCAAAGCCACCGACCGCCCATGCGCGATCTCGTCAAATACCCACACTATCTGAACTATCTGCAACGCACGGCGATCGCCGGTGACAGCGTCAGTCTGTTGTCGCCGCCCCAAGCGACCGGACCGATTGTTTACGGCGACACCGCGGCAATCGACGCGGAGTGTGCCGAACTCGCGCAGGCGCTGCGCGCAATCGGCAAGGCGAGTAACGAAGCGTTCGTCCCGTCGCCGTCGCCCGGCACGACCCTGGTTGCCGGTGCCATCGATACGACCACCAACTACGTCGAGCATCCGGACACCGTGGCCGATCGTCTGGTGCACATTGCACGCGCGCTTGATGATCCGCGGCGATTGATTGCCGGCACCGATTGCGGCTTCGAAACGTCTGCGGGCTTTGCTTCGGTTGTCGACGAAATTGCGTGGCAGAAGCTGGCATCGCTGGTCGAGGGCGCGCGCCGCGCGAGCCGCATGTTGTTTGGCGGCCATTGAGCGGCAGTTGCTCGCCGCGCGCGCGGCCCGGCAAGATTGTTGGCATCCTGCTGATATGGCTGGCAGTGTGGGGCTGTGCGCAGAGGCCGCTGGAAAACTTTCCAACGGCCGGAGGCGTCGGCGTTGAGCTGAGCCAGACCCCGTTTTTTCCGCAGGAGTCGCACCAGTGCGGCCCGGCGGCGCTTGCGACCGTGCTCGGTGCGTCCGGTGTTGTAGTGACGCCGGCGGAACTGGTTCCGCAGACTTATCTGCCGGGACGCCAGGGTTCGCTGCAGCTCGAACTGATCGCGTCCGCGCGTCGGCAACAACGAATTCCCTATGTGCTCGCACCCGATGCGGCGGCGTTGTTCGCCGAACTCGATGCCGGCCATCCCGTGCTGGTGCTCCAGGATCTGGGCGTGGGGCCAATGCACGTGTGGCACTACGCCGTCGTCATCGGCTACCGCGCCCAGCAACAACAGATGCTGCTGCGTTCCGGCACGACGGAGGTCCTCATCCAGCCCTATGACGCTTTTATGCGCAGTTGGCGCAAGGGCGGGCAATGGGCGCTGGTGGTGCTTGGGAGCGAGTCGCTACCGGCAACGGCGGATGCAGTTCGTTATGTCGAGTCCATTGTACCGATCGAGGCGTTGGGCGATGTCGCGTTCGCGCGTGATGCGTATACAACTGCGCTGACGCGTTGGCCGGACTCTCCGCTCGCGTTGTTCGGCCTGGCCAACACCGAACATCGGCTCGGCGCGCTTCCGGCGGCGGAACGGGCCTACCGGCAATTGCTGTTGCTGGCGCCGAAGGATCCCATCGTGCTGAACAATCTAGCTGAGGTGATGCTGGACCGGGGCTGTGCCACGCTTGCGCTGCGTTACGCGGATGCGGCGCTTGCGCTGGCTCCGCAGCAAAGCGACCTGGCCACCGCCATTGGCGACACGGCAGCGCATGCGGCCGCGGCCCAGGCAGTGGGCCGCGACGCGAACGAGTGCGATCGCTGACGGAGTCGGCGGGTCAGATCTTCTGGAAGACGTTGGTGACGCCCATGAGTTCGAGGATCAGCAGCACGACGAACACGACGCCGATGACCGCGAGCAGGTCGCCGCCCGCCGGCAGCGTGCCCAGCCGCTGATCGAGCATCTGCAGTTCGCTGTCGGTGAGCGCGGCAACGCGCGCTTGAGCGTCGTGCGGATCGACACCCAGACCAACGAGCTGGCTGCGGACTGAGTCCTGCGCCAGAAGCCCGTTGATCCGTTCGATGCTCGCATCGCGCGTCAACGACTGGCTGAACGTCGGCGTGCCGATGACGGAGGCGTTGGCGGCCGGAATGCAGCCGAGGCTGAGCAGGTTGAAGCACATCGCGCAGATCAATGCATAGCGAAGCGAAAATCCGTTGTTCGTGTTCATATTTCCCTCGTTAAAGTGCAGCGCGTGCAGTCTAGCTTGGACCCCGGTCCAAATCTGCACTGAGACCGCCGCGCCTTGATGCACATCACCATTTGCCTACATAGTGTCCTAGAACAGTAGAGGGAGATCAGCATGCGTGTGACGCGACTCGGATTATTCATGCTCGTGACGGCGCTCGTTGCGGGGTGTGGTATCAACAACATTCCGACCTACGACGAGGCCGTGAATGCCGCCTGGGGTCAGGTACAGAACCAGTATCAGCGGCGTGCCGATCTGGTGCCGAACCTGGTCGAAACCGTTAAGGGTTATGCGGCCCACGAAAGCGAAACTCTGCAGGCCGTCGTCGAGGCGCGCGCCAAGGTCGCGCAGATGAACGTGACGCCGGAGATTCTCAGCGATCCCGCGGCATTCAAAGCGTTCGAGCAGAATCAAGCGGCATTGTCGAGCGCGCTGTCGCGCCTGATGGTGGTCGTCGAGCGCTATCCGGATCTGAAGGCCAACCAGAATTTTCTGCAACTTCAGTCGCAGCTGGAAGGCACCGAGAATCGGATCAGCGTCGCGCGCCGCGACTACATTGCGGCGGTCCAGCGTTACAACACCGAGATCCGAACGTTTCCGGGTCGCATCTGGCATACCGTGATGTACGGTGACATGCCGATTCGCGAGACATTCACCGCCAATGAAGGCGCGGAAAAGGCGCCGGCCGTGAAGTTCTGATGCGAAGTTCGCTGCTGCTGTTTGTGTGGTTGGTCGTAGTCGCGACGGGTGCTATTGCGACGGCGGCGGACTTCCCGTCATTGACCGGACGTGTGGTCGATGCGGCAGGAATACTCGGAGCAGCTACCGAGGCAGAGCTGAATCGTCAGCTCGAGGCGCACGAACGGGCGACGGGACAGCAGATCGTCGTCGCGACAGTTGAAGATCTCGGCGGACTCGATATCCAGGATTACGGATACCAGCTCGGGCGCCAGTGGGGGATCGGCGGCAAGGAGCACGATACCGGCGTCGTGCTGATTGTCGCACCCGCCCAACGTAAGGTCGGCATCGAAGTCGGTTATGGCCTCGAAGGCGAACTGACCGATGCGCTTTCGTCGAATATCATTCAGACGCGGATTCTGCCGGAGTTCCGCAACGGAAATTTCGATGCCGGTGTGCGCGCCGGCGTCAGCGCCATAATTGCCGTGTTGGGCGGGCAGGGCGACGCGCAAGCCGCACAGGAGCCGCGCGTCCACGTATTGCCCGTTGGAGTCTTCTGGCTGATTGTGCTGTTCATCGTGTTGAGCGGTTTTGGCGGCGGCCGCCGTGGCCGTGGCGGTCTGGCGCGCGCAATCATCTGGGGCAGCGTGCTCAATGGCATGTCCGGTGGTCGGGGCGGTCGATCCGGTGGTGGTGGATTTAGTGGCGGCGGTGGCAGCTTCGGCGGCGGCGGCGCGTCCGGCAGCTGGTGAGGGTCGAACGATGAGTCTGTTCGGTGAACTCGAGCGTAGTCGGATTGCCGATGCCGTGGCCGAGGTCGAGCAACGCACCAACGCCGAGCTCGTCACTGTGCTGGCGGCCCGCAGCGCAGACTACGTCCACCACATGCTCGCGTGGGCTTCAATCGCGGCGCTGCTGGTGTGCGTGCCATTGGCGTTGTTGCAGCTGAGCTTGCCGGTGGTGTTGTCGAGCCAACTGGCCGTGTTCTGCGGTCTGGTGCTGTTGTTTCGAATTCCGGCGTTGGCACGCCGTCTCGTTCCGCGACGCCTCGGGCACTGGCACGCCGCCAACATGGCGCGGCGGCAGTTTCTGGAACAGGGTCTGCACCACACCAAAGGCGAAACCGGCGTGCTGATTTTTGTCTCTGAAGCGGAGCGTTATGTGGAAATCCTCGTTGATCGTGGCATTAGCGCACACGTCGATGATGGGCGCTGGCAGTCGATCGTCGATCGCCTGATTGAAAACGTGCAGCGCAATCATGTGCTGACCGGATTCGCCAGCGCGATTGCCGAATGTGGCGAGATCCTTGCCGAAGCAGTGCCAAAAACGGCCGACAACCCGAACGAGTTGGCGAATCGGCTCGTGGTGATCGGATACGACTGAGCATCGTTATTGCTTTTGTCGTCAGGTAAGCCGTCGCGTCGAGTCTGTCTTGTCGACGCATCGCCCCGTAAGATCCCGGCAATCGACGCAGCCGCCGATGCAACATTTCGCTGATGTAAAAGGAGCCACCGATGACACCACGTACCGAGATCGATCGTGACAAGCTGAAGGCCTATGTCAAACGTGTCGGCGGATCGATCACCGCCGGCTACAACTGCGCGATCAGCTCGCTCGGTGATCGGCTCGGGCTCTACCAGGCGCTGAAGGAACTGCGTATTGCGAGTAGCGACGATCTCGCGCACCACACCGGGCTCAACGAACGCTGGCTACGTGAATGGTTGCGGCATCAGGCGTGTGTCGAGCAGGTCGAGTATGACGCGACGACGGACCGCTTCTGGCTTTCGCCGGAAGCGGTCGCCGTGTTGCTCGACGACAGCATGCCGACGTACCTCGCCGGCGGTTTCGACGGTGTGGTCGCGACGATGCCGTCGCTGCCGGGACTCGTCGAGAGTTTCCACACCGGCGTCGGACGCACGTACGACGACCATGGCGCCGGCTGCGCGTGCGGCATCGAGCGGCTGTCGTCGCACGGCAAGAAATTTCAACTGGTGCCGAAGGTGTTGCCGTTGCTGGACGGCATGGTCACGCGACTCGAGACCGGCATCAAGGTCGCCGATGTCGGTTGCGGCGGCGCACTGGCGACGATTGCGATGGCGCAGGCGTTTCCGCGATCGACTTTTGTCGGCTACGATAATTCCTCCCATGCGCTGGAACGTGCGCGCGCCAACGCAAAAGCGTCAGGCGTTGCCAATGTCGAGTTTGTCGATCCCGACGTGCGCCCGTTGCCGGGTAAGCCGACGTTCGACCTGATCACGACCTTCGACGTCATTCACGATGTCGCGTATCCGGATCGGCTGATTGCGGCGATTCACGGCGCGCTCGCCTCGGACGGCACGTGGTTGTGCGAGGACATTAAAAGCCTGCCGACGTTCGACGAAAACCTGCGCGACAACAAATACGCGGCCATGTTGTACGGCTTCTCGATCATGGTGTGTATGGCCTCAGGGCTTTCGAAGGCCGATGGCGCGGGGCTCGGAACGCTGGGATTCAATGAAACGGTTGCGCTCGATATGGCGAAGGCCGCTGGATTTACGCGATTTCAACGTCTCGATTATGACAACCCGTTCAACAGCTACTACGAGATTCGAAAATGAGCGGTGTCGATACACATTCCAAAGCGGTCGGCTACGTCCTGTGGATCTTCGGATTTATGGGAGCACATCGGTTTTATTACGGACGCCCCCTCAGCGGGACGTTGTACTTCTTTACGCTGGGTTTGTTGTTCGTCGGCTGGATCATCGATCTGTTTTTGATTCCGGGTATGGCCGACGACGCGGATCGTCGTTATCGGCCGGGTGAGGTGAGTTATACGGTGGGTTGGGTATTGCTGACATTTCTCGGCGTGTTCGGCATTCATCGGTTTTATATGGGCAAATGGTTCACCGGCCTGTTGTACCTGTTGACCGGCGGATTGCTGCTGATCGGAGTTCTGTACGACTACTGGACGTTGAATGAGCAGATCGATGAACTCAACGATTGATTGGTCGCGCGGTGGGCGAAGCGTCCGATGGCCTGAATGTGACGAGGTGCGCTGATGGCGGACAAAGGCGGCGGCTTCGATACGCTCGCACTCCATGCGGGACAGCGCCCTGATCCGACGACCGGCGCGCGCGCGACACCCATCTATCAGTCGGCGGCGTTCGTTTTCCCGGACACCGACTTCGCGGCGGGGTTGTTCAACATCGAACGCGCCGGGCATGTCTATTCGCGCCTGTCGAATCCGACTAATGCGGTGCTCGAAGAACGGGTCGCGGCGCTCGAAGGCGGCGTCGGTGCGATCGCGACCGCGAGCGGCCAGGCAGCGATGCATCTGGCGGTGGTGACGCTGTGCTCTGCAGGCGACCACATCGTCGCATCGCGTTCGATCTACGGCGGGACGCACAATCTGCTCACCTATACGTTGCCGCGTTTTGGGATCACGACGACGTTTGTCGATCCGCGCGATCCGGCGGCGTTCGCTGCGGCGATCCGCCCGAACACGCGGCTTGTATTCGGCGAGACGCTCGGCAATCCCGGGCTCGAAGTGCTGAACGTTCCCGTTGTGGCGCGCGTTGCGCACGACGCGCAATTGCCGCTGTTGATCGACTCGACGTTTACGACGCCTTACCTGATGCGACCGCTCGAGTGGGGCGCGGATCTGGTCTTGCACTCGGCAACGAAGTTTTTGTCGGGCCACGGCATCGTCATCGGCGGCGTGCTCGTCGACGGCGGTACTTTCGATTGGGAGGCATCTGGCAAATTCGCGACGCTGACCGAACCTTATGCGGGTTTTCACGATCTGGTGTTCGCTGAAGAATTCGGCCCGCAAGCGTTCATCACGCGCGCACGCAAAGAAGGTCTGCGCGACTTCGGCGCCTGTATG
>Ga0209254_10003962_pt1 | contig 13549 bp, 12 predicted proteins | sample FrelakmetDIP11DI_FD_187148 | JGI IMG/M metagenome (GOLD analysis project Ga0209254, IMG submission 187148) | Freshwater lake sediment microbial communities from the University of Notre Dame, USA, for methane emissions studies - DIP11 DI (SPAdes)... | ecosystem: Environmental > Aquatic >...
CCCAGGTTTCCAATAAGGTTATAATGCCAGGTAATATACCAGTGATCCGTAAAATAGGTTTTGTCAATTTCCCTTATTTGAAATACTTCACCTGTCTGGCTCGTGACTTCTCCCTTTAACTGATCAGTTTCCCATTGATAATTCCCATCTTTATAATGAATAACGTAGTGAACCCTTAAAATGCCACCTGAAAGATAATCCACTATTTCATCCCCGCAATAAACCGGAGTCCAGTAGGTGGATTGATACCAACCCTGAACAGTTTTATTACCCTTGTTCTGTGCGGTTGCCTGAGTTAATGCAACACCCATGATAAGGCAAAGACTGATAATAATGCTTTTGGTTTTCATAATCTAAGGTTTTAGTTATAATTACTTGTCAGCCACAAGTTAAGACAAAGCCACAAGAGACATTTTGCTATGCGTCCCGTTAGTTTTGTTCTCCGTACCAAATTGTTGAGAGAGAGAGCAGGAGAAGGGGAAGAAGGGGAGAATGGAGAGGATGAGTGTTAGGGTATAGGTTTCTATTTATTTAACTCTCTGGGATTCACTCCGAATTCTTCGGAAAATACTTTACTGAAATGAGAGAGATTCTTAAAGCCCGTCCGGTATGCAGCTTCTGTAACTGTTATACCCGTACCGGTCAGCAGATCCTTTGCCTTATTAAGACGGAGAGAACGTAAATAATCATTGGGGGTCCTGTTTGTAAGCGAGCTGAATTTACGGTAGAATTGGGTCCGGCTCATGGCCATCTCGTTGCATAGACTCTGGATATCAAAATCTTCATCGCTTAGATTGGATGTCATTATTTCCCTGCTTTTTTTAATGAATTTATCCTCTATATGAAAGTCTTTCTCAGCGGTAAGAGTTAGGTGCCCTATAGATGCATAGCGCTCCTGCAGCCTTTTTCTGAGGCCAATCAGTGATCTTAGCTGAACCAGCAGCTCTTCCTTGTTGAATGGTTTTGCCAGATAAGCATCTGCCCCTTTTTCAATCCCTTCGATCCGCGATTGCACATCAGCCTTTGCTGTCAGCATAACCACCGGAATATGGCTTGTACGGAAATCGTTCTTGACCCTGCTTAGCATTTCAATGCCGTCCATTACCGGCATCATAATATCGCTGAGAATTATATCAGGCACCATTTCAACAGCTTTCTCAAGGCCTTCCTGACCATTGACAGCATTAATAACATTATAATCCTTCTCAAGAATTGTCATCATGAATTCTACCACATCAAAGTTGTCCTCCACAATGAGAAGGATAGGTTTTTTATCATTGTGATGTTCATTAACAGGTGTGTGAATATCAGGTTTGGCATTGAGTAAAATGTGAGGGAAGATCTTCTCTTTTATCTCATGCAGCTCCGGCATTTCATTCAATGGTGCATTTGATGTCACAGGCAATGTAAGGGTGAATTCCGTTCCATCGCCATAAACGCTTTCCACGCTTATTGTACCATTCAGAAGCTTAACCAGTTCCCTGGTCAGTGCAAGACCAAGTCCTGATCCGGGACTGCTCTCATCAATCCTGTAAAAACGATCGAAGATGTTGGGGAGAAGATCTTCCGGAATTCCCTGCCCATTATCGCTCACCCTTATTTCAAGTGTACTTTCTTCCGACAGTGAAGTGCTTACCTCTACAATGCCTGAGTTCTGTGTGAATTTAAGAGCATTTGAGAGCAAATTGGAGACGATCTGAGTAATCTTGTCCGGATCATAGTCAACAACCAACTTCCGATCAGCAGGCTTGTAATTCAGTATTATTTTTTTCTCTGCCGCTACTGACTGGAACATTTCGACAATATGCCTGATATAGTGATTAATATCTGATCTCATCATTCTTAGGGGCATTGAGCCAGCTTCAATCTTTGATAGGTCAAGCATCTGATTCACCAGGTTAAGAAGTATCCCGGCGCTCCTGTTAATTTTTTTGCTGCCTTCAGTAAGCCATTTTTCCGGTTCATTACTCATAAGATCATTCATTCCGATGATTAAGGTCAGCGGTGTCCGGAACTCATGAGTGATATTGGTATAAAGTCTGGTCTTTGCTTCATCAAGCTCTTTAAGGCGCTTTGCCTCAAGTTGTTCAAGCTTTACTCGCTGCGATATGAAATTAATGACAAAAACCATAGCAAAACCTGAGATCCAGAGCAGGTTGATGACAAATAGAGATATGTTTACCGCGGGCGTCATTTCAGTCGGGACACTCAGCCATGGGTGAAGAATGCCGGCAAGAATGACAGTTATAATATAGATTATGAAGATCCCGATGGAATGACCTTTCTTCTTGAAATTAAGAGAGAAGAAAACAAGAGCAAGACCAACAAAGATCAGCCCTCCTGAATAAGGTATTCCACCCAGCTTCAGAATACAGTAGAAAGTTATCAGGGCTACCAGAGTCTGGTTTAAGAACATCACCCATAACTTCTCATCAGCCCTTGAACGACGAAATAAAAGCGGATAAATAACCCCCTGCAGAAAAATCAGAAAAAGAAAGAATCCGTAATAGATCAGTATCCTTAACTGCGGAAAGATGATGTGGTAGGCAATTGTCAGCAGCAAGATCATTGAAGTAACTGAGACACTCGCTACCCAGTAAATCTTTTTCTGGACAATTGTATCCTCATGAATACCCGGATGGCTGAGGATTTTTGTAATCCATTTATCTGCTTTATGAAGAAAAGTGGACCTCAAAATAATGATGTATTAATACTGATTGCACATTGTTATACAATTTAGGTAAAAGAATTAAGATAGCAGATTGTTTACAGTATTTATATTCCTCATCAGTCAGCACTTTTCTTTCGATCTGCCTGTTTACTAATTGGCCAGTAATTTGATAACTTTGTCCAAAACAATTCATATTTGAGAAGCCTCTTTTCGATATTATTTACTTTTGGATTTTTAATTGGCGTTTCTGGTCAGACCGATACCAGTCTGATGATAATTGACACCCTTCCTGAAAACTTTTATAAGCTGCATTCTATCGAAAGAGAAGGGGAAAGCCTGCCGGAAGTTGAAATTAAAGAGGTGGTTATTATAGGACGGCCCGGGAACTCAAAGAAATTTCCATACCAAAAATATCAGCGGCTGGTTTATAACCTGAAAAAGGTCTATCCCTATTCACTTCTTGTAAGGGAGCGACTGAATGAAATAAACATGGAGCTTGATAAAATACCGGACGATAAAGGCAGAAAAAGATATCTCAGGCAAATTGAAAAGGATATATTTGGTGACTACGAAGATGATGTCAGGGATATGACAATCACTCAGGGGAAACTACTTATTAAACTTATCGACAGGGAAACAATGAATACCTCCTATGAACTCATAAAACAGTACCGTGGGGGTCTGTCAGCTGCATTCTGGCAAGGCATCGCCCGTATCTTCGGGACTAACCTCAAGGAAGATTATGATCCATACGGCGAAGACGCCATAATGGAAATTATTGTGCAGGCAATAGAATCCGGCAGACTATAACTCTTCTGACAACACTGGCCAATATGAAAAGGGTATTTATAGCAGTTAAAGTTGATCCTGATACCGGGCTCATGAGAATGATATCGACTCTTAAATCTGCGCTTTTAAAAGAAAATATAAGATGGGTCGATCCTGTCAATATACATATTACCATGGCATTTCTGGGAGATACTGAAGATGAGAAGATAAAAATCCTTGCCGGAATGCTAAAAGAAAGATGCTCAGGTTTTGCTGAGTTTGACTTCATGCTGGCTGGCGCCGGGGTTTTTAAAAACTACAGGGATCCCCGTATAATCTGGGCCGGGATAAAATCGCCGGAAAAGCTTTATGCTCTGGAAAATAAAATATCGGAAGGATTAAAATCAACAGGCTTCGTAATTGAAGAGCGGGAGTTCAAACCACACCTGACTCTTGGACGGATTAAATCATGCAAAGATACCGGTAATCTTAAAACTTTTCTGGAAAGATATAAAGATATTGAATTCCAAAAAGTTGAGGTGAAGGAAGTTATACTGTATGAAAGCATCCTCACAAAAACCGGGCCTATCTACAAATCGTTAGGAGGTTATCCTTTATGAGAATATGAAAATGGTGTGAGGGATGGGGTATGGGGTGTGTGGAAGAATAGGTTTCCCCAAACCTCATACCCCAAACCCCCCACCTGGTTTATAATATTTACTTGTTTTCCGGTTCATGAATTTTTACCATCTTTACCTGAACATTCTACCTGATTTTTAATGACGGATTCATTTTTGGCCAAGGGGAAAAGAAAGAAGCTTGTTGAAGAGCTGAGACGTAAAGGTGTAACCGATGAAGAGGTGCTCAGGGCAATCAACAAGGTACCGAGGCACGATTTTATGGATCCTGCTTTTCTTGATCACGCTTATATTGATAAAGCTTTCCCGATCTCATCGGGTCAGACTATCTCCCAACCTTATACTGTGGCTGTCCAGACTCAATTGCTGAAGGTTAAAAAGAGGGATAAGATCCTTGAGATAGGAACCGGTTCGGGATATCAGGCTGCAATTCTTGCGGAAATGGGTGCAAAAGTTTATACAATAGAGCGGTACAGGGAATTATACCTGAAAGCTCAGGCGATTTTCTTATCTCTGGGATATAATGCAGATTTTTTCTATGGCGATGGTTATGAAGGGAAACCTCAATACGGGCCGTTTGACGCGATCATAATTACTGCTGCAACAGCGGAGATTCCAGCGAAACTTCCGCCGCAGCTTAAGATAGGAGGCCGGCTTGTTGTTCCTATAGGAAACAGTATTTCACAGGTTATGACCCTGGTGATACGAACAGGTGAGGATAATTTTGAATATTCTTCACATGGTAGTTTTGTATTTGTGCCGTTGATCAAAGGAACCGCCAACTAAAAAATTGATATGGAAATAGATAAACTAGTCTTCTCCCCAATCCAGGTAAACACATATGTACTTGCTGATGAGTCGGGAGATTGCGCAATAATTGACTGCGGATGTTATGATCAGGATGAATTTGAAATACTGAATGACCTGATCCTGAGCAAAAACCTGAAACCTGTTTTGCTGTTAAACACACATTGCCACCTCGATCATATTTTCGGAAACCGGTTTATGCTTGAAAAATATAATCTAAGTTCATACTGTCATAAGGATGATGATTTAAACAGGAAGAGTTCACTGAATCATTCAAAAATGTTTGGCCTGGTAATGGAAATACCTCCCGAACCTGCCGGTTATCTGACCGATGGTCAGATAATTTCATTCGGACAGAGTGAACTTGCTGCCATTCATGTACCTGGTCATGCTCCCGGAAGTCTTGCTTTTTATAGTGAAAAGGATAAAATCGTTCTTACAGGTGATGCCCTTTTTGCAGGGAGTATCGGAAGGACTGATCTGCCAGGCGGGAATTATGAGACACTTATAAACAGTATAAAAAATAAACTGTTTACTCTTCCGGCTGGTACAGTTGTATATCCGGGGCATGGAGACCCGACTTCAATAGAGATCGAGATAAAAACCAATCCTTTTTTTATCCACAACTGACCCTTTACGTTTTTTAAATAATTTCTATTTGCTATTTTCGGGGGTTCAATCTCCATGAATCCTCAGGCTAAAAATTTTAAAAATTCCAGATATGTCATCAGATATTTTTGTTAACAGGCATATTGGGCCACGTGATCACGACTTGCCCCTGATGCTTAAAACCATAGGTGTCGATTCGCTCGGAGAATTAATTGATAAAACTGTCCCCGGACCTATCAGATTGGAGAAACCCCTCAGGCTGCCACAGGCTATGAGCGAGTATGAGTACCTTAATCACATCCGGAGCATAGGGTCCAAAAACAAGATGTTCAGAACATTCATCGGACAGGGATATTATGGAGTGGCCCAGTTATCGGTCATAATCAGGAACGTTCTTGAGAATCCTTCATGGTATACCTCCTATACCCCTTATCAGGCAGAAATTTCACAGGGAAGGCTTGAAGCTCTTCTGAACTTTCAGACTATGATCATCGATCTTACAGGAATGCAGATTGCCAATGCTTCGTTGCTGGACGAGTCAACTGCAGCAGCGGAGGCAATGATAATGATGTTCAATGTGCGTTCAAGGAATGCAGTTAAAGCCGGAGCCAGCAAGTTCTTTGTTGATGAGGATATATTCCTTCAGACTCTTGATGTTATGACAACACGATCCAAACCTCTGGGTATTGAACTTGTAAAAGGAAAATTTAGTGAGGCACAATTTGATGAATCATTCTTTGGCGCTTTTGTGCAATATCCGGCTGCCTCAGGACAAATAAGGGATTACAGTGATTTTGCAGATAAAGTTCATTCTTCAGGATTGCTTTTAGGGGTAGCAGCTGATCTGATGAGCCTTTCGCTGCTAACACCTCCGGGTGAATGGGGAGCCGACGTTGTTGTTGGTTCAAACCAGAGATTCGGGCTTCCAATGAGTTTTGGGGGTCCTCATGCGGGTTTCTTTGCAACAAAGGATGAGCTTAAAAGAAGCATGCCGGGCCGTATTATTGGAGTCTCTGTTGATGCCCAGGGCAACCATGCACTCAGAATGGCGCTTCAGACCAGAGAACAGCATATAAAAAGGGAAAGGGCAACATCAAATATCTGCACTGCGCAGGCTCTACTGGCGACAATGTCAGGGATGTACGCACAGTATCATGGTCCCGATGGACTGAAGAATATTGCTGCAAACATACACAGGTCAGCATGCACATTGAGCCACAGTCTGAAAAAGCTGGGATATATTCAGTCGAATTCCGTCTATTTTGATACAATAAAAGTAATCCCGCACGAGGGAATCAGCCAGGATGAAATCCGGAAATATGCTTTGGAAAAGGGTATAAATTTCTTTTATCCTGATGATACAAGCCTGAATATAAGCACCGATGAGATCACTTCCTTCCAAGATATTAATTCGATCATTGAAGTGTTTGCAAAAGCAGCAGGAAAACAGGCTGATCAAGTTGATTCATTTGTTGACTGCAATTGCATTGATGAAAAATTTCTCAGGAAATCACCCTTTCTCAGGGCATCAGCATTTAACATCTATCACAGTGAAACAGAGATGATGCGTTATATAAAAATGCTCGAAAGAAAGGACTTTTCCCTCACTCACTGCATGATATCACTAGGTTCGTGTACTATGAAACTGAATCCTGCCACCTCTTTGTTTGCCATGAGCTGGCCTGAGTTTGGCAACATTCATCCGTTTGTACCTAAAGATCAGGCTCTTGGATACTATCAGATTATGGATGAGCTGGGAGAGGCTCTAAAAGAGATAACGGGTTTTTCAGCAATATCATTTCAGCCGAATTCCGGAGCGGCAGGTGAATATGCAGGATTAATGGTAATAAGGGAATATCATAAAAGCAGGGGTGAAGGACACAGAAATATTGCTCTTATCCCGTCGTCGGCCCATGGAACAAATCCTGCAAGTGCTGTCATGGCAGGTATGAATGTTGTTGTTGTTGAGTGCGATGAAAACGGGAACATTAACGTTGATGATCTGCGGAAAAAGGCAGAAGAGCATAAACCAAACCTTGCATGTTTTATGATCACATATCCTTCTACTCATGGAGTGTTTGAATCAACGGTGACAGATATGTCTGGCATAATTCATTCAAACGGTGGTCTTGTTTATATGGATGGAGCCAATATGAACGCCCAGGTCGGGTTGACAAGCCCTGGCCATATCGGAGCCGATGTGTGCCATCTGAATCTGCATAAAACATTTGCAATTCCTCATGGAGGAGGTGGTCCGGGAATGGGTCCGATCCTGGTTAATGACAGGCTTGCTGAATTCCTACCGACACATCCTGTAATAAGGACAGGTGGTAGTCACGGAACAACAGCAGTAGCCGGAGCTCCCTTTGGCAGTGGCCAGGTTCTGACTATTTCTCATGCATACGTACTTATGATGGGTCCCGATGGACTAACCAGGGCCACCATATTTGCCATCCTGAACGCAAATTATATTTCTGCATCCTTAAGGAACTGGTATAAAATACTTTATACAGGCTCAACGGGTTTTGTTGCTCATGAAATGATTCTTGATTGCCGGAGTTATAAAGCGGAAACCGGAATTACCGAATCAGATATAGCCAAAAGGCTTATGGATTACGGTTTTCATGCACCTACCCTCTCATTCCCGGTTCACGGGACACTGATGGTTGAACCAACAGAATCTGAATCGCTTCAGGAACTCGATAAATTTATTGATGCATTAAAATCAATATGGAATGAAATAGGTGAGATCAGAGAAGGGAAAGCAGATAAGGATGATAATGTTCTGCACAATGCCCCTCATACTGCTAAAGTATTGACAGCAAATGACTGGAACCACAGCTATGACAGACAAAAAGCTGCATTTCCTCTCAAATGGGTGGCAGAAAATAAGTTTTGGCCTTCAGTGGGACGCATTGACGACGGATATGGCGACCGTAACCTGATTTGTACCTGCGATCCGATTGATGCATACAGGAGGGGTTAATTAAAACTTAATTTTTCTCTCTTAAATATAATTATCAATTTTATTGTCCGGATTTTAACATGATAACCTCAATCCTTAATGCGAAATTCTTGCTGGAACGATCTTTTAGCTTTAATTGAGGGTAAAAAACTTGGCTACCGGCCGGTTGGTTTTATCATCGATAGTCCATGGATTCCGGGCTGGTACGGAATTTCTGTGATTGATTATTATTCTTCCGACAGTCATTGGTTAAAAGCAAACCTTAAAGCAGTAAATACATTTCCCGATGTATGGTTCATGCCGGGTTTCTGGTCGGAATACGGAATGTGTACAGAGCCATCAGCCTTTGGATCCAGAATGATATTTCTGGAAAAGAATCTGCCCCATGCTGAAAAGATTCTGACTGATATTTCAGATGCTGACAGACTTCCCCAACCCAACGTTAGAACCGACGGACTACTGCCATTTATGATCAGAAGGCTGAAAAACAACCAGGCAGAAATAATAGATGCCGATCACGAAATAAGATTCGCTGTCTCAAGGGGACCTCTAAATATTGCAAGTTTCCTTATGGGAACCACTGAGCTCATGATCGCACTTGCTCTCGATCCTGACGGATCTCACAGATTATTGAGAAAGATAACAGGATTTATCTGCGATTGGCTGAACTGGCAGAGAGAATGTTTTCCGTCGATTGACGGAATACTTATTCTTGACGATATAATAGGGTTTGTCGGCGAAACGGAATTCAATGAATTTGTACTTCCTTATTTTAAAACAATATTTTCAAGCACAGGGGCCAGGGTCAGGTTCCTCCATAATGATGCAGAAGGATTGATTACCGCAGGGAATCTGAAGGAGATGGGAGTAAATGTGTTCAATTTCTCCTTTAATCATTCACTGGGTGAAATTCAGAAACTATCAGGGTCCGATATTGTTCTTCTTGGAAATATTCCTCCAAGGGATGTAATGGCAGCCGGAACTGCGGAAGAGGTTGGCAGAGCAGTCAAAAAAGCTTTTGGAGAAACAACGGATTATGACAGGATAATATGGTCAGTTGGTGGCGGAATGCCCCCTGATGTAAAAAATGAAAATATCAGCGCATTCATTAAAGCAGTAAAAGAGATTTGATAATTAAAGTTGCTGGTTGCTTGCTACCGGTTCCTGGGTTCAACAAGCAACAAGCAACCAGTAACCAGCAACTTGTATTAAGTAATATTCAACTATGAAAAAATCAGTGATAGTATTAGTTTCTGCATTGATATTGGTATCATGTGGATCAGGCGGGTCGAAAAAACAGGTAACCGAAAAATCTTTGGAAACAATGGAAAACAATTATCAGGTAAAACTATTGACTGTCGATCCGGGCCATTTTCATGCAGCCCTGGTACAAAAGACAATGTATCCCCAGGTCTCACCCGAGGTAAGGGTTTATTCTCCTGAAGGGCCTGATGTACAACAACATCTGAACAGGATCATATCTTACAATACCAGACCTGCTGATCCGACTTCATGGAATGAGATAGTCTATAAGGGAGATGACTTTTTTGAAAAGATGCTTGTTGAAAAAGCCGGTAATGTGGTCGTTTTATCCGGAAATAACAGGAAAAAAGCTGAATATATAACAAGATCAATAGGAGCTGGATTAAATGTCCTGGCAGACAAACCCATGATAATTTCTCCTGATGACTTTGCAAAGCTTGAAGAAGCATTTATAGTAGCAAAAGAAAAAGGAGTTCTGCTTTATGATATTATGACTGAGAGGTTTGAGATCACTACCTTGATGCAAAAACTATTATCACAGGAAGAAGAGATTTTTGGAAAGCTTGAGGCAGGCACAAGGGAAGATCCGGCAGTGTCAAAAGTGAGCGTGCATCACTTCTCAAAAATTGTATCAGGTTCCCCGCTTCAGCGTCCTGCATGGTTTTTTGATGTGGAACAGCAGGGTGAAGGTATTGTTGATGTCACAACTCACCTGGTCGATCTCGTTCAGTGGGAGTGTTTCCCGGATCAGGTTCTGAATCCTTACGATGTACAACTGGCATCAGCCAGAAGATGGCCAACAGTTATTTCAAAAGATGAATTTAAGGGTGTCACAGGAGTTGCCGAATTTCCGGAATTTTTAAAGAAGGATATCAAAGACGGTAAGCTGAATGTATTCTCCAATGGAGAGATTATTTACCAGCTGAAGGGTATCTGGGCTAAAGTATCTGTAACCTGGAACTATATGCCTCCGGCCGGAGGTGGCGATACTCACTATTCTGTTATGCGCGGATCAAAGTGCGACCTGGTAATCAAACAGGGTGCTGATGAGAAGTATGCGCCTACACTGTATGTTGAAAAAGTCAAAGGTGTGACATTGCCGGATTTCACGGCCAGGCTTAAAGAGGTTTTAGGGAAGCTGCCTTATGATAGTCTACAGGTTGTAACAGTCAGTAGCAACACACTGAAAATAGACGTCCCTAAAAAATACAGGGTCTCACATGAGGAGCATTTCGGACAGGTGACTGCCAGGTTCCTTCAGTATCTGCAGGATGGCACATTACCCGACTGGGAGGTCCCGGGGATGATTACCAAGTACTATACAACGACCAGTGCATTGAAGATGGCCAGTAAATAGAGCGCAAAGTTAATTGAAAAGATCTTCGACTACCATTGAGTACAGATCACCCGGATCTATATCTGCTGCCTTAGCCTGTTTTGGGATAAGGCTCTCTTCTGTCATTCCCGGAACTGAGTTGATCTCAAGGAAATAAGGTTCTTCCCCTACAATGATAAAGTCGACCCTGACAATGCCTTTACAGCCTAAGAGATCGTAAACCGAAGAGCTGAGATCCTGAATCTTGTTCGTGATATTTACGGGCATTTCAGCCGGCGTAATTTCATCCGATTTGCCAGGTGAATATTTTGCCTCAAAGTCAAAGAATTCATTTTTGCTTATAATTTCCGTGACAGGAAGAACTATAGCTTTCCCCTTTACTTTAACGACACCGCAGGCAACTTCCCGGCCGTCCATAAAGGCTTCAACCATAACCTCATTGCTTTCCTTAAAAGCAGTCTCAATTGCACCAGGCAGTTCCTTGTTCGTTTTAACTTTAGTGACACCAAAGCTCGATCCGCTGTCGTTTGGCTTGACAAAGCAAGGAAGCCCCGTTTTTGATGTAATTGAAGAAAGATCCATACTATTTCCTTTCCTTAAGATTATATTCTTGGCCATTGGAATGCCATACTCTTTCAGATAAAGCTTGCAAGCCTGTTTATTAAACGTCAGGGCTGAACAGAAAGCGCTGCAACTTGAATAAGGAATCTTCATCATATCAAAGTAACCCTGGAGAAGACCATTTTCACCAGGAGTGCCATGGATTGCAACAAAGACAGCATCGAACCGGATCCTCTTATCGTCAGTTTTCAGGGTAAAATCATTCTTGTCAATATTATGATAGCGACCCTTATGGTCTTCCCAGTACCAGCTGGTTCCGCGTATCATTATAATATAGACCAGATATTTTGGGGATAACAACTTTGCAACTTCAGAAGCGCTTTTTACAGATATCTCATATTCAGATGAATCACCCCCGGCAACGACAGCTATAGTTTTCATTGTACAATTTTAAGTGCTAAAATTAAATATTTTCAGAGGGGAAGGGAATAAAAATGTGACTTTTTACACAATCCATTGATATTAATAACCGGAATATTATTGTACGATCAATTTTAATTCATTATAAGAAATTATTTACATTTGATCAAATTTTAAAAATTCATAAAAAAATGAAAAAAGGTTGTTTGGTATGGATAATTGTAGGAGCCATGCTTGCACTTGTTGTGCTTGGTATTGTCTCCTGGGGTACAAAGGTTTATAATCAGATGGTCACGCTTCAGGAGGGGGTCACAAGCCAGTGGGGCAATGTGGAAACACAATACCAGCGCAGGGCTGACCTTATCCCAAACTTTGTAAATACTGTCAAGGGAGCTGCTGCTTTTGAACAGGAAACACTTACTCAGGTTATAGAGGCAAGGGCCAAAGCCACACAGGTAACAATTGATCCTACAAATATGACTGCTGAGAATATGCAGCAATTTCAGGCAGCACAGGGTGAGCTTAGTTCAGCTCTCTCAAGGTTAATGGTGGTGGTTGAAAAATATCCTGAACTGAAAGCCACCCAGAACTTCAGGGATCTGCAGGTCGAGCTTGAAGGAACAGAAAACAGGATTTCGGTTGAAAGAAGAAAATTCAACGAGGTTGCATTGTCATTCAATACCTATATCAAAAAGTTCCCTCAGACTTTGCTGTCAGGTATGTTTGGGTTCACGGCCAGGCCATACTTCGAATCGATGGAAGGAGCTGATAAAGCCCCGGAAGTAAAATTCTAAACATCTGAAGGACATGGAAGTTAAGGCCTCGACATTCTTAACCAGGGAACAGCAATTGCAGATACATGATGCTATAAAAGAGGCAGAGGGTGAAACTTCGGGAGAGATCAGGGTTCATGTCGAGACAAGTCTGACAGGGAATGTACTGGACAGGGCAGCATGGATATTCAAAAGGATAGGTATGCATGCCACAGATGACAGGAATGGCGTATTATTTTATCTCGCTGTCAAGAACAAGGAGTTTGCGATAATAGGCGACGGAGGAATTAATGCAAAAGTTCCTGAGAACTTCTGGGATAAAACCAAAGTAATTGTTCAGAAATATTTCAGGCAGGAAAAATACGCCGAAGGACTTATCGAGGGGATATTGATGGCAGGAAGCCAGCTAAGGGAACATTTTCCCCTCAAAAAGGATGACACCAATGAACTTCCCGATGAGATTTCCTTTGATGATACTGAGCAACCTGAAAAATTATGAAGAACAGTAAGTTTTTACAGTTAGTCGTTACAGTATTTGTTCTGTTAGCAGTTTTCTCGCACAGTGTTGCAGCACAGGAGTTTCCTGAGAAGCCTGTTCCGGCAAAACTGGTCAATGACATGGCAGGGTTGCTGTCTCCCGGAGAGGTCGATGCGCTTGAACAAAAACTTGTTGCCTACGATGACTCCACTTCGACTCAGATTGCTGTCGTAACAATCCTGGATCTTCAGGGATATGCG
>Ga0209254_10003963_pt1 | contig 13549 bp, 12 predicted proteins | sample FrelakmetDIP11DI_FD_187148 | JGI IMG/M metagenome (GOLD analysis project Ga0209254, IMG submission 187148) | Freshwater lake sediment microbial communities from the University of Notre Dame, USA, for methane emissions studies - DIP11 DI (SPAdes)... | ecosystem: Environmental > Aquatic >...
AGGCCATATCCGGCGCCCCGATCATCAGCGGCACGAACCAGTTGCCGAAGCCGCCCATCGTCGCCGGCATCACCATGAAGAACACCATGATGAGACCGTGGCCGGTCACGAACACGTTATAGAGATGCGCGTTCGCAAAATACTGCATCCCCGGCTCTTGCAACTCGAGGCGGATACCCACCGAGAGCGCACCGCCGATGACGCCCGAGATCATCGCGAAGATGAAATAGAGCGTGCCGATGTCTTTATGGTTCGTGGAGAAAAGCCAACGGCGAATGCCGGTCGGTGCGTGGTCGTGATGATCGGCGTGTGCCGCAGTGCTACCCATGGTCTTCGACCTTTTCGTCTCGGGTTGTATTCGTGGTCCTGTTACGGATGCTCGAGCGCGGCTTCCCGCCGCCGCCCCAGCGATTCAGCTCAGCGCTGCTGCTCGGCAGCGTCCGCCACCGACTTGATCCCGGCATGATCCAACGCCACACGATCGGTAATCTCCTTGGCCTTCTTGCGGTCGCCCGCCTTCATGGCCGCAGTCCACTGATCGTAGGTCTCCTGCTTCACGACGCGCACGGCGATCGGCATGAAAGCGTGATTCATGCCGCACAGTTCCGAGCACTGGCCGTAGAACACGCCTTCATACTCGGGACGGAACCACGTCGCCGTCAGGCGGCCCGGCACGGCGTCGATTTTCGAACCGAACGGCTGGATGGTCCAGTTGTGGATCACATCGTTTGACGTGACGAGCATGTGCACGACCTTGTTGACCGGCACTAGGATTTCATTGTCCACCGCCAGCAGGCGTGGCGTCGGAATGCCTGACTTCACCTTCTCGGCCACTTCTTCATCCGACAGCATGTTCGAGGTGACGGTGAAGGTCTTGTCCTCAGGCGTCGTGCCCGGATACTCGTGCTCCCAGAACCACGCGTTGCCGATCGCTTTGATCGTCACGTCGGGCTTGGGATACGTGTACTGCAGCATGAGAAGCTTGAACGACGGGATCGCGATCGCAACGAGGATCAGGATCGGCACGACCGTCCAGGCCACTTCCAATAGCGTGTTGTGGGTCGTCTTGGACGGCACCGGGTTCTTGGACTCACGGAACCGCACCATCACGTAGATCATGAGCCCGAGAACGAAGAGCGTGATCGCAATGATGATGATGTTCACAAAGTCATAGAATTGATTGATTTCACGAGCAACTTCCGTCGCTGGAGCCGGAAGCCCGATTTGGCCCGGCGTGGCGTAGCCCTGCGCCGCAAAGGCAGGCGATCCGGCGAACCCGATCGCAGCGCCAGCCGCGGCCGCGATGGCCACCAGACCCAGCAATGTCCATGGACGTGTCGTCGTCATTCCAAGCGCTCCCCAGATCAGTCCGGTTCTGGCCGGACCTCATGATCGTAAAGGGGAGGTGTCCTTCCTCGAGATTTCAATCTCGAGTGTGGTGAGTGGCTAAACCCGTTGCGGCGCGAGACGGCTAGTAAAAAAGCCGAGCGTACGTCCCGTTAAAGCCGTTAGCGCCAGGGTCATTATCGGTGGTCAAAGACAAGCCGACATTTTCGCTAGCAGCCATCATCCAAGTGTGACGATCTTCCCCTTCGTCAAAGACAGAACAACCGGGATCGCGCGCCTAAGTCAAGTTTTTTGCGGCAATTTCCCGCACGAAGTCATCCATACTCGGCACGTCATCGTTCGAATTCTCCCTTTTGGAAAGAGCCGATCTAAACTGTTGAAATTGTCTCGTTTCGGCCTTTTTCCTGAGCGAACCACGCAGCACACGCGTACGACCGAAGCCGTAGCCATTGACCCGCGGCGCAACCTTCGAGCACTGCCTGTGCGCCCGTGTCGCGTCTCCTTCGCCGTTCCACCCCAAGATAGATGTCTCCATGCCATTTAAATTCTTCTCTCGTGTTGCAGCACCAAAGTGCGGCGTTCCCGAATTGCTGCGCGGGGCCCTTGCGTTCGCGCTCGCGGCACTGACGCTCACAGGATCAGTGAGCGCACCGGCCCGCGCGCAGGATTCCAAAGCTCCCGAGATGGCCGATGGCACCGTCAAAGCACAGCACGGAGATTGGCAAGTCGTCTGCAAACCTCCGCCGGCGGGCGCCAAGAACGAAGTCTGCGCGCTGGTCCAGAGCGTCACTGCGGAAGATCGCCCGAACGTCGGACTGACTGTCTACTTCCAGAAGTTCTCACAAGGCATGCGTGTGCTGCGCGTGTTCGCTCCCGTCGGCGTGCTCCTTCCGCCAGGGATCGGTCTCAAAATTGATGACATCGATGTGGGCCACGCGCCGTTCCTGCGCTGCCACACGTTCGCCTGCTACGCGCAGGTGACGCTCGACGATAAGCTGATCGACCAGTTTTCGAACGGCAAAACCGCGATTTTCATCATCTTCCAGACCGAGGAAGCAGGGATCGGAATCCCGCTCTCGCTGAACGGTTTCAGCCAGGCTCTCGCCGAGTTGCCCTAGGCGCGTCACGCACCGACGAGAGCTGTGTCAGCTCACTTTTGTGTTCGCGCCCGGCATCCGGATCAGATCGGCCGTGCGATCGCGCCCGGTTTCCGGCCTCTTCGGAAACGACACGCCGCCCGTCGCGCCCCGCCCCGCCTGCGGCAAATTTTGGAACAGTTCGCTCCAGGCATTCGCAATGCGCGAGGTCGAGTCCTGATACTGGGACGTCGCAGTCTGCCAGAACCGCATTTGTTCGTTCACAAGATCGCTGTGCGTCCGGCAGCGCGAGAGGCGCTGCGGAATGCCGAGATAGGCCTGAGCCCGGCGGCTGATCAGCGTCAGCAGTTCCATCTGCTGCACGGTGAGCGCCTTCATCGGACCCATTCCCGCCGACATGCCGTCGAGGATCTGCTTGGGATCGAACGGATTCTCAAAGCTCTTGGGCTCGAAATTTTGCGTGCCGAGCCAATCATGCACATGCGGATTATTGGGGGAGGGCTTGTCCATGACGCGCGAACCTCTTGTGCACTCGTTACAACGAACGCTGCTCTTCTTCTGAGCGCCGGTATACGCGGTATTTTGTTACGATTGAAAAAATCTCAACCCAAAATCTCGTGAGTCTGCACCCCGCACTGCAGCATTACCCTCGCGCAACCTATAATTGCACTTGCTCGAACGCAGCAACCCCATGATGTATAATGCGTTTTTTGGTTAAATTTACGTTGACCACGGAGCACCCGCGCGAAACTCTCGATCATCAGTATCGCGTCGAGTTTGTGAATGCGGGGGCGTTCTCCAGTATCGAGGTGTACAAAGGCCTAGGCTCGTCCTCTGGACCGCTCTAGCCACCGCGCTCCTGCCGCTGACGCCGCTGACAGTGGCCGCTGAAGACACCCGCCCCTCCTGGCGCGACATCTGGAACTGGCGGGAGACTTGGTCAGGCGTCGACGTCGCCAAGGACAATTGGCTCGTCTACTCCGGCATCACCGTCGCACCCTTTGGCCACATCCACGAACCCGGATGGCGCGTCCGCCTCGCCGGCGGTTACGGCAATTACCAGTATTCAGGCAACCGGAGCACGACACCCACTCCGGGTATCCAGTCGTTTTCGGCCGCGACCTACTACGGCGACGCGCTCGTCGGTTACCTCGAACGGTTCGGCCCGCTCACAGCAAAAGCCTTCGGCGGCCTCTCGTACATCGCGCACGACATCACACCCTTCGACCCAGAAAACCTCGTCGTGGGCGACGACATCGGCTTCAAGGGCGTTCTCGAACTCTGGCTCGACATTGGAGAGATCGGGTTTGCGTCCCTCGATACGTCCTGGAGCACCGCACATGATACGCGCAACGCTCGCGCGCGCATTGGCGCATACATCACCCCCTCGATCAGCACTGGCCTCGAAGGCTGGCTCAACCTCGACAATCAAAGCGATTGCGACCTTGGCTGGGACGACAGTGCCGAATGTTACACGGACGAAGAAACACACCTCCTCGACTACACGCGCGCCGGCCTATTTCTCCGTTACACCTGGGACGGTGGGGAACTCTCTTTATCCGGCGGCATCTCCGGTGGCAGTTTCCAAGCTGCCGGCGATGCCGATCCCGAACCCTACGCCACCGTGAATTTGCTGACGCAGTTCTAGCGAGGACCGTCGATTTCACGCACGACTCTGCGAGGTCTTCCGTATCACGCCCGCAGCGACTCCGGCTAAGCTCGCTCGATCGAAACGACAGTTGGACCCTTATGCTTCCGAACACCTTGATTTCCGCACGCTTAATTTCACTGGTGGCTATCCTCGCCGCCGCCCCGGCACAGGCTTCCAAGACCTGCAGCGATGCTGCCATCTCGGCGCGCGGCGAGCCTGCGCGCTTCCTGTGGCTCGCCAAAACGAAAGCCCGCGCCAACTGGCGCCGCAAAGTTCGCGTGACCCCAACCCTCGGGACCGGCTTTTCGAACTGGGGCAACGCCGAAACCAGTGAAGAGCGGTGCATCACGGCTGAAGGCGGCACCGTCTGTATCTTCACCGGGTACCCCTGCAAGCGCTGAACGCCCGTCCATGGCCGTCGCACGAGACTTACCCTCGCCCCCATCGTCTGAGCGAGAATGATCGCTGCGTCCCGAGAAAAAGTTGCAGACGCATCTACCTGCGGTCGACAACAACTACAACAACTACAACACCAACACTCCCCACACGTCCTAATTCAACAAAACGAACGTTCGTTCTTCTTGACGGGTTAGCCGTTTTCCATATGATCCAAAAAAAGCGAACGTTCGTTTTGCGAAAAGTTAGTTATCAGCGTACGCTGCAAACCCGAGCGGACAGTTTTCTTTGTCCAGAGTTGATGACACATGCCGAGATTGAAACCCGACACGCAGCGCGCCCGCCGCGAACATATTCTTGAAGCCGCCGAGCGGCGTTTCGCTCACTCAGGCTTTCATGCCACCAGCATGCAAGACATCTGCCGCGAAGCGCGCGTCTCCCCCGGCGCCCTTTATGTCTACTTCGCATCCAAAGAAGATCTGATCGCCGGCCTTGCCGAGCGCGATCGGCAGGAGTTCCAGGCGCGCTTCGCACAGCTCGCGGGCGCATCGGATTTCTTTGCAGCACTCGCTGCGATTGGTGAGGCGTACTTCGTCGAAGATGATGCCCACTGCCGCGTCATGTCCATCGAGATCGGACTTGAATCGACGCGCAACGCCCACATCGGCGAGATCCATCGCTCTGTCGACGAATTCGTGCGCACCAGTTTCGAACAGCTCTTTCAGCGCATGATCGATGAAGGCCGCATCCGCCCCAATCATGATGCCGCTGCTCTCGCACGCGTTTTCATGGTCATCGGGGACGGCCTTTTTTGGCGCAGCGCCGTCGATCGTAATTTCGACATGGCGAAGACCATACCTGACGTGGTCGAGGTCATTCGCCAGCTCTTGAACCCAGTTGAACAAACCGCCGGACGCCGCCCCGTCGGGCCGACCGTCGAGGAGGCTGCAGAGTGACCCGTTCGCAAGTGATCAAGTATGGCCTTGCCGCCGCTGTGGCTGCCGTTGTCTGGGGAACCGGCGCTTACAAGCCTGTCTTGGACATCATCACCCATCGCACCGCGAAGACGGAAAAAGCCGCGACCGTGGCGCCCCCGTCCGTCACAGTCAGCCGGGTGGCATCGGCCGACTTTGTCGAGACGGTTCTTGTCACCGGCTCGCTTGTGCCACGCGAAGACGTGCTGGTCGCACCCGAAGTCGAGGGACTGCGCATATTGGAGCTGCTCGTCGATCATGGCGATGAAGTCAAGAAGGGCGATGTTCTCGCCGTTCTTGAAACCATTACACTCGACGCACAGCTCGAGCAGAATGCTGCCAATCTCGACCGGAGCAACGCCGCCATCGCTCAAGCCCGCAGCCAGATCGTGGAAGTTCAGGCTCGACTGACGGAAGCCAAAGCGCAGCTCGAGCGCGCAAAGCCACTGTCCGAGCAAGGCTATCTGTCTGGCAGTACACTTGACGCCCGCACAGCGTCCAAACAGTCGCTCGAAGCTTTGCTCGTTGCCGCCAACAGTGGTCTGAAATCGGCGGAAGCGGAAAAAGTGCAGCTCGAAGCGGCTCGCCGCGAACTCGAATGGCGCCTGTCACGCACGAAAGTTCGCGCGCCCGTGGACGGCGTCGTCAGTCGCCGCACGGCTCATATCGGTTCGATTGCAACAGCGCTTGGCCTTGCGGCAGGCGAACCAATGTTCCGCATCATTGAGAAAGGCGAAATTGAACTCGATGCCGAAGTCGGCGAGGCACAGGTTCGCAAACTCAAGCCGGGGCAGAGCGTCACCATCACCATTGCCGATGGCACCACCGCCACCGGAACAGTGAGGCTTGTCTCTCCCGAGATCGACAACACCACCCGCCTTGGTCGCGTCCGCATCTTCATCGGCAATGATCGCCGCTTGCGCATCGGCACCTTCGCCAGCGGTCAGATCGAAACCGCGCGCGAACGCGGGCTCGCAGTACCTGTCTCCTCGGTAAGCACCTCCGGTGGCGCGTCCACAGCACTCGTGCTCGAAGGCAGCACCGTTCGCGAACGACCTATTGAAACCGGACTGTCCACCGGCGGCCTCGTCGAGGTGCGCAAAGGTTTGGCGGAAGGCGACCGCGTCATCGCCCGGGCCGGCACGTTCCTCAAGGATGGCGACATCGTGCGCCCTGTCGAAACCGACACTCGTACTGTGAGCGACGCCCGATGAGCTCTCAAGATTCGCGCATCAATTTCTCTGCCTACTCGATCCGCAAGCCCCTACCGGCGATCTTGCTGTTCGTGGTGCTGCTTTTTCTCGGCATCATGAGCTTCAAGGCGCTACCCGTCACCCGCTTCCCCAACATCGATATTCCCCTTGTGCAAGTAACGATCAACCAGTCCGGCGCGACGCCAGCCGAACTGGAAACTCAAGTTGCCAAGATCGTCGAAGACTCGGTGGCCAACATCACCGGCGTGAAGCATCTGATCACGTCCTTGAGCGACGGCGTCTCCACCACAGCGATCGAGTTTCGTCTTGAGATCGATACCGACCGCGCGTTGAATGACGTCAAAGACGCGATCGAAAAGATCCGGCCGGAGCTGCCACGCACGATCGACGAGCCCATCATCCAGCGCATCGACGTCGAAGGCCAAGCCATTCTCGCCTACGCCGCCGTCTCCCCCGGCATGACGCTCGAGCAGCTCTCGTGGCATGTCGATGATGTTATCAAGCGCGAATTGCTCGTCGTCAAAGGCGTCGGCCGGGTCGAACGATACGGCGGCGTCAAACGCGAGATCCGCGTTCTGCTCGATCCAGACCGGCTCCTCGCCTACGGTGTGACTGCAGCCGACATAAACCGCCAGATCCGCGCCACCAACGTCGATATCGGTTCCGGCCGAGGCGAAGTTGGCCAACAGGAACAGGCGATCCGCATCCTTGCCGGCGCCAAGACCGTCTCCGAACTGGCAGACACGAAAATTGCCATCGCCGGTGGCCGCTATGTTCGCCTCTCCGATCTCGGCCGCGTGCTCGATGACGCGGAAGAGGCCCGCTCGTTTGCCCGCCTCGACGGCCAGCCCGTCGTATCGTTTTCCGTATTCCGCTCCAAAGGCGCCAGCGAACTCTCAGTCGCGGACGCCGTCGAAAAGCGGCTCGCCGAACTCGACAAGCGCTACCCCGAAGTCACGCTCAGCAAAATCGACGATGCCGTCTCTTACACGCGCGGCAATTACGAAGCAGCGATGACCACGCTGATCGAAGGCGCCATCCTCGCGGTGATCACCGTTTTTCTCTTCTTGCGCAACTCACGCGCGACCCTGATCACGGCCATTGCGCTTCCGTTATCCGCAATTCCCACGTTCTGGGCGATGAGCCTCATGGGCTTTTCGCTGAACCTCGTCTCTCTGCTCGCAATCACCCTCGTGACCGGCATCCTCGTCGACGACGCCATCGTCGAAATCGAGAACATCGTTCGCCACATGCGGATGGGCAAATCGCCCTATCGCGCCGCCATGGAAGCTGCCGACGAGATCGGCCTCGCCGTGATCGCCATTACGCTGACGATCGTCGCCATCTTCGCTCCGGTGTCCTTCATGGGCGGTGTGGCCGGTCAGTACTTCCGTCAGTTCGGCCTGACCGTCGCGGTGGCAGTCTTATTCTCGTTGCTCGTCGCGCGCCTCATAACGCCTATGATGGCGGCCTATCTGATGCGCCCCGTCCCTCCCCACGACATGGAGGGCGGGCCACTCATGCGCGGCTACGTCCACTTCCTCGCAGCGACTCTTCGCTGGCGCTACATCACCCTGATCGTCGGCATGGGCGTATTCGCAGGTTCGATCTACGCGACCGCGATGCTGCCCACGGGCTTCATCCCAGACGAAGATACATCCCGCGTCGTGATCTCCGCCGAGCTTCCACCTGGCGCCCGCCTCGAAGACACGCGCATCATGACCGACGAAGTGACGCGCCGCCTCAAGAACATTCCCGAAGTAGCGAGCGTCTTCGTTCTTGGCGGCGTTTCACCGACAGGCACGCTCGAAGTCCGACGCGCCGCTGTCAATGTACGCCTCGTGCCCAAGACTGAGCGTGACAAGCCGCAGAAGGAACTGAAGGCGATCCTGTCCGCCACGATTGCCGGTGTTCCCGACGTGCGCGCTTGGTTCGTCAACGAACGCGGCGAGCGGGAACTCTCGTTCTCGCTGCTCTCGCGCGATGGCGATGCTCTGGCACAAGGCGTGTCGAAGGTGGAAACCGCCGTCCGGCAGTTGCCGGGCTTCTTCAACGTCGCGTCGAAATCGGCCCTCGACCGCCCAGAGATCCGCATCGTCCCGGAACTCGACAAGGCCTCCGCGCTCGGCATCACGCCCGATCAGATCGCCGAAACCGTTCGCGTCGCCACCATCGGCGACGTCGACGCCAATCTCGCCAAGTTCACCTCGGGCGACCGCCTCATCCCCATCCGCGTTCAGGTTGAAGAGAACGCCCGCGAAAACCTGCAGCGGATCGCCAACCTTCGCCTCACCAACGCCGCCGGCAAATCAATTCCCCTCTCTGCCGTTGCCGACATTTCCTTCGGCCGCGGACCGAGCGCAATCGATCGCTATGATCGCGAGCGACGCGCGGAGATTGGCGCGGATCTCGTGAAGGGCTTTGCCCTCGGGAGCGCCCGAGAAGCTTTCGTCGCCCAGGTTGAAAAGATCGGCCTACCCGAAGGCGTGCGGCTGCTTGCGACCGGCGATGCCGAAATTCAGGACGAGGTCGCCAATGGCTTTATCACCGCCATGGGGACCGGCCTGATGATCGTGCTCGGCCTGCTCATCCTGCTCTTTGGCAGCGTGTTCCAGCCGATCACCATTCTGCTCTCGCTGCCGCTGTCGTTCGGCGGCGTCGTCATCGCGCTCATCGCAACCAACAACCCGATCAGCATGCCGGTCTACATCGGCCTACTCATGCTCATGGGCATCGTGACGAAGAATGCGATCATGCTCGTCGACTTCGCGGTCGAGGAAATTGCACGCGGTACAGAGCGGACCACGGCTCTTCTTGAAGCCGGACGCAAGCGCGCACGCCCCATCGTGATGACGACGATCGCCATGGCTGCGGGCATGCTGCCCAGCGCGTTCGCACTTGGCGACGGCGGCGAGTTCCGTGCGCCGATGGCCATCGCCGTCATAGGCGGACTTCTCGTTTCGACAATCCTGTCGCTCGTATTCGTGCCGTCGTTCTTCTCCGTGATGGACGACCTCTCCCGCGGCGTAACGTGGCTGATGTCGTTTATCATTAAGCCGAACGCCACCGACGAAGGCGACGAAGAGATTGAAGAAACGCCTCGTCTTCCTCCGCGCCCTGCTGAATCGGCTCAACAACCAGTGCCTCACGCTGGCGGACGCATCGCAGCAGAGTAAGGCTGATCACCTCCCTCCATTGCTGACCCGCCACCCGAACCCTATATCGGACGAGGTTTCCCCCAAGCGTATTGAAAGGAATTCCCATGTTCGACGCTAAAGCCCTCCTTGAGCAGCTTTCTGGAAGTCCCCAGCGTTCGGCCACGTCTGCGACGGGTGCCGGCGCGCAAGGCGGCGGCGGCCTCGCCGACCTCTTCGGCCAAATCGCAGCCGCCGTGCAGTCTCCAAGCGGCCAGGGCGCGGGTTCAGGGCAGGGCGGCCTAGCCGACATCGTCCGCAATATCTCGGGTGGAGCGGGCGGCGCCAATTTCGATCAGATCATTGCCCAGGTGAAGGAGCAGGCGGCCAAGTTTGGCGGCCCGTCAGGTGCCGAACTCGTGGATACCCTGACCAAGGCTTTCGGTCAGGCGACCGAAGGCGTGAAGGAGGGCGCGGCGAAGGTCGGCGACGCCACAGGTGCGCGCGACGCCGTCTCCAATGCGACCGGCGGCAAGTCGCCCGAAGAACTGCTCGCGCAGGTCAAGGAGCTCATGGCTAAGAACCAGCTCGGTGCCGGTGCGGTGCTTGGTGGTCTCGGAGCTATTCTCCTTGGAACACGCACTGGCCGCGGCGTAACGACCGGCGCCGTCAAGCTCGGTGCTCTGGCCCTCATTGGCGGCCTTGCCTATAAGGCCTACCAGAACCATCAGGCCGGGAAGCCGCTGATCACCGGACCGCAGAACGCCGCGACGGAAGCTCCTGCTGGATCGGGCTTCGAGCCTGCTGCCATTTCCAATGACGCCGCGATGCACATCATTCGCGCTATGATCGCAGCCGCAGCTGCCGACGGCCGCATCGATGATCGCGAGTACATGCGCATCGTCGAATCCGCAGGTGGAGCCGCAGCAAGCCCCGAAGCCAAAGCCTTCCTCGAACAGGAACTGCGCAGCCCAGCAACCGCAGCCTCTCTAGCGGCGAGCGTGAATTCCGCCGAAGAAGCGTTGCAGGTCTACACCGCGGCCCGCGTTGCCATCGACGGCGACAACGCTTCCGAAACCGGCTTCCTTGCCGAACTGGCCGCATCCCTCGGCATCGACCCAGATCTTGCCCGTCAGGTCGACGCCACCGCGAAGAGCACCGCTGCTTGATGAGCACAAAAGCTGCTAATGAAAAAAGCGCGGGAGCAATCCCGCGCTTTTTTTCTCTCTAGTTTAGGCGCGTTCGTTATGACGCCTCGTCCGATTTGAAGAAGACGTCGACACGCATTCCCGTGAGCAGCGGCGGCTGTCCATCGAGCGCCACCATCACCTCCAGAACCTCGACATCGTTCGGACGCCGCGGACCGCGCGACGTGATCCGCTGCGCACCGAGCGCCGGCGCAATCGACGTCACCACACCCGTGAACTCCTGGGCACCAAAGGCGTCGGCCTTCACGACAGCCTTCTGACCGACCCGGATCTTTGTTACGTCCCGCTCTTCCACCTCGGTGCGAACGCGCAGCGATGCCAAATCACCAAACAGCGCCAGCGGCGCTTCCGGTGATGTGACAGCGACTTCGCCCTGCTTCGCCCAGACGTTCAAAACCGTTCCGTCAGCCGGCGCACGTACGCGCGTACGCTCGATCGCATTGAGGACCTGCGTCACGTCCGAGCGCGCCAAAGTCAGCGACGATTCCAAACGTGATGGCAACGGCATGTCAGCGCGTGCTGAAACCTTCGCAAGAGCGGCCCGCTCTTCTGTCAACTTCGCCTGCGCTTCGGAAAGCTTCTTGCGGGCAGAATTGAGCTCATCGGCAGTCGAGGTCCCACCCCGAACCTTCCGAGCGATATCGTCGAGGGAGGTCTGTGCTGCGTAAGCCGCGCGCTCGGCATTGGAAACCGCATCCTCGGCATTGCGCCGGTCTAGAGCCGGACCTTTAGCCAGTTCCTCATCGCGCTCCAGAACGCGCACGGCCTCTTCCGCAAGCGCGGCGGTCAGCTTCGCTTGGGCGTCGCTGTCATCGAGCCGCACCAGAAGATCGCCTGACTGAACCTTGTCGCCAGTTTTGGCGATCACCTCGAGGATTTCACCCGGTGCTTGCGAAACGAGCCGGATCTCACCCTCTTTCGGCTCTACCCGGCCGGTCGCGGATGCCGCCCATGTGCCCTTGGCGGAAACCCCGGTCTCGGCCGCCGCCATCTGCGCGGTCGGTTTATCCTGGCTGTGCGAAGACAGCGTTCCGTTGATCAACACACTGAGTGCGATCGCGATGATACCCGCTACCGTCAGCGTCTGAACGGTCGGATCGACTTTAAGCATTTGCCTTACGCCTCTTCTTCGTCAAATCGGTGATTTCGGGCGAATTGACACCCTCAGGCCGGCGCTCTTCGCCGACGATCTTGCCGTCTTCGATCCGCACCACGCGATCGGCATATCCGAGCGTGCGCGGGTCGTGCGTGACGGCCAGCACGCTTCGGTTTTGTTCTTTGGCGATACGCGCCAGCAGCGCCATCACAGCATGGCCGTTCTCGCTGTCGAGAGCCGCGGTCGGTTCGTCGGCGAGCACGATGGACGGCGATGCCGCGATTGCGCGGGCCACGGCCACGCGCTGCTGCTCACCGCCTGAAAGATTGCTGGGATAGTTTTGAAGGCGATGGCCCAACCCCACCTCGCGCAGCACCTCTTCGGCGCGCGCCGCGGCCGGATAACCCTTCTGTCCGAGAACATCCAGGGCGATACGGACATTCTCAACCGCGTTCAGTGTCGGAAAGAGATTATAGCTCTGGAAGATGAAGCCGATGTGCTTGCGCCTCAGTTCCGCGAGTTCCTCAGGTCCCAAGCCAGTCGTTGTGTGGCCTGCAATACGGACTTCGCCGGAGGTCGGCGAAAGAATGCACCCAAGGATCGACAAAAGTGTCGTCTTGCCGGAGCCGGACGGCCCCATAAGCAAGGTCAGTTCGCCCGGTACAAGCTTGAGGCTCACACCCTTCAGTGCCATCACCTTGCCGGCACCTTTGCCGAGCTCTTTGACGATGTCCCTGGCTTCGAGAACGGGAGTTTCGTTCGTCATCTGCTGAACACCGTGGCTGGATCAATCTTTGTAACTTTGACGATGGCCGATACCGCTGAAATTGCGCACATGAACAGCGTCAGTGCGAAGAGTGAGAACGCCAGGCCCGGCGTCATCACCAGCGGAAGCGGCGAATTCCGGCTCAGATAGAGGATCACCAGCGCGATGATCATGCCAAGGCTGTAGCCTATGACCGCGCTGAGACCCGCCTGGGCCAAAATCACTTTGTGGATATAGGAACCCGATGAGCCCAGCGCACGTAGCGTGGCGAACTCATTGATGTGATCTTTGGTGCTGGAATACAGCGTCTGCGCCACGATGACCGTGCCAACAAGGATACCGAGCAGCGCACCGCCGATGAGTGCAATACCGGCACCGGTTTTAAACAGCCACTGACCCAAACTGCGGTCGCGGAACTCGGCCTTTGTCAGAACGTCTGTCCCTTCAAGCCGTTCCTGCAGAGCGGCGCGAACTGTTTCCAGATTGGCTCCAGGCTGCAGCTGCACGAGGAAGAACGTGCTCTTGTCGCCCTTCTCGCCATCGAGGTTGAGAAGATTGCGCGCCCGCTGCAGCGGGGTAAACACGTAGGGTGACTGAGTGAATGACCTGATGCCTTCGGTGAGCGCACGGACTCGAATGCGCCCCAGAGCAATTTGGGCCGTGCTG
>Ga0209254_10003964_pt1 | contig 13546 bp, 14 predicted proteins | sample FrelakmetDIP11DI_FD_187148 | JGI IMG/M metagenome (GOLD analysis project Ga0209254, IMG submission 187148) | Freshwater lake sediment microbial communities from the University of Notre Dame, USA, for methane emissions studies - DIP11 DI (SPAdes)... | ecosystem: Environmental > Aquatic >...
GTGCGACTCACGTCCGGTCGCACCCCCCGGGGCGTTACTTCGTGAAGAAGCGCAGCTCGGCCACGACGCTCCGCTTCAGGATGTCGCCGAAGATGTGCTGCTGGATCTTCTCGTTCGTGAGGTTGATGCCCTTCAGGCTGACCATCACCTTGCCGTCGGCGAGCCTCACGCCGAGCGTCGCGTTGAGCATGGTGAACGGCTCCGTGAAGCCTGCGTACGACGCGTTCAGCACGTCGACCCATAGCGCCTTGCCCGCGTAGTTCACGTTGGCGTTGCCGAAGAAGGTCTTCCCGCTGTAGCCGAGGCCGACGTTGAAACGGTTCTCGGACGAGATGCCCACCTCCTGGACCGGGTAGGGGATCTGCCCGGAGTCGGCGTCCTGGATCTCGGGAGTATCCTGCCACGAGTAGTTGGCGAAGGCGGACCACTCGCTGTCGAACCGGTGGTCGATCGACACCTCGATCCCCCGATTGCGGATCGGCCCCAGGTTCAGGTACGTCGCGGCCTTCTCCGGCAGCAGGATCGGGCCGCCGAACTGCGGCGGGATGTTGGCGAGAATCCCCATGAGGACCGGCGACAGGGTGATCGGCTGCGCCGGTGTCGTGGCCGTCGGGAGCGTGACGCCCCTGGCCGGGTTCGTCACGCTGTAGTAGGTCGGCGGCGGGTATCCGGGGGTGCCCGGCGGGAAGACGTAGGTGAAGTTGATGTTGTCGTCGGTGTCGGTCTGGTACACGGCCAGGCCGACCGTGGTCTTTCCGCCGAACGTCCCGGTGTAGGCCACCTCGAAGGCGTCGGTGGACTGCTCCCTCATGTCGGGGTTCCCGTAGGCGTTCACCGTCAGCAGGAAGGGCGGCGGGACGAGCGCGCCCGCCGGCCCGAGCAGGGGCTTGAGCGGCGTGAGGTCGATCGCCTGGGGGAACTGGATGTTCTGGTCCAGGTAGTTGTTGATGAAGGACGGCGACACGAACGCGCGGTTGAAGGAGGCCCGGATCGAGTGGTCCGGGGTCGGCTTGAACATGACGCTGAGGCGGGGCGAGAAGACCGGGTCGTCCAGGTTGCCGAACTTGTCCACGCGGCCGCCCGCGGCGATGCGGAACTTGTCGACGAAGTACTCCCACTGCCCGTAGGCGCCGAACTCCGTTCGATCGTCGCCCTGGGCCAGCGAGATGTCGAAGTTGTTCTGCCTCAGGTTGCCGCCGTACGTCAGGATGTGCTTCCCGCCCAGCACGTTCGTGTTGCCGACCTCGAGGTCGTAGGTCTGGGTCCTGAACGCGAGGATGATCGGGCCCAGCGTGTCCGGGTCGGACACGAGCAGGTTGGGCGCCGACGCGTCGAGGAAGTTGCCGAAGGCATTGACGCGCAGCGCGCCCTTCGTGTAACCCACCCGCCCGTACGCCATGTACGACCCGCTCTCCAGCCGGAACGGCCCGATCCCGGTGTGGATGATCCCCTGGGTGCCGTAGTAGCCGCCTTCGTAGGTCAGCCGGCCCCCGTCCGTGAACTCCTGGTCCAGCCGCGCGCTGAACTTCGGCTGGCTGGTCCCGTCGTTCTCGAAGGCCCCCGGCTGGTCGGCGTCCGCGGGAAAGGCGGCTCCGCCGATCGGGAAGCCTCCGCTCACCGCCGCTCCCGTCGCCGTGCGGCAGGGCTGGACTCCCAGGGGATGGCAGTCGAGGGGAACCGTTCCAACGGGGCGCGAGTACGCGTCGGAGTTGAAGTAGCCCCCGTTCAGGCGGTACGACCACGTGTCGTTGATCGCGTTGGCGTAGGAGAAGCTGCCATTGAACTGGTAGCCGTTACCCTCGGATTCGCGCGACCCCCCGTCCCGGTTGAAGAGCCCGCCGCCCAGCACGACACCCAGTCCCTCGTTCTCGCGCGGTGTCTTGGTGATGATGTTCACCACGCCGTTCACCGCGTTGGCGCCCCAGACGACGGACGCCGGGCCGCGCACCACCTCGATCTGCTTGATCTCACCCGAGGTCGGCGAGGGCACGAGGTCCCACAGCACGAGCCCGAAGAAGTCGAGGTAGACCGACCGCCCGTCGACCGTCACGAGCTGGGAGGTCGCGAGCGTGGAGGTCGCCTGCCGGGCGGTCAGGTTGATGTCGCGGGCGGACGTCTGGATGACGTTCATCCCCGGGACGGAGCGCAGGGTGTCGGCCATGTTCTGGGCGGGCTGGGCCGCGAGGGTCTCGCTCGTCACGACACTCATCGTGGCGGGGGCGTCGATCAGCTTGCCCGCGACCTTGGAGGCGCTTTCGACCGTCACCTCCTCGGCCCGGCGAACCGTTTCCTCCGCCTTCGCCTTCTCTTCCGGCGTCTGCCCCGCCGCCTGCCCGGCCGCCTGGGCCAGGAGCGGTCCCGCCGTGAACAAGACGAGGCCCATGCATGCCAGCCATTCGCGCTTCATCAGCCCTCCTCGAGTGTGACCGGTACCTCCGACCCCCCGAGGGGGCCGGCTACGCCATGACACAGTGCCGCAGGCAAATCGATGGGAGTTATGACGCGAGGTTATAGCATGGACACCTCGCCGGTTCCAGAGGGTTCGGTCGTCTGCGGGCGTTAGCGGAGAGCGGTGGTTTCGAGGGCTCGGAGCAGTTTGGCGTGGATGCCGCCGAACCCCCCGTTCGACAAGATGGCAACCCGGTCGCCAGGGCGTAGCTCGGCCACGAGGGCCCGGACGATCTCGTCCACAGCCGGGATGAAGACGGCGTCGCCGCCCCCCCGGCGGATGCCCTCCACGAGCCCGGCCTCCGAAAGCCGCTGGCCCTCGGGCACCTTCCCCGGCAGGTGCGCCGCCGCGACGACGACGCGGTCGGCCCCGGTGAACGCGCGGGCGAAGCCGTCCTGGAACGCGCTCGTCTTGGCCGTGAAGGAGCGCGGCTCGAAGACGGCCACGAGGCGCCCCTTCCCCCCCAGGGCGCGCAGGGCGGCCAGTGTGGCGGCCACGGCCGTCGGGTGGTGGGCGAAGTCGTCGTAGACCGTGACGCCTCCCGCCTCCCCGCACACCTCCAGGCGGCGCTTGACACCCCGGAAGGCGCCGAGCGCCGCCCGGGCCGCCACGGGCTCGACCCCGGCCTCTGCGGCCGCCGCAAGCGCCGCCAGAGCGTTGCGGACGTTGTGCTCGCCTCCCATGGACAGGGCGAACTCCCCCTCGTCCCGGCCGTGACGGGCCAGCCGGAAGCGGGCCCCCGCTGCCCCCGTCTCGACCTCGGTCGCCCGCCAGTCGGCCCCCTCGTGCAGGCCGAACGTCTCCACGCGGCAGCGGGATTTCGGCAGGATCTCCACGAGCGCCGGGCTCTCGGTCCCGGCGACGAGCAGCCCGTTGCGGGGGACGACGTTCATCAGTCGCACGAAGGCGAGCTGAACGGCCGCGAGGTCCGGGTAGATGTCGGCGTGGTCGAACTCGACGTTGCCGATGATCGCCACGTTCGGCAGGTAGTGGACGAACTTCGGCCGCTTGTCGAAGAAGGCGCAGTCGTACTCGTCGCCCTCGATCACGAAGTGGGGGCCGGCGCCCAGCCGGTAGCTGCGCCCGAAGTCCACCGGCACCCCGCCGATCAGGAATGAGGGGTCGAGTCCCGCCTCGTGGAGCAGGAAGGCGAGGAGGCTGGTCGTCGTCGTCTTGCCGTGCGTGCCCGCCACGACCAGCGAGGTGCGCGGCCGCAGGAACTCCTCGGCCAGCAGGCCGGGCAGGCTGGTGTACCGCTGCCGGCGGTCGAGAACCGCCTCGACCTCCGGGTTCCCCCTCGAGAGCGCGTTGCCGATGACCACGAGGTCGGCATCCTGGGGCACGTTCGCTTCGGCGAAAGGCGAGCGAATCGGGATGCCGAGCGCCTCGAGCTGGGTGGACATCGGCGGGTACACGTCCTGGTCGGAGCCCGTCACCTCGTGGCCCTGCTCGCGCAGGAGGCCGGCCAGCGAGGCCATGGCCGTCCCGCAGATGGCCGACAGGTGGATCTTCACTCGACCGGGGCCTCGAGCACCGCGAAGAGCGCCTCGCCGCCCAAGCACTCGAGCCGGGCCCGCGCGCCCAAGGGCAGCGTCACGTTCGGGTGGGCCGTGTGGCCGCTCGACAGGCCCAGGGCCACGGGCACGTCGAGCCCGTCGAGCGCCTCGAGCAGGACCTCCTCGAGCGAGTAGTCCTCGTGGAAGCCCGGGGCGCAGCCCTTCATGTCTCCGAACACGACTCCGGTCACCCCCTGGAGCGCGCCCGAGGCCCGCAGCTGTCGGAGCATCCGGTCGACCCGGTAGGGCCTTTCGTCCACGTCCTCCAGGAACAGAATCGTGGGCTCGTCCACGCGGCGCAGGGCCCACGGTGTACCGGCCGCCGCCGCCAGGAGCGAGAGACAGCCGCCGCGCAGCACGCCCTCGCCGCTCCCCCCGGCGAGCGCCACGAGGTCGTCCGGGCCGCTCGCGTACGGCTCGCCCTCCCCGGTGAGCGCGTGCCACAGGCTCGCCAGGTCGTAGGCGCTGTCGCCCTCGGCCAGCTCACGCGCCACCATCGGGCCGTGGAGACTGGTCAGGCCGAGGCGCTCCATCTCCAGGTGCAAGAGCGTGATGTCGCTGTACCCGAGGAGCGGCTTGGGGTTCTCCCGCAGCAGGTCGCGGTCGAGGTGCGGCAGGAGCTGCACCGTGCCCGCCCCGCCGCGGGCGCACACGACGGCGGCCACGCCGGGGTCGGCGAAGAACCCGTGGATCTGCCGCAGGCGGTTCTCGATCGTCCCCGCGGTGAAGCGCTTGCGCTCCAGGACGCCCTCCGCGATGCGGACGGTGAAGCCCAGCCGCTCCAGCTCCGCGACGCCCCGGTGCAGCCGCTCCACGTTGACCGGCCCGGCCGGCGCGACCACGCCGATCGAGTCGCCGCGCCGGAGCGCTCTCGTCTTCGTGGCCACGGTCAGGCCGGGATCCCCGAGCGCGCGGCAATCGACTCGGCCAGGGCTCTGTGCTCGCCCCGGCCCGCCGCCTGCCGGGCCCGCTTCGGGTCGGGATCGTGGTAGCCGGCGAGGAAACGCTCCTTGAGGGCGCGGACGCGGGCCTCCGACGCCTCGGCCTCCTTGAAGGGGATCTCGTCCGCCTCGAGCGCCCGGATCAGGCTCTCCATCGCCTCGACCTGCTCGTCGTGGCCACTGCACAGAGCCAGGAGATCGCAGCCCGCCTTCGCCGCCAGGACCGAGATCTGGGCCGGCGTCCAGTGCTTCGCGAGCGCACCCATCTCGAGGGCGTCGGTGACGACGACACCGGCGAACCCCAGCTCCTCCCGCAGGAGACCGGTCACGACCCTCCGCGAGAGTGTCGCCGGCAGCGCGTCGTCGAGCTCCCGGACGAGGAGGTGGGACGCCATCACGGTCGCGACCCCGCCCTCGATCGCCATCCGGAAGGGCCGCAGCTCGACTTCGTCCAGCCGGGACCGCGAGTGCTCGACGGAGGGCAGGTCGAGGTGCGAGTCCACCTCCGTGTCGCCGTGGCCCGGGAAGTGCTTGGCGCAGGCCACGACGCCGTTGTCCTGGAAACCCCGGATCATCGCCACCCCGAGCCGGCCCACCAGGTCGGGGTCGTCGCCGAACGACCGGTCGCCGATCACGGGGTTCCCCGAGTTCGTGTCGACGTCCACGCAGGGGGCGAAATCGTAGCGGATCCCGCAGGCCTTGAGCTCCTCGGCCAGGGCCTCGGCCATCTTCCGCGCGGTCTCCTCGCTGCCGGTCTGCCCGACGGCGCGGGCCGACGGCCAGATCGTCCAGGGGTCCTTGAGGCGCGCGACCCGCCCACCCTCCTGGTCCACGGCCACGAGCAGCGGCTGGGCCTGCCCGGCGTCGCGCGCCACGGACTGCAGCTCGCGCACGAGCTCGGCCACCTGTTCCGGCCCCGCCACGTTGCGCGCAAAGAGCACGACGTGCCCGACCCCGAACTCGCGAATCAGCGCCTTGACGTCGGCCGAGGCCGCGAAGCCCTCGAACCCGACCATGAACCGCTGCCCCACCCGCCGCACGATGTCTTTCACCGGCTTGTCACTCCGAGCCGCGTCGGGCGCCGAGGAATCCGCCGGTCCGCAGCCTCGCTCGCCCGCCTACCCCAGCTTCTTCTTCACCGCCTCGTTCACTCGCTTGCCATCGGCCGTCTTCCCCCCGGCCGCGAGAGCCGCGAGGGCCGCCTTCATCACCCTGCCCATGTCCTTCGGCGACGTGGCCCCGGTCTCCGCCATCGCCTGCTCGACGGCCGCGGCGGTCTCCTCGTCCGTCACCTCGGCGGGCAGGTAGGCCTTCAGGAGCGCCATCTCGGCCCGCTCCTTCTCGGCGAGCTCGGGCCGGCCGGCCTTCGCGTACTGCTCGGCCGCGTCCTCCCGCTGCTTCACCAGCGTCTGCAGCACCTTGGTGGCCTCGGCGTCGTCGAGGGGCCCGTGCTTGTCGATCTGCTTGTTCATGATCGCGGCCTTGGCCATCCGCAGCGTGCTCGTGCGCGCCGCGTCCTGCGCCTTCATGGCCGCCGTCAGGTCCTGCGTGATCCGTTCGACGATTGTCACTGTCTACCCCGATTCACGCGGGAGAGGTCCCGCCCGCTCCGCAAGGATACTCTCGGTGAGCCCGACGCAGCCATCCTACGCCGGCAGGAACGCCACGCTGGGATAGGCCCGGATGAGCGGGTCGTGCGTCACCAGGGTCAGGCCTTCCGTCCGCGCCTGGGCAACGAGCAGGCGATCGAACGGGTCTCGGTGGAGAGACGGAAGCGAGACCGTTGCCTCCGCATGCGCGAACGCAACCGGGAGGGGCACGATGCCCATGCGAGGCGCGGCCACCGATGGCGGCTCAGGCACCTGCAGGCGGCCGAGCGCCTGCTTGATCGCCATCTCCCAGACCGAAGCCGCGCTCAGGAACACCTCGCTCGCGCCGTCGCGGATCGCAGCCCGCTCGGCCTCGCCGAGCCGTGGGTCGTCCGCGCACCACCAGAGAAAGGCGTGAGTGTCGAGCAGCAGCCTCACCGCCGCCCCTCGAAGCCGGCGAGGACCTCCTCGGGAAGCGGAGCGTCGAAATCAGGTGAGATCACGACCCTTCCCTTCCAGTCGCCCGGCTTGCGATGCTTCACCGGCCGAGCGAGCGGCACCAGCCGGGCCTTGGGCTCCCCCGCCTTGGCGATGACCACCTCCTCGCCGCGGGCGGCCCGCTCGACCAGCTCTGACAGGTGCGTCTTCGCCTCGTACAGATTCACGGGCTTTCCCATCTTGACCAACCTTGACCAATCATGAGCGCCCGAGCCCCGGATTGTCAAGCACACCGCGAGCGCTGCTCCGCGGAGCTCAGTGGCCGCCGGCGACCTCGCGGACCCACCGCTCGTAGAGGCCCTCGACAATCGGCAGCTTCGCGACGGGAGCCTCGAGCTCCAGCAGGAGGGTCTCTCCCTCGGGGCTCACCAGGATGCCCCGGGCCTCGATCGGCACCCCGAGACGCGCGAAGCGCAGGGCGTACCGCGACTCGCCGGTGCCTTGCGCTCCAGGCCCCGCGCCCGCGCCACAGGCTTCGACCGCCTGGACGAGCGCGGAACGGCCGCCGGTCCACCGCAGCGCCCGCAGCACCAGCGTGTAGTCCGAAGGATGGCTCGACATCAGGCCGTTGTCGGGCGCTGGCAGCCGGCGGCAAACCGACTGCCTCGCCGGCTCGCGCGACCAGCCAGCCGGAGCCAGGACTCGCCCTTCACCCTCCGGCAACGACACGCTCTCGAGCGCAGGATACCCGGCCACCAGGGGGCGGGGTGGCAGATTGAGGAGCATCTGGCCCGCTTCCAGGCTCCGCAGCGAGCGGTGGATGAGGCCGAGGTTGAAGGCAACGGCGTCCGCGGTCCCGAGGTACCGCGCGACCACCTTCTCGTCTCCTTGGTCCACGATCGCGTACTCGATACGGAAGGGCCGCCCGGAAGCGTCGGCGCCCGCCGCCGAGCCGATCACGCTGGGAGTCCGCCCCCCCTCGAGCGCGACTCGCCGTCCGGGCGTCTCCCGGCGGCCCGCCGTCGCCGGCGCCGGGACGAACCCCGGAAGCTCCCGCCCGCCGAGGATCGCCTCCTCCATCGCCGCGACCCTCCACTCGGTCGCCAGTCGGTAGGCGCGGAAGCCGATCTCGCCCACCTCGCCCGCGTCCGCGAGGACGCGTGAGGCCGACTGGTCCGAGTACCCGTCGGGCAGCTCGATCGCGAGCCGCTTCCAGTCGAGCGTGTGCCGCACGCCCGGCCGAAGCCGGGTGACCGGCAGCTGGGCGCTGAGGCCGCTCGCGTCGAGGAAGTCCTTGACCACGTTCACCGGCACCGAGAAGCCGGCGCCCTGGCTCGTCGCGTCCCGGGCCAGCTTCATCCGGACGACCCCGACGACGTATCCGTCCTCGTCCAGCATGGGCCCGCCGCTGTTCCCGGGGTTGACCGTGGCATCGGTCTGGAGGAAGCGCGTGTCTCCCTCCTCGTTCGCGCGGGCGGCGGACAGGGAGCCGGCGGTCACCGTCACCTCCGGCACGACGTTCCCGTCCGCCCGCCTCCCCACCTCGACCTGGCGACCGAACGGGAAGCCCAGGACCTTGACCGGCCTCCCGGCTTCGATCGCGTCCGAGTCCCCGAGCGGGAGGTAGACCAGCTCGGCCGCAGTCACCTGCAGGGCCGCGAGGTCGTTCTCGACGTCGGACGCAACCACGTGCGCCTCGAACACCCCCCGCTCACCGCCACTCCCGATCGCGACCTCGATGCGTCGGTTCTCCATGGAGACCTCCGCTTCGTCCTCGCGGAAGCGGCTCTTCGCCTCGTCTTCGGCCACCACGTGCAGGCTCGTCAGGATGAGCCCCGAAGGAGCGACGACGAACCCGCTCCCCGTCCCCAGCTCCAGGCCCTTGCGCTCGATGGGCGCGCGGACCCCGTCGAACTCGAAGCGGACATCGGCCACGACGCGGATGAAGGCCATCGCCTCGCCCGGGCGCGCCGCGTCCGTCTGCCCCGCGGCCACGGTCGCATGGAGAAACAGACCGAGGACGATCCCGCGCGACCAGACGACGGATCCACCTGCTCCCATCGCCCCTCCCGAAGATCAGCGGCGCCGCCGGCCGCCCGGCGGCAGCAGGGTCGGGATGACCTGGCGGCCGTTCCGACGATAGATGTCCCGGAATCCGGAATCGACCGTCAGCTGCACGCAATCGGCGTGCAACTCGCTCATGCGGACGAGGCAGGCGTCCGCCAGATCCATCGGGAGAGAGCCGTACCGTTGGAGGAGCCGGCTCACGGCCGTCACCTCGCCCTGCAGGTCGAACGTCACCCGGAGGACACCCCTCCTCACCAGGTCCAGGACGCGATCGCCGGCTCCGGGTGCCGACCGCAGCAGGAACACGGCCTCCGACAGCACAGCCTCGCAGGTCAGGAGCGGGGGCCGCAGCTGCTTGAACACGGCTACTGCCCAGGCGTGATGCCGGTCGCGACCGTTCAGGTAGGCCACGATGGGACCCGTGTCGGCCAGGACGACTCTCAACGGCCGTAGCCTCTCAGCCGGAGCCGGTTCGACGACAGGTCGCATGGTCCCTGCACGGCTCCCGCGAGGTCGGAGGCGAGGTCGAAGCAGGAGCCCTCGCTTCCCCCGGACTCGGCTGCCAGGTACGCCTCGATCGCCTCCCGCACGACGGCCGACCGCGTGCTACGTCTGCGGACAACGGCCCGGCCCAGGCGCTGGCCGAGGGGCCGCGGCAGCTTGACTGTGATCGTCATCGCCCGTCCTCCGCCCGGTATTACCGCCCTGTCATTCAGACAGTACCACACGAGTGCGTCGCCGCTGCCCCTCACGCCGGCAGTCAACACCGGCCGTGTAGTATGGAGACGGGCCGGATCCGCTGGCGCTCGTGCAAGCCATGGAGGTCAAGGTCCGGAACCAGGTCTCGGACCACGTCTAGCCTGGAGACGGACGGCGGCTCAGGATGGTGAGCCAGAGATACGAGGCAGACGTCGAAGCCGTTCTTGCCAGACGGCACGACAACGGCGCAGACTTCTGGGCGACTGCCGATGGCCGCCTGGGCGTCGGCGAGCCATTCAGCACCCTCACGTCCCTCGTCGTCCTCCACGAGCTGAAGCTGCCGCGTACTCACGAGGCGGTCCGCGGCGCCCTTCAGCTCATCCGTGCAGCGCAGCGGGACGACGGCCGGTATCGCCTGGCGCCAAGCGGAGCGCTCTACCCGTGCGCCACAGCTGCGGCGGCCAGAGTACTTTGTCGATTCGGCCACGCCAGAGATGACAGTCTGCAGCGGACGCTCGTTCACCTCCTCGAGACGCAGCACGACGACGGCGGCTGGCGCTGCAACAAGTTCCCGTACGGGCGAGGACCAGAGACCGAGTTCTCCAATCCCGGTGTCACGCTCCCGGTGCTGGATGTCTTCCGCTTCACGGACCACCTGAACCAGAACCCAGCTCTCGACAAGGCCGTGGACTCACTCCTGGACCATTGGGTGGTCAGACGCCCGATGGGGCCCTGTCACTTCGGAATCGGCACTCTCTTCTTGCAGGTGGAGTTCCCGTTCCTGCGATACAACCTCTTCCACTACGTGTACGTGCTGTCGTTCTATGACCGGGCCAAGGGCGACCGCCGCTACCTCGAGGCGCTTCGCCTTCTCGAGTCCAAGCTCGACGCGCGCGGCCGAGTCGTCGTCGAGCGCCCCAACCGCCGGCTCGCCGAGCTGTCGTTCTGCGTGGCGGGGCGCCCGTCCGACCTGGCGACGGCCCGCTACCGCGAGATCGTGAAGAACCTGGAGAGGTGACACACCCGTTCACGAAGAAGCCGGTCGTGCCGGTGATCCCGAGCGCCGTCGCCTCCGCCTTGTCCGCGTAGACCCGCTCTTTTAGGCCTGGTTTCCCAGGGTGTCAAGGACCGCCTGAGTGTGCTCCGTTCATGCCTCAGAAGAGGCGCTCGGCCAGGGCGGGGAGGCTCACCACCCGCTCCTTGACGATCTCCCCCCAGTCCTCCCGGCGCCCCCCGGGCAGCCGCTCGCACGGCAGGCCACGCTCCTCGACCAGCTCGTCCACCAGGCGGTCGATCTGCCGCATGAAGAACAGGTCGGTGTCGCGGATGCCGTCGGCCGAGGGGTCTCCCGAGATCGGGACCTTGAAGAGCAGGTCGTAGCTCTTCATCCAGCGGTTGACGAGCGGCTCGAGCCAGCGCTGGCGGCCCACGGCGAAGACGAGGTAGGCGTAGTTGTCGAGGACGCTGCGGTCGCACACGACCACCTCGTGGTGCGCGGCGGAGCGGATCTCCTCCGCGATCTGGGTGGTGAGGATCCACAGCTGTGCCTCGAGCGAGGTCTTGCGATTGATGGGCAGGGGGGAAAGCCGGGCCACCTCCTTCACGAGGTCGACGTGGAGCCCTCTCTTCTTGAGGACGGCGCCCAGATCGTAGCAGAGGGTCGTCTTTCCCACGCCGTGGGTGCCGATGAAGGCGAGCTTGACCATGAGAGCGCGCGGATTCTATCAGGCCGGAGGTGCCCCGTTGCCGGCCGGCCGTTCCCCGTGCTGTAATCCTGTCGGGGGTGCGCTTGTCCGACGTGTACGAGGCTTGGGATCGGCTCATCCGCCTGGTCGTCCTCGGAAAAGTACTCGAGGTCCCGGAGAAGAACCTGCTCCTCAGGCAGCTGCAGTACGTCTCCGAGGACGTCGGCATGGGGCGGTACTGCTGGAATGCCGAGTGCCGCTACTGCGAGATCCACTACACCCGGCCCGGCGACCCGGCCGAGCACGTGGGGCTCGCCTGCCGGCTGCGTGGCTTCGAGGGCATGCGCATCACGAAGGTTGCACCCGAGGTCCGCTACAACCTGAGCGACACCCTGTCCCGCGCCCCGAAGGAGACGGAGGCGGACCCCGCCTCCCCGCCTACGCGCCCCCCAGCCGAGTGAGCCGCGCCCGGACCTGCCGGTAGGCGGTCACCAGGCTGTTCCGGGTCATCTCCAGGTACCGCGTCGCGAAGTCGCTCGAGGAGTCGTGGCGGGTGAGGCTGTCCTTCGCCCGCGCGAGGAGCTTCGCGCAGGTCGCCTGCAGGATGTCGTCGGCCGCCCCGCGGGCCTTGAGCGCCGCGAGGTCCCGCTGCATCTCCCCGGCCACGCGTTCGATCTCCAGGACCAGCTCGCGCAGGACGGGGTCGAGAGGGTACTCGGTTTCCTCGAGTTCCGCCGCTCGGGTCGGGAAGGTCTCATGGACGACCGGCTCCGGTGCGATGGGCGGGGCCGCCGTGTCGGGGGCTGTCGGCCGGTCGGCCTTCAGCTCCTGGAACGCGCGGGCAAACACGAACGGATAGAGTGCGTTCGCGTCTTCGATCTCGCGCTTGACCTTGTCGTCCCGGGTCCGGTAGTAGCGCTGGAGCAGGTCCTTGATCCGCCCGACCCGGCGCGTCTCCTTCTCCTCGAGCAGATCCCGCGCCTCAGCCGCCAGCTCCTGGATGCGCAGCGCCACCGTGCGGTTGTGCTCGTGGGTCCGGATGTCGGGGAAGTCGTGGTCCTTTCCGTAGACGATCCGCGCGGTCGGCTCGCCGTAGTTGGCGCAGGCGATCACGTTCACCCTTCGGACCCAGACCTCGGCCGCGTCGTCGAAGACGGGCCCCCGGTCCTCGATCTGGACGTGGTACGAAGTCCCGGAGCGCGAGGAATGGCTGTGGTTCAGCCCCATCACCCGGCAGAGGTGCCGCGGGAGCAGGGCGTTGTCGTCCGGTCCCGAGATCGAATCGTCCTTTGGCTCGGTCACTTACACCAAACGCACACCGCGGAGAGGAACTGTAACAGAGGTCTCTTCTTGTGGCAAGACGCCGCTATCCCTCTCAACTGAAATAGATTATCGGCGGCGTCCATCGATCTGCGGAACGACGGCAATCAAGTGAGTGCCTCTGGCTCATATTTTATGCTTGACAACTACTAATCTGCGCCCTATGATCCACCTGTCGGTCGGAGGACCGGCGGCGTTCATTCCTGAGGAGGCCAGACAGAGCATGGGCAAAGTGATCGGAATCGACCTCGGGACGACCAACTCGGTCGTCGCCGTCCTCGAGGGAGGTGACCCCAAGGTCATCGCGAACTCCGAGGGTGGACGCACGACGCCGTCGGTCGTCGCCTTCAGCAAGGAGGCCGAGCGCCTCGTCGGCCAGGTCGCCAAGCGCCAAGCCGTGACGAACCCCGAGAACACCGTCTTCTCGATCAAGCGCTTCATGGGCCGCAAGTACGCAGAGGTGTCCGAAGAGCAGAAGATGGTCCCGTACAAGGTGGTCGAGGCCTCGAACGGGGACGCTCGCATCTCCGCGTCCGGGAAGATGTACTCGCCCCCCGAAGTGTCGGCCATGATCCTGCAGAAGCTGAAGCAGGCGGCCGAGGACTACCTCGGCGAGAAGGTGACGAAGGCGGTCATCACCGTCCCCGCCTACTTCAACGACTCGCAACGCCAGGCCACGAAGGACGCCGGCCAGATCGCCGGCCTCGAGGTGCTGCGCATCGTCAACGAGCCGACGGCGGCCGCCCTCGCCTACGGCCTCGACAAGAAGAAGGACGAGACGATCGCCGTCTACGACTTCGGC
>Ga0209254_10003965_pt1 | contig 13541 bp, 13 predicted proteins | sample FrelakmetDIP11DI_FD_187148 | JGI IMG/M metagenome (GOLD analysis project Ga0209254, IMG submission 187148) | Freshwater lake sediment microbial communities from the University of Notre Dame, USA, for methane emissions studies - DIP11 DI (SPAdes)... | ecosystem: Environmental > Aquatic >...
GCATAATGGGGGACGCCACAGCGGCGGGGGTAAGCCGAAGGCGCAACCCCCCAAGGAGCGTCTTAATCGAGATAGTGATCGAAAACCAGTGGAAAACTTCGTTGCTGAAATGCCACTATACCCTAAAAATTGGTTCAGGCAATCTCGACCAGACGGTACGATCCCGATCCAAGTCCGATCTCCTCGGCATACCGGATCTGCCGGTATCCATCAGTGACCCGGCGCATCCCCTTAAACTTGTCTTCCCCCTCGCCAAGGTTTGTCGTGAGGAACGACCGGCTGAGGCCGGGCTGCCTGTTGACCAGGTCGAAGCCTGCTGCATCGATTGCCACCGGATCACGGGAAGCGAGAATACCAATGTCGGGAACGATGGCGGCATCGCTCCACCCGACACAGTCACAGTCGGGTGTAATGTGGGTCAGGAAATTCATGTACCCTGCGCTTTTCCCCTTTGCAGCGCCGAAAGCATATTCCACGATCCGCTCGAGGAACACCGGGATTTCAGTTTCCCAGTCGATATCAATGGCATGCTCAGGACAGATGGTCATGCACTCAAAACACCCGATGCAGAGATCCTTGTCGATACATGCTTTCCCTTCATCCAGACAGAGTGCAGACCGCGGGCAGACCAGCGTGCACTTGCCGCACCCGATACACCTTCCTTCAATGGTCATGGGCCGGGCTGCATGCTGCTCCTGTTTTCCGGCAGGAGGGGCACAGCCCATGGCGAGGTTCTTGATCGCTCCGCCAAACCCGGCAACCTCGTGCCCCTTGAAGTGGGAGAGGACGATCAGGGATCTGACATCGGCGATATCCCCGGAGATGAGTACCCGGTTGAAGTGCTTCTTTCCAATTTCCACCTCTCGGATATTCCTGCCGGCAAGGCCGTCGGCAATGAGGACCGGGGCCCTTACCGTGGCATAGGAGAACCCGTGTTCAATGGCCGTGGTAATATGGTCAACGGCATCTGCCCGGCTGCCCAGGTAGAGGGTATTTGAATCGGTCAGAAACGGCCTTCCGCCGGACTCCCGGACCTTGTCCACCACCTGCCGGACAAAGACGGGACTGATATAGGAATCATTTCCCTGCTCCCCGAAATGGAGTTTGATTGCTGCAGGGGCTCCGGGCACGATACATTCACCAAACCCCGCACAATCAAAAAGTTTCCTGATTTTTGCCACCGTGCTCTGCCCTGGTTCACGGGCACGGAGACCGGCAAAATAGACGTCCGAGCTCACCATGCATCTCCTTCGCATTCTTTCATTCTGCGGGCAAGCCCATAAGATTTCTCAAGGATTAACGAATGGAAAAGGAAAAAAGGAATTTATTTTCTCTTGCCCAGCTCATGGTCGAGCCAGAAGAGGTGCCCCGGGATATCGCCCATGGTCTTGACCTTGGTAACGATCTCGCTGGCATTTGCCTCCTCCTCAACCTGTTCCTTCACAAACCAGGAGAGGAAGCCTGTCGTGGCGTAATCTTTCTCTTTTATGGCAAGCTCCATGAGGCCATGGATAAGGCCGGTGACCTTCTGCTCATGGGCATACACCTGGTCAAAGACTGTCCCCGCCGATTTCCAGGAAGTCTTCGGAGCATCGATTGCTGCCAGCTTCACGGTACCGCCTGCTTCGATGAGGTAGTCATAGAACTTTATGCCATGGGCGAGCTCCTCTTTTGACTGCAAGCGGAGCCAGTGTGCAAATCCCTTCATGGAGAGCGTCTCCATATAGGCAGCCATGGCAAGGTAGAGGTAGGAAGAGTACAGCTCGGCATTGAGCTGCTTGTTCAGGGCATCTTCAACAGATTTTTTCAGCATGGGAATTCTCCTGATACCAAAGGGTTGGTTTATTCTCTTTTAATCTTTTTGAACAGGTCACAGCTTCCGGAAGAAACCGGAGAGCCAGGAACGGGTAATACGAATGACTGGTGTCTTTCCCGCCATGATTCGCGATGCCGATCCATCGAATGGTGATCCTGCACCCTCATTGCCGATCGGTCGCCCGGGTGAGCAGCTCAACATTGCTCCGGGTAAAGAAACCGTCGAAGTCTTGGTAGCGGTGAATATACTCAGTCACCAGCAGGGTATGAGGCGAGGGCATGGTGAAGGTCTGGTGGAGACCTTCTTCCGGAGACCCGACCAGCTCTACAAGGAATTCCATACCGTCCTCTTGAAGTGCCGCATAGGTCTCTTCGATCTTTCCGGTCTGAAAGGCCATGTGGTGGACACGGGTCCCGAAGTGCCGGATGAAACGTTCCGTGGGGCCTGAACTCCGGTCATCCCGGTAGGGCTCGATCCCCGAGGTGAAGACCTGGGCATACCCTTCCTGCGATAACCGGGCCACGCTGGTGATGGAGTTGAGTGATCTGACGAAAACCGCAAAATCAAACCGGTAGCTGGTGAGGTTCATGAACTCGAGGATGGCATCATTTCTCTCCAGAGCCCGGACCCTGGTTGCGGTATGATCGAGCTCGTGGATGCAGGAGAGGTGCGGGGAACCGGGTTTCTTCGGAGGGCTGGAAGACACCCGGGCACCGGCCGGGGTGTAGGTGCCCTCTGTGCCTGTCCATTCAATGAACCCGGTAGAGTTCCCGGTATACGGCGAAGGCACGGTCTGGATGAAGCGGAAATGAGGATTTTCAACCATGCCCGGGGTAAGGAACCGCACTCCCCGTTCCTTCTGAATCTCCACGTAGCGGTCAAGTTCCTCTACCCGGTAGGTGAAGGTCTCAAGCCGCGTATGGGGCATCGCCTGGGTTTTTTCCGCGCGGTTTACGCCTGAGAAAGGATTTATTCCCTGTTTCCTGGACCGGACCAGGAGCGTGGCAGAACCTTTTGTGGAGAGAACGAAGGTCCGGAACGTATTGTCCTCAAAACCGGCCCTGACGGAGAGCCCGGTATACCGGAGCAGTTCGGCAACCGCCGGCTCGAGATGTTCTTGTTCCGTGGTTATGGTGACCGAATCAAGGCCGCCGACGAGCCCTTCAAGGCCGTGTTCTCTCCGCTCTTTGAGCACTGCCGGTATCCGGGCGGCAAGATCCTGCTCCTGCCGTTCCATAAACTCATCAGAACCGCGTTTCAGGCCCCCCGGCTCTCCCTGCATTCCCGGATGCTCTCCCATAGGTAGGTGGTTGGCTGCAGGGGGACTTGAGGGTTGGCAAGGAGGTAAGGGGAGGGTCAGGCCCCGGTTGCATATTTGCCGGGATCTGCATCGAACTTCTTCTTGCAGCCCGGGGCACAGAAATAGTATGTCGTTCCCCTGTACTCACTCTTGAATTTCGCCGTCTTTTCGTCAACGGTCATCTTGCAGACAGAGTCGATTGCCATCGGTTTCAGACACCTCGCACATTCACTTTCCTGGCCGGGGGGATATACCTTTTGAGCAGCAGCGAGAGCGAGATGACGGTGACCGAACTTGCGGCCATGGCGAGCGCTGCAAGCTCCGGGCTGAAGGTGTAACCGGTGAAGGGGTACAGGACCCCTGCCGCCACCGGGATGAGGGCGGTGTTGTAGGCAAACGCCCAGAAGATGTTCTGCCTGATCCGCTGCATAACCTTCCGGGAGAGCTGGATTGCAGCCGCAGCGTCAAGGAGATCGTCCCTGATCAGCACGATATCCCCGCTCTCGATGGCAACATCGGTCCCGCTGCCGATAGCGATGCCGACATCGGCCCTGGCAAGGGCAGGGGCATCATTGATCCCGTCACCGACGAATGCAACCACCTTTCCTGCCTGCTGGAGCTTCTCCACCTGCCGGGCCTTGTCCTCCGGGAGAACCTGGGAGATGACCGTGCTGATTCCCACCTGCCTGCCGACAGCCTCTGCCGTCCGCTGGTTGTCCCCGGTTATGATTGCCAACCCCAGATGCATCCCCTCCATCTCCCGGATGGCATGCGGCGTTGTTTCCTTGACGGCATCAGCAATAGCGATGATCCCGGCAAAGCTCCCGGCAACGCTGATGATGACGGTGGTCTTGCCGTCCTGTTCCAGCCCGGCGACCATCTCTTCATATTCCTGCGGGATTCCAACCCCGCGGTCCGCCATGAGTGCCCGGTTCCCGATGAGCACCTCCTCACCAAGGACCCGGGCAGTTACCCCTTTTCCCCCGAAGGTGGTGAATTCGGTTGACGGTTCCAGCGGGAGAACTGCCTCTCCTGCCTTTCTCACCACGGCATCTGCAAGGGGGTGGGATGCATTCTTCTCGACACTTGCTGCAAGGGAGAGGAGCGTCTTTTCATCGATGCCGCTGGCAATGATATCGGTAACCTCCGGTTTTCCCCGGGTGAGTGTCCCTGTCTTGTCAAAGACCACCGTGGTGAGGTGACCTGCGACTTCGAGGACCTCTCCGTTCCGTATCAGGATACCGAGCTCGGCCCCCCTTCCGACACCGACCGTGATTGCCGTCGGGGTCGCGAGGCCGAGTGCACAGGGGCAGGCCACCACCAGCACCGAGATGAGTGCCGTGAGGGCAAAGAGAAGGGTTGCATGGAGGGCGAAGTACCAGACAGAGAACGCAGAAAAGGCAATGATCAGCACGGCTGGGATGAAGTAGCTGACCGCAACATCGGCTATCCGCTGGACCGGCGGCTTTGATGCCTGCGCTTCCTCGACGAGCCTGATGATCTGGGCAAGCACCGTGTCCTTCCCTATCCGTTCGGCTCTGAATGAGAACACCCCGTTGGTATTGAGCGTCCCCCCGACAACCTTTAATCCCGGAACCTTGAGGACCGGGATTGGCTCCCCGGTGATCATCGATTCGTCCACGTAACTCTCCCCATCGGTTACTTCGCCGTCAACCGCTACCTTTTCACCCGGTCTCACCACCAGCACATCGCCCACCCCGATATCCTCTACCGGGACTTCGGCCTCGTTCCCGTCGCGGATAACCGTGGCCGTCTTCGGCCGGAGCCCGATCAGCTTCCTGATTGCCTCGGACGTCCTCCCCTTGGCCCGGGCTTCAAGGTACCGTCCCAGGATGAGGAACGAGGCAAGCATGATCGCCGTATCATAGAACATGAAGTCGACGGTGAGGACGATGCCGAGCGTCCCGAGGACACTGGCCCCAAAGGCAACTCCCGTGCCCATGGCGTACATGACGTCCATGTTGAGGGTCCGGTTCCGGAGGGCCATGGAGGCCGCCCGGAACAGGGGGGAGGCAACATAGACAAAGACCGGTGTGGAGATGACCAGCAGGATCCAGGATAGGGTCTGCATGGAAACAGGAGGGTGGATGAACATGAGGGTGAAGAGCGGGATGCTGACCGCAAACCCGATCGTGAACCGGCGGGCTTTTTCTGAGAGATCCTTCTGCCGGGCCTGTTCCTCAGCTTCGAGGGAGAGCTCCTCGGCAACCCCGATATACTGGTACCCTGCCTCCTCAATTGCCGCCTTCATGTCATCGCGTGATGTGACCGCGGCATGGTAGGTGACGTAGGCCTTCTCGGTTGAGAGGTTCACGCGGGCCCGGAGCACGCCGGGAAGGGCGGAGAGGGCTTTTTCGATGGTTTCCACGCAGGTCGCACAGACCATACCGCCAACCTTTATCACCACCTCATCGTGGATCACCTCGTACCCTGCCTTACGTATGACCTTTTCAATATCCTTGAGGGAGACCTTTGCCGGATCATAATCCACCCGCACTGAATCAGTCCCGAAATTTGCCTGCCCTGTCGTCCCCTCACCAATACTGGCAATGGCATCTTCAATGGTAACGCTGCAGGTAGCGCAGTGCATCCCGGAAATCTTCAGGCTTACCGAGATCTTCTCTCCCATCCCTGCCTCCTCATTCCCTATCCAGAATGGCACAATACAGAATAATAGATGCTGTCATAAGAGGCTCAGCCCGCCCGGGTGTCCGGGCCGGACTGCTTCCCCCACCATTACATATATCTCTTCACCCGCATCAGAGACGGGTATGAAAGAACCAAATCCCCTCCAGGTGATCCTGTTCTTCCTCATCGCTGCACCGGGGATCTACCTCCTGTACAGCTGGGTAGTCTCCCCGGGAGAGTACGGGCTCCTGTGGGGAGCGATCATCGCAGCAATCCTCGCCATTCTCGTTGCCAGTTCCTTCAAGATTGCTGACCAGTGGGAGAAAGCAGTCGTGCTCCGCCTGGGCCGCTATACCGGGCTGCGGGGTCCCGGCCCATTCTTCATTATCCCGTTTGCCGAGCGGGTTGCCTACTGGATCGATCTCCGGATCATCACGACGTCTTTCAAGGCTGAAAAGACCCTGACCAAGGACACGGTACCGGTCGATGTCGAGGCGGTGCTCTTCTGGAAGGTACTCAGCCCGGAGAAAGCAGCACTCGAGGTCGAGGATTACCGTTCAGCGATTTCCTGGGCCTCCCAGACTGCACTGCGTGAGGTTATCGGGAAATCGTTCCTCTCCGATATGCTTGAAGGGAGAGAGAAACTGGATGCGGTGCTGCAGAAGATCATCGACCACCGCACCGAACAGTGGGGTATCAATGTCTCTTCGGTCGAGATTCGGGATGTCATCATTCCTCCCGAGCTCCAGGATGCCATGTCCATGCAGGCCCAGGCAGAGCGTGAACGCCAGGCCCGGGTGATCCTCGGAGACTCCGAGCGGCAGATCGCTGAAAAATTCGAAGAGGCGTCACGGACTTACGTGAACAACCCGACCGCCCTCCACCTCCGGGCCATGAACATGCTCTACGAGGGCCTGAAGATCAAGGAAAATGCCACCCTGGTGATCGTCCCTGCCTCGATTCTCGACACCATGAACCTCGGGGCCACAGCGGGGTTGGTTTCGCTGGCCAAAAATCCCGGAGTGCAGAAGAAGAAGCGACCGGCAGAGGCCGGAGAGAAAGAGGACCTGTCCGAAACCGGAAGCGGCCCGTCCGGATATACCACCTGAACTATTAGTGACCCCGGCGATGGGGCTAGCTGTCGGTTCCCGTCTGGTTCCGGCAGGCAGCCATCATATTTTTTTACCGTTTCTCAACCTGTTCCCCCTGCCCTTTTTGCTCGTCAGAGAGAGAGGAAGAGAGAGTATACCACGATGTTGGCCACGGTCAGGGGCAGGCCGATCCGGAAGAATTCCCAGAAGCTGAGGCTGTATCCTTCTTTTTCCGCATGCTGGATAACGATGACATTGCTCGCTGCCCCGAGGATGGTGAGGTTTCCGGCAATGGTACTCCCTGCAGCCAGGGCCAGGATCTGCTCGACTGACATCCCTTCCTGGATGATGAGCGGCTGGAAGAGGGCCACGAACGGCACGTTTGAAATGAACTGGCTGACTATGACGGAAACGGTCATGATGACCGGGACGGTCGTCACCATCGAGTAGTCAATGGCAGACTGGAAGAACCCGGTATCATAGACGCTCTGCATCAGCACGAACATGGCGGCAAAGAAGATGAGGGTATACCAGTCGACTTTTCTGAGGATCTCTGTCCGTTTCGGGCTCGCAACCAGGATTGGGGCTGCAGCGGCAAGCGCAATGATCATGAGCGGGAGGGAGGGCCATCCCATGATCCCGGCCGTGATCCGCAGGCCGATGAGGATGAGGATGATGGAGAATGAGAGTTTCGCGAGCCGGGCGAGCGAGGGATCCCGTACCGGTTCTTCAGCGGGAGTGAGGAGACATTCCTCTGGGGGCGGATAAAAGAACCGGACCATGGCCCAGGCTACCAGGAGGCTGATTGCGGTGGGGATGGCAAGGTGGACAAGGAAGGGGGTGAAGGCATCCCCGAGATCAGCATAGTTAGCAAGGAGGAGGTTCTGCGGGTTCCCAATGGGTGTGGTGACGCTCCCGATAGTGATGGCAAAACAGAGGGCAAGGAGTGCTCCTTTCGGGTTGTAGCCCATCCGTACGGCATACCAGATGACGAGCGGGGTCCCGATGATGGCGATGGTATCGTTCATGAGGAGTGCGGAAAAGAACCCCATGGATATGATGAGGAGGAGGAGGAGACGGTCCGGGGTTTTAGCCTTTGAGAAGAGGCGGAAGGACACCGCCCTGAGATACCCGCTTTCGGTCACCGCCACGCCCACAACAAACATACCGAAGAGAAAAAGCATGACATCGGGATTGATTGCCCGGAATGCATCGGCCGGGGTTATCTGCCCGAGGAGGAGGACGGCAAGGGCCCCCGCAAGCATGATCTGCCAGATCCGCAGCCTGAGTCCGCCCAGCTGGCGGATCGCGATCAGGAGGAATACGAGGGCGAGAACGATCAGCGGGAGTATCACCATGGATCCTTCCTGATCACCCTGTCACCGCTCGTCCTGTTCCACGTTCCAGTGGAGGAGGACTCCCTCGTCCATTCGTTCGAGGGAATAGAGCGAGAGCCGGGGAAAGGAGGCCTCATCGATGAATCCCTCTCCATCGGCGAGGGTCGGCGCCTCTGCACCCCCGATGACCATATTGCCGATGAAGCAGGTGAGCTCGTCCACCAGGCCCCGGGAAAAGAGCCCGCCAATCAGTGTCCCGCCGCCTTCGACCAGGATCCTCCGGATCCCCCGCTCGTAGAGCCGTGCAAGGAGGAGCGGCAGGTCCACCTCACCGGTTCCGGCAACCATGACCACCGCATACCGCTCAAGAGCGGACCTCCTGGCCGGATCTGCCTGTTCCGAGCAGGCGATGATCCGTTCGCCTTCGCCCTTGTGCAGGATTGCGGCATCCGGAGGAGTCCGTGCCCGGCTGTCGACCACAACCCGGACCGGGTGCCCGGGCATGCCCCTGGCTTTCCGCAGGGCTATGAGCTCCGCGGATTTGACGGTGAGCGAGGGATCATCGGCCAGGACCGTCCCGATACCCACCATCACTGCATCGCTCTCGGCCTTGATCCGGTCCACCCTCGCAAAATCAGCCGGACCGGAGATCTTCACCTGGCGCCGCTCGCGGGTGGAGATCTTGCCGTCGGCGCTCATGGCGACATTGACATGGATATAGGGGCGCATGCTCTATGGTTGCATCCTCCCGCTCTTCAAGGTTGCCGGGAATTTTTTTTCTGCCCGGGACAGCAGTCTTCGTGATCCCGGGAGAGGATTCCTTGCCTTACGGCCATTGCCGCAGGAGGGACGAGAGGTAGTATACACCGAAAAGAAGGAGAAACGTCCCGCAGAGCCCGAGGATCCAGCGGTACTGGCGCTCTCCAAAGATAAACCTGCCGCGGTGGATACTGACCGATATCAGGGTGAACCAGCCCAGATCTGCCGCCCAGTGCCCGGCAATGAAAGCCACGGCGAGGACGACCCCCCCTTTATACGCCCCGATCAGCAGGGCACTTCCCACGGTGATCCACCAGATCCAGAAGTAGGGGTTTGAGATACTGGTAATGACCCCGGCAAGGAACGGCCGGACTGCCTGTGCCTGCTCTACCGGAATATCGATGGTAGCTTTCCGTGCCTCACGGATGGTCAGGAGCCCGAAGATCACCAGGGCCAGTCCACCGAGCCCGGCGATGAACCAGGTATAGGCACCGAAGATGACGCTCACTCCTGCCACAATGAGGAGGACCATGAGGAGCTCTACTGCCATATGACCGAGCGTCACCCGCGGCCCCATGCTCCATCCCCCTTTCAGGGAGGCATTGATGGTCGCAATCAGGGTCGGACCGGGTGCCAGCGCCCCGGTGAGCCCTATCAGGAACCCGAGGGCAAGCATCTCAAGGATTTCAGGGATCACACGTTATCCCTACCTCTGCTGGATGACCACACTATCTGCAGGTGCGGTGATAAACCCCACCCCGGGGTCCGGTCAGAAGAGCGGGGCCCCGGTTCTCAGATCCACCGGACACCAGCCCCATGGTTGTCAGCCCGGGTACTGATAACCTGGCCGGGTGTGTCGCCGAGCAGGTCCTTTGCCGCTTCCTCAAGGTCAGCCATATCAGTATCTGTCACTGCATATACGGCCGGGCCAAACGAACTCATGCCGGAACAGGCTGCACCTGCCTCACGCAGACCGGCAAGCAGCTGGTGGATAACCGGGAACTGCCTTGCAACCTCTGCTTTCTTGAAGCCAAGTTCCTGGATCCGGTTGACTGCCCCCCCAAAGAGACGGATGTCATGCTCAACGATCCCGGGAAGCATGCGCATCATGATCTCGTGGCAGATCTCCCGGACCTCATCCCGGGAAACCGGGCAGACCTCCCGGAAGATATCCTGCTCGAGTGTTCCGCTGACACCGCTCCCTTTTGCGGGGAGGACCAGCAGGATCTGCCAGTCCGCGGGGAACGGATGCCTGGCCAGGACGGGTGGCGGCCTGATCCCCCGGGATGCAGATGATGGCCGGAAATCCTGTTTTTCCTGGTCTTTCCCGAACCGGTGCCCACCGTCAACGATGAACCCGCCGGATGCGAATACCGCTGTGCCAATCCCGGAGGTCCCCCCCCTTCCGACAATTTGTGCCAGCTGGCTGACAGGAACGGATAACCCGTAGAGTTCACATACCGCCCGGGCTGTGGCAAGGGAGAGCGCTGTTCCGGTGCCAAGACCGGCATGACCGGCAGGCAGTTCCCGGAGGGTGACTGCCACACTCCCGGTAATTTTCCCGTGAGCGAGTGCCGCTCCTGCTGCCTGCCGTATCCGTTCAGCCTGCTCGTTCCCTGCTCCGTATATCCTGATCACCGGGCTTTTTTCCGCTTCGATGACCGTCCGCGGGCTCTCCAGGGCAATGCCGATCCCCCCGTCAACCCGGCCCAAACCTCCGTGGAGGTCGATGAGGCCCATGTGGAGCCGGGAGGGTGTCCGCACTTCCACCCGTGGAGGCCGAAAAAATGAACTGACCGGGAACATCTCCTCGATAGCCATGAACGGTTTGTCCTGCCTGATGATGAGGTAGTTCCGGGAGAGGAACGGGGTGCCGAAGGTGACCCCGAACCGGGCAGCGAGGGAAGCGTCAGCAGGAAAGGACCGAATATCCGAGATCTCCCGCCGGGCCTCGATATTGTGGAGTTTGAGGATCTTTCCGATGGGTATGTCAGCCCGCATCAGGTCATCCCGGAAACCGGGCTCGAGGCGTTCGAGCGGAGTATGGGAGACTGCAGAGATCAGCACATCGCCCGTCCTCCTGTTCACCAGGTCAACAATGCGGTAATTCACCGCTGCACCCGGCCTGACAACAAGGAGGGAGGCGGTAGATTCATCGGCAGGGATAATGGTCTGGGAGAGGGTTCTTACCACAACTTCATCGCCGGTGATGGCTTCAAGGAGCGTGGTTACCGACCCGTCAGTCAGCAGGAGAAGTATCTGGTAGGGTGAAAGTGGCCCGGACGATCCTTCAATCCGGGATATCCGGTCCTGGAACGGACGTTGGTACATGGCCCTCCGTCTATCTGCCATAGTGCCAGAGCCCTTATCATTCTTCCGGCTGTCCAACAGAAAGGCTGAATTGGTGGCAGCGACAACCTAGGTGAAACACCGTGAAGAAGGTGAAAGGATCCATGGGTATTTTTGATAAACTGACCGGGGGGAAAAGCATGCAGCTCACCCCGAAATCCGCCCTCGTAGCCGCAGCGATCACCGTTGTCGCGTCCGATGGCGTGCTCGATGACCAGGAGCTCTTCGACCTCCAGAAGATTGTCCGCGGGGACAAGACTGCTGTCGATATAGCAATGAAAGTCCTCCAGGAAGCAAAACTTCCTGAAGTCATGGATGCGGTGGCCGGCATCCTCAACGAAAAGCAGCGGCTCACCGCCATGGCCATCCTGCTCGACCTGGCAATGGCCGACGGGATCCTGGCCGGGAACGAACAGAAGATCCTCCAGGCCTACATGGAAAAGTTCGGCATCTCTGAGACTGCCTTAAAACCGGTGATCGACACCATCGCCCTGAAGAACGACTTCTCAGTCTTTTCCTGATCCCCTTTTTTTCATTCGGGGTATTCATTCTGCACCGGCACCGATTTGCCGGCGGTAACCTGCCATGGTTCGAACCGTCCCCGGTGGTAGACCAGCACCTCCAGGACCGCTCCCTGCCGGTATGCCCGGAGCCTGTCGTCATATACCTTCCGGACGTGGCGGAGACCCCGCCGGGAGAAATAGTCCCCGGTGTATTCCAGGAATGCAATGGCGTGGTCAAGGACTGCTTCTTCGAATTGTTTTGTCTCCCTGGCAAGACTGAGAGCCTGTTCTCGGGAGATTTCCGTATGATACTCCCCGTGTTCATTGAGCCCGCTGATCTGGCGCCAGTCAATAATTCCGTCTTCATCCGGTTCACGGTGCAGCATGTAGGGATAGATACCGCAAACCCGGGGACGGGCAGGATAGATCCGGCAGTTTCCATCCTCAAGAAAAAAACAGGACCCTGCTCCATCCTGTTGGGAGCGTATCGTATACCCTGATACATAGAAAGTCCCGTGCTGGTCACAGAAATCAAACGGGAATGCAGGTTCGAGAGCGTCAGGTGCAAATCCTCTTACCCGATCCAGATCGTCATCGAGGAGGTGGACATGCCCGTTGAAAGCCCTGGTGCAGCACTTTGCACAGCGGTTGCAGGAAAATCCGACCTCGGATATAATCCGGGCAAGGTCTATGGTAGAATACCATCGGAGATCTGCACGTTCCTTGCGCCTTGCCATGAGAAGCTTATCGAACAGCGGGGGTGGCAGGTGGCCCATAGCCCAATCGCAAGGTGAGTAAGCTTTCTGATAATAAAAAACGACCATGATTTTTCCATCATTACGTGCAAGGTCTCTTCTTTGTTTCACAGATAAAACGCTGATCTGCTTCGTTCCGGGTCCCCATTCTTCTGAGAAAATATTTTATGATTAATATATTAGATATACTATGTTTTGCAGGAAAGAGAAAACTTATCTTTCCCCTACAACAATGGAATCCTATTATGAGATCAATGGATTCCTTGATTGCCAGCCGAGGTATCGGAATTGCTGTTATCCTGGCCCTGTGCCTAACAGGTATCGCCATGGTTGCTGCTGAAGATACTGAACCGATGCTTATTGATACCGGACCTTCCACCTTCCCCGATTTCGAAGGCTTCAGTAACATCTCCGATATCCCGGGCTTCGAAGGAGTCATCAGTCCTTCCGACTTCCCCGATTTCGAAGGGTTCGAGTCGCTCTCCAACCTCCCTGACTACGAAGGGTTTGAGTCGCTCTCCAACCTCCCTGACTGGGAAGGGTTTGAGTCGCTCTCCGACCTCCCTGACTACGAAGGGTTCGAGTCGCTCTCCGACCTCCCTGACTACGAAGGGTTTGAGTCGTTCTCCGACCTCCCTGACTACGTAGGGTTCGAGTCGCTCTCCGACCTCCCTGACTACGAAGGGTTTGAGTCGCTCTCCTTCTTCCCTGACTACGAAGGGTTCGAGTCACTCTCCGACCTCCCTGACTACGAAGGGTTCGAGTCACTCTCCGACCTCCCTGACTACGAAGGGTTCGGGTCGCTCTCCGACCTCCCTGACTACGAAGGGTTCGGGTCGTTCTCCTTCTTCCCTGACTACGAAGGATTCGGGTCGTTCTCCGACCTCCCAGGTTTCGAGGGAATTGACAGTCCCTCGTTCTTCCCGAATTCGGCAGATTACTGGTGGGGTTGAACCGGGATTCCCGGTTCCCATATTTTTTT
>Ga0209254_10003966_pt1 | contig 13536 bp, 7 predicted proteins | sample FrelakmetDIP11DI_FD_187148 | JGI IMG/M metagenome (GOLD analysis project Ga0209254, IMG submission 187148) | Freshwater lake sediment microbial communities from the University of Notre Dame, USA, for methane emissions studies - DIP11 DI (SPAdes)... | ecosystem: Environmental > Aquatic >...
GGCACGCCGTAGATTTCCAGGTAGGCGACCGCCGCCGGCTCGTCGTAGAACTGCATCCGGCCGGCGAAGCGGCCTTCTTCGGCCACGCCGAGCACGAGCGAGCTCAGCTTCAACGGGCCGTCTCCGGTCAGTCGCACGTCGAGTGCGCTGTCGACCGTCCCTGGGCGGCCGGCGGCGTCGGTGGCGGCCACGCGCAGCCGGTACGTCCCCATCTTCGCCACGGCGGCAATCATGGGCGGCGTCCGCGCCAGGCTCTCCTGGTCCGCCGTCGCCTGCAGGACCAGCGTGCCCTTCTCGTCGTAGAGGCCTGCCGCAGCCGCCTTCAGCGACGCCGTCGATTCCATCGGCTCGACCATGACCACGACGCGGGCCTTGTCCGACGAGCCCTCGCGGGACACGAACGCCGCCGCGCGCAGCGGGAGATCGCGATAGACGTCGCCCACACGGAGCATGTCGCGCGGCGCCGCGGCCTTCGCGCGCGGCCTGGAACCGCGGGCGGCAGGGATGGCGACGCGGGGGCGCGACGAGACGCTCACATCGGGCCGGTTCACTTTCACGCTCAACGGCCGGATGATCCCGTTGCGCTCCGAGTCGTCGGCCGCGAACGTCGCGCGATAGTAGGCGGAGTTCGACGCGGCAAGCCGCGTCATCGCCGCGCTGCTGTCGCCCACCAGCCGGGTCACCCTGTTGCCCGTGATGCCGGCCAGGTGTTCGAGGCCCTGTGTCTGGCTCGTCGATGCCGAGGCCCCCGAGCCGGTGGGGTCGGGCACGTGAATGACGTTCACGCTGACCGGTGCCCCGAGCATGACCTGCTCCACTTCCTCGTAGTCCCTGCCGCGGATCTCGCACAGGTTCGGCGTATTCGTCATCTTCGACATTTCGTAGATCATCGGCGGCGTCAGGCCGCCGCCGAAGACGACGATCGTGGCCGGCGATCCGCCGGCCGCGCCGCGGAACACGTTCATCAGCGCGTCGAGCACCTGCCTGGTCCGGCAGGCCGCGTCCGCCTCCGACTCCGACTGCGCCGCCCGGCCGCTCAAGCCCGAGACGGCCGACTGAATCTTCGCGCGGTCCGTGGTCAGGCCGACGTTCTGTCCGCCGCGCGGAATGGTGACCAGGCCAATGCGATCCTGGGGCGCGAGCGTGCCGATGTACTGTTGAATGGCGTCTTTCACCGCCTGCGCCATGCTCGCGCCGATCGAGTCGTCTTCGACGACGAAGATCGTGTCCCGCAGCGCGGGACCGGGCAGGTTCGTGGTGAATGGCGGGGGCATCTCCGACCGTCCGCCGGCCGCTTCGCCGCTGCCCGGCTGCACGAACTGGAGCGAGCCGAGCGTCCGCAGCCGGCCGTCCACCTTCAGCTCGACGTCTTCAGGCCTGACGTCGGCAAAAGGGCGCCCGTCGGCGAGCAGGGCGCGGAACAGCACCGCCACGGTGTGCGGCTCCGCGGGCGCCGGCGCCGGCGCCTGGGGCTTCTGTGACGCCGCCAGAACAGCCGCCGCGGCGAACACGCCTGCAGCAACCAGCAAGCCGCTGATTCTCACGAGCAGAGCATACCCCGCATTCCCGCCTGTCACCTCTTTATCGGGTAGGGCGGAGGAGGCGGTACCGGGATGGGCTTCGTCTTGATCAGCTCCTGCAGGTGCCGGACGGCCGCGTCCAGCTGCGCGTCCTTGCCGCCGAACGTCTCGTGCGGCAGGTTGTCGATGAAGATGTCCGGGTCGACGCCGTGGCCTTCGATGAGCCACTGCCCTTCGGGCCCGTAGACGCCCGTCTCGGCCGCCGTCGCGATCCCGCGGTCCACCAGGGTATTGCTGGAGCTCAGCCAGATCTCGCCGCCCCACGTCCGGGTGCCCATCACCTTGCCGAGGCCCAGACGGCGGAACCCTTCCGCGAACGCCTCGCCGTCGGACGCCGTGTTCTCGTCCACCAGCACCACCATGTGCCCGCGAAAGGCGAACTGCATGCTCCACGTCGGGTGCCCCACGCGCGGCTGCCAGTAGAACCACGCCTTGCGCAGCAGGCGGCCGAGGATCCAGCTGTCGATATTGCCGCCGTTGTTGTGGCGCACGTCGATGACGAGGCCCGGCCTGTTGAAGACCGGGTAGAACTCGCGCATCCACTCGGCCATATTGCCGGCGCCCATCGCGCGCAGGTGGACATAGCCGATCTGGTTCTGGCTCGACTTCTCAACCGCGATCCGCCGCGAGTACTCCCACTCGTCGTAGCGCAGGCCGTCCTCGGCCTGCGCGGTGATCGGCTCGACGATCACGTCGCGGGCCTGTCCGCCGCCCTTCGGCTTGATCGTCAGCAGCACCTGTTTGCCAGCCTGCCCGCGCAGCAGCGCCGGCAGGTCGCGAGCCGTGAGCGCCGCCACGCCGTTCACGCTCTCGATGACGTCGCCCTCGACCACGTCCACCCCCGGCCGCGCGAGCGGCACGCGGCGGTCCGGCCGGTCGGGGTCGGTGGCGATCACGTGCGTGATCCTGAACCCGCCCGCCTTCCCGTCGCGCACCGTCTCCGCACCCAGCGACGCCGGCCACGCATCGTCGGCCGCGTCGCGAAGGTCACCGCCCCGCACGAAGATGTGCAGCGCGGAGAGCTCGGCCACCATCTGGGCGAAGACGTCGCTGAGTTCCGCGCGATCGGTGACACGGTCGACCAGCGGCTGGTACTTCCTGCGCATCGCCGGCCAGTCCACGCCGTGCATGCCGCGGTCGTAGAAGTAGTCGCGCTCGAGGCGCCAGGCCTCGGTGAACATCTGCCGCCACTCGAGGCGAGGGTCGAGGCTGAACGTCCAGTCGCGCAGCGGCACCGTCACTTTCGAGAGGTCGGACGGCGCCTTGGCCCCGGCGTCCACCACGTAGAAGTCGCGTGCCTTGCGGATGAGGATCTTCTTGCCGTCCTGCGACAGCTCGTAGCTCTGCGGCTCCTCGATGAAGGTCTCCGGCTCGGCCTTCTTGTTCTCGAGGGCCAGCGTCTTCAGCGCCACTTTCCCGTCGCGCCCTGTCGGCCGCGAGATGAAGTAGAGGCGCTTGGCGTCCATCGTCAGACTGCCGTAGTTGCCGGCGGGCACCGGGACTTCGAGGAGACGCGACTCGAGACCTTCGACGTCGACAACGACGGTTGGAACGGCGGCCGGCTTCTCTGCTGCCGCTGGCTTCTCGCCAGGCTTTTCCTGCGGGGGCTTGTCGGTTGCGGGTTTGTCTCCCGGCCTGTCCGTGGCCGGCTTCTCCGCGGGTGTCTTCTCGGCCGGCTTCGCGGCGTGCAGTTCATCATCCGGCTGGAAAGGCGACCGCTCGCCGCGCTTCAGGGCCACGTGGTAGATCTTCGTCTGCCGGTCCCAGTACGGCTCGGGCTGGCGCGAGCCCCAGGGGCTGCCGACCAGCGACTCGAAATTGCGATCCGAGAGAAAGTAGAGCCACTTGCCGTCCGGGCTCCACGCCGGGCTTCCGCTGTCGTAGCGATCCGAGGTGACGGGAACGATGCGCGCCGCGGCGATCTCGTAGAGATAGAGTCGCGTCAGCAGGTTGGGACCTGGCGCCGAGTAAGCCAGCCACTTCGAGTCGGGCGACCAGCGGAGGTCGTCGAAATCGCCGTCGGCCGAGTCGGTCACTTTCGTCTGCGTCTTCTTCGCGGCGTCGAAGATCCAGAGTTGCTGGTTCTTGTCGTGGTGTGCAATGAGGTTGCCGTCGGGCGACGGCAGGCCGTCCCAGCGCAGCACCGATCCATCGCGGCTCAACTGGGTGGCCGCGCCAATGCCGTTCGCCGGCACCTGCCAGAACTCCACCTCGTCGCTTTCATCGGAAAGCGTCAGGATCGATTTGCCGTCCGGCATGAAGCGGGCATTGCGGTGGCGCGCCAGCTTGTTGCGGGTGGCTTCGACGAGCCGGCCCTGCAGCGCAGGCACGACGAACACCTGGCCGCGTGCCGTGATGGCCACGCGGTCGCCCGTCGGCGAAAGGTGGGCAGACGTAATCCAGTCGACGGCGTTCTTCACCCACCGCTCGCGCAGGTGGTCGAAGTCCGACACGAGGGTGATCGGCACGGCCTTGTCCGAGCCCGATGCGACGTCGAAGACGCGGATGTCGGCCCCCTGCTGGTAGGCGATCCGGCCGTTCGAGAGCGACGGCGACTGCGCCTCGTAGTCGCGGTGCTTCGTGTGCTGTTTCAGGTCGCCGCCGCGCTCGTTCATCGACCACAGGTTCATCACGCCGTCGCGGTCCGACGCGAAATAGATTCGGCCCTTCCACAGCATCGGCGTCTTGCTCGTGCCCGGGTAGTCGCCGGTGAGCGCTGCGGCCTCGGTTCCGGCGCCGTCAAACCGCCACAGGTTCTGCGCGGTGCCGCCTTTGTAGCGCCGGGTGTGGCTGCCCTGGAACGCCAGGCGCGTGAAAAAGAGCGTGGCGCCCGCTGTGTCGAACGCGCCGTCGGATGCCTGGGCGAGCGGCACGATGGTCTTCGTGTGGGTGGCGGGGTCGAGGCGGACAAGCTGCGCGTTCGGAAGCGTCGAGTGCCGGCGGGTGGCGTAGAGCACCTCGCCCTTCGGCGTCCACGAGAGCCACGCCGGGCGTGTAGCGTCCCATGTCTGTCGCGCGGGCACGCCGCCCTCGAGCGGCAGCGTATAGACCTCGCCCGGGCCCTCGTAGGTGGCGGCGTAGGCGACCGTCTTCCCGTCGGGCGAGATGGCCGGCCTGCTCTCTTCCTCCGGGTGCGTCGTCAGCCGCTGCGCGACGCCTCCGGCGATGCCGACGCGCCAGAGGTCGCCCTCCGCCACGAAGACGATCATGTCGTTCCAGATCGCGGGTTGGCGGTAGTAGCCGAGCTGCGGCTTCTGGGCGGTGAGCGGCGCAACCGGAGCGCAAAGCGCGGCCAGGGTGATGACGGCAACCAGCGCGATTCCTCTCAATCGTCCACGCGGCATGAACCCTCCATTCAAGATTGTAACCGCGCTAAATAGACCCGACCCCTCCGCGGACGCAACCGGCGGGGTGCGCCAGCCGTCCAACCTATTGACACCCGCCCCCGGGAGGCCGATAGTGGGGCCAGACTTATCCATGTCCAATTCGCTGCCCGTCGGGTCGCGTCTTGGCCCGTATGAGATTTCCGCGCTCCTGGGCGTCGGGGGGATGGGCGAGGTCTACCGCGCCCGCGACCTCCGCCTCGGGCGCACCGTGGCCCTGAAAGTCCTTCCGGCGGAGGCCACCTCGGACCCGGAGCGCCGCCAGTCGTTCGAAGAGGAGGCCCGGACCGTTGCCGGCCTCAACCACCCCAACATCTGCGTCCTCTACGATATTGGCGAGGGCGTACCTTTGGGGCTGGATGGACTAGCGCCTAGCGCCCAGCCCCTAGCCCCTGTGCACTTCCTCGTCATGGAGCACCTCGACGGCAAGTCGCTCGCCGAGCGGCTCGTGCAGGGGCCGCTGCCGCTGGATCAGGCGCTCGACGTGGCCATCCAGATGGCCGACGCGCTCGACAAGGCGCACGGCAACGGCGTCGTGCATCGCGACCTGTCTCCCGCCAACGTGATGCTCACGAAAAGCGGCGCGAAGCTCCTCGATTTCGGCCTCGCCACCCTGGTCGCCCCCGAGCCGGGCCATGACCCCAGCCGGATCCGCACGCATCTCGATCCGCTCCGCCACCGGCTGATTGGCACGCCGTTCTACATGTCGCCCGAGCAGGCCAGGGGCCAGCCCGCGGACCGCCGCTCCGACATCTTTTCGATGGGCGTCCTCCTGTACGAAATGCTGACCGGCCGCCGGCCCTTCGACGGCAGCAATCTCGTGTCGGTGCTGGCGTCGATCCTGCGCGATACGCAGGTCCCCGTGACGCGGGTCGATCCGAATCTGCCGGTCCAGCTCGGGCCGATCATCGACAAGTGCCTCGAGAAGGATCCTGCGCGGCGGTGGCAAAGCGTGTCGCAGCTGCAGCGCCGCCTCGAGAGCCTGCGCGCCGATCTGCAGTCGGGCGTGCGCGTCAGCCATCGGTCCATCGCGGTGCTGCCGTTTGCCGATATGAGCGAGGCGCGCGACCAGGGCTACCTGTGCGAGGGCATCGCCGAGGAGATCCTGTTCGCGCTCAGCCGCGTGAAGGGGCTTCGCGTGGCGTCGCGTGCGTCCGCGTTCCGCTACCGGACCGCCGGCGCCGATCCCGCCGAAATCGGGACGGCGCTGCAGGTGACCACCCTGCTCGACGGCACGGTGCGCCGGGCGGGCGATCGCCTTCGCATCACCGTCACGCTGGTGGCCGTTGACGATGGCTTCTGCCTGTGGTCCGAGCGCTACGATCGCGACGTCCGCGACATCTTCGCGCTGCAGGACGAAATCGCGCGGGCCGTGGTCAACGCGCTGGAGATCACGCTCAGCTCGGCCGAACGGGAGGCCGTGCACCGCCTCTCGACCCGGAACCTCGACGCCTACGACTGCTACCTGCGCGGGCGCAGCTACTTCTTCAGGTTCGACAAGCGCAGCGTCGGCTACGCGCGCGACCTGTTCGAGCAGGCCATCGCCATCGACCCGTCGTACGGCCGCGCGTATGCCGGCATCTCCGATTGCTGCGCGTACCTCTACCAGAACGTCGGGCGCAACCCCGCGGACCTCGAGCGCGCCATGCAGGCCGCCGAGGCGGCCCTGAAGATCACGCCCGAGATGGCCGAGGCCCACTCGTCGCTCGGCACGGCGCTCTCGATGCTGGGCCGGCACGACGAGGCCGAAGCGGCCTTCCAGCAGGCAATCGCGATCAACCCGAATCTCTTCGAGGCGCATTACTTCTACGCCCGCGACGCGTTCACCCGGGGCAATCTCGACGTCGCGATCCGCGAGTACGAGGAAGCCAGCCGCGTCCGGCCCGAGGATTACCAGTCGCCTCTGCTCGTCGCCCAGAGTTACGAGGACCTCGGCCACGCCGATCTGGCGAAGATCTCGCGGCTGCGGGGCATCGCCATCGCCGAGGCGCATCTCAGGATGACGCCCGACGATGCGCGGGCGCTGTACATGGGCGCGAACGGCCTCGTTGCCCTGGGAGAGGTGGAGAAAGGCCTCGAGTGGGCGAAACGGTCCGTCGGGATGGGGCCCGACGATCCGATGCTGCTCTACAACGTGGCGTGCATTTTCAGCCTCGCCAACCGGGTGGACGAGGCGCTCGGGTACGTCGAGGCCGCCGTCGCCCACGGCATGAGGCTGCGCGGCTGGCTCGAGCACGACAGCAACCTCGACAACGTCCGCAATACGCCGCGCTTCCAGGCCGTGATGGCGCAGCTGTAGGGGTCCATTGAAACCCGCACCGCTACGTCGAGGATTTCCCGGACTACATGACGCAGGGTGAGACCCGGCAGGTCGCCGAGCTTCGCATCGCATGAAACGAGTCGACCTTGTCCGGCACCTCGAAGAGCACGGATGCGCCTTCATCCGTCGCGGTGCGAGGCACGACTGGTATCAGAATGATGCCCGTCAGCCCGTCCCCCGCCACCGTGACATCAAAGACCACCTCGCCCCACACATCCTCAGGAAACCGAGAGACTGACTACGCCACCGGAAGCCCCGGGAACGGCTCGTCGATTGACGGGCTCTGCGGCGTGAACATCTCCGCGCCGTTCTCCGTGATCACCAGGTCGTCTTCGAGCCGCAGGCCGAACTCGCCGGGGATGTAGATGCCCGGTTCGTTCGTGAACACCATGCCCGGCGCGAGCGTGACGGTCTTGGTCCACCCGAACATGTTGTGCTCGACCAGGTACGGCCACTCGTGGCCGTCCATGCCGAGGCCGTGGCCGAGGCGGTGCGTGAAGAAGGTGAAGCCCGGGCCGTAGCCCTCTGCCTCGGCCAGCTTGCGCGCGGCGCGATCGAGCGAATCGAGCGTCGCGCCGGGCTTCGCCACCGCGACCGCCGCGAGCTGCATCCGCCGCACGAGATCGAACACCTTCCGCATCCTGTCGGTCGGCTTGCCGAACACGAACGACCGGCTGATGTCCGAGCTGTAGCCCTCCACCGAGCAGCCGCCGTCGACGAGAATCATCGTGCCGTCGCGCGCGACCTGGGGCACCGACGATCCGTGCGGGAACGCGCTGTTGGGGCCGAACTGCGCGCCGCCGCCGCCCGGGAAGCCCTGGCGCTGGTGCGCGGCCGACGTGAGTGCGCCGTACTCGGCCGGCGTCATGCCGTCGCGCACGCCGGGGTATGCCGCGGCATACGCGTTCAGCGTGACCTTCGACGCGAGGCGCATCAACTCCAGTTCGTGGGCGTCCTTGAACATGCGGCAGCCGGCCGTCACGGGCGTCGCGCTCACGAACCGGACCGCGGGCGCCGCCTGGGCGACGCTGTCCGCGAAGACAAAGCGCACGGTCTCCTCAATCCCCACGCGCCCCGTCGCCACGCCGCGCGCCTTCAGGGCGCGGGCGGTCAGTTCGAACGGGCTCTCCGTCTCTTCCCAAGTGAGCAGCTCCGCGCCAGCCGCCAGCGGGCTACGCTTCACCTGCTCCCCAGCCCGGTCCGCCTCGAACGTCGGGCAGATGATGGCCGGGGTTCCCTTCGCCGGCAGGATCACCGCGAACATGCGTTCGCTCTGGCCCCAGCGCAGGTTCGTGAAGTAGAGCATCGACGTGCCGCCGGTGAGGACGATGGCGCCGAGGCCCTCCTTGATCATGATCGCGCGGGCCCGCTCGATCCGAGCCAGGCGCTCGTCGTTGGTGATCGGGCGCGCTTGGCCCTTCAGCAGGGGCAGTTTGGCGAACGATGGCGGAGGCGGCCCCTGGGCGTCGGGCGCAGCGGCGCCCACCGCGACGTTCGGCAACGCGGTGGCAACGCCTGCGAGGGTGGCGCTCTGGACGAACTGGCGGCGGTTCAGCATGGACCTTACAATACCCGAAACCGCCCTACTGACTGAGCCTGAGCACAGCGCTTCTGACCTTCTGGAACGCTGAGTTCAACTGGCTCGCGTCGGCGGCCCACACGTAGATGCCGGTCGGCTGTGCCGCCTGGTACCTGTCGGAGTCCGTCGTGTTCGCGAGCCGCTTCATGATGTTCTCGCCGTACTCGCTCGCGCCGTACGCACAGTTGGTGACTTCGTTGCTCCTCAGACGCTGCCCGAGGCCGATGGCGTAGACCGTGACGGCGGCGTTCCCCGGCGCGCCGCGCGCGGCGTTGGCGGTATTCTCCACCATGTTCCGGGCGGCCTTGTTGAGGTTGCACCAGGTGTTGGTCCATCTGTAGACCTCGTCGGAACCTGACTGCGAGAGCGCCCGGGCCCCATTGAAACTGGCCAGGAGGACGGTGCCCGTGTAGTCGGTCACCGGCAGGTGCGTCACGCGCGACGCGCCGTTGTAGACGAGGTTCCCGTCGGTCCCGTCACGCTGGTTGATGGTGAACCACCAGTAGGGGGCGTCGTAGCCTCCGGTCTGGACCGAATAGAGTCCGACGGGATTGGCGGTGACGCCCGCCGGATTCTTGAGCTTGAAGTTCGCCGACACGATGTTCGGCGCGCCGTCGCTGAAGAAGACAATCGCGCGGAGTGTCGAGCGGAGGTCGACGGGGATGGCATCGAGCTCCGCTTTGGCAATCCTCATGGCCTCTTCCGCGTTCGTCGCCCCGCCCATGGACGTGGCGTTGAGGTCCGAATTCACGCGCGACTTGCTGAAACCGCGATTGGCATCCTTGTTAATCGCTTCACTCAGGACGGCGCCTGACGCGAACGTCACCAGGCCGATCCGGTCGCCTCCCGACCCTTCCTGGAAGCCATTGATGAAGTTCTTGGCTGCGTTTCTCAGTGCAGGAAAATCCCCGCCCAGCGATCCGGAACAGTCGAGGACGAGCATCATGTCCAGCGTCTTGACCGTCGCTTCGGCCGAGGCGCCGACCCGGATCGGATCTTCGAAGAACATGGGGCTGAAGAACGTCGGCGCGACCGTCGACGCCGACACCCTTATGGTCCAGGTGCCCTCGACGTTAGTGATGCTGTCCACGCTGAACGTGGTGGCGGTCGTCGACCGGATGCTCGCGGGAAAATTCGCGGCGAAGAATCTATTGGCTGCGGCCGTGGCATTGGCTCGCCGCGTGTTGTCGTCGGCGCCGATCTTCACCGCCTTTCCCGCCGCCAGCGAGGCGGCATCGACGGCGGAGTTGAGCTTCGCTTTGACGGCGTACGCCATCCCCAGGTCGATCGTCAGCGCGGACAATCCCATCAGGACCGTCAGGGCGAGCGCGGTCATGATCAGGATCTGTCCGTCTGAGCGTCTCAGCGTCGGTTTGGATTCCATGGCGATTCCTCGGCGACCCCGTCAGGCGTCAGAAAATCGATATCGACCTCAGCGTCGGCGAATATCGGGTGGGGAGGATGAGGCTCGTATAATTGTAGTAGACCTCGACGCCGTAGACCGTCTGTCCCTCGGAAAGCGTAATGCCCCCCAAGCCCAGGGCGGCCGACGGCTTTGAGCTCAGCGTGCTCCTGTTCCAACCGAGGTAGCTTGTCCGGTTCACGCCGTTGACCCGCTCCACCTTGTAGATGTACATCATCCCCTTGCTCGCCATGTCGAGCGGCTGCGCCGTCTTGCCAACCAGGTCCAGCACGTTCTGAAAGTCCGTCGCTTCATCGCCGGACAGGTTCTGGTTCGCGCGTGCGATGAGGTTGGCCCCTTCCCGGCTCATGTTCGTGATGATGCTCTGGGCATGAATGGCCCTCGAATAGTCGTACACGCCCGTCATCAGGATCACCAGGAGCATGAGCGTCATCGCCATCTCGATGATCGCCTGACCGTGCTCATCAGGCACGCGGCTGACGCAACGGGTGAAACGTGCTCGCATGGCTACCTCTGCGGTTCGTTGACAACGGTGGCCTTCACCGTGAAGGTGTATCGCCCGTTGGTGAAGATCGGTTTGAGGAACGGCGTCATAATCGGCCAGGAGTACGTGAGGCTCACCGTGATCGGCTGCTGCGGCGTGCCGCAACTGCCGTCGCTGATCGTGGTGCCGTTGACGTCGCCGTAGGCCCCCAGCGTCTGGCGGCTGATGGTCGGCGTCCTCGTGCCGACGTTCTTGTCGTAGAACCCCATCGACTGCGTTCTGATGTTGGCGATGATGGCGGCGTTGCAGTTGGCGCCGGGGTTCACGATGGCGAGGCGCGAACCCGACCGCACGGCGTGCTGCATGGTCTGGTTGACGTAGAACATCATGGCGAAGTCCATGATGGCAAACAGCGTCATGAAGAACACGATGGCGACGACGGCGAACTCAACCAGCGTCTGTCCGTTGTCTCGCCTGCGCATCGGAGTACCTCTGGAGCGGCACCGCCCCGTGGGGGTCGTACGCAAGAACCCTGCCGCTCGCGGGGCCTGAGAACGCGATCCGGGTCTCCATCGAGGCCGCCTGAGTGCCTGTTCACGGGCGCCTGACATGTCGTTATAAGTCCTTTATTTACAGTATTTGATCTGGAGATTTGAGAGCCCGGCATAGACGGGTGGTCCAGCCGCCACGCCCTGGCGGCAGAGGCCCATGACGTTTGTCCAATCCTCGGCAGACTTGTCTCCGCCCCCTGCCAGAATCCGATGCCTGACGCCGGGTGTCCGTCGAGGCTCCTTTCGACAAGCCCAGGGAAGGGAAGCCTCGATCTCCTCCGGGATCTTCACCCGGGTCTCCATCACGTCACCGCGTATCATCGCGCGGGGGCATAGTATCCCTCGCGGCTGTTGATGCGGATGCCGGCCGCGCGCGGGCGGATCTTGACGCTGCGCCACTTGCCGTCCCGCGCGGAGTTGGTCGACGTGTACCCGACGACGTATCGGTGGCGGAGGTTCTCGGTCACGCGCTGAAACTCCTCGGTGAGATCGAACATCTCCTGCGGGAAGTAGGCCTGGCCGCCCGAGAACGTCGCCAGCAGGTTGAGGCGCTCGGGATCGATCTTCGTGCCGAGCCCCACGGGAAAGGTGGTCACATCCTGGTCCTGCAGCAAGCGGAGCACGCTATCCCACGTCCTGACGCTTCCCGGCCCGGTGCCGGGGTTGTCCTCGTCGCGGCCGTCGGTGAGGACGACCACCGCGCGCCGGCCCTTGAGGCCCTTGAGCATGAGCAGCGCGTCGCACAAGGCGTCGTAGAGCGCGGTTCCGCCTTCCGCCCTGTACCCGGCAAGGGTCTCGATGGTGTTCGCGCGGTTCGTCGTGATCGCGTGCGCGACGCTCACCTTGTCCGCGAAAGTCAGCACGCCCAGGCTGTCTTCGGGGCGCAGGGCCTCGACGAACGTCGTGGCAGCCGCCACCACCTGTTGGGTCGCGTGTTTCATGCTGCCGCTCGAGTCGAGCAGCAGCACCATCGACACCGGGGAGGTCGCCTCCTGGAAGGTCTCGATCTTATGCTCCACGCCGTCCTCGAGCACGACGAGGTCCTCCCTCGCGATCTCCAGATACCTGTTCTGGGTGTCGAGCGCCGTGAACTCGAGCACGGGGCGCACCGGCGGCGGCTTCGGCGCGAAATAGCCGCCGCGCGCCTTCACCACGAACTCCTCCGGGTACGTCCGCAGCGAGATGGCGCGCCACGTGCCGTCGCGCTTCTGGTTCGCGGGCGTGTACGTCACCAGGTAGCGCAGCTGCGCGTCGTTGGCAAGTACGTCGTACACGTCGGGCAGGTCGATCGGACGCGCCGGGAAAAACGCGCGGCCGCCGGTGCCGCCGGCAATCGCCTTCAGCTCGTCGTGCCCCTTCAGCGAGATGCCGGCCACGCCGCCGATGCCGACCGTGTACACGGTGACGCCGGCTTCTTTCAGCGCCGTCACGGCTTCGTCCAACGACGACTGGCTGTGCTCGTCGTATGCGTCGGTGATCAGGATGATCACCCTGCGTCCCTCGATTCCCTCGAAGCGGCCGGCGATCGCAATCATCGAGTCGCGCATGGCCGTCCCGCCCCGGGCGTCAATCGCGGCGACGGCCTCGCTGATGGTCCGCCGGTCGCTGGTCGGGCCGGTTATCGCCCGCAACTGCCGCGAGAACGGCGCCACCAGCACGTGGTCCTTCGGCCGGAGATACGCCGTGAGGCGCGCGGCCGCCGCGCGGACGAAATCCATGTTCCGCCCCATGCTCTGGCTGCTGTCGACGAGCAGGGCGAACGTGGTGGGGATGGTCTCCTGCGCCACCATGTCGGGCGTCTGGCGCACCCCGTCCTCTTCGAGGACGAACTCCGGGGCGGTCAGGCCCTTGACCATGCGGCCGTTCTTCTCGTACACCCCGGCCTCGACCAGCACGCTCGTGATCTCGGCCAGCTCGGTGATGACGTAGGGCTCGAGGACGATCCGGTCGCTGCCGACATCCCCCTCGCTGTCTTCGGCCTCGACGACGATTTCGCGCCGCTGGAAGGGGTTGTCGTCGGTCCATTCGACGGCGTACGGCGGGCCGCCGGTCACCGTGCCCACCAGCGCGCCGTCCACCGAGAAGCGCACGGCGCTCACGGATCGGCCCGACGAGGCCCGCACCTGCCCGACGATGCGCACCGTCCCCGGCTCGCCCATGCGGCCGAGCGGCGAGGTGATCCTGACTGAAACGGCGGAGAAGGACTGAGACCGGAC
>Ga0209254_10003967_pt1 | contig 13536 bp, 8 predicted proteins | sample FrelakmetDIP11DI_FD_187148 | JGI IMG/M metagenome (GOLD analysis project Ga0209254, IMG submission 187148) | Freshwater lake sediment microbial communities from the University of Notre Dame, USA, for methane emissions studies - DIP11 DI (SPAdes)... | ecosystem: Environmental > Aquatic >...
GCCTCAGCGGGCCGGCGATCGTCTGCGAGCCCACAAGCACGACCGTGGTCGAGCCGGGCTGGCAGGCTAAGATGCTGGCCGCCGGCGAGCTGCTCCTGCGGCGCACCTCGCCGGCGGCGCCCCCCTCCGCCGACCCGGTGAAGCGCTCGCCGCTGCTGCTCGAGGTCTTCAACAACCGGTTCATGTCGATCGCCGAGCAGATGGGCGCGACACTCGTGAACACCGCCTGTTCGGTGAACATCAAAGAGCGCCTGGATTTCAGCTGTGCGCTGTTCGACGGGCGCGGGGACCTCGTGGCGAACGCCCCGCACCTGCCGGTGCACCTGGGCTCGATGGGCGCCTCGGTGAAGGCTGTCCTCGAGCGTCATCGCAGCGAGTTGCAGCCAGGCGACGCGTACCTTCTCAATTCGCCTTACGCCGGCGGCACCCACCTGCCCGACCTCACAGTGGTCACCCCGGTGTTCGCCGGCGCGGACGCCGATGGCGGCGCCGGCGCGTCGGCGCCCCTGTTCTTCGTGGCCTCCCGCGCTCACCATGCCGACGTCGGCGGGATCACGCCCGGTTCGATGCCGCCCGGCAGTCGCCGCATCGAGGAGGAGGGCGTGCTGCTCGAGGACTTCCGGTTCGTCGAGGGCGGCGAGCTCCGCGAAGCGGAGGCGGCCGCCCTGCTCTCGTCTGGTCCCCACCCCGTCCGCGACCTCGCCCAGAACCTCGCCGACCTGCGGGCCCAGGTGGCTGCCAACACGCGCGGCGCGGCCGCACTCGAGCGGATGGTCACGGAGTTCGGCCTCACGGTAGTCCAGGCGTACATGCAGCACGTCCAGGACAACGCGGAGGAGGCCGTGCGCCGGGTCATCGATCGCCTCGGTGACGGCTCCTTTCGCCAGGTGATGGACGACGGCAGCGTCATCGCCGTCAGCGTCGCCGTCGACCGACTGGCGCGCGGCGCCACCATCGACTTCACGGGTACCTCGCCGCAGCGGCCGGACAACTTCAACGCGCCGGCCGCCGTGTGCACGGCGGCCGTGCTCTACGTCTTCCGCACGCTCGTGGACGCGGACATCCCGCTCAACGCCGGCTGCCTCAAACCGTTGCGCGTCGTGGTGCCTCCGGGGTCGCTGCTCGACCCCGTCTTCCCCGCCGCCGTCGCCGCCGGGAACGTGGAGGCGTCGCAGGCCGTCACCGCGGCCCTGTTCGGCGCTCTGGGCGTGGTCGCAGCGTCACAGGGCACGATGAACAACCTGACGTTCGGTGACCGACGCTACCAATACTACGAGACGATCTGCGGAGGCGCCGGAGCCGGCCCCGGGTGGGACGGCTGCAGCGCCGTGCACACGCACATGACCAACTCGCGGCTCACGGACCCCGAGGTCCTCGAGTGGCGGTACCCCGTGCGCGTGGACGAGTTCGCCGTGCGGCACGGCAGCGGGGGGGGCGGCGCGCACCGCGGCGGGGACGGCGTGGTGCGACGCCTCCGCTTTCTGGAGCCGCTCACCGCGGCGATCGTCTCGAGCAGCCGCCGGGTGGCGCCCTACGGGGTCGCCGGCGGCCTCCCCGGCGCGCTCGGCCGTAACGCGATCGCGCGCGCCGACGGCACTGTGGAGGAGCTGCCCGGCGTAGCCCAGGCAGCGATGCAGCCCGGTGACGTGCTCATCATCGAGACGCCGGGTGGCGGCGGGTTCGGCGCGCCGGCGGCGGTGCCGGGCGGCGCAAAGCCGCCCGCCGCCCTCTGATTCAGCTCACGCGCTCTGCGCGCGGCGGCGGACTTCCCTCTTCCTGCGGCGCCGCAGCAGCGCGCTCAGCACCATCCCGATCAGGAAGCCCACGACCAGCGCCAGCACCAGCATGAGCCAGGCCGGAAGCGAGAACCACCAGAAGAAGAAGTGGAACCTCCAGGATTCCGAGCTGTTCTGCAGGATCAGGATGAGCAGAAGCACGCCGATCACGCCGGCAGCGATGAGCCTGCCCATCCCTTGGCTCTGGGACTTGCCTTGCCCCCTGACAGCCTGCGGCTGCGGCTGCTGCGTACTGCTCATGCCTAACCCCCTGTCGGCCAACGGGTGAAGCTTCGCCACGCGACCAGTCTACCCTTGCGCGCAGCGGCGCATGCGGCCGGCCGCGGTAGTGGCCGGACACGCCCGCCGTCGTGCGGGACGATGACCGTCACACCGGTGCGCACGGGCCCCTCGCCGACGACCAGGGGTCCGGCCTCTCCCTCGATCGGCGTGACCACACCGACCCGGACGCCGGCGACGTCGGTGATCGCGTTCAGCGGGCCGGGCCGCCCGAGGCCGACCTCGACGCCCAGGTCCCGAGCCCGCACCTACACTTCCTCTGCCCGATCCTGGCGGCGACGTCGCAGCCACCAGACCAGGACGCCCGCGACGATCACGACGGCCATCGGGACGCCGAATACGAGCCCCGTACTGCTGCTTCCGCCACCACCGCCCCCAGTACCGGCAGTGGTGCGCGGCCCGACATTGATGTAGCTCAGGGGCATACCGTTGTAGAACACGGGGCCCTCGGCGTCGTAGTAGGGCGTCCAGCCGGTCCACTTCTCCACGTTGACGGCCTGCAGATAGTCGAAGTACGTGAGCACGTTCTGCGGGTTCTCCGCGTACATCACCTCTTGCATGCGGTAGATGAGAGCGGCGCGCTTCTGCGCGTCGAGCTCCCGGCCCTGCTGTGCGCACAGCTTGTCGAACTCGGCGTTCGACCAGTAGACCTCGTTCCACCAGCCGATCTGGCTGGTGGTGAAGCACTGCAGCGTCGAGCCCGGGTCCCAGTAGCCGTCCCAGAACCAGAGGATCATGTCGTAGTCGGGCGCCGGGAAGTCGCCGTCCCAGGCATACATCGCGTCGCTGGCCACGCCGTTGTCGACCACCTCGAAGCGGATGTCGAGGCCGAGCTGCTTGAACCAGCCGGTGATGAGCTTGCCCTCACCCTGGGTCGAGGTCGACTCGGCCAGCGCCCAGAGGCGCAGCGAGACCGGCTTGCCCTTCTTGTCCTCGCGGATGCCGTCGCCGTCCGAGTCTCTGTAGCCGGCGGCCTCGAGGAGCGCGTTCGCCTTCGCGATGTCGAACGGACGCTTGACGCCGGCCGGCGGCTCCCAGTGGAAGTCCGGGTCGCGCCACGTGTCTGCCGTCATCATCGTGTACCCCGGCTTGGCGCGGCCGTTGTAGACCAGCTGGCAGATCTTGTCGCGATCGATGGCGTAGTCGAGCGCCACGCGGAAGGCCGGGTCGCGCAGGACCGGGTTGCCCTTGGACTTCGGGCCGTCGGAGCAGTTGAAGTCGAAGTAGTCCCAGTTGATGTAGTTATAGGCGATGGCCTTCAGCCGGCTGTCGCCCTGCAGCGCCGGGAACTGCGCGCTCGGGATGCCCTGGGCCGCGTCGATGGTGCCACTGCGCAGGTCCTGCGTCATCGTGTCGGGGTTCGTGTAGGCCTGGAAGATGAGCTCGTCGACCTTCGGCGGCCCCCACTCCGGCACATCGTTGCCCCAGTAGCCGGGGTTCCGAACTAGCTTCGTGTACTCACCGTTCTTGAACTCGGTCACCTGGAAGGGCCCGCTGCCGACGATCGGCGGCTTGTTGGCGTAGCTCCTCTCCAGGGTCGGCACCTTCACCTTCCCCCAGATGTGCTCCGGGATGATGTAGACGATGACGTAGAGCATGTCGGCCTTGGGTGCCGACATGGTGAAGCGCAGGGTAGTGTCGTCGACAGCCTCGACCTTCTCGATATCCTTGACCGCCTGCAGAAACGAGGTGAGGCCGTTGTCGATGATCAGGTTGTAGGTGAAGGCCACGTCCCTGGCGGTCAGCTGCCGGCCGTCCTGCCACGTGACGCCGGGCCTGATGTGGACCGTCCACGACTTTCCGTCGGCCGAGATGCCGCCGTTCTCGCGCGTCGGGAGCTCGGTGGCGAGCTGCGGGACCGGCTTACCGTCGAGGCCCATGCCGAACAGCCGGTCGTAGATGAGATACAGGACCTCCGCCGACGCGGTCTCGACCCCGATGAAAGGGCTGAGGCTGTCTGGGCCGGTGGTCCAGCCGATCCTGAGGGTGATCGTGTCGGGCGTCGCCGCCGGCGAGGCGGAGGTGGCAGACGAAGAGGGCGACGTCCACCCCAGGCAGGCGACCACCGCCAGAGCGGCCGCCAGCACGACCTGCGTGATCATCCTTCGTGCCATCCTTCTGGTCACTGGCCCACCCCCTGCTGGCGAATCGTGCAAAACGATTTGGTCTGCTGGCAGGCATGGTATACAGTGCGCCCAGACGACGCAAGGGGTCGAGGGCCTGCCGTGGACGCGCGCAAGAACGTGAACATCAAGGACGTGGCGCGTCTCGCCGGCGTCTCGCCGACGACGGTCTCGCACGCCCTGGGCGGCGGGCGGCCGGTGTCGGCGGCGACGCAGGCGCGGGTGCGCGACGCCGCCGAGCGCCTCGGCTACCGGCCGCACCCCGGCGCCCGCAGCCTCAAGGCCAGCGGCACTGGGGTCCTCGCGCTCTGCGCGGTCAACGTCACCAGCCCCGAGGTGTCCTTCGCCGATCTGGAGTACTACTTCAAGCTCATCAGGGGCGTGACCGAGGGTACCTACGGCAGTGAGTTCGCGCTCGTGGTCGTCCCCGAGTCGGAATCGGGCGTGTACTGGGATCGCCTGCTGCTCGACGGCGCCATCATCGCCGACCCGGTCGCCGCCGATCCCAACCTCCGCGCGCTGCGCGCCCGGCACGTCCCCTGCGTGACCATCGGGCGCGACCCCGACGCGCCGGACGAAGGCTACTGGGTGGACGGCGACGCCGAGGCGGCGACGCGCCTCTTCCTCGACCACCTCGCCGCCCGGGGCGCGCGCGACATCGCCGCCGTGACCTGGATGACCTCCGACTACTGGACGCAGACCGGTATACGGACGTATCACACCTGGTGCGAGGAGCACGGCCGCCGGCCGCGGCTCGAGATCGTGCCCGAGGACAACGAGGCGGCGCTGCGCGAGACCGCCTCACGGCTGCTCGCACGGGGCACCCGGCCGGACGCCGTCTGCGGCCTCTACGAGCTGCCGGCGATCGCCGTCCTGCGACGCGCCGCCGAGCTCGGGATCGACGTGCCCGGCGAGATCATGATCGCGGCGCCGAGCGACTTCGGCCTCGGCGCCACGAGCTCGCCGCCGATGACGACGCTCGACTACCATCCCGAGGAGCACGGGCGCGAGGCGGCGAGGTTGCTGGTGCAGCTCGTGCGCGGCGAGACCCCCGCCGAGCCACGCCGGCTCCTCCCCTTCTCGCTCATCGAGCGCGAGTCGACGCGCCGTCGCTGAGCGTACCCGCAGCGATCACCTCAGCGGGGTCTGGCGCGCCGTCAGGCCGAGGCCAGACCCTCGAAGGCCCCGGCGGCGTATGCCGGCGTGCCGCGGAAGACCGTGAGTTCCACGTCTGCCTCGTGGATCCGCTCTGCGGGCAGCTCAAGCAGGTTCTCGCTGAGCACGACGAGGTCGGCGCACTTGCCGGGTTCGAGCGAGCCCGTCTCGTCCTCGAGGAAGTTGGCCGAGGCGCCGTTGATCGTGTAGCTCTCGATCATCCGCTCAACGGTCACCGCCTCCTCCGGCCACAGCTCCGAGCTGGACTCGGGGAAGCGTGGATCACGCCTCAGGACGCCGCACTGGATGCCGAGCAGCGGGTCGGGCGGCGGCGATACGGGGTAGTCGCTGGCCGCCGCGACGTTGACCCCGTGCTCGAACAGGCTCCGCATGGGGTACTGGTGAGCGGCGCGCTCGCGCCCCAGGAAGGGCCGGTAGATCTCGGCGTCGTACTCAGCGTCTTTGGCGAACCAGGACGGCTGCGTGGCCGCCGTCACGCGCAGCGCCGCCATGAGCGCGAAGTCTCGCGGGTCGACGAGCTGAAGATGGGTGATGATGTCGCGCGCGTCTGCCCCCCCGCTGGAGCGCGCCGCGGCGATCGCATCGAGGCTCAGCGAAACGGCTGCGTCGCCGATGGCGTGATAGTGGAGCTGGAACCCGGCGCGCGCCGCGGTCACCGACGCTTCCACCAACTGGTCGGGCGACCAGACCAGCGGACCACGATCGCCGGGCCTGTCGGCGTACGGCCTGGACAGATGGGCCGTGTGAGACTCGATGACGCCGTCGACGAAGAGCTTGACGGCGGCGGCGCGGACCAGCGGGCCCGCGTGCCGGGCCCGCTCCTCCACCGCCGCCGCGATCTGCTCGCCCAGCGGCAGGCCGGGATCGAGGATCAGAGAGAGGCAGAAGCGGACGCTGAGCTCCCTCTGCCTCTGCAGGGTCTCGTAGGCCTCGAGCACGGGCTCGGCGGGCAGAACGCCGGCCTCGTGGACGGTCGTGAGGCCGAGGCGCCCGGCGGTCTGGCGCTGGAAGTGCCGCAAGGCGGCGGTGAGCGCCTCCGCATCGTAGGGAGGCAGGGCCCGCTCCAGGCAGAGCCACGCCTCGCGGAGCAGGCCGGAGGGGGTCCCGTCCGACAGGCGTTCGATGGCGCCGCCCTCAGGGTCTGGCGTGTCCTGCGTGATGCCGGCCATCTGCAGCATCACGCTGTTCACCCAGTGCGTGTGAACGCTGTCGTCGGCCAGGAGCACCGGTCTGTCCGGCACCACGGCGTCGAGCGCCGCGGCCGTCATCTCGGTCTCGCGGACCGTGGTCGGCGTCCAGCCCCAGCCGCGCACGGCGGGGTGCTCGGGATGCGTCGTCGCGAGCCGCTCGACCGCGACCAGGCACTCGGCGACCGAGCGGCAGCCGCCGAGGTAGACCTCGAAGAGCTCTCCGGTGGAGTACTTGGGGTGCATGTGGGCGTCCACGAAGCCGGGCAGCACGAGCCGGCCGGCGAGGTCCACGACCTTCGTGCGCCGGCCGGCCAGAGCGCCGGCCTCAGCCGCGCTGCCCACGAAGGCGATGCGCTCGCCGCGGACAGCCAGGGCCTCGTGCCGCGAACGGCCCGGATCGACCGTGTAGACGACACCGTTGGTGAGGATGAGATCGGCGTCCATGGCGATGCGTGGCCTCCCGCGCGAGAGTGCAAATCGTTTTGTCATGCGGCAGCTTAGCACACGCGGCGGGGCCGGATGCCCGTCCCCTCCATCCGGCCCTTGACGAACGCTCACGGGAGCACAGTGCGCGTGTGGACGCGAACACAATCGAACAGCTATAATCTCCGCGTTCCCAAGTGGGACGCTGGGTCTGCTATCACCCACTGATTCTGGGCCTGCCGCGATTCTTCAGAAGGAGTGCGTATGTCGGGCACACCCCCCAAGTCCACCGGCGCTGCCCTCGTGCTGGGCGGAGGCGTCGCCGGCATCCAGTGTTCTCTCGACCTGGCCGAAGGGGGGTACAAGGTCTATCTGGTCGAGAAGGCGCCTGCCCTCGGCGGCCACATGGCGCAGCTCGACAAGACCTTCCCCACCAACGACTGTTCGATGTGTACCCTGGCGCCGAAGCTGGTCGAAGCCGGCCGCCACCTCAACATCGAGATCATCACCAACTCCGAGCTCACCGGTCTGGAGGGCGAGCCCGGCGACTTCAGCGCCAAGGTGTACCACCATGCGCGGTTCGTGGACCCCGACATCTGCACGAGCTGCGGCGAGTGCGTGCCGGTCTGCCCCATCACGGTCGGCGACCAGTACAACGAAGGCCTCGGCGAGCGCAAGGCCATCTACAAGCTCTATCCGCAGGCCATCCCCAGCACCTACGTGGTCGACAAGAAGGGCTACGCCCCCTGCAAGAGCAACTGCCCGGTCGAGACCTCGGCCCAAGGCTACATCGCCCTCATCGCCGAGGGCCGCTTTGAAGACGCCTACCGCGTCGCCGCGGAGCCCAACCCCTTCCCGTCGGTCTGCGGCCGCATCTGCGCCCACCCCTGCGAGACGGCCTGCACGCGCGGCTCGGTCGACGAGGCCATCTCCATCGCCGGCCTCAAACGCTTCGCCTGCGACCACGGCGCCCCCGCCGACCTGCCCGAGAAGCTGCCCGTCACCTTCGACGAGAAGGTCGCCATCATCGGCGGGGGGCCGGCCGGCTTGAGCTGCGCCCGCGACCTGGCCCAGTACGGCTACGCCGCCACGGTCTTCGAGGCGCTGCCGGTGGCCGGCGGCATGCTGCGCGTCGGCATCCCCGACCATCGCATGCCGCAGGATGTCCTGCAGCGCGAGATCGACCAGATCTGCGCCCTCGGCGTGGACCTGCGCCTCAACCAGCGCTGCGGCGTCGACTTCACCGTCGACGGCCTGCTGACCGACGGCTACCAGGCCGTCTTCCTGGCCCCCGGCCTGCACGCCAGCGCCCCGGCGCCGGCCAAGGGCGACGACCTCGACGGCTGCCTCACGGCAGTCGAGTTCCTGCGCGAGCTCAACCTCGGCCGGCCCATGCCGGTCGGCGACCGCGTGGTCGTCATCGGTGGCGGCGACGTGGCCTTCGACACGGCGCGCGGCGCCTCGCGCCTCACCTCCACCAGCGGCAAGGCCCCCGAGGTCACGATCGCCTACCGGCGCAGCAGCGACGAGATGCCGGCGTCGCGCGAGGAGATCGAAGAGGGCCTCGGCGAGCAGGTCAAGATCGAGTACCTCGTCGCCCCGGTCGAGATCATCGGCGCCGGCGGCAAGGTGAGCGCCATCAAGCTGCAGCGCTGCAGGCTCGGCGAGCCCGACGAGCAGGGTCGCCGGCGTCCCGTGCCCATCGAGGGCGACTTCGTCGAGATCCCCTGCGAGACGGTCATCTTCGCCATCGGCCAGGCGATCGTCGACGACTTCGCCAAGGGTCTCGACGACGTCGAGATCAAGTGGAACGCGGTCTCCATCGAGCCCGATACCCTGGCCACCGCGCATCCGGCCGTGTTCGCCGGCGGCGACGTGGCCCCCACCGGCCCGCTGACCGCCATCGAGGCGATCGCCGCCGGACGCAGGGGCGCCGCCAGCATCCACAACCACCTGCGCGGCGAGCAGCTCGTCTCGCTGTGGACGGACTCGCTGGACGAAGCCCGGCCCGACGACGAGGCGCTGGCCAAGATCGCCACCGAGCCGCGCGTGCACATGCCCGAGCAGCCCGGCGCCGAACGCCGCCGCGGCTGGGTCGAGGTGCGCGACGGCTACACCGAAGAGCAGGCCATCGCCGAGGCCAGGCGCTGCCTGCAGTGCGCCGTCTGTTCCGAGTGCATGGAGTGTGTGCGTGCCTGCGGGCCCGGCGCCCTGCTGCACGGCGAGCGCGACGCCGAGATCGATCTCGACGTGGGCGCCGTCGTACTGGCGACGGGCTATGACCCGTACGACCCGGGCGCCAAGAGCGAGTACGGCTACAAGCGCTACCCCAACGTGCTCTCAGCGCTCGAATACGAGCGCATGCTGAGCGCCTCTGGCCCGACGATCGGCGACGTCAAGCGCCCGTCCGACGGGGCGCACCCCAAGAAGGTCGCCTTCATCCAGTGCGTGGGCTCGCGCGACCAGGAGCACGAATACTGCTCCAGCGTCTGCTGCATGTACGCCAACAAGCAGGCGATGCTCACCATCGACCACGTGCCCGACTGCCGGCCCGAGATGTTCCTCATGGACATGCGTGCCCAGGGCAAGGGCTTCGACGCCTTCTACCAGCGTGCCCAGGACAAGGGCGTGAAGTTCATCCGCTCGCGGCCCAGCTACATCAAGGAAGACCCGTTCTCGGACGACCTGCTGATCAGCTGGGAGGACGAGGGCGGCAAGCTGCACGAGAGCCGCTACGACATGGTGGTGCTGTCGGCCGGCCTGGAGCCTGCGCGCAAGGCGCAGGAAGCGGCCGGCCACCTCGGCATCGCCCTCAACCGGCACGGCTTCTGCGAGCTGCACGAGTTCGAGCCGCTCGCCACCAGCCGCAAGGGTGTCTTCGTGGTCGGCCCGTTCGGCGAGCCCAAGGACATCCCCGACTCGGTCGCGCAGGCCTCGGCCGCCGCGGCCAAGGTCATGACCGGCTTGGCCGATTCGCGCGGCACGCTCACGGTCGACCAGGAGTTCCCGACCGAGCGCGACGTCTCCGGCGAGGAGCCGCGCGTGGGCGTCTTCGTCTGCCACTGCGGCAGCAACATCGCCGGAGTCATCGACGTCGAGAACGTCGCCGACTACGCGCAGACGCTGCCCGGCGTCGAGTACGCCACCGACACCCTGTACTCGTGCTCCAGCGACAGCCTGTCGCTGATCCGCGAGAAGATCGAGGAGCACCAGCTCAACCGCGTGGTGGTAGCAAGCTGCACACCGCGCACCCACGAACCCATCTTCCAGGACACCCTGCGCGAGGCCGGACTCAACCCGTTCCTCTTCGAGATGGCCAACATCCGCGACCAGGCGAGCTGGGTGCACAATCTCGAGCACGCCAAGGCCACGGACAAGGCGCGGGACCTCGTGAGGATGTCTGTCGCCCGCGCCCGCATGCTCGAGCCGCTCTTCAAGATCGACGTTCCGCTGACGCACGCGGCCGTGGTCATCGGCGGCGGCATCGCCGGCATGACCGCCGCCAACGCGCTCGGCGACATGGGCTACGAGGCGCACCTCGTCGAGCGCGGCGACAAGCTCGGCGGTCTCGTGCTCGACCTCGGTGACACGATCAAGGGCAACGACCCTGTCGAGCTGGTCGAGCAGCTCGAGCAGCAGCTCGTCGACAACCCCAACGTCAAGATCCACCTCGAGGCCGAGCTGGCCGACTTCCACGGCTTCATCGGCAACTTCTCCAGTGTCATCAAGGAGAAGGACGGCAAGCGCACCCCGGTCGACCACGGCGTCGTCGTGGTGGCCACGGGCACGCGCGAAGACCGCCCCGAGCTCTACGGCCTCGGCGAAAGCCAGAAGGTGATCACCGGCCTCGATCTGGAGCGTATGCTCAAGGATGACGACCCGGCCCTGAGCGACGTCAGGTCGGTGGGCTTCGTGCTCTGCGCCGGCTCGCTCGACGAGAGCCACCCCTACTGCTCGCGCACCTGCTGCCAGCAGAGCATCAAGAACGCGATCAGGCTCAAGGAGCAGGATCCGCGGCGAGCGGTCTCCGTGTGGTTCAAGGAGATCCGCACCTTCGGGCTGCTCGAGGAGTACTACACCAGAGCGCGTGAGCTCGGCGTCATCTTCACGCGCTACGACAACGACAGCCTGCCGCAGGTGAGCACCGGCGAGAACGGCTCCGTGTCGGTCGCCTACCGCGACCCGTACCTGCGGCGCGACGTCGAGATGCCGCTCGACCTGCTCGTGCTGGCCACCCCAGCCGTGCCGGCCGAGGGCGGCAGCGAGCTCAGCAAGCTGCTCAAGGTGCCGATCACCGGCGACGGCTTCTACCTCGAGGCGCACGTCAAGCTGCGCCCCGTCGACTTCGCCAGCGAGGGCATCTTCCTGTGCGGCTCCGCCCACTACCCCAAGGGCATCGAAGAGACCATCAGTCAGGCCTACGCCGCTGCGGGACGGGCCGCCACGATCCTGGCCAAACCCGTCATCAAGGCCGGCGGCGTCGTCGCCGAGGTCGACGAGGAGAAATGCGCAGCCTGCCTCACGTGCGTGCGCATCTGCCCCTACGAGGTGCCGGTCATCGACATGGAGACCAAGAAGGCCAAGATCGAGGCGGCCGCCTGCCAGGGCTGCGGAGTCTGCGTCAGCGAGTGCCCCGTGAAGGCCATCGCTCTGCACCACTACACCGACGCGCAGATCTTCGCCAAGGAAGAGGCGCTCTTCATGGAGGTGAGCTGAGATGGCGGACACCGAGGTCAAGGCCGCGGACGCAGCCGTCGCGGCCCCCGAGGAGCCTCCGAAGAAGCCGGTGGACCCGGGCTTCGAGCCCGAGATCATCGTGTTCGCCTGTCACTACTGCGCCTACGCCGCCGCCGACCTGGCCGGCAGCATGCGCCTTCAATACCCGAGCAACATCCGCATGATCAAGCTGCCCTGCACCGGCAAGCTCGAGGTCATCCACTTGCTTCGGGCCATCGAGGCCGGCGCCGACGGCGTGTACGCAGCCGGCTGCATGGAGGGCGAGTGTCACTACCTCAAGGGCAACCTCTGGGCGCGCAAGCGCGTCGACCACGTCAAGCACCTCCTCGCCGAGCTGGGCATCGAGCCCGAGCGCGTCGAGATGTACAACATGTCCTCGGCCATGGGCGCCAAGTTCGCCGAGGTCGCCACCGAGTTCACCGAGCGCATCAAGCAGCTCGGCCCCAACCCCGTCAGACGTGACGGCGTGAGCCCGCACGCCGCCGCCCGCGAAGCACTCGGCGGCGTGGCCATGCCCGATGAAGCAGAGTCGGCCGCCGCTGCCACCGTTCAGGAAGGACACGCAGAATGATCACCGCCGAACGCAAACCCTTCGACGAGATCATCGAGCTCGTCGGCGACAAGAAGAAGGTCCTGGTCGCAGGCTGCGACACCTGCGTCGCCATCTGCCTCACCGGCGGCGAGAAGGAGGCCGAGATCCTCGCCAGCGAGCTGCGCATCAAGGCCGAGCAGGACGGCCGTGAGGTGGAGGTCGAGCACACGGCCGCCATCCGCCAGTGCGAGTGGGAGTATCTCGACATGATCGCCGAGAAGGTCGAGGCCGCCGACGTCGTGCTCAGCTTGGCCTGCGGCATCGGCATCCAGAGCCTCGCCGAGAAGTTCGCCCCCAAGCTCGTCATGCCGGCGGTCAACACCAACATGCTGGGCATGCCGCAGGAGCACGCCGTATGGCTCGAGCGCTGCGTCGCCTGCGGCGAGTGTCGCATCGGCCTCACCGGCGCCATCTGCCCCGTCGTGCGCTGCAGCAAGAGCCTCATGAACGGCCCTTGCGGTGGTTCGCACGACGGCCTCTGCGAAGTCACGGGGCCCGACAAGGAAGAGATCGAGTGCGCCTGGGCCCTCATCTGGGAGCGTCTCAAGGCCCAGGGCCGTGAAGAGCTGATGTTCACCGAACGGCCGCCGAAGAACTGGAGCAAGAGCAGCTCCGGCGGCCCCCGCAAGATGGTGCGCGAGGAGGCGAAGCCGGTATGACCGCTGCAGAATACAGGGCCGGCAGCAACCTCGAGAAGATCCTCGCCGCGGGCACCTTCGCGGTCACCGGCGAATGCGGCCCGCCGAAGAGCGCCGACGGCAGCGTCATCCAGGAGAAGGCCAAGCTCCTCAAGGGCTACGTCGACGCCGTCAACATCACCGACAACCAGACGGCCGTCGTGCGCGTCTGCTCCATGGTCTCCGGCTACCAGGCCCAGCAGAACGGCCTCGAGGCGATCATGCAGATGACCTGCCGCGACCGCAACCGTCTCGCCATGCAGGCCGACATCCTCGGCGCGTCCGTCCTGGGCATCAAGAACATCCTCTGCCTCACCGGCGACCACCTGAGCTTCGGCAACCACCCCGAGGCCAGGGGCGTGCACGACCTCGACGCCATCAACCTCATCAAGATGTACAAGGACATGCGCGACGAGAAGAAGTTCCAGTGCGGCGAAGAGATGGCGGTCGCGCCGCCGCTCTACATCGGCTGCGCCGAGAACCCCTTCGCCGACCCCTTCGAGCTCCGCGCCCTGCGCCTCAAGAAGAAGATCGAGGCCGGCG
>Ga0209254_10003968_pt1 | contig 13536 bp, 12 predicted proteins | sample FrelakmetDIP11DI_FD_187148 | JGI IMG/M metagenome (GOLD analysis project Ga0209254, IMG submission 187148) | Freshwater lake sediment microbial communities from the University of Notre Dame, USA, for methane emissions studies - DIP11 DI (SPAdes)... | ecosystem: Environmental > Aquatic >...
TCGGAACGAAAACAGGGGGTGTATGCCGTGTAGCACCTGGGCAGATGAGCTTCATCCAATATCTCGTTCGTGTGGATATTGGTGACCGGCACCTCGGCGGTGGGCACCAGGTAGTAGTCCCAACCTTCCAGTTTGAACAGGTCTTCCTTAAATTTGGGCAATTGTCCGGTACTGGTCAGACTGGAACTGTTCACCACAAACGGAGGGAGCACTTCAGTGTAACCGTGCCTTCGCGTGTGGACGTCGAGCATAAAGCTGATGAGCGCGCGTTCCAAGGCTGCGCCCATACCCCAATAGAGCGTAAAACGTGCACCGGTCATCCTGGCTGCCCGTTCAAAATCCAATATTCCCAACCCCTCCCCGATCTCCCAGTGCGGTTTGGGCGAAAAGCCAAAGGATGGGCAAGCGCCCCAGGTCTTCACGACGGCATTGTCCTGCTCACTTGCCCCCCGGGGGACTGATTCATGCGGCATATTGGGGATGAACAGGAGGATTTCCCTAAATGCCTGTTCGATGTCTGCCAGCTCTTGATCGAGAGCCCTAATATCCTGAGACACCAGGCGCATGTCATCGATCAACTCAGATGTGTCGCATTTTTCCTTCTTGGCCAGGGAAATCTGTTCCGAAGCGACGTTTCGGCGATGCTTCAGTTGTTCCACTTCCGTGAGGATGGACCGTCTTTTTTGGTCCAATTCCTGAAAGCGGGTCAGATCCATATCCACCCGCCGGTTCTCAAGCATTTGCGTCACGCGCTCGAAATTTTCGCGCACGAACTTGAGGTCAAGCATAAAAGGCACTCCGTTGTTCTAGGTCGGCGGGGAAATTTGACCAAGATGCTGGTCTTGCAGTCCGAACGCCAGCTCCATAAGCTAGCATTGAACTGAAACCATTGTCAATTCTTTTGATTCTTCAATCAGTTGCGTGACGTATCCGGGATTTGGATAAGACCTGAAAGCGAAAAAGGTCCGTACTTTTCACTGACACCGCCGGGCGATGCGGGAAGTCCCATCAGTCCATGTCCACATTCACCACCCCGATGCTATAATCGCTGAGCTGTTGCAGTCCCGGCAGATTGTGGAAGACCACCATGCAAGGAACTTGGCCCTGGGGCGCAAGGTGGACGTTGACGAGGTCCTTCCCCTCCCGGTTCATCATGCGGTTTTGCAGGTCCGCCACTTTCAGCCGGGTCAGTTCCTCCCGGGACATGATATTGCCGCAATAGAATTTCTGAGTTTGGTAGACTTTGTTATCAGTGGTGTAAAGCTTGCCCTCCAACAGGACAAAACTCACCGGACTGGTGTAGTCATTGCGAACCGCTCCTTCCACGATGAATATCTGTCCGATATTCTCATTTTCCAGGAAGTAGGCCTGGACGGGTTCGAGGATGGTGATGTTGGGTTTTTGCGTCGCGATCGTCAAAGATCTCTTGACGCCGACGACCGGTGCAGTCCCCTGAGAGGGAAAAAAACTCTTCCTGACCAGCAGAAATGCTCCGCCGGCGAGCAATACAACCACCCCAAACCAGATCAGTAAGCTGTTATTGATTTTGCGCTTCTTGGCTTTGTGAACTGGTTTTGGCGGCGTGAGCGGTCTCGGATGAGAACGTTTGGCTGAGAGCCTGAAGTCGTCATCGTCCATTTCCGTTGCCGTGTCTGCTTCCAGAATCTCCGGTTCGAATTGCAGTTCTTCTTCTTTGATCACCTGGAAAATATGGCCGCAACGGGAACACCGCACCTTGCCTGCAGTGCCTTTGATGCGATCGGGATCAAGTCGGAATCGGGTCTGACAGCTTTCACACGTGACGATCATGGGGTTGCCCATTGTATCAACCTGACTTCCCATATAAAACTGGGACTGAAATTTGCGAGAAGGCCCGGAATAGGGCGCTATTCTTGCGTGAATTGCACTTCGCAAATGCCCGGGAGATGTCGGTGTTTTTCGGAAAAATCAAGGCCGTAGCCCACCACAAATCCTTTATCCAGACGAATGCCCACATAATCCGCCTGAAACTCCACCTGCCGCCTTTCAACCTTGTCGATCAAAGCACAGACCTTTAGGGATGCGGGTTGATAGGAACCAAGATAGTCCAGGAGACGGGTCATGCTCAGCCCCGTATCCACGATGTCTTCCACCACGAGGACCTGTTGGTCTCGGATCGGTAGTTCTATGTCCTTGGTGATCCGGACCTCTCCGGAAGGTTCCGCCTTGCTTCCGTAGCTGCTCAAGCGAATGAAATCCACTCTAAGAGGCACCGTCAGTCGGCGCATGAGATCAGCGAGAAAGACGAAGGACCCTTTCAGCACCCCTATCAGGACCAAGTCCTTTCCGGCATAGTCCCGATTGATCTCAGTTGCCAGACGATCCACCTGGTTTTCCACCTCAGCAGCAGAGATGCATGGCACCAGTTGGTAGTTTTCCATACCACGGTCCTCCTTTCCAGGCAGGTGAGCAGCACGAAGGCGAAGTATGCACAACTTACTGAAAAAAACCCCGCAGGTCAATGACTTCTTTAGTTCAACTGTTCAGAAATATTCATGATTTCAATTAAACGCAAAGCCTGTGTTGGATGGTACGGTTTCCATTGATTTTAACGCCGTAAGTGACTAAATAACTTGCAGCCCGGAACCAAAGAAAATGCTTTGGTTTCCGGGTGAAACCGAGATAGTGAACACTAACTAGTGTCCATCCGGAAAGCCCCATTTATGGATTCCCGCCTTCGCGGGAATGACGGACCAGAGCCTACTCGGCAAGGCGAGGTTCATACCGGAAAATGGTTTCCGGATGGAAACTAACTACAGAAGGATGACCAGGATGCGAGAAGAAGTCGAAAAGGCATTGGCCAAAGTGAGACCGATGTTGGAGCGTGATGGCGGCAATGTGGAACTGGTGGATGTGGAATGTTCCGTGGTGAAGGTTCGCCTGACCGGCGCCTGCAAGGGATGCCCCATGAGCCAGATGACATTGAAGGCGGGGATTGAACGCATCATCAAGCAGGATGTGCCGGCTGTCAGCCAGGTGGTGGCGGTCCCGTGAGCGGTTGCTGACTTCGATTGCTTGTTTCAGCAGCATTGACCCTGGCAGATGTAGAGGCTACTTGTGGTAGGGTTCCCCTTTCAAGATGGTAAAGGCGCGATAGATCTGCTCCAACACCAGAAGACGGGCGATATCGTGGGGGAAAGTCATTCGGGAAAGGGCCAGTGTGTAATCGGATTTCTCCAGCAGCGTTTGCGAAACTCCCAACGGTCCCCCAATGGCCATCCATAAATGAGAGGTTCCCTGTTTTTGCAACCGGCCGATCAGCTGGGCAAAGGCCACGGAGTCCAGTTCCTGACCGCGCTGTTCCCATACCGCGATGAGACCGCGATTTTTTACCAAATCCAGGATGCGCCTGCTTTCCCGCTCCTGAATCATTTCCCGTGTCAATGCCTTGCCTATCTTTTCCGCCTTGACCAGACAAACCTCAACAGCTGTGTAGTGTTTGAGTCTTTCCAGGTAGCGGTGAATGGCTGAATCGATATCCGGAAAGGTGGTTTTCCCAACAAAGATGAGATGCAGGTGCATGGAGTGTGTACCGTGAGGGTCTATGCGCCGACCAGCATCAAGAATTCACGGTTTCCCTTGGGACCTAAAATGGGTGAGGGGATGACTCCAAGAACTTCCAGGCCGAGGCCTTGGCAGAATTCCATCAGAGTGCGGCACACCTCACTGTGGACCTCGGCATCCCGCACCACCCCTCCCTTTCCCACACGTTCACGTCCCGCCTCAAATTGCGGTTTGATCAGTGCTACGAACTTCGCTGCCGATGTCAGAAATGGGATCACTGCGGGGATGACCAGTCTTAAGGAGATGAAAGAGGTATCGATGGTTGCCAGATGAATGGGTTCAGGGACTTGTTCCGGGGTCAGGTAACGGATGTTTTGCCTTTCCCGCACCACAACCCGCGGGTCCTGCCGGAGTTTCCAGGCGAGCTGACCGTAGCCGACGTCTATGGCGTAGACGCGCCTGGCTCCGTATTGCAATAAGCAGTCCGTGAATCCACCCGTTGAAGCCCCCACATCCATGGCCACCAAGTCTCTGACCTGCACGTCGAAGGCCCTGATCGCATGTTCCAGCTTGACGCCTCCCCGGCTGACATAAGGGACCGGGTCGTCCGCGATGGTAATGTTGCTATCGCTGGAAACTTGCTGCCCGACCTTGGTAACCGCCCGGCCGTCCACCACTACCTTGGCCGTCAGAATCAGCGCCTGGGCGCGCTGACGGCTGGCACTCAGCCCTCTGTCCACCAGCAGTCTATCTAACCGCGTAAATTGCTTGGCCATGTTTGCTCTTGCAGAGCTCCTGGGCGGCACGCTCGATCCCGTGCGCATCAATTCCCAGCATGCTCCTCAGGGTCGCCTGGGGGGCATGGGGAGCGAACGCATCGGGCAGGCCAAGCCGCTTGAACGACCTGGGGTAGTAGGAGGCTTCCTGGAACATCTCCAACACCGCGGAACCGAATCCACCCTGAAGGACATTTTCCTCAACCGTGATGACTCGACCGATTTTTTTTGCCAGTGACAGAATCAGCTCCTGGTCCAGGGGCTTGACAAAGCGCGCATTCACCACACTGGCCTCAATGCCTTGCTCCTGAAGCCGGGCGGCGGCCTCCAGCGCGGGATAGACCGTGGAGCCGATGGCAATCAGCAGGACATCTTCTCCGTGGCGCAGAACTTCAGCTTTGCCAATCGCCAATGCGTGCAGCTCCTCCGGCTCGGCTCCACCCACTCCGTTGCCTCGTGGATAGCGCATGGCGACCGGGCCGGAATGATCCAGGGCGGTCTTCAACATGTGCTGCAGTTCGATCTCATCCTTCGGCGCCATCAGCACCATGTTCGGGATCGTGCGCAGGAAAGCCAGATCGAATACACCGTGGTGGGTGGGGCCGTCTTCCCCCACCACACCGCCACGGTCCATGGCAAAGACCACCGGCAGATTCTGTAAGCAGACATCATGGACGATCTGGTCAAAGGCTCTCTGAAGGAATGTCGAATACACCGCTACCACAGGCTTGTACCCTTCGGCGGCAAGACCCGCGGCGAAAGTGACCGCATGCTGTTCCGCGATGCCCACATCGAAAAAACGCTCTGGAAAACGACCGGCGAAGAGTTCCAAACCGGTGCCCTGCGGCATGGCGGCAGTGATTGCCACAATCCGCGGGTCGTATTCGGCCAGCTGTGTGAGAGTCTTGCCAAACACTTCGGTGTAGGACGGCGCGCAGTCCGGCTGGCTGCAGGACTTGCCGGTATCGACGTCAAAAGCCCCCAGACCATGGAAACGGGTGGGATCGCTTTCGGCCGGAGAATAGCCTTTGCCTTTTTGGGTCCAGACATGGACCAGCACCGGCCCTTCGAGGTAGCGCGTGTTTTCGAAGGTCTCAATGAGGCGGTCGAGGCGATGCCCCTTGACCGGCCCGATGTAATGAAACTTGAGGGCTTCAAAGAGCATTCCCGGAGTGAAGAAAGCCTTAAAGGATTCTTCGCTGCGTTTCAGCAGATGGAGAATGTGCGGGCCGACTCCGGGGATCGAATTGAGCACGTTTTCAAAATGCCGTTTCAGGTTCATGACCGTCTTGGTGGACAACTTGCGGCTTAAAAAACATGACAGCGCTCCGACATTGGGAGAGATCGACATCTCGTTGTCGTTGAGCACAACGATCAGGTTCTTGTCCAAATCCCCGGCATGGTTCATCGCCTCAAACGCCATCCCCCCGGTCATGCTGCCGTCGCCTATGACCGCAATGCTGCGGTTGGAGCACCCCTTAAGTGATTTGGCCACTGCGATACCCAGCGCCGCCGAAATGGAAGTGCTGGAATGGCCGGTCCCGAAGGCGTCGAATTTGCTCTCTTCGCGTTTCGGAAAACCGCTGATGCCCTGGTACTGGCGCAGGGTGTCAAAACGGGACAGGCGTCCGGTGATGAGCTTATGCGTGTAACACTGGTGCCCCACATCCCAAACAATTCGGTCATGTGGCGTGTCGAAAACATAATGCAACGCCAGGGTCAGTTCCACGACCCCGAGATTGGGCGCCAGATGTCCCCCGTTTTTGGCCACGGTGCGAATGATGGCCTCGCGACATTCCTCGGCCAGTTGCTGCATTTGCCCAAGAGACAGCTTTTTCAGCTCGGCCGGCGAACTGATTTGATTGAGCAAACGAGATGAGGCTCCATAACTCGGCGCCGTGGCCTTGGGTTTATCTCTTTCTTTCAACGCTTCCCCCCTCTTACCATGCAAACTGATTGACTCAGATGCTGTTGCAAAACTAAGCCCTGCGGCTCAAGAGATATCGGGCCAGTGCCCGCAGCGGATCGGCTTTTGCGTCAAAGCGCCCGAGAACCTGGAGAGCCGAATCCACGTGTTCGGCTGCAGCCTGCCGGGCGCGGGCCAGTCCTGCAAGGGCCGGATAAGTCTTCTTGTTCTTTGCCGCGTCCGATCCCGGGTGCTTGCCCATTATTTCCGCTTCGCCCTCAATATCCAGAAGATCGTCGGTGATCTGAAACGCCAGTCCAAAATGGTGGCCATATCGGGTCAGCGCCTTCACCTGTTCCGATGAACCACCGCCCAGAAGCGCTCCCGCCTGCAGGGATGCGGTGAGCAGTGCGCCGGTCTTATGAGCATGCATGTATTCCACGGTGGCGATATCCACTTGGCGCGTTTCACATTCCAGATCGACCACCTGACCGCCGATCATTCCCCGGTATCCGGCAGCTTTAACCAGGATGCCCAGGACTTTCAGGACCCTCTCGGCGGGCACGGCCCCGTTGCCATAGGCGTCCGCGATGAGCCCGAATGCTTCGGTGAGCAGGGTGTCACCGGCCAGAATCGCCATGGCTTCGCCAAAAACCTTGTGATTGGTCGGTTTGCCGCGCCGAAAATCGTCGTTGTCCATGGCCGGCAGATCGTCATGGATCAGAGAATAGGTGTGGATACATTCCAATGCGCAGGCTACCGGCAGGGCCGTTTGCCACATACCGCCAACCACTGCGGCCGCTTCCAGGCAAAGAATCGGGCGCAACCGCTTTCCCCCGGCAAAAAGACTGTAGCGGACCGCCTCCAGGAGGTTCTTCTCCATTCCTGCCGGCCTTGGCAAACATTGCTCCAGGGCGTCATCGACCTGCTGCTTGCGCTCAGCCAGGTAGCCCTTCAAATCGAATGGCGATTCCTGCATAATCCTTTTCATTCATCTACAAGCTATTATCCAGCATGGTCCAAATGACAGCCAATAAGTGCTCTGCCAATCAATAAGAGCTCTTCACACCGGTTGCGTCAAGAACTGCTCAATGTGCATATCTATCATGCCGGCAAAATTCTTTCCAGATCAACATGGGCATGAAACGGGGAAAGCGCTCCAGGGACGGCGAGGACGCCGTCCCTCCCGTGTCCGGCGAGGCGACCGTTTTTCCCGTGCCCGGCGGGGCCGTCGGCCCTCCCCGGTTACTCGTCGTGCTTCACGTTTTCCGCCGGATCATCTGTCTTCAGCGGCTCAAAAGCGGTCGTCGTCCAAGCGCCCTGTTCGTCCTTCAGCAGCATCTGCACCTTGTTTTCCGCCTCATCCAGCTTCTGGTTGCAGTATTTAACCAGCTGAACTCCTTCTGTAAAGGCTTCCATGGCCTCTTCCAGCGGCAAATTGCCATGTTCCAGTTTCGCTACGATTTTTTCCAGCTTCTTGAGTGCGTCTTCAAACTGCTCAGGCTTTTTTTTGGTCACCGCGATTCAACTCCTTGCGGGAGGTCAGACCCTCCGGTCGTTTATTTTCTACCAGGCATTCCAGCGCACCTTCCCCCAACTGTACATGTACCCTGTTGCCGGTCTCGACTTCGGCTGCCTTACGGACAATGACCCCTTCCGGCAGACGATAAGTGATCGAGTACCCCCGTGCCAGCACCGCCAGCGGACTGAGGCTTTCCAGACGCAGCCGGTGGCTCTGCAACCGATGCTGATCCGTCTCCAGGATGCTGCGCAGGTGAAAGCTCATTTCCTTGAAGCGCTGCTCGATGGCGCTCCGGTTTTCCAGGATTCTTGCGCGTGGATTGTAGAAAGTCAAATTCTGATTGAGCTGTGCCGCAGCCGTCTGCAGCTGCTCCAGTCGCCTCCTGAGAGCCAGATTCAACCGCGCCAGCCGGTGGTCCAGCAAGAGGCGCACATCGGCCAGACGTCTCCGGGGATCGACCAATCGTTTACCAAGAAATTGAACCATCTGCCGTTTGGAATCGATGGTTCGCTGTAGCAACGCCGTGCTGCGCTGCTCCTGTTCGGCGAGCTGAACATGAAGCTGTTCCAGTTGCGCAACAATCCATTCCGCGGCAGAAGTGGGCGTGGCAGTGCGCAGATCGGATACCAGATCGCAGATGGTCAGATCGATCTCATGACCCACTGCGGAAATGACGGGAACCGGACATTGTGCGACGGCTCGCGCCACAACCTCTTCATTGAACGGCCAGAGATCCTCCAGACTGCCCCCGCCGCGGCCCACGATCATGACATCCCAGGCAAATTTTCCGGCCAGTTCCGGTATCGCCGTGAGTGCCCCGGCAATTTCTGCCGCCGCTCCCTGGCCCTGGACCAGTACCGGGAGCAGAGTGACGGTGAGCGAATAGGGGCTCCGTTGCAGGACTTTCAGAATATCGCGGATCGCCGCTCCAGTTGCAGAAGTCACAATGCCTACGCGCTGCGGGCACAGCGGCAGCGGACGTTTACGGGACGCATCAAAAAGCCCCTCCGCCTGCAACTTCTTCTTCAGCTGTTCGAAGGCGAGCTGCAGTGCACCAATACCCCTGGGTTCCATCACGTCAACAATGAGCTGATATTCTCCACGTGCTTCAAATACGCTGATGCGGCCCTGGCAGAGCACCTGCAGGCCGTCTTCCGGGACAAAGCGTAGATAGCGTTGCTGGGCACGAAATAGTACCGCTCGAATCTGACTTTGCTCATCCTTCAGCGTAAAATAGCAATGACCGGACGCAGGGGTCCTGAGATTGGAAATTTCTCCGATCACCCAGATGAATCGGTAGTGGCCCTCCAGCAGCTTCTTGATCTGAAGGGTTAACTGGCTGACGGTATAGACGCTGGTTTGTTCGCTGGGAACGGCTGATGTGGTCATAATTTTGTTATCAGTTATCGCTTATCAGTCATTGGTCGCTGCTCACTGCTCACCGGCTACTGGTCACTTATCGGGAGGGACGGCGGCCCCGCCGTCCGCCTATGGACCTTTCGCGTGGGTGACGCACTTATCGAGTTTCGCAACAAGCTCAATGGAAAAGCTTTGGGTCCATGGCGTCGCGCAACCCTTCTCCTACCAGATTATAAGATGTGATGCTGAGGAAAATTGCCAGACCCGGGAAAGTGGTCAGCCACCAGGCAAACTCAATGTAGTCCCGGCTTTGTGACAGTATGTCCCCCCAGCTGGGTGTGGGAGGCGGTACGCCAAAGCCAAGAAAGCTCAAGCTGGATTCGGTGAGTATCGCCCCGGCGATGCCGAATACGGCGGAGACCAGCACTGGAGCCATGGCATTGGGAAGCATCTGCAGAAAAATGATCCGCCCATGGGAGGCTCCCAGTGCCCTGGAGGCCAGAATAAAATCCAGTTCCTTGAGCTTCAGGAACTCCGCCCGAACAAAGCGCGCCGCTCCGGTCCAGCCGGTCAGGCCGATCACCACCATGATGTTGTAGATACTGGGGGGGAGAAATGCAACGATAGTGATGATCAGAAAGAAGGTTGGGATGGTGAGGAAAATCTCAATCAGCCGACTGATCAAATGATCGATCCACCCGCCAAAATAGCCGGCCAGAGCACCCACAACGATCCCGATGATGAGAGCGATTCCCACCGCAACAAAACCCACCGAAAGGGAAATGCGCGCTCCATAAATCATGCGCGCCAGCACATCGCGGCCATTGTCATCGGTTCCCAACCAGTGCCTGCGGCTGGGGGGTTCCAGGTTTTCCAGCAGGTTGATTTCCGTCGGCGAATAAGGGATCGGAGGCCACCAGGCAAAATCTCCCGGACCCATTTGCTCCCGCAGTTCCTTCCAGGTTTGATAGCCGATTCCTTCCTCGTGAGACCAGACCGGCCAGGTCCACTTGCCGTGAAAACGCAGCACCAGGGCGCGATTGTTAGCCAATAAGGGGGCGAACAGTGCCAGGAAAAAAAACATCAGAGCCACCCACAATCCCAGGAGAGCGAGGTGGCGCTTCCGAAAATGATGCCAGACCATGCGCCGGTAGGTGTTGGGTGCTTGCATCGTAACCCCGCTCGCTCTATTCCAGTTTGATCCGCGGATCGAGCGCCGCATAGAGAATGTCCGAAAGTAGCAGCCCGACCAGGGTGAGCAGTGCGGAAATGGTGGCAATGGCCATGATCACCGGATAATCTCTCGACAGCACCGCTTCGAAACTCAACTGCCCCATCCCCGGTATGGAAAAAATGCTCTCGATGATGACGCTGCCCCCGAACAGCGCCGGCAGCAAGAACGCCAGCAAGGTGACAATGGGCAACAGAGCGTTGCGAAACGCGTGCTTGAAGATCACGACCCGCTCTTTCAACCCCTTGGCCCGGGCGGTGCGAATGTAATCTTCGCGGATCACCTCCAGCATTTCCGCTCGCGCCAGCCGGGACAGATAGGCCAGGCCCCCATAGGTCAGGCAAATCACCGGTAAAATGAGATGCCAGACGCGGTCCGTCAGCCAAGGCAGGAAACACCAGTTTTCCGCACCAATGGAAGAGATACCGTAAACCGGGAAAACATCCCAGAAATCCCCGCCTCCCAGGAGCATGATCAGCAGCACCGCGATCCAGAAGCTCGGCAGGGAGTAGAGCACAAAGAAAAACAGCGTGAGCAGGCGATCAGTCACTGTGTTGCTGTGGGTGGCGGAATAAATCCCGCAGGGAATGGAAATGAGGTAGATGAGGAAGAGCGCTATCACATTCAGCTGAAGGGTGACCGGAAGCCGCTCGGCAATCTTGTCCCAAACCTTGCGGTGGTCCTTGTAAGACGTGCCGAAGTCAAATGTCAAAACCCGCTTGACCCAGAGCAGATATTGAACCGGGAGGGGTTTATCCAGGCCGTAGAGCTTCTTGGTCTGTTCAATGATTTGTTGGGAGAGGCCCGTATCGGTAACCTGTCCCTGGGTTGCCATCTGCAGTTTGAGCATTGCCGGATTGCCCGGCGCCAGTTGAATGATGAGGAAGGTGATAGAGGTGATTCCCAGCAGGGTCGGAATGATTTGCAGAAGTCTTTTGATCAGGTAAGCCTTCATCGTCACTCATCGCGTAAACTTGCCGTAAGAGCTCACTGCTCAGAGCAGCCTTCGGCGACAACCAAAGATCAGCTTCACCACGAAGGACACGAAGGAGCCTTCATAGACGTTTTCACCATCCTTCGTGAGCTTCGTGCTCTTCGTGGTAAATTTTTGCTATCCGGCCAAGACATTGCCTCTGAGCCGGCACAGGGATTAGTAGCACCTGCGCTGCTCAGGGCTTTCCAGATTCTGACCGTAGCGCTGCATTGCGACTGGGACCCACCATTGCCTGGGCGCCAGCCCCAGGGGGTAGACCTGAACATTTTCGAAGCGGCGATCCACGGCGACCAGAGCTTCGGTGGTAAAAAGAAAGGTGTAGGGCTGCTCCTCATGGATGATCTCATGAAAACGCTGAAACAGCCCGTGCCTTTTCTCGGCGTCGAATTCCCGGCGTGCGGTTTCGATGATCCGATCCGCTTCCTCATTTTCAAAGCCCACGAAATTGGATCCCTTTTCGGCCTGGGAGGAATGCCACAGCTGGTACGGATCCGCTTCCCAGCCCAAACTCCAGCCCAGCGTACAGGCATCAAAGTCATGCCCCTGAATTTTCTGGATGAAAACCGCCCATTCCAGTTTTCGGAGGTGGACGCGAATGCCTGCGCGCTTCAAGCTTTCCTGGAGAATGACCGCCAGTTGCTCGCCGAATTTGGAACCAGCAGAAACGAGAAATTCGAATTCAAAGGGGACGCCGTCGCGGTCCAGGATTCCGTCTCCATCATGGTCCTTCCAGCCCGCCGTAAGGAGAAGTTCCAGTGCCGCCCTCGGAGCATAGGGGTAAGGCTGAATCCGGCGATTGTAATCCGGGCTATTGACATAGAACGGACCGGTCACAATGGTTCCCAACCCAAAGAGGATTTTTTGCAGGATGGTCTCCCGGTCCAACAGCATGGTCATCGCCTGCCGCACCCGTCGGTCCTGGAAGAGCGGTTTGCGCAAGTTCCAGCCAATATAGCTGTAGCTGGGCAGATAATATTTCAACTTGCGATAGTGCTCCTGAAATCGTTTGCTTTGCGTTTGCTTCGACCACTGTATGGGGCGAAGGTTCATCAGATCCAGCCCGCCTTGCTTGAGCACCTCGAAGGCCACCGTGGAATCGGCGATGATTTTGAACACGATGCGCGGCAAATGGGGTTTCGCTCCCCAGTACTGCTCATAACGCTCCAGGACAATCTGTTCCCCGGTATCCCATTTCACCAGTCGATAGGGACCGGTGCCGATCGGTTGGCGTCCTATGGCAGACTGGTTGAAATCCACTGCACCGCTGAACAAATGATGCGCTACAATGGGAATCCCACCGCAGAATTCCAGGGCGCGAAAGTAAGGAATACGATAATGGTAACGGACCGTGTAATCGTCGAGGACTTCCAACTTTTCAATGTCCCGATAGTAATTCCTCAAATGAGCGGCATCCACCTTGGGGTCCTGAATCCTTTCGAAGGAAAACAAAACATCCCGAGCGGTAAACGGTTCACCGTCCTGCCAGTGGATTCCCGTCTTCAGGTGAAATGTATAGGTGAGATGGTCGGCGGAGATGTCCCAGGATTCCGCCAGCACGGGTACCATTTGCAGGGATTGCTCATCTCGCTTCAGCAGGGATTCATAGATGTAATCATTGATGTTGGCGGCATAGGCGTCCGTTGCCGTGATCGGGTTCAGAGTGGCCGGTTCGGCGCTCAGGTGGGAAATCAGCCAGTCCCCGTCCACCGCGGCGGCTTGGTCCGGCTGGGCCAGAGCATGCGAGAGAAGCCCATGACAGATGAAATGACAAATTGTATACGCCAGCCAAATCAGTCTGCGCATGCTTTGTCACATTCACAATGGGTTAGGAGGTCATCGCAAGGCTAGATAGCGTCCATCCGAAAACACCTTTCCGGCATGAACCTTGCCCTAGCGAATAGGCTCCGCTTCGTCATTCCCGCGAAGGCGGAAATCCAGAAATGGGGCTCTTCGGATGGGCATTGGATAAAGTTCAGAAACAGGCCGATCACTGCCACGATACAACAGTACGGCGCAAAGACCTAGAAATTTCCATTTCAATCATTGTTGCCACCGGATAGCTCTCATTTTTGATTGCACCCGCACTATGCAGCCAAGGCATCGGAAGGAAAAAAAGCCCCTTCCGACTGGATTTCACCGTCCATTCGAAAGGGGAGCCTGAACATTCACGCGGCAAACAATCGCTTTGGATATTGCCAACCCTGC
>Ga0209254_10003969_pt1 | contig 13534 bp, 12 predicted proteins | sample FrelakmetDIP11DI_FD_187148 | JGI IMG/M metagenome (GOLD analysis project Ga0209254, IMG submission 187148) | Freshwater lake sediment microbial communities from the University of Notre Dame, USA, for methane emissions studies - DIP11 DI (SPAdes)... | ecosystem: Environmental > Aquatic >...
CGCTCATAACCGTCCCTTCAACCCCCAGGTCAACCCCATGTTCAGCCGCAATTCGGGCAAGCCGCTTGTAATGCAGGGCAACCGGGCCTTTATTGGTTGTCACTACATGTTTACCCAGCTCTAATGCTTTCTGAATATGGCTGGCTGCTGGTTCACCGCTCTGCAAATTGGTGTAGCTCATTTCAACAATCACATCCGCCTGGCTTTTTTTAATGGTTTCCAGGGCGTCCCAGCCCGGATGATCGGCGGCGACTTCATCTAAATTGCCGCAGTTCTGGATACTCGCAAGCAGTTCGTTTGGAGATAACCCATCTGGATTGTAGGCAGTACCTTTATTTGAATCACAAACTGCCGTGATGAATACCTCCATACCAAATTGATCTGCCAGGATTTTCTGGCGATCTCGCAGGATCTGGGCCAATCCTTGCCCCACGTTGCCAAAACCAATCAAAGCCAGATGATAAGGTTGCATGCGGTTTTCCTTTCGAACCTGTAAGTGTGCCTTCATTTTAATCCATCCCACGCCATTGGACCCCGTGAAAATCCCCGTTTCACAAGGTTGTGCATAAGAAGTCAGGAAGATCAAATCATACCCATAAGGAATATTTAAATTTCATGAATGCCTGTTCCTGCCATAAGGACAGATATACAGGCACATTCCACATACAGCCGGAAACCCTTGTTTTTCTTCCAGTTCATCCAGGTAGCGGTTGCAGAGATGGGCATCATAACGAACCCCCCGGGGCTCCCCATGGCGGAAGTTTTCCCCGGTGAACGCCCCGGCCGGGCAGATATCTACACACAGACGGCAGAGACCGCAGCGTTCTTCCAGTATTTCAGACCTTACCGGAAGGGGAGCATCAGTCAGGATGGTGGCCCAGCGCACGCGTGGTCCCGCCTGCGGGGTGACAAGCAGGCAGGACTTGCCAATCCACCCCAATCCGGCAAGCCGTGCAACCATTTTGTGGGAGATCATCCCGCTTAATTTTTCCTTGTTTGTTTGCTGAGAAGCCGAAACCGGGAAGGCGCGGAACCCGGCCGATTGAAGGGTGCTGCTTATAAGTGAGGCGGTCAGGTCCAGGCGCTCGTTCACGATGGCAAAGGCATGCTGGCGGTAATTAAAACGGACGCTGTTTTCTTCCAATCTCTTTGGAAGCTGGTCAACGATCGGGTGAAGGAGGCTTATGCCAATCGATATTCCCTGCGGATAGGAGGCCATTAATTCCCCCCATTCAGCGGCAATCTCCGGCTGGTATGGCGTTAGAGCGGCAACGCCAAAGAAATTAATTGCATGCGAAATGGTAAGTTTATGGATGTCGCTTTTAACAGAATGGGTTGCTGGCATGACCTGCCTGGTAAGATCCTCTTGATATGATTAATTCAGGTAAGAGCATTTTACTGAGGATCGGGCATCTCTGCAAGCATACCCGGCCTGGTTTCCATTGAATGGATTATTACGACGAAAAAGAGGGTGCGGCTTGCACATCTTTTTCCGGGCAATGTACAATAATGCTAAATGATCAAGCACAAGGAGGTATAAAATGGAACTGGTTACGGTTGAAATTGAAAAACCAGAAGATATCAACTTTATCCTGGGGCAGTCACATTTCATAAAAACAGTTGAAGATATTCACGAAATGCTGGTAACCCACATACCGGGAATCAAGTTTGGGCTGGCTTTTTGTGAAGCCTCCGGTAAATGCCTCATCCGCTGGACTGGCACTGATGATGTGCTCATCGAGCTTGCCAAAAAAAATGCGCTGGCGATCAGCTCCGGACACAGCTTCATCCTTTTTTTAGGCTCCGGATTCTATCCTATAAATATCCTCAATCCTTTGAAAATGATTCCAGAGGTTGCCAGTATTTACTGTGCCACGGCAAATCCTGCCACGGTAATCCTGGCAGATTTAGGCAGCAGCCGTGCCATCCTCGGTGTTGCCGATGGATCCAAACCTCTTGGGATTGAAGAAGAAAGCGATATCGCCTGGCGAAAAGGATTTCTGAGGATGATCGGGTATAAATTTTAAAACAGATGAACCAATCCATGCAAAATTGGCATTTTTATTGCAACATTGCTATAAAATAAGATGGTGTATGTTTTTTTCTACGGAATACATGCCAAGGAGGAGTATACATGAAAAGGCTGCTGTCACTGTTATTATTGGTCATGATCCTTATAAGCGGGTGTACACCGGGTGCGGTTGAACCCACTTTTACCGATGCCCAGCTCGCAACCCGGGTGAACCAGATCCTTACATCCATGCCCACAAAAACTGCGGAGGTATCGGAAGCGCCAACCGAAGGCACGGACACAGGCACGGGGGGAGAGGCTACCCTGGCGGCAGAGACGGAACTCCCGGCTGCTCCCGCCACGGAGACCCCGGCACAACCTGCCACAGACACCCCGGTTGAGATCTCAACTGAAACGCCGCCTCTGCCCAGTGAAACCCCAACGGAATCCACTCTACCGACACAGACTGCCACACAATCTAACGCTGTGACACAGACAGAGACCCCTACAGCAACGGTACCCCCTCTACCCACAGGTACATTGCCTGCTACGGATCCCCGTCTGGCACTTGGCACCCCTACCACCACGGACCCCATGGACAGTCCAAACACGTGGAACTGGCCTATTGGATCCAGCGAATATACTTCGATGTCATTCTCCGCTGGTAAAATGCTGCTTACCGGTTTGACCGATGTTCCCGGCTGGCGGCTGCCAATCCTCACCTACACCAATGATAAGTATATTGAAATGAAGGCCCAGGCCCAGGTATGTTCTGGAACTGATAACTACGGCATCATCTTTAATATCCCGGTATTTAACGAGGCGGACCGCGGCTATCTTTTTGCCGTTTCCTGTGACGGAAAATATCAATTACGGGAGTGGGATGGCAAATCTGGTGAAGATGGAAAGTCCACGACGTTGATCTCCTGGAAGGAGAATTCTGCCATCATTACTGGACAGGATAAGGACAACCGCCTGGGGGTAATGATAAAAGGGAATCAATTCGGCCTGTATGTTAATGGCATCCTGTTGGAGCAATTTTCCGATTCGACCTACGAAGATGGTTACTTTGGGGTATTTGTCAACCCGGATAACACCACGAAATTAACCATCGAAGTGGACGAGATGAGCGTCTGGAATTTAAATTAGTGCCTTTGATGGAACCTTACAGGATCATAAAACTTGCCCCCAATCCTGCGGGGGCAGTTTTTTTTATATGCCGGATTGTTATGGGATTTCGTTTTTACAGGTCTTTAAAATCAACCAGCCCGTAACGCAGGGCAGCCAGTACTGCCTGGGTGCGGTCAGCCACTCCCAGTTTGGCGAAGATGGCGCTGGTATAGTTACGCACAGTTCCCTCCGAAAGGAAAAGTTGTTCGGCAATATCGGCGTTGCTGTAACCGCGTGTCAACAGGTTTAAGACTTCTTTCTCACGTTCACTCAAATCGATGGTGGTTGGCATGCTTGCAGGAGGGCCTGGCTGGTTGATATTCAACAGGATCTTGCGTGCAACGGCAGGGTCGATATAGGATTCCCCCTGCACGGTACCTTTTACTGCTTTTTTCAATTCTTCCCCTGGTGTGTCTTTAAGTAAATACCCTGCCGCTCCGCTGCGGATAGCGTCAAAGAGCCATTCATCATCTTCATAGGTGGTCAACACCAGAACCGGGATATCCGGATATTTCTCCTTGATTTTTCGGGTGGCCTGGATACCATTCATACCCGCCATCTTAAGATCCATCAATACCAGGTCCGGCTTTTGGAGTGCGATCAGATCAAGCGCTTCCAATCCATCATGGGCAGCCGCAATCACTTTTATCTGCGGATCGGAATCGAGTATCTTCCGCAGACCCTCACAAACAATTTCCTGGTCATCGCAAACAAGCACCTTAATCATACGCATTCTCCTTACGGAAGAGGATGGTTGTACCCCCATCCCGGGAACTTGAGAACTGCAGGGTAGCCCCTGCAATGGCTGCCCTCTCTTTCATCCCCTGGATTCCCAGGCCATTTTCCCTGGTTTCATTGGCGTATTCGAAGCCTTTGCCGTCGTCCCGGATCGTTAATTCAAGGGTATTTCCCTCCATACCCAGGCAGACCGACACACAAGTCGCCTGTGCGTGGCGAATGATGTTTTCAAAGGCTTCCTGGGTAATGCGGTAGATGGTTTGTTCAAGCTGCGGGGGTAAATTGCCCAGGTCATCTTTACACTGATAATCAAGAACCAGGTTGCCCCGTCCGGCAGCCGAACTTGCCAGGTTGTATATGGCCAACTTTAATCCGAGGTCGTCCAGCTGGGTAGCACGCAGGTCCTTTAATGCCCGGCGTGTTTCGGTCAGTCCTTCACGAGTTGTCTTCAACGCCCGCTCCAGCATTCCCAGGGCTTCATCATCCCTGGGGATAAGCACAGTTTTCATGGCTTCCAGCTGCACAGCCAGTCCGCTCAATGTGTGGGCCAGCGTGTCATGCAGTTCCCGTGCCAGCCGGTTGCGTTCCCGGCTGATTGCCAGCTGTTCGACCGTGTTGGCATAAAGGCTCAGTTTAATATTGGCCTCGGTAAGCGATTTTCGCTGCTGGCGCAGGGTTTTTACCAGTTGGTTAACCATGTAACCAACCACAAAAAAGGATACTGTCCGGATCACCACCACCCCCAGGATGGGGATGCTTTGCAGATGCAGGCTGTTGGCAATCATTAAAGCCGAGGAGATATCGTACAGGCCGGTTCCAATACAAAATAAAGCCAGGATTTTCAAATCATACTGCCAGGCAATAAGCACCAGGGGGATGAAAAGGGCCGGGATCAGCTGGTAAGCGCTGAATATCAAATTTACAGGCTCACCGGGTGCCTGCATTAACAGGTAAAAGCTGTTACTGATTAGCGGGGTGATCGTGGCTGCTATCAGGGCAATCGGCAGATACCAGTTTCTGAGCTTGTGCTGCAGCCAGGGGAGGGAAAGGTAAACAAACAACAGGATCGATGCCAGGAAAGAAAAAGACTCACGGTATTGGAATTCCTCAGGAAAAGAAACCGGGTAATTTGTCTTAATGTAACTCACCAGCAGAATAAACCCGGCCTGGGCGGCTACAAAAAGCCTGAATATTTTTATTACCCCTGGCTCAATTGGTGTTCTCATCTTTTTTACATCTTACCATATCCGATATATTAGAAGCCTCATTCATATGCAAGCACTTCACGAATCGTCATGCGCGTGGCGTTGCGTGCCGGTATTACACTGGCAAGGATGGATAGAATAATCACCACTCCCAGCCATATAATAAACCCCTGTATTGTGAAGGCAAAAATACCTTTGGACTTAAAAATCGCCAGTGAAATAATATTGGAAAGTATATTGGTGATGGGGAAGGACAGCAGAGCGCCCAGGATATAGCTGATTAATCCTATGATCAGGCCTTCAACAATTACAAGCCGGAGCACAATCCAGTCATAGGCGCCGATTGCGCGCAATATTCCAATTTCGCGGGTTCTTTCCAGGACATTCATGCTCAGTGTCCCTGCCAGCCCAATGCTGCCAACCAGGGCTGTCAGCAGGGCCAGGATGAGCAAAACAACAATCAGGACTTCGATGTAGTCTTTAACTGTATCCAGGGTGAGGCTGCCGGCTTCCACCAGTTCAACCTGGAAACCTTCTTCTTTCAGGTAGGAATCCATTTGGGAACTGATTGATTTCTGGAAGGAGATATCATGGTTGCTGGTGGCGATCCGGTATACGGCTGCCTGGCCGGGGATATTCAAATATTGGGCGAGATATTCATAGTTGGTATATGCGAAGAGATTATCTGCACCGGTAAATTGGAAGATCCCAACTACCAGCCAGTCATCTTCTTTGCCATTGATTTTTAATCGCAGGGTGCTGCCTGGATGTACATCCGGGAAGTCGCCCCAGATATTTTCATTGACCGTTATTGCTTTTTGATCGTCCGGCAGCAGCCAGCGCCCTTCCAGGAGCAGGGGATCCACCAGTTTGCTGGTGGATGGGGGTGCAAATACATAAATATTTTCGGCAGTTGATCCATCCTCATTAAGGATTTCTCCGTTGGCAAACATCCAGCCTTCAATATGGCTGATGCCGGGAATTTGTTCCAGTGCCTGGGCAATCGTTTCGGTCCGGTAAAGGCGGTCAAAGGAAAGGTTCACATCAGCCAGAAAGTAACGCATGGTTCGTTCCATCTGCAGGTTGAGGGCTACCTGCACATTGAACACGGCAATAAAAATTGCCCCTCCCAGGCTCAGGGTAAAGAGCGTCAGCGCCAGGCGCTTTTTTTTGCGGAAAGTATTGCGCAGCGAAATCAGCAGGATCCGTGAAATCCCGCGCATGCGCCCCAATACCCGTTCAATGGCGCCTTCCTTTACAATCTCCTCCCCATTGCTGCTTCCGGTGAAAGCCTGGTGGATGGTAACTTTCGCACCGTGAATCACCGGATTAAGTCCAGCCAGGAGCGTTACCAGGATTGCTACAACAATTTGAAGAATGATGGAAATTGGAACCATGCGGAATCCCTGCAGGGAGAAACCGATGAAACCTGTCGCATAATCGGAGAGCCAGTAGGCAGCCAGAACTCCGAGCGGAATGGAAATTGCCAGTGCACTGAGCGCAAATATTAATATCAGCATGACGTACATGCGGATGATATCGTAATTGCGTGCCCCGGTTAGTTTCATGACCCCGATTTGCCGCATCTGCTGATTCATCAATGCGGATAATGTATTTGCGATTAATGATCCGCTTAAAAAGACAATCAATATCCCCATCACCAGCAGAACACCCAGCAAAGCCTCGATAATAGATCCCATTGGATGCTGGTTCCTCTGCAGTATTTCTGTCCGGTAAACCTTGCGTCCCCCCTTATTGAGCTTATCCTCTAATAAATTGCTGACCTGTTGAATATGGGTTTTATCGTTTTTATCCCCGTTCACCGTGATGTAAAGCTGGTTAAAATTTTCCGGATAATGCAGCCATTCCAGGGTGTCCAGGGTGATGTACCCGCGTACATTACCCACCAGGTTCCCGGTTCCGGAGGTTTCATCCCGGATGGAGCCCATAACGGGTATCTGGCGCAATGTCCCATCGCCCAGTTCAATTTCCAGCTGGTCACCCAAATTCAGGTTTCTGGCGTCTGATTTTTTGTTGTCTTCCAGGAATATCTGGTTGTCACCCAGCTGGCCGGATCCGGCGGTATCAACCAGTTTGTTAATGCGTATATCCGAAAAGTCCTCTACTGCAATTAAATCAAGGCTGTACCACTCACCCTCTTCGGTGCGCGTTCGCACAGTGATCTCGCGCCTGCCCTGTGCATCCTGGATTTCCGGCATGCGCTGGATGGTTTCTTCAAGGTCATAATCAAATGGATCGGTAACCAGTTTAATGTTTGCCGGATTGGACGCTTCATAGCTGGCGTCCATATCCTCCGAGATGATGACGTGAGACCCTGCTATCATCCCCAGCGCAAATACCCCGATGGCTATGGAAATAATCACCAGCAGGGAGCGGGCTTTATCATCCCATAAATCCCTGATTACCTTACGCCAGCTTGGTTTGATCATGATCCACTGGTTTCTTCTGGGATAATATTTCTCGGACAGCGATGTTTTCCCGCAGTCTTTCCTGGGCGGTTTTGTGGAGAGTATTCTGCAAAACGCTTGATTGCGCATGCAAGGTGTAGTAGGTTTCCTGGTTCAGGGAAATGGCCTCAACGGGTTCCTGTGTATCAGCCAGGATGGTAGCTACAGCAGGTTCCTGCCGGATAAGCTCGATTTCACCAAAATAGGATCCGGGCTGCAGGCAGGTTATAAATACATTGCTCCCGTCTGAACGTTCCACGTGCACACGCGCCTGGCCTGACGTAACAATGTAAAGTTGGTTATTGTTTTGTCCCTGCCGGATGATTGGTTCTCCCGGATTATATTTATGATAGCTGAGCTGGTGGGTAGCCTGTAAAAGCTGGGAGTGATTAAGCATTGGAAAAGCCCGCGAAAGTGCCGGATGGATGATTTCCCCATCTGAAATCAGCATGGTCCGGTTTGTACGGCGGGTAATGGCTGGATCGTGGGTGACCATCACAATGGTTTTTCCCTGTTCAACCAATTTTTCAAAAATTCCGATCACAGATTCTGCGGTTTTTGAATCGAGGTTGCCCGTGGGCTCATCGGCAATGATGAAAGGCGGGTTATTTGCTATGGCGCGGGCAACTGCAGCAGCCTGCTGCTGTCCGCCAGATACCGCTCCCGGCATTTGATGGGCAAATTCAGCCAATCCCACCATTCCCAGGAGATCCATTGCCCGTGATATCCGTTCAGCAGGAGTGTAAAGGTTGGCGATATCCATTGGCAGCATGGTATTTTCAAGAAGGGAAAGCATGGGGAGAAGCTGGTAAAACTGGAAGATAATACCCAGGTTGCGCCCCCGCCATTTCGCCATGTTACTTTCGTTCAGGCTGTGGATATCCACATTATTAATGAAAACTTTTCCCGATGTTGGCCGGTCGATGCCCGTGATCATATTAACGATCGTGGATTTTCCGCTTCCGGATTTTCCAACCAGGCTGACAAATTCACCCTGGTAAAAATCCGCATTGATTCCTTTAAGTACCGTCACATCCCCGGCAGCTGTCTTGTAGGTTTTTACGATCCTGCGCATCTGGAGGGCAGCAGTGTCGTCACCCTCCGGACGGTAAAGGATTGGACGCTGCCTACCCTGGCAGGTTTGGCGGGGATTGAGATTATCCACCGGGATTTCCATCCTTTCGGAACAGTTCCTCAACAATTTCCCCGTCCGATATATGTAATATATGATTGGCTCTTTCGGAGAGGGATGGATCATGCGAGACGATCACAACGGTTTTTCCATTATCCGCCAGCTTCTCAAACAATTGAAAGACCACTTCAGCTGTAACCGAGTCCAGGTTACCAGTCGGTTCATCGGCAACGATAAAGGCCGGGTCATTTGCCAGCGCCCGTGCTATTGCTGCCCTCTGGTGCTGTCCGCCGGAGATGGCTGATGGAAGTTTTTGGGCGTGATCTTGAAGTTCTACTTCTTCCAGGAGATGCAGTGCCCATTCTTCGCTCACCCTGGGCTGGTAGCGGCCGCAGAATTCCATCGGCAGTAATATATTTTCAAGCAGGGTAAGTTTAGGAAGCAGCTGGAAGGATTGGTATACGACCCCCATATTTTGTCCCCGCCATTGCGCCATCTGGTTTTCGTTCAGGGTGTGGATGGCTGTCCCTTTTATCCAGATCTCACCGGATGTCAGGTGGTCTACCCCGGTGATCATGTTGACCAGGGTGGACTTTCCGGCGCCAGATTTTCCGATAATCCCGATAAAATTGCCTTCCTGAAAGGTAGTGCTGACACCCTTGAGCGCCGGGTAATCACCAGCGGCAGTATGGTATTTTTTCCATACATTGGTCAGAATTATTCGGGAGGCTTGATTTTCAGGCTCTTCCCGCTTCTCAGGACCAGATCCATTTCTGGTCTGGATCGAATGGCTGGACAGCATATATAGTGGTACCTTTTATATAGAACGTAATACGATATGGTTGATCCTATCAAACATAGCCGATCTCAGGTTTTTTGTGTAGATGGTTGCAGTCACATGAAGCTATGACCGCAGTCATATCCTTTTTGCATTTGGGCGGGGATGTTTTCCAAATGGAGGCAAACAGGAAAAAAACTGACAGGTGGTTTATCCAGCCTGTCAGTCACATTGTACAGCCCCACAACATTTCTGAGGGATACTTATTCTTCCGGGAAGAGCAGGCCTTCCAACTGCTCCATATCCTGGATCATGGTATTCAAATCTGTTTCGGTTACTTTTGGGTCTCCTGCCAGGTTATTAATGGCCCGTTCCAGGCGCACATCCAGAAGCACAGCCAATTCTTTGTCGGCAGCGCTGACGGATTCCAGGATTTTATCCAGATCGGTTTGCGCATCCAGCAATGCCACCCGGGCGGAAGCTCCTTCTTTTTTCACCAGCGCATAGCGTGCGGTATTGATATTGCTCATCACCCTCAAAAATACCACCTGGTTGGTGGATTGAAGCAGGTCCTCCTGGCTTTTCTGCAGCTCTGTTTTCGTGTTTGCTAGTTCGCTTTGCACAGCTGCCAGGTTGCTTTCGGCCTGGGTATATTTTTCCTGGACGGTTTGCAGCTCTGTCTGGGTGCTGTCCAATGCCTGCCTGACTGGCTGGTGAACCAGCACAAAGACCAGGATGGCTCCCGCAGCAACCAGGACAAGCCCAATAATGACCCACTGCAAAGCCTTGCGGAAGAAGCGTGAGATGCGTGATTCTTCCTTTGCCAGGGGAGGCTTACCCTCATCCAGCGCTGGCGCCACTTGATCTTCTGCGATAGCAGGCTCTTCCTCTATTTCCTCCGGGGGCACTTCCCCTGCCTCCTGGAATGGTTGGGCTTCTGTTGGCGTTTGGGGTTGTCCCGCTTCGGTTTCCTCCTCACTTTCGGTAACGGTTAAGGCTTCTTCCGGGGATTGCGGCAGGGATTGAGCTTCTTCAGGCAGGGGTTCCAGAATGGGTTCAAGCGCACCTTGTGCGGAATTTTCTTCGCTGTCAGGCGAAGGATAGGGTTGGTTTGTGTCCATCTTTACTCCTTTTGCTATTCAAATAATGAACGTCCAATTGATTCTATCACGCACTGCTCCCGGATTATGCGAATAGATTCTAAAAGAGATACTTATTAAATCCCCTTTTTCAACCGTCAATTAACCGGAAAGCCAGCAAGTAGTTGCGCAAAATAGCTCTTTTCCCCCTTGAAGGCCTACTTATCGAGCAGCTTTTTGGTTTTAGGAACTGGTAAATCGCCCATGAATGTTTGCCTCAGAAAATCCTGATATATAAATAATTTTAAGATTGAATCGCATTTGCATGGTTTGGATAATTAAGCGTTCTTGCAGGATATTCTACCTGATGAGTATATTAATACGGCATTCTTGCAGTGTATCAATAATCCGTATAATTAATAGTTGGGGGATTGGTTCTGAATTGTTATAACCCATTGAAAGGATATTGGAAATGGCACTAAGTTATTGCGGCAATTGTGGAAACGCTGTTCAGCCTGAAGACCTCTTTTGCGTAAAATGTGGCTCTCCTTTAGGCTCGAAAATTGTTGTAGCAGAACCTACCGGGTCCGTAGTGCCCGTAGGGAAGGAGAGTTCCTCCTCTCCCCCACCAGTGTCTCCTGATCAACAGCCAGCGGTCAGTAACGAGCAGCAATTATCAAAACCGAAGCTAGAAGGGGAAAAAGGCACAAAAGGAACACCCTTCAAAACAGGATTCTTGATTGGTGGAATATCAGGTTTCACCTTTATGTTTATCATGGGAATTGTAACGATACCCACTCTACTGGAAATAGATCACAATAGTGGTTCGACTTGCATCGTGTTTTTAGCGGCAATCGGTGTAGCTTATGGAGCAGGACAATTGGGAAAACAGTTCGCCAAAACAAAAGGTCTTGCTCCGCCGTCTGGCATTGGCGAAGGGGTTGGCAGTGTAATCGGTGGCTTGATTGGGGCTGTTATCTTTTCTATAATACTGGCGATTGTTATCCTGGCTGTCATCAGGAATCCATAAATTAACGAACGTGAACATTTTACACACTGGTTTCGTCTTCAATAATAAACGCCCAACAAAGCATGCACTGGACGCTTGGGATTCGTCACCACTATCGGTAGGTATTTTTCCCTGGTTATTCCGCCGCCTTTGCTAGACTGGCTTCGGGTTTTCCCTGCTCCCACGTGTGTCTGCGGCACGTTGTAGGCAAACAGAATCTCAGCCCGCCCCAGCGCCAGCACCCTGCCTATAGCATACAGAGCTTAGGCAAAACGTTGGTCCGCTCATCTTGAAAGGAGTTGCTATGGAATGGATTTTCGGTATTTTCACCCTGGCTTTCGGAGTTTATACACTCATCAAAGGCCGGCTCCAGGTGAGTAAAAAATTAATCCTGGAAGGTAATTCAGCAAAAATGGCTGGAATATTGCTTGTGCTGGCACCAATAATTGGAGTAATCCTTACATTAAGTGGACAGGCAGACTCGGCATTATTCGGTTGTTCATGTTACAGCATAATCGGAGTACTGGCATTAGCTGCGTTTCTAGCGTGGAAATCTAAGAAGCAGGCCCTTACGCAGGTGGAGAGGCTGAATAGCGAGCCAGAACCAACGGAAAATACGGGACCACAAAAAGAGACGCCAGAGATATAAAAGGGTCAATCAGTTCAATAAGTTGGTGGCATTACGATTGCTCCAAATTGTAAAATGTAGGTTGTACAAAAACCTGACGGAACTTGCCCAAATTGCCAGTCAAAAACCATGGTGCATTAAATCAAGCCGCCCAAGAGTGCATGCAACGGATAAACAGTCAAGGCGATTTTTGTGCAAAAACAGGGATACCATCCATGAACGAAATTTTCTGCATTCGATGTAAAAATAAAAAATTGGACACTTTAATAAGTGGAGAGTTTAGATGCGGAGATTGCCGTCAGATTTTTGGGGCAACCCAGTTTAAAGACTATTTGCTTGAAAAAGTAGAGGAGGTTGAAAAATTAGGCCAGCTCAATGCATGTTGTAGATGCGGAAATATGTTGAGCAACCCAAATTGGTGTGCCTGGTGCGGAAGCGAGCCCGGTTACCCGGAAGACGTGATTCGGGATTTGAAAGAACATATCAGGGTTATAGATGCGTTAATCAAAGCAGGAGAACCTGTTGAATTTCGGAAGGCCAGAGCAGGAAACCAGGAAGTCATAACACATGTTTTTGATAGAGCTGTATATCACGACGAATGGAAACCTCTAATAGACTTAGGCCCTGCAGCTTTACAATTCTTGATTGGTAAACTCACAAGTTCAGACCTCCAAAAAAAAAGTGCAGCAGCAAAAGCACTGATTGAGATAGGCAATGATTGTGCCGTGGCACCTCTGATTGAAGCAATTACCTTAAGCGGTGATGATCTGAACCATGTGATATTGAGTGGTCTCAAGCTGCAGTGGGTAAGGAGTCTACCCCAAGCATTTTCTCTGCTGTTGAAAAAGCTGGATGACGTTTCTTTATCGGGTTTCAGCCAACCAGGTGAGTTAGCAAGAACATTACAATTCGACATTGTTTCTGGACTAGAGAGAATTCTTGAACATGCTATTGGAGATATTTCTGATAATGATCTTATCGCAGCAACGAAAATAAGAGATGTGTCTGTGCGACTAATCAGGTCAGATTACTCAGTAACTTTGCACGATGAGGATCCGTGGGGACACGTATATTATCATCCGACCTGCGAGGTCAGTGAAACTGTTGATTGCTCATCCTTGCGACAAGCGGCTCAATTAGAAATGCAGCGCCGGGGCTTAGAATAAATAATTTCGCCCAACACAGGGTGCACTGGATAGCTGGGATTCGTCGCCACCTACGGCAGGCATTTTTCCCTGGAGAGGCTGGTTTCGGATTTGTACAACATCTCACGTGTGCCTGCGGCACAGTGCAGGCAAAGCGAATCCCAGCCCGCC
>Ga0209254_10003970_pt1 | contig 13533 bp, 12 predicted proteins | sample FrelakmetDIP11DI_FD_187148 | JGI IMG/M metagenome (GOLD analysis project Ga0209254, IMG submission 187148) | Freshwater lake sediment microbial communities from the University of Notre Dame, USA, for methane emissions studies - DIP11 DI (SPAdes)... | ecosystem: Environmental > Aquatic >...
GGCGCCTCCTCCGTGAGCACGGCCGGCACGCCCAGGGCCATCGCCGTCCCCGCAAGCCAGGATGCGCGGGCGACCACCTTGCTCACTTCTGCCGCATCGTCCTTGTCCAGCCTGTCGCTCCAGAACTTGGGCTGCAGATCGATGACGATGAGGATGGAGTCGTCGCGTTCGAGCAACGGCATGGTCGCCTCCGGTGGCGTCGACGGGTCGGGCTGCGGCCGGCGCCGACGCGCGGCCGCTCCCCAGCACGATACCACCCGCCGCCGCGATCCGGAGCGGCCTGAACCTTCGCGAACTTCGCAGCCCGGGCTCGCGCCCTCGAGCGTCGTCACGCCGATGCGCGACGCGCCGCCCGCACCGCCCTCCCCGGCCGACAAGGCGCCCGCGACGGGCGACAAGACCGGCTCTCCGGCGAAAACGCCCATTCCCGAGGGGCCGGCGCCGCACGTCGCGCTCATCCTGCCGACCGCCTCGCCCCTGCTGGGCCGCGTGGCCGATTCCGTGCGCCAGGGCTTCTTCGCCGCCGCCGAAGTGGCAGGCAAGAACGCCGTGCCGGTCCGCGTCTATTCGACGGCGGATGACGGGGCCGGCGCCATCGCCGCCTGCCAGAAGGCGCAGAGGGACGGCGCGGTGCTCGTGGTCGCCGGGCTCACCCGCGACGGGGCGACGGCGCTCACGAGAAGCGACTGCCCGCGCCAGCCGACGCTCGTGCTCAACCAGCCGCAGGACCCGGACCTGCCGGCGCGCATGTATTCGATCTCGCTCGCGGCCGAGCAGGAGGCCCGACAGGCCGCGCTCATGGCGGTGAACGACGGGTGGACGCAGGCGATCGTCATCGCCTCGACCTCGCCGCTCGCCCGGCGCGTGCAGGAGGCGTTCGAGAAGGAGTGGGGCCGGGCGGCGGGCGAGGTGCGCGGCCGGGTGGCGTATTCGGGTGGGCCCGACGACGCGCCGGCCATCAAGGAGAAGATCGCCGCGATGAAGGGCGACATGGTCTTCCTCGCGCTGGACGCGGCCGCCGCGCGCGCGGTGCGTCCCTACATCTCCGGGACGCTGCCCATCTACACGACGTCGCTCTCGGTGGACCCGCGCGCCGAGCCCACGGTCAACGTGGACCTGGAGGGTGTGCGTTATGTGGACATGCCCTGGTTCGTCCAGCCCGACCACCCCGCCGTGATGGTCTATCCGCAGCCCTCCACGCCCATGGCGGTGGAGCAGGAGCGGCTCTACGCCCTGGGCATCGACGCCTACCGGCTCGCCCTGCTGCTGCTCAAGCCCGATCCGAAAGGTATCCGCCTCGACGGGGTCACGGGCCGCATCGCGCTGGGCACGGATCGCCACTTCACCCGCACCCTCGTGCCCGCCGGCTTCGACGCCGGCCGCGCGATCGCCACCGGCCCCGCGCCGTGAACGCCGCGGGGCCCCGGTCCGCCCGGGACCTCGGTCTCGAAGCGGAGGTGGAGACCGCGCGCCTTCTCGAATCGAAGGGCCTCGCCATCGTCGCCCGCAACTACCGCACGCGCTTCGGCGAGGTGGACCTCGTGGCGCGGGAAGGCGCGACGCTCGTGTTCGTGGAGGTGCGAAGGCGCTCCTCGCGCGCGTTCGGCGGCGCCGCGGCCAGCGTGGATGCGAGGAAGCAGGCGAGGATCGTCGCCGCCGCCCGACACTATCTCGCCCGCCTCGGCGCGGAACCTGCGTGCCGCTTCGATGTCGTTACGTGGGACGGCGATTCGGCGCGGCCCGCCTGGATACGCGGGGCCTTCGATCTCGCCGGGCGCTAGAATGACCGCCTTGCCCGACCACAAGACGAACGACATGGATCTCACCGCGCACGTCCGCACCCACTTCGAGGACGCCATCGCGCTCAAGCAGCGGATGAGCGTCACGATGGCGCCCGCCCTCGCCCGCGCCGGCGAGGCGCTCGCGCGCGCGCTCGGGGGCGGCCACAAGGCGCTCGCCTGCGGCAACGGCGGATCGGCCGGCGATTGCCAGCATTTCGCGGCGGAGATGGTCGGCCGCTTCGAGCGCGAACGGCCCGGCCTGCCGGCGATCGCCCTCACCGTCGATTCCTCGGCGCTCACCGCCATCGGCAACGACTACGGCTTCGATCACGTCTTCTCGCGCCAGGTGGAAGCGCTGGGAGCCCCCGGCGACGTCCTGCTCGCGATCTCGACCTCGGGCAACTCGAAGAACGTCCTCGCGGCGATGCAGGCCGCGAAGGCGAAGGGCATGACGCTCATCGCCCTCACCGGCCGCGACGGCGGCGCCATGGCGAAGATGCTCGGGCCCGAAGACCACCACCTGAACGTCGCGCACCCGCGCACGATGCGCATCCAGGAAGTGCACATCCTCGCGCTGCATTGCCTGTGCGACCTCGTCGACCACGTCCTTCACGGAGCACCGAAATGAAACGCTACCTCCCCGTCCTCGCATTGGCGCTCGCCCTCCCCGTGCTTCAAGGCTGCGCCGGGATCGCCATCACCAGCGCCGGCGCCGCCGTCGCGATGACGGACGACCGCCGTACCGCCGGCTACTACGTCGAGGACGAGAACATCGAATGGAAGGTGGTCGGGCTCGCGAACGACCGGTTCAAGGGCTCGCACCTCAACGGGACCAGCTACAACCTCAAGGTGCTCCTCACGGGCGAGGTCCCGTCGGAGGACCAGAAGAAAGCCATCGAGGACGCCGTGAAGGCCCTGGCGAACGTCCGAGAGGTCGCCAACGAGCTCGTCGTGGCCGGCCACTCCTCCATCACCTCGCGCGGCAACGACTCGATCATCACCTCCAGCGTGAAGGCGCGCATGGTGGGCAACGGCAAGTTCTCGCCCAACCACGTGAAGGTCGTGACGGAGGCCGGCAGCGTCTTCCTCATGGGCCTGGTCACGCAGGCCGAGGGCGACGCCGCCGTCGAGATCGCCCGTTCCACCTCGGGCGTCACCCGGGTCGTGAAGGTCTTCGAGTACATCCAGCCGAAGTAGGCGCGCCCGCTCAGGCGAACATCGCATATCCGATCAGGATCGCCGCGACGATCCCGGCGAAGTCCGCGATGAGCCCGTACGGGATCGCGTAGCGCGTGCGCACGATGGCCACCGAGCCGAAGTAGAGCGCGATCACGTAGAGCGTCGTGTCGGTGGATCCCTGCACGATGCACGCGAGGCGCCCGACGAACGAGTCCACCCCCTCGGTCTTCATCGCGTCGATCATCATCGCGCGCGCGCCGCTGCCGCTGATCGGCTTCATGAGGGCCGTCGGCAGCACCCCCACCCACGCCGTGTCCAGGCCGATCTTCTCGAAGAGCCACGCGAACGCCTTCACGATCCACGGCAGCACCCCGGAGTTGCGCAGCACCCCGATCGCCACGAGCATGCCCACGAGGTAGGGAATGATGAGGAGCGAGATCTGTACGCCGCCCTTCGCGCCCTCGATGAAAGCCTCGTAGATGGCCACGCGCTTCGCGATCGCATGCACCAGCACCGCCGCCACCAGCCCGAACAGCAGGAAGTTCGACACCACCCGCGAGAAAACCTCCACCTCCGGCCGCGTCAGGCCGACCGTGATGAGCCACACGAGGCCGCCGATGAACGCCGTGAGTCCGCCGACCCAGGCGAGGATCACCGGGTCGAGCAGGTTGATGCGCTGCCTGAGCGCGGTGGCGGCGAAGCCCACGAGCGTTCCGGAGTAGGTCGCCACGAGGCAGGGAATGAAGATGTCGGAAGGGTTCGCCGCGCCCAGCACCGCGCGCTGCGCCATGATCGAGATGGGAATGAGCGTGAGCCCCGCCGTCTGGATGACGAGAAACATGATCATCGCGTCGCTCGCCTCGTCCTTCCTCGGGTTGATCTCCTGCAGGCTTTCCATGGCCTTCAGGCCGAAGGGCGTCGCCGCGTTGTCGAGCCCCAACACGTTCGCCGAGAAGTTCATGACGATGTGCCCACCGGCCGCATGCCCCTTCGGGATGCCCGGAAAGATGCGTGAGAAGAACGGCTCGATCAGCTTCGCGACCGAAGCCACGGCCCCCGCCTTCTCCGCGATCGCGAGAATGCCCAGCCAGAACGTCATGACGCCCGCGAGCGGCAGCGCGATCTCCATCACCGCCACCCGCGCCGAGTCGAACATGCCGTCGACGACGCGCTTGAACACCTCCGTGTCGCCGGCAAACAGGAGCTGCCCCGTCGCCGCGACGAAGGCGATGAGGAAGAACGCCGTCCAGAAGTGGGTGAGGCTCAAGCGGCTACTTGACCGATGCCCAGAGGGGCCAGAACCAGTTGTCGGAGCGGTGCGTCACCATCACGTTGGCGCGCGAGACCCACGGCGTCACCTGCCGGTGCAGCGGGATCGCGTTCACTTCCTGCTGCAGCGACCGGATGGCGTCGACGATGTAGCCCTGCCGCTTCGCGCGGTCCATCTCCGTTTCCGCCTTCTGGATCAGGGTATCGACTTCCGGGTTCCTGAAGTTGCCGTAGTTCGTGTCGCCCCGCCCCGTGTCCGCCTGCAGGCTGTGGTACAGCGGGCGCAGCGTGAACATCGCGTCGTTGTTGTTGTCGCCCCAGCCCTGCATGCAGGCGCTGAACTCCTTCTTGGGCGTCCTCTGGAAGTACTGCGCCTTGGGCATCGTCTCGACCTTCACGTTCAGGCCGGCGCGCGCCCACATGGCCCCGAGCGCGACGCAGATCTTCTCGTCGTTCACGTAGCGGTCGTTGGGGCAGTGCAGCGTGAAGCCGAAGCCGTTGGGGTACCCGGCCTGCGCGAGGAGCGCCTTGGCCGCGTTCACGTCGTAGGGCGGGCGCTTGTCGAGCTCGGCCGGGATGCCCTCGCCCTTCGGGTTGGGCGTGAGGATGGCCGTCGGCGTGGCGAGGCCGCGCATCACCTGGGTGCGGATCGCGTTGATGTCGATCGCCTGGTAGAGCGCCTGGCGCACGCGGCGGTCCTTGAACGGGTTCTTCCCCTTCACGTCCGAGTAGAGCAGCTCGTCGCGGGCCTGGTCGAGCGCGATCGAGATGATGCGCGTCTCGTCGCCTTCCCACACCCTGAGGTCCCGGTCCTCCTTGAGCTTGGGGATGTCCTGCACCGAAGGATCGAGCACGAAGTCGATCTCGCCCGACTTGAGCGCGGCCATCCGCGTGGCGGCGTTGGCGATGGGCCGGTACTCCAGGCGATCCGCGTTGCCCTCGAAGAGCCCCTCCTTGATGCCCCACCAGTCCGGGTTCTTCTCGTAGACGGTCTTCACGCCCGGCTCGAACGAGACGAGCCGGTAGGGCCCGGTGCCCATCGCGTTGCGCGAGGCGAACGTCACCTCCTTCGCGGCGAAGTCCTGCGGGTTGGCCGAACCGTTCTTCTCGCTCCAGGCGCGGCTCATGACCGGCACCTGGGCGATGTAGAAGACCTGCAGCGGATTGGGCTGCGGCGAGGTGAACTCCACCGTGAAGTCGTCGATCTTCTTCGGCGCGCCCGAGGGGACCGAGTAGGCGCGGAACTGGCGGCTCTTGTTCGCGCGCTCGAAGGAGAAGACCACGTCGTCGGCCGTGAAGGGCGTGCCGTCCTGCCACTTCACGCCCTTGCGCAGCGTGAAGACGAGCTTCGCCGGGCCGTCGTTCTTCCACGCCGTGGCGAGCCCGGGACCGAGCGACATGTCCTTGTTGCGGCGGATCAGCCGTTCGTAGACGTAGGCGTTGTGGCTGTTGCTGAACCCCTCGTCCTGCGCGTGCGGGTCGCGCGTGGCGACGTCCCCCTGCGAGGCCCAGCGGAAAGTCGCGGCGCCGGCCGCGGTGGAGACGAACACCAAAGCACAGGCGACCAGGGCCCGGAAACGCATCGCTTTCTCCCTCGAAAACTCGTTGGACGGTCGTGGCCACAGTGTAGGGAGGCGACCTGCGCCACGCCAGCCTCGGCGCGCCGCCCCGGCCGGGAAAATTGACGCCCCCCGCCTGTGGTATTAAACTGGTCTTATCAGTGTAGCGCACCGAGGCCCCATCCAGAAGCCCCCGCGATGACCCAAGCGCGCCCACCCTTCAAGCCCGTTGCCGGCGACCCAACGCCGCTCTACCTGCAGCTCGCCCGCCACCTCGAGGACGCGATCCGCGACGGCCGCTACCGGCCGCACGAGGCGCTTCCGTCCGAGCGGCTGTTGTCCGAGTCGCTCGAACTCTCCCGCGTCACCACCCGCAAGGCCATCGACCAGCTCGTGGCGCAGGGGCTCGTCGTGCGCCGGCAGGGCTCGGGCAACTACATCGCCCCGCGCGTGCAGCAAGCCCTCTCGCGCCTCACCAGCTTCTCCGAGATGCTCGCCCGCCGCGGCTACACGCCCGGTTCGCGCTGGCTGGACCGCTCCGCGGGACCGGCCACGCGCGAGGAGGCGCGCCAGCTCGGCCTCGCGCCCGGCACGCGCGTCGCGCGCCTCGAGCGCCTGCGCCTGGCCGACGGCGTGGTGATGGCCTTCGAGGAGAGCGTGCTGCCCCTGGACGTGCTGCCGGACCCGGCGGCGGTGGGCGTCTCTCTCTACGAACACCTCGCGCACGCGGGCCTCGCCCCGGCGCGCGCCGAGCAGCACATCGCCGCGGAGAACGCGCCCGAGCGCATCGCCAAGCCCATGGGCCTCGCCACGGGGCGCGCCGTGCTGCACATCACGCGCATCGCCTTTCTCGAGGACGGCCGCGCGATCGAGCTCACGGTGTCGTGGTGCCGCAGCGACTACTACGACTTCGTGGCGGAGATGAGGCGCGAGCCATGACGCGCATCGAGGGGCGCATCCTCACGCCGCGCGGCTTCGTCGATGGCGAGCTCGCCATCGGCCCCGACGGCCGCATCGCCGCGCTCGAGGGCGAGCCCGTGCCGGCCGGGTGGGTGCGCGAGGGCGCGAAGTCCTTCGTGCTGCCCGGCTTCATCGACCTGCACGTCCATGGCGGCGGCGGGCACGACGTGATGGAAGGCGGCGAGGCCGCCGCGGCCATCGCCCGCCTGCACGCCCGCCACGGCACCACCTCGATCCTCGCGACCACGATGACCGCGCCCCCCGCGGACCTGGAGGCGGCCATCGCGGGCCTCGCGCCCCACGTGCGCTCGCGCCCGCCCGGCGGCGCCCGCATCCACGGCGTGCATCTCGAAGGCCCGTACATCAGCGCCGGAAAGCTCGGCGCGCAGCCCGACTTCGCGCGAGCGCTGTCGATGGACGAGCTGCGGCGCCTCCAGGCCCTCGCGCCCATCCGCCTCGTCACGCTCGCGCCCGAGGGGCCCGGCCATCTCGACGCGATCGCGGGCCTTCGCGCCGAAGGCATCCGCGTCCAGCTCGGCCACAGCGAGGGCACTTACGAGGACGGCGTCGCGGCGCTCGAGCGGGGCGCCTCGGGCTTCACGCACCTCTTCAACGCGATGAGCGGCCTGCACCACCGCGCGCCGGGCCTGGCGGGCGCCGCGCTCGCCCACGCCGAATACGCCGAGATCATTCCCGACCTGCTGCACGTGCACCCGGGCGCGATCCGCGTCGCGCTTCGCGCCGTGCCGCGGCTGTATTGCGTCACCGACTCGACGGCCGCCTCGGGCATGCCGGACGGCGAGTACCGCCTCGGCCGGCACACGGTGAGCAAGTGCCTGGGCGGCGTGCGCCTCGCGGACGGCACGCTCGCCGGCTCCGCGCTCACGATGGACCAGGCGCTGCGCAATCTCGTCGAGCGGCTCGGCCTGTCGCTCGCGGAAGCCTCGGCCCGCACCGCCACGCACGCGGCCGACTATCTCGGGCTCGCGGACCGCGGGCGCCTCGGGCCCGGCGCGTGGGCGGACATCGTCGTGCTCGACCGCGACCTCGTCCTCGCCCAGGCATTCGTCGAAGGAGAAGCCATTGGCCTCGCGAATGCTTGAGGAAGCGCGGCAGGCGCCCGCGGCCGTGGCCCGGCAGCTCGCCGCCGGCGGCGACGCGTACGCCGCGTTCGGCGAGCGGCTGCGCTCGGTGCCCCCGACCTCGATCCTCACGCTGGCTCGAGGCAGTTCGGACCACGCCGCGCATTTCGCGGCCTACCTCCTCATGGCGCGCCTGGGCCGGCTCGTCACCTCGCTGCCGATGTCGGTGGTGACCCTCTACCAGGCGAAGATCGCCACGCAGGGGCTCCTCGCCCTCGCCTTCTCGCAGTCGGGTCGCAGCACGGACCTCGTCGAGACCACGCGTGCGTTCACCGCGGGCGACGCGACGACGGTGGCCTTCGTGAACGATGCCGCCTCGCCGCTCGCGCACGCCTCGCGCCTGGTCTTCGCGCTCGAGGCGGGCGAGGAGCGCAGCGTCGCCGCGACCAAGAGCTTCATCGCGCAGCTGGTCGCCGGGGCGAGGCTCGCCGCCGCGTGGCAGGAGGATGCGGCGCTCGCGTCGGCCCTGGAAGCGCTGCCGCCCGTGCTCGAGGCGGCGGCGCGTGCCGACTGGACCGAGGGCGTGGACGCCCTCGCGAACGCAGACCGCCTCTTCGTACTGGGCCGCGGCACCGGGCTCGCCATCGCGATGGAGGCCGCGCTCAAGCTCAAGGAGACCTGCGGCATCCAAGCCGAGGCGCTCTCCGGCGCCGAAATGCGCCACGGACCCATCGCGATCGTCACGGAAGGCTACCCCGTGCTCGTGTTCGCGCCCCGCGGCCCGGCCCAGGCCGGGCTGCTCGAGACGGCGCGCGACCTGCGCTCGCGAGGCGCCCGCGTGCTCCTCGCCGCGCCCGCCGGCACCGAAGGGGCCGAACTGCCGCTCGCCCTCGCCCCCGACCCGGACCTCGATCCCATCGCCGCCATCCAGTCCTTCTACCCGATGGCCGAGGCCCTGTCCCGCAAGCGCGGCCTCGATCCCGACCGCCCGCCCCACCTCGCGAAGGTCACGCTCACCCATTGAGCCCGCCATGACGACGCCCCGCACCGAGATCCCTCACCCCGAGCACGACCGCCTCGACGAGTACGCGACGCACGCGCTGGTCGAGGCCTTCGTGCACGACCAGGGGCTCGCCGCACACGCCGTGCGCGCGGCGGCCACCGGCATCTCGCGCGCGGTGGATGCCGCGGTACCGCGCCTGCGGGCCGGCGGCCGGCTCGTCTACGTGGGGGCCGGCACCTCGGGACGCCTCGGCCTGCTCGACAGCGTCGAGCTGCAGCCCACGTTTTCGTGGCCGCGCGAGAAGGCGGTCGCGATCCTCGCAGGCGGGCCGTCCGCCATCCACGTCGCCGTCGAAGGGGCGGAGGACGACCGCGAGCAGGGCGGGAAGGACCTCGCCGCCATCACCCCCACGGCGAACGACGTGGTGATCCTCATTTCAGCGTCCGGCGGCACGCCCTACGTGCTGGGCGCGCTGGCGGCGGCCCGCGCGGCGGGCGCGCTCACGATCGGCCTCGCCAACAACCCCGGGTCGGCGCTCGCCCGCGATGCCGAGATCGGCATCGCCCTCGACACCGGCCACGAGCTCGTCTCCGGCTCCACGCGCCTGAAGGCCGGCACGGCGCAGAAGATCGCGCTCAACACCTTCTCCTCGGCGGTGATGGTGCGCCTGCACAAGGTCTACGGGAACCTGATGGTGGACCTGAGGCCCACCAACGCGAAGCTCGTGCGTCGCGCCATCCGCCTCATCGCCCTCGCGACCGGCGTGGACGACGCGGCCGCGAAGTCCGCGCTCGAGGCGAGCGACTTCCAGGTGAAGGTCGCCATCGTGTCGATCGCGAAGGGACTCGCCCCCGCCGACGCCCGCGCCCGCCTCGCTGCGGTACACGGCAGCGTGCGCGCGGCGCTCGCCGATTGAACGCCGCGACCGTCCCCGCCGTGCGCCCCTGGGCGTGGATCCCCACGCTCTACTTCGCGCAGGGCCTGCCCTACGTGGTGGTCATGACCCTCACGGTCATCCTCTACAAGAACCTCGGCGTGTCGAACGCCGACATCGCGCTTTACACGAGCTGGCTCTACCTGCCCTGGGTCGTGAAGCCCCTCTGGTCGCCGGTCGTGGAGCTGCTGGGCACCAAGCGCGAGTGGGTCGTGACGCTGCAGTTCGCCGTGGGCGCGGCGCTCGCGCTCGTCGCGCTCACGCTGCCCGTCGACCGTTTCTTCCAGCTCTCCCTCGCCGTGTTCTGGCTCATGGCCTTCGCCTCGGCCACGCACGACATCGCCGCGGACGGCTTCTACCTGCTCGCGCTCTCCGAGAAGGAGCAGGCCGCGTTCGTGGGCGTGCGCAGCGCCTTCTACCGCGCGGCGATGATCGCGGGCCAGGGAGGCCTCGTTTTCCTCGCTGGAAGCCTCGCGGAACTCACGGGCGACACGAAGCTCGCGTGGCAGCTCGTCTTCGGGGTGCTGGCCGTGCTCTTCGTCCTGCTCTTCGCCTGGCATCGAAACGTCCTGCCACGCCCCCCGAGCGACGGCCCCGTGAAGGCGGCGGGCGGCTTCGCGGCGGGCTTCCTCGAGACCTTCCGCAGCTTTTTCGCGCGCAAGGACATCCTGCTCGTGCTCGCGTTCCTGCTCACCTTCCGGCTGGGCGAGGCGCAGGGGCTCAAGCTCGTGACGCCCTTCCTGCTCGACCCGAAGGCCGAGGGTGGCCTCGCCCTCACCACGGCGCAGGTGGGCCTCGTCTACGGCACGGTCGGCATCCTCGCGCTCACGGTGGGCGGCATCCTGGGCGGCCTCGCCATCTCGCGCCACGGCCTCGCGCGCTGGCTGTGGCCCATGGTGCTCGCGGTGCACGTGCCCAACCTCGCCTTCGTGTGGCTCGCGCATGCGCAGCCGGGCGATCCCGCGCTCGTCGCGGGCGTCATCGCCATCGAGCAGTTCGGCTACGGCTTCGGATTCGCGGCGTACCTGATGTACATGATCGGCGTGGCCGACGGGCCCCACAAGACGGCGCACTACGCCCTGTGCACCGGCTTCATGGCCCTGGGCATGATGCTGCCGGGCATGGTGAGCGGCTGGATCCAGGAGTGGCTGGGCTACCCGAAGTTCTTCCTCTGGGTGTGCGCGTGCACGATCCCCTCGATCATCGTGACGGCGTTCCTGCGCATCGACCCGGCATTCGGGCGGAGGGGCCGTGGCGCCTCCTGAGCGCGTCGCCTCGCTGGACGCCTTCCGCGGACTCGCCATCGCGAGCATGGTGCTCGTGAACAACCCGGGCGACTGGGGCCACCTGCACCCGCCGCTCGCGCACGCGGCCTGGCACGGCTGGACCTTCACCGATCTCGTCTTCCCGTGGTTCCTCTTCGCGGCGGGGCTCGCGATGCCGATCTCGCTCGGGCGCCGCGCCGCCGATGGCGACAACCGTCCCGCGCTCCTCGCCGCCACCGCGAAGCGCGCCGCCGTGATCTTCGCCGTGGGCCTCGCGCTCAATTTCATTCCGGACTTCAGCCTCGGGACGATCCGCATTCCCGGCGTGCTGCAGCGGATCGCCCTGTGCGTTCTCATCGCCGCCCCGGTCGTGATCTGGGGCAGTTGGCGAGGCGCGCTGGTCGCGGCCTTGCTGCTGCTCGTGGCCTACACCGTGCCGATGCTTGCCCTCGCCATGCCGGACGCGAACGGCGTCGTCGTCGCCGGCACGCTCGAGCCCGGCCGCGACTTCGGCAGCGCGATCGACCGGCATGTCTTCGGAGCGCACCTTTGGGCCAAGTCGAAAACCTGGGATCCGGAAGGGCTCTGGAGCACGCTGAGCGCGACCGCGAGCCTGCTCGCCGGGGTCGTCGCGGGCCACTTCGTGATGGCCGCGCAGCCGGCGCGAAAGGCGCCGTGGCTTTTCGTCTCGGGGCTCGCCTTCCTCGTGCTCGGGTGGATGCTCGACGCGGCGCTCATGCCCATCAACAAGAACCTGTGGACGGCCTCCTACGCCGTCTTCATGACCGGGTGGTCACTGGTCACGCTGGCGGCGTTCCATGCCGCGATGGACGAGACCGGCCCGGACGCGCGCGCGGCGGCCCGGCGCTTCGCGCTGCCCCTCACGATCTACGGCATGAACGCACTCTTCCTCTTCGCGTTCTCGGGGCTCGTCGCGCGGATCCTGGGCGCGGTGCGGGTGCCGGGCGACGACGGCAAGGCGCTCTCCCTGAAGGCGCACCTGTTCGCGCCCTTCCGCGCGCTGCCCGTTTCGCCCGAGAATGCGTCCCTGACCTACGCGATCGCGTTCAACCTCGCGATGTTCGCCGTGGCGGTGTTCCTGTGGAGAAGGCGTTGGTTCATCAAGGCATGAGATTCCGGGCGTTCCTGCTGCTCGCGGCCCTCGCGGGCTGCACGGGCGCGCCCCAGCCTTCGCCGCCCGGAGTGGAAGCCTCGGCCCCGGACGACGCGCCCGCACCTGTCACGGCCACCTCGCCGCCGCCCGCGCCGCGCGAGTTCCGCGCCGCCTGGATCGCGACCGTCGCCCACATCGACTGGCCCTCGAAGCCGGGCCTTCCCGTCGCCACGCAACAGGAGGAAGCCCGTCGCCACGTGCGCGCCGCGCGATCCACGGGCCTCAATGCGCTCGTGCTGCAGGTGCGTCCGGCCGCCGATGCGATCTATCCCTCGAACCTCGAGCCGTGGTCCGAGTACCTGACGGGCGAACAGGGCCGCGCGCCGGACCCCGCGTGGGACCCGCTCGCGTTCTGGATCGCCGAGGCCCACGCGAACGGCCTCGAGCTGCACGCGTGGTTCAACCCGCTGCGCGCGCGCCACTCGGCCGCGAAGTCGGCGATCGCGCCCTCGCATGTCGCCCGCACCCACCCCGGCATCGTGAAGTCCTACGGCAACCAGCTCTGGATGGACCCGGGCGAACGCGCGGCGGCGGACCGTTTCGTCGCCGTCGTGCGGGACGTGGTGCGCCGCTACGACGTCGATGGCGTGCACCTCGACGACTACTTCTATCCCTATCCGGTCGCGCTGAACGGCGGCCCGGCCGACGGCGGACCCGAGCTCGACTTTCCCGACGAACCGAGCTGGCGCGCCTACCTCGCGGCGGGCGGCAGGCTCGCGCGCGCGGACTGGCGGCGCCAGAACGTCGATGCGCTCATGGAACGCCTCTTCCGCGAGGTGCGCGCGGCGAAGCCGCTGGCGCGCATCGGCGTCTCCCCGTTCGGCCTCGGCCGCCCCGACCGCCGGCCGCCCGGCGTCACCGGCTTCAGCCAGTACGACAAGCTGTACGCCGACGTCGAGAAGTGGCTCGCGGCCGGCTGGCTCGACTACCTCGCGCCCCAGCTCTACTGGCCGCGCGAGTCGGCCGGCCAACCCTTCGGGACGCTGCTCGACTACTGGAACGCACAGAACACCGCGGGCCGCCACGTATGGCCGGGCCTCTTCACCAGCCGCATCGACGCGACCGACAAGTCGTGGTCCCCCGAGGAGATCACGGGCCAGGTCGAGCTGGCGCGCGCGCGCGGCGCCTCGGGCCACCTGCATTTCAGCCTCGTCGCGATCACGCAGAACCGCAAGGGCATCGCGGATCGGCTCGCGGCCCTGTACGCGACGCCGGCGCTCGTGCCCGCGACGCCCTGGCTGGGCGAGATGATCAGCAGCCTGTGGCACAGCTCACTGGACACGCCGGAGAAGCTCGACCCCGGTACATTGGCCCGCGAAGGGACCCT